>ERZ1643246.1237-NODE-1237-length-28374-cov-8.055404_pt1 | contig 28374 bp, 26 predicted proteins | sample MGYA00579265_ERZ1643246 | MGnify/ENA primary metagenome ERZ1643246 (study PRJEB29033, sample SAMEA4952261) | chicken gut metagenome | biome: Broiler Chicken; feature: Gastrointestinal Tract; material: Caecum | place: Ireland | collected 2018 | study: Broiler...
CGGAGAGAAAATTAACTGTATGCAAGGTTACGTTTGGAGCGGAGCCGAAAGATTATGAGGTATACGATTTTGTCTTGAAAAATTACTGTCGGCTGAGATTCAGTCCGGCTGTGGCAGCTGATGTAAAAGAGTCTGGGTGTAATCCGAAACGGGTACAGAGAGAAGTGCGGAAACAGGTAGAAAATACCGGAATAGGAACGAAGTCGCAGCAGGCTTTGAAATTACAGCAGGAGCAGTTGAAAACTGAACGTAAGACTGTGAGCCGGGAACAACGGGAGGCAGAGAAGCAGCGGCAGTTTGAACTGAAACAGCAGAAAAGGAAAGAGAAGCATAGGGGCAGGTAACTGTCCCCGTGTTTTTAAGTTTATGAAGAAAAATACAAAAGCCTTCGCAGAACAAACTGCGGGGCTTTCTTTCTGGCAGGAAAGAGGCGATCTCTGGGGATAAAAATACTGCCACCCGGTAAGAGCGGCAGTATCTGCTACTTTTTCAAAAATTCAGTCGGTGTGATCGCCGGAACGGAGGAACCGGCAAAGTCTTTGATATTCCTCATAAGGATATAGCCTGCGCCGTTCCGTTCTGCCACGGCATCCACAGCTGCGTCTTCAAAGTCCGGCATCTCTCCTTTGTTCGGGGTGTACTTTGTATATTGTTATTACACATAATTCATATAAGCTAAGCTAATGGATTATCTGCAAAATGCAGATTGAAAGAAAATTGTTTCAATCATAAAATAGAAGATGAAGAGATGGAAACCTTTGCGCGGGGAACGCGTATCCGGAAGAATTTGAAGGGCGAGAATGTTATGATCAGGGAACAGAAAGCAGATTTCGGCTTTGGCTGCATGCGTCTGCTGGTGCTGCAGGCCGGCCAGCCGGATTCATTCGATTACGGAAAAATCAACCAGCTTTTCGATGCCTTTCTTGAAAAGGGGTTTACTTATTTTGATACTGCCTACACCTATCATGGGTACCATGCGGAAGAGGCGGTGCGCAGAGCACTGGTGGAACGGCACCCCAGGAGCAGTTTTCAGCTGGCGACGAAGCTGCCGCTGAGAGATTTCAAGGACGCGGAAGATCTAGAACACATCTTCCAGGAACAGCTTGACCACTGCGGTGTAGAGTATTTTGACTTCTATCTTCTGCACAACATGGGTACCAACGTTTACGAAAAATGCAAAAAGTACGCAGTATACTACCACAATACTTCCCTGAAGCACGGAAAGGCCAGCGACTGCATCGGCTGCGGCCAGTGTGAGAAGGCCTGTCCGCAGCATTTGCCGATTCGCCAGTATCTGAAGGATGTGGCAGATAAATTTGAGACAGGTTCCTCCTTCCCCACCAGAAAGTAAGAATTTCTGAAGGAGATTATTTTGATTCTATAAGGAAATGTAAGCAGAAAACAAACAGGAGGCCTTTCCATTCACGGAGCAGAAGCGGCGGAGTCCCGCGGTAGGGTAGAGGGCTGGGTCAGAAAGATGGTGTAAGAATGGAAGCCCCTGACGCGGAAAGAGGCGGTGGAGATCCATGGAACTCGCGCCGAACTGATCGGACAAAGTCTGGTGCGGGCGGCCGTTTTTGGAGGAGGCTGGCACACCTGGCGTCTGCAGCTGCGATGCCGGCTGTCCAGGAAAGACAACGGATGGAAGATTACGCAGGCGGAAGCATCTGTATATTAAGGGGCTGCCGCCAATAGGATGAAGCATTCCGCACTTCAATGGCTGTGTAGGTGTGGCTGTAATGGTAGCCTAATTTTTCGGCCAGAGCGGCAGAGCCTTTGTTCTGCGCGTCCCAGCTGGGATACAGGTTTCGTTTCAGGCATTCCAGGATCAGTCTGGCTCCGCATGCGTAAGCCAGCCCCTTTCGGCGGTATTCTTCCTTCGTATCAATTTCAATTTCTATTCCGCCCCGGTATCTGGAGTACGAAGAGGCACCGGATACAGGGAAATTGTCTTTGCAGATGACAACGCCCAGGCCAAGCTCCTGATATTTTTCGTAAGTGGAAAACTGAGATACCAGATCGGCGCTCCAGGCTTCCGCCCGGCACAGATGGTAGAGCCGCCGGTCGATCATGGAAAGGCGGTATTGCTCCGGCAGGGAGGCAGCCGCTTTTTCCAGCTTTTGCTTATCAAAAATACGGGGCTCTTTTTTAAAGGCGTAGCGGGAAACAATGTTTGCGTTTTCTCCGTAAATCTGCGTGACCAGAGTTTTCCAGCCTTCATTTTGCGGCACCAGGATCCCGAAATCCTGAGGCCCGCCGGAGGGGTTACAGGACAGGAGTTGTCTGTCCGGCCTGCCGGCCAGAAAGGAAAAATCTCCCAGAACAGCCACTGCGGATGCGGGATGCTGCGGATGATCCGCATAGATTTTTCCCATAACCCCCTGCAGGCAGGACCAGATCAAGGTTTCCTCCCAACCGTGAAACAGGGGTGAAACAGCTGCGGTGTCGAGCATTTCGTAAACCATGGGGGTCCTCCTTTATGCGATAAAAGAAACTGGAACTGCAGATAGTTGCATTTTAACAGATACCTGAAAAAGAGGCAAACGAAATAAAAAAACAGATCAGCTAAAATGAATCTGGCCATGGATAAACGGCGGCTTCCGTGCTAAAATGAATATGGAAACGGCTCCGGCAGCGCAGGCAGAGACGAAAAACAGGCAGGAGGATGAGAATCCATGAAAATAGAGTATTCGGAAGTGCTGATCTGTTATGGGGACTCCAACACATACGGATTTGATCCGGAACCCTGGTCTGCGGGAAGATATCCGGAGGACAGCCGCTGGCCGGAGCTCCTGGGAAAGAGCCTGGGAATCGATGTGGTGAATGCCGGGGAAAATGGGAGAGAGGTGCCCGGCGCAGAGGACCGGATCCGCGGGGCTCTGAAGTATTTGGAAGGATTTTCGGAGCAGTACGCCAGGAGAAATGTGCTGCTTATGCTGGGCAGCAATGATCTGCTAAATGGAAAGACAGCCTCCCGGACGGCAGCGCGTATGGAAGAATTTCTAAGGGCTTTGCGGGAGAGTATTCCCGCGGACAGAGGAGCGCTCTGTCTCATTGCTCCGCCGGTTATGGAGTACGGTACCTGGGTCTGCCGGAAACAGATTTATGAGGAGTCCAGAAGGCTTGAGGCGGCATATGCGGAGGCGGCCCGGAAAACAGACAGCGGATTTATCCGCACCGGGGACTGGGGGATACCTGTCGCCTCTGACGGCGTGCATTTTACGGAAGAGGGCCACAGAAAATTTGCCGCGCAGATGCTGCGGGCAGTACGGGACCTTCTGAAAGGTTCCGGGAAAGGGGGCCCGTATGATTGAGGTGGAAATAAAGCTGCCGGTTCTCTCTCTGGAAGCTGTGAAGATACAGCTTCTGGCCCTGGGTTTTCAGGAGATCGGATTTGAAAAAGAACGGGACACATATTTTGACAATGCCCTGGGCATGATCCGGGCCGCCGACGGGGCTCTGCGGGTCAGGGAAACAGAGGACGGGCAAACGGGAAGCATCCGGTCTCAGATCAATTACAAAGGGAAGAGGATGGATGCCCGGACCATGACCCGGCAGGAACTGGAAACCGGTGTGGAAAACGGGGAGATCTGCAGAAATATCCTGCGGGCACTGGGATATTTTCCGGTGGAGCCGGAGGTAGTCAAGGAGCGGGTTCTGCTGCGGCAGGACACAGTAACCGCCTGCCTGGACCGGGTGCGGGGACTTGGAGAGTTCCTGGAGCTGGAGACCCTGACGGAAAGGGAGGAAGACCGGGCGGATGCCCTGGAGCGGATAGAGCGTATCCTGAAAGAGCTGGGGTATCAGCTCTCAGATACCCTGCGGATTTCCTATCTGTCTATGCTTCAGAGAAAACAGTTTGCAAAAGGAGGAGAAAAATGGAATTTTCAGAAGTGATCAAAAATCGTTATTCATGCAAAAAGTTTGACGGCCGCCAGGTGGAGCAGGCGCAGCTGGACCGGATCCTGGAGGCGGGACGGCTCTCTCCCACAGCAAAGAATCTTCAGGAGCAGCGGATCTATGTGGTGCAGTCCCCGGAAGGCCTGGCCAAGATTGACAGGGTGACGCCCTGCCGCTACGGGGCCCCCACGGTTCTTGCGGTTGCCTTTAACAAAGAGAATGTGTTTGTCTATCCCGGCGGAAAGCGGGATTCCGGCGCGGAGGATGCGGCGATTGTGGCCACGCACATGATGCTGGCGGCGAAGGATGCCGGCGTGGAAAGCTGCTGGCTGAACCGTTTCGATCCGGAGGATGCGGCCAGGGAGCTGGGACTGCCGGACAACGAGGAGGTCGTGATGCTGATGGATCTGGGCTATCCCGCGGAGGGCGCCGGTCCCCTGGAAAATCATGGAAAGCGCAAAGAATTATCAGAAACAGTTGTGTATCTTTAAAAATTGCGGAGAAGAAGGTGCGAGGCTGCAAGATATCACAATTCACAAAAATATTTGAAAAATATTGAAATTTTTGACGGACACACCCTTGAAATTTTTGGTAGATAGGTGTATGATAATGCCATCAACAGAAAAAAGAATTGCAAAGACGCAGAGTAAAGACCCTGCGTCTTTTTTCTGTTGAACAGGCAATTGCCAAGCAGCTGGAAACCGTAAATTTAGAAGAATAGGAGTGGACGCGTATGACACATGGCGATATTTCATCCAGTGCGGATTGTGTAGGGGTTGCAGTTGTTAATTATAAAATGCCGAGACTGCATACGAAGGAAGGAATTATCCAGAACTGCCACAATATCAGCGATTATATCAAGGGGCTGAAGACGGGAATTCCCGGCCTGGATCTGGTGATCTTTCCGGAGTACAGCACCCACGGGATTATGTATGATTTTAAAGAAATGATGGATCTGGCCTGCACCACAGACGGTGAAGAAGTGGCTATTTTCAAACAGGCCTGCATGGATAACAAGGTATGGGGCGTCTTTTCCCTGACCGGTGAGCGCCACGAAGAGCATCCCAGGAAGGTGCCCTATAACACCCTGATTCTGATCAACGATAAAGGTGAGATCGTGCAGAAGTACAGGAAAATGATTCCCTGGACGCCCATTGAGGGCTGGTATCCGGGAGACCGCACCTATGTTACCGAGGGCCCCAAGGGTCTGAAGATCAGCATGATTATCTGCGATGACGGAAATTATCCGGAAATCTGGAGAGACTGCGCCATGAGAGGCGCGGAGCTGGTGATCCGCTGCCAGGGCTACATGTATCCGGCCAATCAGCAGGAGATCAATGTAGTGCCGGTGATGGCCTGGTGCAACAATGTGTACGCGGCCGTAGCCAACGCGGCGGGCTATGATGGAGTATACTCCTATTTCGGCCATTCTTCCATCTGCGGATTTGACGGCAGGGTGCTGGGGATGACCGGCACCGAGGAGAACAGCTATCAGTACGCGCAGCTGTCCGTCAGCGCCATCCGGGACGCCCGGGCAAACTGGCAGTCCCAGAATCATCTGTATAAGCTGCTTCACAGAGGCTACACGGGAACCATCAATTCCGGGGAAGACCGCTTTGGAACGCCGGAATGCCAGTTTGAGTTCTACCGGAACTGGGTCAATGATCCGGAAGGGACGCAGAAGAAGGTAGAGGAACTGACCCGCAAAATGCCGGGAGTCAAATATGCGCCCATCGAGGGAATTCCCTATGAGGAGTAAATAAAATAGAAAGGATTGCGCAGGCAGGCGTCTTTGAGAAAAAGAGTCAGAGACGCCTGCTTTTTTTGGGTCCAGGTGGCGCGTAAGGACAGAATGTGGTAGAATCAAAGGGCAAGTGTCCCGGCTGAAAAAGACTGCCGGGAAATCTGAAGAAAATGAGGACAGCAAATGAACAGGCAGATAGAGGAACGTTTTATATTCCGCAGCATTCTTCCGGAGGAAGCCAAAGAGGCGGCAGAGATCGAGAAAATCTGTTTTCCGCCCAACGAGGCATGTACTGCCGAAATCATGGAGGAACGGGCCCGGCGGGCGCCGGAGCTGTTTCTGGTGGCGGAAGACCGGGAGAAGGGAAAACTGGCCGGTTTTATCAACGGTCTGGGGACCCGGGAGGAGACACTCAGAGATGAATTTTTCAAAGAGACGAAGCTGCACGATCCGGAGGGAGAAAATGTTATGATCCTGGGCGTGGATGTTCTCCCCGGTTACCGGGGCCGGGGACTGGCCCGGGAAATGATGCGGCAGTATGCGGCGCTGGCGGCCCGCCAGGGCCGGAAGCGGCTGGTTCTGACCTGTCTGAAGGAAAAAGTCCGCATGTACGCGTCCATGGGATTCCAGGATCACGGGATGTCCGGCTCCTGCTGGGGCGGTGAGCAGTGGCATGAGATGAGCCGCGGACTTGGGGAGCCGGAGGCGGACTTCAGGAGGAAGGAAGTATGAGTGCGCAGACGAAGATATCGGAAGATAAGTTTCGGAACAAATGGGGATTTATCATTTCCTGTATCGGCAGTGCCGTGGGAATTGCCAACATCTGGAGGTTTCCCTACCGCATCGGGGAATTCGGGGGTTCCGCTTTTCTGATCCCCTACCTGATTTTCGTATTTCTGATCGGTTCCACGGGAGTGATCGGGGAGATGGCCTTCGGGCGGGCCATGCAGACCGGACCGCTGGGAGCCTTTCAAAAGGCTTTTGACCGGAAAAGCTCCTCGGGGCATTCCAAAATCGGAACAGTGGTAGGACTGATTCCGGTGATCGGTTCCCTGGGAATCGCGGTGGGCTACAGCGTCATCATCGGCTGGATTATTAAATTTCTGGTGGATTCCATAGACGGCAGCATCCTAAAACCGGAGGATCCGGCCGGAGTCTTCGCGGAGCTGTCGCAGGATTTCGGCAGCGTCCCCTGGCATATGCTGGGACTGCTCCTGGCGCTTCTTTTTATGTCCTTCGGCATCGCCAGGGGGATTGAGACGGTGAATAAAATTATCATGCCCGCCTTTTTCGCGATGTTCCTGTTTCTGGCCATCCGGGTGGCGATGCTTCCCGGCGGAGGGCCGGGATACGCGTATCTCTTTCAGCCGGACTGGTCGGCCATGGCAAATCCCACCACCTGGGTCTACGCCATGGGGCAGGCATTTTTCTCTCTGTCTGTGGCCGGCAGCGGCACAGTGGTATATGGAAGCTACTTGAAGAAGGATGTGGATGTGGTCAGCAGCGCGGGCTATGTAGTGATTTTTGATACGATTTCCGCCCTGCTGGCAGGCATCGTGATCATTCCCGCGGTCTTTGCTCAGGGGCTGGTACCGGATTCCGGTCCGGGGCTTCTTTTTATCACCATGCCGGCCGTGATCCGCAGCATTCCCTTCGGGCAGGTGTTTGCCATTGTATTCTTTGCGGCGGTTCTGTTTGCAGGAATGGCCTCCCTGCTGAATCTGCTGGAAAGTCCGGTGGAGGCTCTCCAGTCCCGGTTCGGCTGGTCCAGAAAGGCCTCCCTGGCGCTGGTGGGAGCCGTGACCGCGGGGGTGGGCCTCTTCGTGGAGGGAAATCTGCTGAGTCCCTGGATGGACAGTATCTCCATCTACGTGATACCCCTGGGAGCTCTGCTGGCGGGGATTACCATGTTCTGGATCTGCGGGAAAAAGTTTGCCAGAGACGCTGTGCAGCTGGGGCGGAAGCGCCGCCTGGGCCGCTGGTTTGAGCCCATGACCCGGTATGTATTCTGCGGCGTGGCTCTGGGGGTATACATTCTGGGAATTTTCTTTGGAGGAATCGGCTGATCCGGGAAATACTTCAAACAGCCAATCCTCCGGGACAATGGGAAGAGCACTGTACCGCCACTTGGCAAACCGCTCATCATAGGAGCTTGCATCGCAAGCCCCACAAGATGCCCCACGCACCATGAAACGTTGCAATTGTTTCCTTCGAGATAGCCGTCCCTACGAGAAGCAGCACCAAACACCTTTGCAATGGACGCTCCAACGCTCGGTTTTTCTGCAATTACTAAGATCATATATGTGTTGTGCTGTTTTTGAGTAAAACTCGACCAATTCAAACTCTTTCTCTTTGATACAGGTCTGCTCAAGCATATGGCGGGCATTGACAACAGCGCCATCTTACTTAAATCCGATTATCAATTCAAAGGACCGCTGACTGAAAACTATGTTTTGCAGCAGCTTCGCGGGCAGTTTGAGGTAGAACCTCGCTATTACTCGGACAAAGCCGGAGAGATCGATTTCCTGCTGCAAAACGGTACGGAAATCATCCCAGTTGAGGCAAAAGGCGGCGAAGATAAGTCCGCACCGGCCTTTAAGCGTTACATTACGAACCGCCATCCTGAACACGCTATCCGTTTTTCGAAGCGGGGGTATCGAAAGGATGGAGCGATCACGAACATCCCGCTTTACCTTGCCAGAAAGACAAAAAAGCTGCTTTGATGCAAAGCCCCTCACGACGTGTGAGGGGCTTCTTCATTAAATATATTTATTTTTTCCGGGAAAAACAAGTACGCACTTTCCTGTTAGATACTTTCACAAAGGAAAGCAACCCGGGACTTTCGTTCAATTGCAGACCAGGAAAGAAAATTTGTGTCACAGCAGTCCATTGATAAAGAGGAGCATGGCCAGAAACGGAAATAACGTCCAGACGATATACCGCCGGGTAATTTCCCAGTCAGATGGCTCTGCTCTCTCCGCATGCTGGATTAGGAAAGATAAATTCCAGCGGAACAGTTTATCTGCAAATAAAATAGAGACAGCCGTGATTATGCAGATGGATACGCCGCCGAGCCATAGAAGCCAATTTCCTTTATGTGTCAGCTTAGGGCCGGCCATTAAAGTCAGTACAGTAGCAACGGAGGGATCCATCCGGGCGGCTGTATTTTCGCGGCTTCCGATTATGAAGTTTTCGCTATCTATTATCCCTGCTATATAAAAATTTTCCATATCGCCATGTTCATCGTAAAGCCAGAAGTCGTCCCCCTGTTTCGATACGCCTCCGCGGAAAAGAATTTTCTCTCCGCACCGCAGTTCAACACCGGTCATGCCTTCCCTTGTTACACAGTCTTCTGGAATGGCGGACGCGTCTTCTATGGCGGTATAAGGACCGTAGGTCGTATCCCCATATTGAAAGTACACCGTCTTATCCTTCTGCACGGTAAAAGCGGCCCGCTTTCCCTGGATTTTGCCTGCATATACAGTACTGCCATTTTCGTGGCTGGAAACCAGAATGGCATCCATGTATTCGAAGCCCTCCCGGGTGATAACCAGAGGATAAAGCACCGTAAACACCAGAACCATAACAAGCATAAGAAGCAATACTCCCTTTTGATAATGGCCTAAAGATTTAATCCTTTTCAAATCCCCACCTCCGTTCTGTAAAGCATATTGTGCGCTTTTACTTCCATCTCCTTATACCGGTTTACTGTTTAAATTCTTTGAAATTTCCCGAGCCCTGTTTTCTAATCTTATTTTACTACAATCAGAAGCACGGAAACAGATTGTTTTTGTGTATATTTGGTATATTTCACAGACGGCAGGGTGCGCTTTTTTCTTATCCATGGTAAAATAGAGTGTGTATAAAACCGAAAAACGGCGGCAGAGAATGCCGGGGAGGGTATATATGGAGAAACGGGATATCTGCACAATACAGGGAAAGGATTACTTCCGGATGACGCTGGAACTGCTGGCCGCCTGCGGCCTGGCGGAGGATATCGGGGACCGGAAAAAGAAGATCGGCATTAAGCCGAATCTGGTGGTGCCGGCGCCGGCCTCCGGCGGAGCCAGCACCCATCCGGAGCTGGCGGATGGGCTGATTACCTACTTAAAAGAAAATGGTTTCGGGGATATCACGGTGATGGAGAGCGCCTGGGTGGGCGCTTCCACCATGGAAGCGGCGCAGAAGAACGGAATTCTCGAGGTGTGCCGCAGACACGGGGTGCCCTTTGCGGATATGAAAAAGGAGCCGGGCGTTACCTGCCGGGCAGAGGGACTGGAGCTGCACGTATGCAGGAAAGCGCTGGAGATGGACTATCTGATTAATCTTCCGGTTGTCAAGGGCCACGGTCAGACGAAGGTGACCTGCGCGCTGAAAAACTACAAGGGACTGATCCCGGACGCAGAAAAACGGCGGTTCCATGCCCTGGGACTTCACCGGCCCATCGCCTGTCTGAATACCGTGCTTCGGCAGGATTTTATTCTGGCGGACAACATCTGCGGCGATCTGGATTTTGAGGAAGGCGGAAACCCGGTGGCCATGGACCGGATCCTGGCCTTTAAAGATCCGGTGCTCTGCGACAGCTTTGCGGCGGAAACCATGGGATACCGGCCGGAGGAGATCGAGTACATCCGGCTGGCATCGGAGCTGGGTGTGGGGAGTATGGATACTGCTTCCGCCCGGATCCGCCCGGTGCGGCCGGAGGGGGAAAATCCGGGAAAGGCTGCGCCCCGGGGCCGGGTGGGTCGGCTGGCAAAATATGTGGAGCAGAGGGAAGCCTGCTCCGCCTGTTATGGCTCTCTGATTTACGCCCTGGACCGTCTGGACCGGAGAGGGCTGCTGAAAGACAGAGCGGAAAGAAGTATTGCCGTGGGACAGGGCTTTCAGGGAAAGTCAGGAGCGCTTGGAATCGGAAACTGTACCCGGTGCTTTGAAAAAAATCTCCGGGGGTGCCCGCCCAAGGCGGTGGATGTAGTAAAATTTCTGGAAGAAAACTGGTAATGGCATTGCCCCGGGGGTTTCCGCCCCGGGGCAAAAGCTGTTCTTGACATAGAAAAAGAAATTCTTTATAATAAGCCTGACCATATAGTTATAATTCAAACTATTTGAGTTATAACTATATATTTATGTCTGGAAGGAGGTCGATGGGATGAAACTGTCTTACCACTATATGCTGATGACCAATCACATGCTGCTGCAGAAGCGTCTTTTATCCGGTCTGAAAGACACGGGGCTGACCGCCGGCCAGCCGAAAGTGCTGGATTACCTGCAGGATCATGACGGGGCAAATCAGAAGGAGATCGCCGCAGGCTGCCGGATCGAGGCCGGATCCCTGACATCGGTGCTGAACCGGATGGAGGAAAAGGGGCTGGTACAGCGCAGAATGCTGGACGGGAACCGCAGGACCTACTATATATTCCTGACAGAAAAAGGAAAAGAGCTTCTGCGCATTGTGAAAAATAAATTTGAAGAGCTGGAGGAAGAGGCCTTTATCGGGATTTCCGATGAAGACAAAGAAACATTCATGAAACTTTTTTTCCGGATTTACAGCAACATGACAGCAAGGGAGGAGTAATACGCATATGGAAAAATTAAAACGGTATATTGTCTTTTTGATTGGGTTGTTTATTAATTCTCTGGGCGTCAGCCTGATCACTCTGGCGGATCTGGGGACCTCCCCCATTTCGTCCATACCCTATGTGCTCAGCCTGAATTTTCCCCTGACCCTGGGGGAATTTACGATCGTCTTCAGCATATTCCTGATTGTGCTGCAGCTGCTCATACTGAGAAAAAATTTTAAGCTGGAACACGTGCTGCAGATTCCCATTTCCGTTCTTTTCGGATATTTTATTGATCTGACCATGGTTCTGTTCCGCTTCATAGACCCGCAGGTTTATGGGGCCAAGATTCTGTTCCTGCTGATTGGCTGCGCGGTTCTCGGCTTTGGCGTGTATATGGAGGTGCTGGCCAACGTGGCCATGCTGCCGGGGGAATCCTTTGTGCGCGCAGTGTCCTCCACCTGGAAAACAGAGTTCGGGACAACCAAGGTAGCCTTTGATGTATCCCTGGCCGTCATTGCGGCCGTACTGTCCCTGATTCTGGCCCGGAGGCTGGACGGCGTGCGGGAGGGTACGATTCTCGCGGCCCTTCTGGTGGGATTCATTGCCAGACTGTTCGGGAAAAAGCTGAAATTTCTGGAGCCGCGGCTGTTTGCCTCAGAGAAAGAGAAAGCCCAAAGCCGGAAATCGAAAATAGCCTGAAGAAGAAAATGGATGGAGTTTTTCTTTACGAATAGAGTTTTTCTGCGTATACTATTGGAAAAGCCTAAAGTTTATTTTTGCAGGAGACAGGAAAGATGAATAATTATGAAATCGCGAAGGAAAATGCCCGTCCGGATTTTTTGAAATACGACCAGGAAGTCATGATCCGGCGGTTTGGCCTGGAGCATGATGAGACATATCTGTATCTGGATTTCTGCGGCAGCCGTTTCCGGATCGTCCGGGCAACAGGAGCGGTGGAGCGCGCCGCGGAGGCGGAGACCGGGTTCAGGGCGGGAACGGTGCCGGCGGATTTTGAGGAAACGCTGTCCATCTATGATATCCTCTGCTATTCCAGGCCGGACGCTTCCCTTTGCGGGCGCTGGTGTCTGGTCAACAGCCTGCCGGGTGTGGGGCAGAACAACGGGCTGGGTGACAATGCGGTGGAACGTTATGAAAAGGAAATCGATGAGAATCCGGAGGCCTTCCGGAGGGCCTGCCGGGAGCTGGGCGGCCGGGAGGTTCCCATGGGCGATATTGGATACGAGATTCCGGTATTTTCCTTTTTCTCTCTCCGGCTCCGTTTTTACCGGGCGGATGAGGAATTTCCCGCCAAGCTGTCCATACTTTTTGATGCGCATACACTGCAGTATATGCATTATGAAACTACTTATTATGTGGTAAACTGTCTGATGCGTGCAATTCGGAAAAGAATGACGGGGGTATAGGGAGATGACAAAGAAAAAGTGGATGGCTGCGGGCATCGCGGGAGGAATTCTGCTCCTGCTCATAGTATACTGTGTGCTCTGCCAGACGGTGGAAAATACCACAATCTGGGAAAAGACGTCAGTCAATGGTGTTTCTCTGGAGGGGAAAACGGTGGAGGAAGCTGCGGACGCAGTGCGGGCGCGGTTTCGGGAGGACTATCAGGATGCGGCGCTGACGGTGGTTCTGGAAGATACAGAGTATTCCGTTCCAGTCTTTGAGCTGCTGGACATAGACGCCTCCGAACAGATCCAGGAAGCCTATGCTCTGGGACACGGGCCCTGGATCACGAGAGGGGCGGACTGGATCCGCAGCCGGATCAGCCCGGTAAATGCCGGCGATCTGGAAGTAAAGCCCTACGTAAAGAATCCGGAGAAGCTGGATGAAGTGCTGGCGGGCACCGGCATTGAACAGTACAACAGTCTGGTGGAATCCAGCTTCGAGGTGTCCGGTACGGATCTGCTTATCCACAAGGGAAGGACGGGTGTAGCCGCAGACACAGAACAGCTGAAAAAAGAGATTCTTGCTGCGCTGGAGGCGGGAAATTTTTCAGACAGTATTCCCTGTCCGACTGTGGAGCGGCAGCTGGCAGCTCCGGATTTTCAGGCTATTGCAGACAGCGTGGCAGCAGCTCCCTCGAATGCCACACTGGATCCGGCCAATAACTATGCGGTGGTGGCCGCTGTGAACGGAGTTTCACTGGACACGGCCCTGGCCCGGGCCGCATACGACAGCGCGGCGGAGGGAGCAGATGTGACGGTGCCGCTGACGCTGACGGCGCCGGAGATCAGCACAGAGGATCTGGAAGCCAATCTTTTCAGGGATGTTCTGGGAAGCTACCAGTCCTCCGCGACCGGAAGCGGAGGCCGGGAACACAATATCGGCCTGGCCGTGAGTCTGTGCAGCGGTGTAATCGTCATGCCGGGTGAAACCTTTTCCTATAATGGAGTAATCGGGAACACAACTCTGGAGCGGGGGTTCCAGCTGGCCAATGCCTACTCCAACGGAGAGGTTGTCCAGGAGCCGGGAGGCGGCGTCTGCCAGGTGTCTTCCACGCTGTTTTCTGCGCTTCTGCAGACGGATATCGAGATTGTACAGAGAAGATATCATTCCATGATCGTCACCTATGTGCCCTATGGAATGGACGCCACTGTTTCCTGGGATCAGCCGGATTTTCGTTTCCGGAATAACCACAAATATCCCGTCAAGATTTCCATGAGTTTTGAAGGCGGCGTCCTGCACGTACAGGTGCTGGGGACAAAGGAGAGTGACCTGACGGTACAGTGCCGGGTAGAGCAGACAGGAGAGCTGGATTTCGTTACGTACCGGGATTATTACGATGCCGGCGGGAACCTGGTAAATAGTGAATATATTACCACCAGCAAGTATAAACCAGTTTCCTGAGTTAGTGCTTGCATTCGCTGAAAAGGTGTGCTATAATCTATTAGCTGTCGGATTGCAGAAGAGGATCCGGCAGGCAGCGACGACAGATATTCCTACAGGATATGATAAACAATTATGGAAGAGGTGAAAACAGTGAAAGAGGGAATCCATCCGGAGTATTATGAAGCAACCGTTACATGCAACTGCGGCAATACGTTCAAGACCGGCTCCACCAAGGAAGACATCCACGTGGAGATCTGCTCCAAGTGCCATCCGTTCTATACCGGACAGCAGAAGGCTGCTGCGGCCCGCGGACGTATCGAGAAATTCAACAAGAAATACGGCATGTAATCGTCTGTCCCGTGATACGGGCAGAAAGCTTATGCAGGGAAAGAAAGGGTTGAGGTTGCAAAATCTCAACCCATTTTACTATAATAGTATTGAGAAGGACAGTCAGCCGTGCGGCCGGGAACAGCTGCAGGGCTGTCTGCCGTGAGATACGGGGAAAGGAGCAGCGGATGAAATCATCCAACATTGGCGGCCAGGCGGTAATGGAAGGGATCATGATGCGTCATGAGGAGGAGTATTCCATCGCTGTGCGCACGCCCGACAATGAGATTAAGGTAAAAGTAGAGCCATACAAGAGCTTTATTGAGGGCAAAAAGCTCAGGAGGGTGCCCATTGTCAGAGGAGTGATCAGCTTTATCGATTCCCTGGTGGTCGGCATGAAGTGCCTGCTGTACTCCGCTTCCTTTATTGAGGAAGATGAGGAGGAAAAGGCGGAAAGAGCAAAAAAGGAACAGAAGATGACCGCAGAGGAGCTGGAGAGGCACCGGGAAAAGGAGAAAAAGCAGGAGTCTGCCATGATGTACGGCGTGGTGGCGCTTTCTGTGGTGCTGGCGGTGGCTGTATTTATGATGCTGCCATATTTTCTGACGGATCTTATGAGAAGAGTAACGGATACGGTCTGGATCCTTTCCATAACGGAGGCTCTCGTCCGCGTGGCGATTTTTCTGGCCTATCTGATTCTGATTTCGCGTATGAAGGATATACAGAGGACCTTCATGTACCATGGCGCGGAACATAAATGCATTAACTGTATTGAACACGGCATGGAGCTGAATGTGGAAAATGTGCTGAAAAGTTCCCGGCTTCACAAGCGCTGCGGCACAAGCTTTCTGTTTTTTGTCATTATCGTCAGCGCGATTCTGCTGATGTTTGTGCAGATGGACTCCCGGATCCTGCGGATTGTGGTGCGTCTTCTGCTGGTGCCGGTGATTGCCGGCGTGTCTTTTGAGATCATCCGGCTGGCCGGACGCTCGGAGAATCCTTTTGTAAATGCCCTGAGCAAACCGGGGCTGGCGCTGCAGAGGCTGACCACCCGGGAGCCGGACGCGGCACAGGCCGAGGTGGCGATTGCGGCAGTGGAGGCGGTCTTCGACTGGAGGGCATATTTAAGAGAAAATTTTGGATATACAGATACCGGGGTATCCGGCAATCCGGAGGCCACAGGCGCCTCCCGGCAGGTTGGATAGGCCGGGGCAGAGTCCGTGTTCTCTGCGGGAATGGCTGAAGTTCGGGACAGAATATCTGCAGGACAGAGAAGTTGCCGATGCCGGGACGGACGCGTGGCTTCTGCTGGAATACGTAACAAATATCAACCGGAGCTATTATTTCATGCACATGCAGGAAAAAATGAACCGGGAGGAAGCAAAGGAGTACCGGGAGCTTCTGAAACGCCGGGGAGAGCGCGAACCGGTTCAGTATATTACCGGAGAGGCCTGGTTTTACGGGCGTTCTTTTCTGGTGAATCCCAGCGTTCTGATCCCGCGTCAGGATACAGAAGTGCTGGTGGAGGAGGTGCTGAAGCGGGCCATGCCGGGCATGCGCGTGTTGGATCTCTGTACCGGGAGCGGCTGCATTCTGCTGACGATTCTGAAGGAAGCATCGGTGAGCGGTGTGGGCTCCGACATTTCCGGCGATGCGCTGCAGGTGGCGGAACGGAACGGGAAGCGCCTGAAGGTTCACGCGGGCTGGATTGAAAGCAATCTGTTTGAGAAGATAGGGGGAACCTTTGACCTGATCGTTTCCAATCCTCCCTATATTGCCTCGGCAGTAATCCCGGAGCTGGAGCCGGAGGTAAGGGAGCATGAGCCGCTGCTGGCGCTGGACGGACACGGGGATGGGCTGTACTTTTACAGGAAAATCGTGGAGGAGGCCCCGGCCTACCTGAAGGCGGGCGGCTGGCTCTGCCTGGAGATCGGCTGGGATCAGGGGGAGATCCTGCGGCGGCTGCTCCCGGAGGCGGGATTTGTCTCCGTGGAGATTGTAAAGGACCTGTCCGGGCTGGACCGGGTGGCGCTTGGGCGACTGCCGGTATCCGGAGAGCATAAGGAGTGAAGAAAAGATGTTTGATAAGCTGGAAGATATTTTGATTCGTCTGGAGGAGATCCTGCGCCAGCTGGGCGAGCCTGGAACGGCGGAGGATGCCGCCGGATTTCAGCAGCTCATGAAGGAGCAGGCGGAGCTGCAGCCCATTGCGGATACCTATCTGGCCTACAAGAAAAATAAAGAAACCATCTCCGACAGTCTGGAGCTGCTGGAGGGCGAGAGCGATGAGGAGATGCGGGAAATGCTGAAGGAAGAACTTTCCGAGGCAAAGAAAAAGGACGAAGAGCTGGAGCGGGAATTGAAGATTCTGCTTCTTCCCAAGGATCCCAATGACAGCAAAAATGTTATTGTGGAAATCCGGGCCGGAGCCGGCGGCGATGAGGCGGCGCTGTTCGCCGCGGAGATTTACCGGATGTACGTGAAATACGCGGAGTCCCGCCACTGGCGGACCGAGATGCTCAGTGTGAATGAAAACGGACTGGGCGGATTTAAGGAAGCTACATTTCTGCTGAGCGGAAACGGGGCTTACTCCCGTCTGAAATACGAAAGCGGCGTTCACCGGGTGCAGCGTGTGCCGGAAACCGAGAGCGGGGGCCGGATTCACACCTCCACTATCACAGTGGCCATCATGCCGGAGGCAGATGAAATCGATTTTCATCTGGATTTGAACGACTGCCGGTTTGATGTATTCCGGGCTTCCGGAAACGGCGGCCAGTGCGTCAATACCACGGATTCGGCAGTGCGTCTGACCCATATTCCCACAGGGATTGTCATATCCTGCCAGGATGAGAAATCACAGCTGAAAAATAAAGAAAAGGCCCTGAAGGTGCTGCGCTCCCGTCTGTATGAAATGGAACTGGAGAAACAGCACGATGAAGAAGCCAGACTTCGCAGGAGCCAGGTGGGAACGGGAGACCGCTCGGAGAAGATACGCACTTACAATTTTCCCCAGGGCCGCGTGACAGATCACCGGATTAAACTGACTCTGCACAAGATCGACAGCATCATGAACGGGGAGCTGGATGAGCTGATCGACAGCCTGACGGCGGCGGATCAGGCCGCCAAGCTGGCAAATCTGAAAGAGAGCGCGTGAGCATAGAAGGAGGAAGAGTATGGGTAAGTATTTTGGGACGGATGGATTCCGGGGAGAGGCCAACGTAAATCTGACGGTGGAACATGCCTATAAAGTGGGCCGCTATCTGGGATGGTATTTTGGAAAAGAGCACAAGGCGAAGATTGTCATCGGAAAGGATACCAGGCGCTCCAGTTATATGTTTGAATATTCTCTGGCGGCGGGCCTGACGGCCTCGGGAGCGGACGCATATCTGCTTCATGTGACAACCACGCCCAGCGTATCCTATGTGGTCCGCACAGAGGGGTTTGACTGCGGCATCATGATTTCTGCCAGCCACAATCCCTTCTATGACAATGGCATTAAGGTCATTAACAGCCGGGGCCAGAAGCTGGAAGCTGCTGTGGAGCAGGAGATTGAAGACTATATAGACGGCCGCAGTGCAGAGATTCCTTTCGCAAGGCGGGAGAAGATCGGCAGGACAGTGGATTTTGCGGCTGGCCGGAATCGTTACATCGGCCATCTGATCTCCATACCAAGCCGCGCCTACAACGATTACCGTGTGGGGCTGGACTGCTCCAACGGAAGCGCTTCCTCGATTGCCAAGAGCGTGTTCGACGCGCTGGGGGCCAGGACATCTGTGATTCACGGCGAGCCCAACGGCCTGAATATCAATGCGGACTGCGGCTCCACCCATATCGAGGCTCTTCAGAAGTTTGTGGCGGAGCAGGGGCTGGATGTGGGATTTGCCTACGATGGAGACGCGGACCGCTGCATCGCAGTGGATGAAAAAGGGCAGGTGGTAGACGGGGACAGAATCCTGTACGTCTGCGGAAAGTATCTGAAGGAGCAGGGAAAGCTGAATCGGAATACCATCGTGACCACGGTCATGTCCAATCTGGGGCTTTATAAGGCCTGTGACCGGGAGGGAATCCGCTATGAACAGACAGCTGTAGGGGATAAATATGTCAGTGAGAATATGATGGCTAACGGCTATTCCCTGGGAGGCGAGCAGTCGGGACACATTATTTTCAGCAAGCACGCCATGACGGGTGACGGAATTCTGACTTCCCTGATGCTTATGGAGGTTCTCATGGAGAAAAAACAGCCCTTAAGCGTGCTGGCCGGGGAAGTGGCCATCTATCCGCAGCTCCTGAAAAATGTGCGGGTGGCGGATAAGCAGGCGGCCAGGGAAAACCCCAGAGTCCAGGCAGCCGTGCAGGCGGCGGCGGAAGCGCTGGGGGAAAACGGCCGGATTCTGGTCCGGGAGAGCGGGACGGAGCCGGTGGTACGGATTATGGTGGAAGCCGAGGAAGACGCCATCTGTGAAAAATACGTAAATCAGGTGGCAGCTGTGATGGAGGAAGAGGATTTAATACAGTGAGAAGAACAGCGGCAGTACTGCTCTGTGTTCTCTGCCTTTCTCTGGGTGCCTGTACCCGTGAGGACTCCGGCGCCTATGACCGGGGGATGGCCGCGCTGCAGCAGGGAGATTATGATACGGCCATGGAAGAATTCCAGCATGCGGCCAGCGGGGACGGCCGGGAGGCGGAGGCGTACCGGGGAGAGGGAATTATTTATCTTCGACAGCAGGATTACGGCCACGCCATCACCCTGTTTGGGCTGAGCCTGGATTCTATGAAGCACAGCAATCCGCAGTTTCGGAGGGATGTGCTGTATTACCAGGCGGAGGCTTACATCGGAAACGGACAGGACAGGGATGCGGAGGCTATCTACACAGAGCTGATTGAAGAGGACGGCGATGCCCAGGCCTATTTTCTTCGGGGCAGCGGAAAGCTGAATTCCGGAGATACGGAGGGGGCGGCAGAAGATTTTGCAGGTGCCCTGAGGCAGGAAAACAGCTATGAGATGTATATGAAGATTTACCGTGCGTACGCGGCGGTAAACAGGGAGGCGGACGGAGCCGATTATCTGGAGCAGGCGCTCTCCCTGGAGCCGGCCGGGGGAGAGGATTATTATCTTCAGGCCCAGGTATATGATTATCTGGGGGATTACGCAAAGGCAGAGGAGGCTCTGACAAAGGCTGTGCAGGAGGGCTGTCAGGAGGCGCTCCCGATGCTGGGAAAACTGTATCTGGAGACGGGAGATCTATCCGGCGCCCGCCGGCTGTACCAGGATTTTCTGGAAAGCGGAGAGCGGCCGGCGGCAGCCTACAACGGGCTGGCGCTCTGTGATATCCAGCAGGAGGAGTATGAAAGTGCTCTGGACAATATCCGGCAGGGAATTGCCTGCCAGGATACGGAGGTTATGCGGGATCTTCTGTTTAATGAAATCGTTGTCTATGAAAAACAGCGGGATTTTCAGACCGCAAAGGAGAAAATGCAGGAGTATCTGAAACAATATCCAAAGGATGAAGAAGCGCTGCGGGAAAATGAATTTCTGCAGAGCAGGTAGAGGGAAGGCGGAACAGGAAAGAGAAGGAGTGGTTGCATGTATCAGATGGAGAGGGAAAAGGAGCGCATGATTCTGGTGGGCGTGTCCCTGGAGGGACAGGCAGAAGCGTATGCGTCCCTGAGAGAGCTGGAGGAGCTGGCAGAGACGGCAGGCGCGGAGGTTGTATCAAAAATTCTCCAGAACCGGGAAGGAATCCATCCGGCCACCTATGTGGGAAAAGGAAAACTGGAGGAGCTGCGCGGAATTCTGTACCATCTGGACGCGGACGGAATCATCTGCGATGATGAGCTGACACCGGCCCAGATGAAAAATCTAGAGGAAGAACTTTCCTGCAAGATCGTGGACCGGACACTCCTGATCCTGGATATTTTTGCGGCCCGGGCCAGAACCAGCGAAGGCAAGCTGCAGGTGGAGATGGCCCAGCTGAAATACCGTCAGGCGCGGCTGGTAGGTCTTCGCAGTTCCCTTTCCCGTCTGGGCGGCGGAATCGGCACACGGGGTCCGGGCGAGAAAAAGCTGGAGATGGACCGGCGGCTGATCTCCAGCAGGATCGCGGCTCTCAGGAGAGAACTGGAAGAGGTGCAGCAGCACAGAGATGTGCTGCGTGAAAGCCGGAAGAGAGGCAATTTCCGGACAGCGGCCATTGTAGGGTATACCAATGCCGGAAAATCTACGCTTTTGAACGTGCTGACGGGGTCCGAGGTACTGGAGGAAGATGCTCTGTTTGCTACGCTGGATCCCACCACCCGTCTGCTGGAGCTTCCCCGGGGAGGAGAAATCCTTCTGACAGATACGGTGGGATTTATACGGAAGCTGCCTCATCATCTGATCGAGGCCTTCAAAAGCACGCTGGAGGAAGCGGTTCTGGCAGATGTGATCGTTCATGTGGTGGATGCTTCCAATGAGCAGATGGAACAGCAGATGTATGTGGTCTATGAGACGCTGAGAGAACTGGGCGCGGAAGGCAAGCCGGTGGTGACTCTTTTTAACAAGCAGGACAAGCTGCAGGAAGAGCGTGTCTGCAAAGATCTGAAAGCAGACTACAGTCTGAGGATTTCCGCCAAGACAGGACAGGGACTGGAGAAGTTCCGGGAGACCCTGGAAGAAATTCTTCTGGCTGCACAGATCTATATAGAGCGGGTATATTCCTATACAGAGGCGGGGAAAATTGCTCTGATCCGACAGAAGGGACAGCTTATCTCGGAGGAATATCTGCCGGAAGGAATACAGGTGAAGGCCTATGTGCCCCGGGAAATATACGGGAATGTGTGACACTATATATAGAATATAATAAAAACACCATATACAATATATGGTGTTTTTGTTATTGACGCAGTACTGTATCTTTGCTATGATAGAGTCATCGGCCCACAGATGGGGCGGGAGCGGAAGCCTCTTCCAGGCGGACAAGATTGCGGAAATCTATTATAGAGGAGATAGAATATGTTTCAGGTAGAAAAAAGAGACGGGGCAGTGGTGGATTTTCAGCTGTCGAAAATATCGGATGCCATTGGAAAGGCATTTGAGGCCACAGAAAAAAATTACAGCCAGGATATGCTGGAGATGCTGGCCCTGCGGGTGACGGCAGATTTTCAGGGGAAAATCGAGAGTGGTCGGATCCAGGTGGAGAAAATTCAGGATTCTGTGGAAAATGTGCTGAGCCAGTGCGGGTATGGAGATGTGGCCAAGGCCTATATCCTGTACCGGAAGCAGAGAGAAAAGATGCGGAGAATGAAGTCTACGATCCTGGATTATAAAGAGATTGTCAACAGCTATGTGAAGGTGGAGGACTGGCGGGTTAAGGAGAATTCCACAGTCACTTACTCTGTAGGGGGACTGATTCTGAGCAATTCCGGCGCGGTGACTGCCAACTACTGGCTGTCTGAAATTTACGACAATGAGATTGCCGAGGCGCACCGGAATGCGGATATCCATATTCACGATCTGTCCATGCTGACCGGCTACTGTGCCGGCTGGTCCTTAAAACAGCTGATCCAGGAGGGGCTGGGAGGAATAGACGGAAAGATTACCTCCTCTCCGGCCAAGCACTTAAGCGTTCTCTGCAACCAGATGGTGAACTTTCTGGGGATCATGCAGAACGAATGGGCGGGAGCCCAGGCATTTTCCTCCTTTGACACGTATCTGGCCCCCTTTGTAAAGACCGATCATCTGACCTATCCGGAAGTAAAAAAATGCATTGAGTCCTTTATTTACGGCGTTAACACACCCAGCCGCTGGGGAACCCAGGCTCCCTTCTCCAATATTACCCTGGACTGGACGGTCCCGGAGGATCTGGCGGAGCTTCCGGCCATTGTGGGCGGAAAGGAGATGGATTTCCGCTACAAAGACTGCAAAAAAGAGATGGATATGATCAACAGGGCCTTTATTGAGACTATGATCGAGGGGGATGCCAACGGGAGGGGCTTTCAGTATCCCATCCCCACGTATTCCATTACCTCGGATTTTGACTGGTCCGATACGGAAAACAACCGCCTGCTCTTTGAGATGACCAGCAAATACGGAACCCCGTATTTTTCCAATTATATTAACAGCGACATGCAGCCCAGCGATGTACGTTCCATGTGCTGCCGTCTGCGCCTGGATCTCCGGGAGCTGCGGAAGAAGACAGGAGGTTTCTTCGGTTCCGGAGAGAGCACCGGTTCCGTGGGCGTTGTGACCATCAATATGCCCAGGATCGCTTACCTGTCCAGAAACGAAGAAGAATTTTATCACAGGCTGGATCACATGATGGATCTTGCGGCCCGCTCCCTGAAGGTGAAGCGGGAGGTGATTACACGGCTGCTGGACGAAGGACTGTATCCCTACACAAAACGGTACCTGGGCACCTTTGCCAACCATTTCTCCACCATCGGCCTGGTGGGCATGAATGAGGCGGGGCTCAACGCCCGCTGGATCGGCAGGGATATGACCGATCCGGCTACCCAGAAGTTTACGAAAGATGTGCTGAACCATATGCGGGAGCGCCTGGTGCAGTACCAGGAGGAATACGGAGACCTCTACAATCTGGAGGCAACCCCGGCGGAATCCACCAGCTACCGGCTGGCCAAGCACGACAGGGAGAGATGGCCGGATATCCGGACGGCAGGCGGGGAGGGGGAGACGCCTTACTACACCAACAGCTCCCATCTGCCTGTGAACTTTACGGAGGATATTTTTGCAGCCCTGGATATCCAGGATGAGCTGCAGACTCTGTATACCTCCGGCACGGTGTTCCATGCCTTCCTGGGAGAGAAGCTTCCCGACTGGAAGGCGGCGGCGGCCCTGGTGCGCACCATCGCCGAGAATTATAAGCTTCCCTACTATACCCTGTCGCCTACCTACTCTGTCTGCCGGGATCACGGATATATTGCCGGGGAGCATTTTACCTGCCCCACCTGCGGAAAATCTGCCGAGGTCTACAGCCGGATCACGGGCTATTACCGTCCTGTGCAGAACTGGAATGACGGAAAAGCGCAGGAATATAAGGACAGAAGGGTTTACCGCATGGACATTTCCGGGTATAATGGGAACAGAGCTGCCGCTGTAAAACAGAAGGAAACCGCGGAGGAGAAGGGAACAGAAGGGAACAGAAGGCCGTCAGGAGACGGGACGGAGCCGGCAGTGCGCTATCTGTTTACCACGAGTACCTGCCCCAACTGCCGGATTGCGAAGGAGATGCTGGCCGATGAGCCCTATCAGGTGATTGACGCGGAGCAGAATCCGGAGCTGGCGGAGAAGTACGGGATCCTGCAGGCGCCTACCCTGGTGGTGCTGGATCACGGAAAAACCTTCAAGTACGTCAATGCTTCCAATATCCAGAGATACGTGGACAGCCTGGAGGGCTGAGAGGCCGCGGCGGACAGCAGCGCTTTACATCATATAGAAAAGAGGAAAAGATTATGGGACTGAAAGTGGATTCAATCTGTGTGCAGGGAGGCTGGCAGCCGGAGAACGGCGGCCCCAGAATGCTTCCCATCTATCAGAGTACAACGTATAAATATGACACCAGCGAGGAGATGGGAGCCCTGTTCGATCTGGAGAAGGAAGGATATTTCTACTCCAGACTTCAGAATCCCACCTGCGATATGGTGGCCGCAAAAATCTGCCAGCTGGAAGGCGGAGCCGCGGCCATGCTGACTTCTTCCGGACAGGCGGCTACCCTTCTGGCCATTACCAATATCTGTGAAGCCGGGGACCATGTGATCTGCGGAGCCAAGTGTTATGGAGGCACTTCCAATCTTCTGACTGTGACTCTGAAGCGCTTTGGTCTGGAGGTAACCCTGGTGGATCAGGATGCTCCGGCGGAGGAGCTGGAGAAAGCATTCCGCCCCAACACGAAGGCTGTGTTCGCGGAGACCATCTCCAACCCGGCCGGCGTGATCCTGGATATTGAGAAGTTCGTGAAGCTGGCGCACGATCACGGAGTACCCATGATCTGTGACAATACCTTTGCGACTCCCATCAACTGCAGGCCCTTTGCCTGGGGTGTGGACATCGTGACCCATTCCACCACCAAGTATATGGACGGCCATGCCATGGCTGTGGGCGGAGCCATCGTGGATTCCGGCAATTTCGACTGGATGGCCCATGCGGACAAGTTTCCGGGCCTGACCACGCCGGATGAGTCCTACCACGGCATTGTCTATGCGGAAAAATTTGGAAAGGGCGCCTATATCACCAAGGCAACGGCGCAGCTGATGAGAGATCTGGGGGCCTGCCAGTCTCCGCAGAACGCGTTTCTGACCAATATCGGCCTGGAAACCCTGCATCTGCGGATGCCGAAGCACTGTGAGAATGCCACGAAAGTGGCCGCTTTCCTGAAGAATCACCCGAAGGTGGCCTGGGTGGAGTATGCGGGCCTTCCCGGGGATAAATACTATGATCTGGCACAGAAATATATGCCGAAGGGTACCTGCGGCGTGCTCTGCTTTGGACCGAAGGGCGGACGGGACGGCGCGCTCCGCTTCACGAATGCCCTGAAAATGGTGGCCATTGAGACTCATGTGGCAGATGCGAAATCCTGCGTGCTGCATCCGGCCAGCCATACCCACCGTCAGCTGAACGATGAGCAGCTGGTGGAGGCAGGCGTTCTGCCGGATCTGATCCGGCTGTCCGTGGGCATCGAGGATGCGGAGGATATCATCGCGGATCTGGACCAGGCTCTGCAGGCGGTATAATCAGATCAGAGAGAAGCATGCGTCAGCGGATGGAAAACAGAATTCCTCCGCTGGCGTTTGGCATTTCAGAGAGAAAAGAGTAAAAAGGAGTGACGCGGCAATGGAGTATCAGGCTGTTTTTCAGGAGACGGGGGCGGAGGCGCTGCTGATCACGGACCCCTTTAATATGCGCTATCTGTCCGGATTCCGGGGCGGGGAGGGGATGCTGTTCCTGACGGAGGACAGGCAGGTGCTGATTACGGATTCCCGGTACACGGAGGCAGCAGGGAAAGAAACAGCGTTTCAGGTGATGGAGGAAAACAGGGAGCACCGGAGAACAGAGATACTGAGGGAGCTGCTCCGGGAGACGAAGACGGAGGCGGTAGGCTATGAGGACCAGTCCATGCGCTGTTCAGAATTTGCGGCTCTTCAGAGAGCACTTCCGGAAGTGAAGCAGTGGATTCCTCTGGCCGGCCGGGTGGACCGCCTGCGCCGGATCAAGACCCCGGAGGAGATCGGATACATGAGAAGGGCGGAGGAGATCGGGGACGAAGCCTTTGAGGCCCTGCTGCCTCTCCTGAAGCCGGGAATGACGGAGCTGGAGGCGGCGGCGGAGCTGGAATACCAGATGAAAAAGCGGGGAGCGGAAGGATTTTCTTTTGATACCATCATGGCTTCCGGTATCCATTCATCCATGCCCCACGCGATTCCCTCCGGGAAAAAACTGGAAGCAGGAGATTTTATCACCATGGATTTCGGATGTACGTACCAGGGTTACTGTTCGGATATGAGCAGAACTGTGGTGATGGGAAAAGCCGATGAAAAGCAGAAGGAAATGTATGGAATTGTGCTGCGGGCCCAGAGGGCGGCTCTGGAGCTGATCCGGGCAGGGCTGCCGGGAAGCCGGGTGGACCGGGAAGCCAGGGAGATCATTGAAAAGGCCGGCTATGGAGACTGTTTTGGCCACGGCCTTGGCCACAGTGTGGGACTTTATATTCACGAGGAACCAAGACTTTCTCCTTCCGACGACACCATTCTGGAGCCGGGCATGATTGAGACAGTGGAGCCGGGGATCTACGTGCCGGGATTCGGCGGCGTCCGGATCGAGGATATGGTGGCGGTGACAGAAGACGGATGTGAGAATCTCACCCGGTCGCCCAAGGAATTGCTGGAACTGTAAGCGAAAGGGCTTGACTTTTTACGGCAATCTGCGTATTATGGTTCCATACCGTGTTTGCACGGGAAACACAAAAGTTTGCCTAGGAGGAACAAAATACATGTATTCATTAGAGGAAGTAAGGGCGGTGGACCCTGAAATTGCTGATCTTATTATGGCTGAGCTGAACCGCCAGAACAGTCATATTGAGCTGATCGCATCCGAAAACTGGGTGTCCAAAGCGGTGATGGCCGCCATGGGAAGTCCCCTTACCAATAAATATGCCGAGGGCTATCCGGGAAAACGTTTCTACGGCGGATGCCAGTGTGTGGACGAGGTGGAGACTCTGGCTATTGAGAGGGCCAAAAAGCTGTTCGGCTGCACCTATGCCAACGTACAGCCCCATTCCGGAGCCCAGGCCAACATGGCTGTGTTCTTTGCGTTGCTGAAGCCCGGCGATACCGTTATGGGCATGAACCTTTCTGAGGGCGGACATCTGTCCCACGGAAGCCCGGCCAACTTTTCAGGTGCTTACTTCCACATTGTTCCCTACGGCGTTAACGCGGACGGATTTGTAGATTACGATGAGGTGGAGCGGATTGCCAAAGAGTGCCGGCCGAAGCTGATTGTGGCCGGGGCCAGCGCCTACGGAAGAACTCTGGATTTCAAGAGATTCCGGGAGATCGCCGATATGGTGGGCGCGTATCTGATGGTGGATATTGCCCACATCGCGGGGCTTGTGGCCACCGGACAGCATCCAAGCCCCATCCCTTATGCGCATGTGACCACCACCACCACCCATAAGACTTTAAGAGGACCCAGAGGCGGGCTGATCCTTTCAAGCGCGGAATTTGCAGCGGAGCATAAGCTGAACAAAGCTGTATTCCCGGGCATCCAGGGAGGCCCTCTGATGCATGTCATCGCATCCAAGGCGGTTTGTCTGAAGGAGGCCTTAAGTCCTGAGTTCCAGGAGTACGGAAAACAGGTGGTAAAAAATGCCAAAACTCTGTGTCAGGGACTTATGGATCGGGGAATTCCCATCGTATCCGGGGGAACGGACAATCATCTGATGCTGGTCAATCTGGCAGCCATCGGCCGTACCGGAAAGGAAGTGGAGAATCTGCTTGACAGCGTGAATATTACTGCCAACAAGAATACCATCCCCAACGATCCCCAGTCTGCCTTTGTGACCAGCGGCCTGCGTCTTGGCACGCCGGCAGTTACCTCCAGAGGCATGAAAGAGGAGGACATGGAAGTGATCGCCGAAACCATCGCCATGATGCTGAAGGATCCGGAGGGATCCGCAGGACAGGCGAGGGCCAATGTAAAAGCACTGACGGATAAATATCCGCTGATGTAATACGAAAAGAAAAAAGTTCAGGAGTATGGATGCTTCTGAACTTTTTTCTTTTCTATTTGCGGCAGATAATATTTCTCGCCAGGAGCAGAACGGGAAAGATGATGCCGGCCAGAATCCCCATTTTCAGGTTGCCGCCCGCCGCGTCAGAAACCATTCCCACGACGGTAGGCCCTCCGGCGCAGCCGATGTCTCCCCCGAGAGCCAGCAGGGCGAACAGAGCGGTGCCGCCTTTGGGCAGAGCGGCGGAAGCTCTGCTGAAGGTTCCCGGCCACAGGATTCCCACGGACAGTCCGCAGAGCGCGCAGGCGGCGAGACTGAGCTGGGGGAGGGAAAAGAGGGAGATCCCCAGGTAAGAGGCAATGCACAGACAGCTGCTGGCGGTCATAAACCGTTCCAGGTGGATGCGGTGCCCGTATTTCCCGTAGAAGAGGCGTGCCGCGCCCATCAGAAACGCAAAGGCCATGGGGCCGGCCAGATCTCCGGCGGTCTTGGAAATCCCCAGCCCCGTTTCGGTGAAGGTAGAAGCCCACTGGCTGACCGCCTGTTCGCTGGCTCCCGCGCAGATCATCATGAGCAGCAGGACCCAGAATACTTTAAGACGCAGAAGCTCTTTCAACTTCAGTCCAGTCTCACCCTCCGGAAGCAGAGAAGCAATGGGAACCTTTGCGAAGACGACGGCATTGCAGATGGGGATCAGCGCCCAGATAAGAGCCAGGAGCTTCCAGTTTTCTATGCCGGCGATCTGAAAGAACAGCGTGGAGAGCAGGACGATCCC
>ERZ1643246.1238-NODE-1238-length-28368-cov-10.347508_pt1 | contig 28368 bp, 23 predicted proteins | sample MGYA00579265_ERZ1643246 | MGnify/ENA primary metagenome ERZ1643246 (study PRJEB29033, sample SAMEA4952261) | chicken gut metagenome | biome: Broiler Chicken; feature: Gastrointestinal Tract; material: Caecum | place: Ireland | collected 2018 | study: Broiler...
TTGAGAAGAACCTTGGCGGTATCAAAGAGATGAAGAGACTGCCGGATGCAATCTTTGTAGTTGACCCGAAGAAAGAGAGAATCTGCGTACAGGAAGCACACACACTGGGAATCACACTGATCGGTATCTGCGATACAAACTGTGATCCGGAAGAGCTTGACTACGTAATCCCGGGTAACGATGACGCTATCAGAGCAGTGAAACTGATCGTTTCCAAGATGGCTGACGCTGTTATCGAGGCAAACCAGGGAGCAGCTGCTGAAGCAGAGGAAGAATACTATGAAGTAGAGGCTGCTGAGGAAGCAGAAGAGGCAGTAGAAGAGTAATATCTTGATTTAATGGAGGAATTTATCATGGCAATCACAGCAGGAATGGTAAAAGAATTAAGAGAAATGACAGGCGCAGGAATGATGGACTGCAAGAAAGCCCTTACAGAGACAAACGGCGATATGGACGCAGCTGTTGAGTTCCTCAGAAAGAACGGACAGGCAAAGGCTGAGAAGAAAGCCGGAAGAATCGCAGCAGAGGGTATTGTTAAAGCTGTCGTAAGAGACGACAAGGTTGCAGCTATCGTTGAGGTTAACTCTGAGACAGATTTCGTTGCAAAGAACGATGAGTTCCAGGGCTTCGTTGATACAGTTGTAAATCAGGTTGCAGACAGCAATCCGGCTGACATGGATGCATTCATGGCAGAGGCCTGGGCAGCAGACACTTCCAAGACTGTAAAAGACGCTCTTGTAGAGAAGATCGCAGTTATCGGAGAGAACCTGAACATCAGAAGATTCGAGAGAGTAGAAGCTGAGAACGGATGCGTTGTATCCTACATTCACGGCGGCGGACGTATCGGTGTTCTCGTAGTTGCTGATACAGACGTAGTAAACGATGAGATTAAAGGATGCCTGAAGAACGTGGCTATGCAGGTTGCAGCTATGTCTCCGAAGTATGTATCCCGCAATGAGGTATCTCAGGAGTTCATGGATCATGAGAAAGAGATCCTTCTTGCACAGGCTAAGAAAGAGAATCCGGAGAAACCGGATAACATCATCGAGAAGATGATCATCGGACGTCTCAACAAAGAGATGAAAGAGATCTGCCTGCTTGACCAGGTATACGTACAGGACAGCGACCTGACTGTTGCAAAATACGTTGACAAAGTAGCAAAAGAAAACAACGCAAAAGTAACAGTTACGAAGTTTGTTCGTTACGAAACAGGCGAAGGAATCGAGAAGAAAGAAGAAAACTTCGCTGAGGAAGTTGCAAAACAGATGAACGCATAATGCGGATCTGACTGTAAATTTGATAATGAAATGAGGAAACCCGTGGGCAGTAGCCTGCGGGTTTTGTCTAATATTATTGTTATTATTGAATGGCGGTACTATACAAATAAAGGTGCAGAGTGCAGCCAATTGGCACGGATAAAAATATGCATTATAGTTTTATCAGACCTACAGAAATATTATCTTGTCGGGAGGAAGGACTATGTATAATCTGCAGCTTGAGACTTAGCCTATACGGACTGTAACCACGGACAGGCAGTGGCAGTGCTTCATCCGGCGTACTACCGCCATATTTACAGAAGCGGTTTAAAAAAGTTCGCCAGATTTGCACGAAATGTATGGGGGATCCGGCAGAATGACAAGACGGATGCAGAACTCGCCGAGGCGGGTATTGAAGCTCTTTCCGGATTTATCAGTGAGATCGGGCTTCCGAAGACGTTGAGGGAGCTGGGCGTGAAAGATCCGTCCGAACTGAAGAAGATTGCAGATTCCTGCCATTACTCTCCGGGAAGTTACCGCAGGCTGGGATCCTCGGAAATACTGGAGATATTCCGGGAATATTACTGAGACAGTACCGATGACAGCTGGATTCGGCGGCTCCGGGGCAGAGAAAATAATAGGCTGGAAAAGTACGGGAGACTCCTGTATAATGGAGTAAGCATCGGGAAAGCAGATGGGGGCATTATACAGGGCAAAAAGGAGTGCGCAGAGGCAATGGCAAGATTAATGGATTTTACAACCGAGCAGCCGGACTGCTGCGAGATCGGAGATATTCTGGAAGTGGAAGAGAACAAACTCCCCACGTCCTACTGGTATATGCTTGAGCACGCATATGGAGCCAGCGGCAATTTTAAGAACCGTGAGCGGCTGAAAACCAGATCAGGAAAAGTCGTAAAGAAATGGAGCGATGACCGCTTCAAGTATCTGACATTAGAATTTGACGAATAAATCGTACTCAGTCCGCATTAGTGCGGACTGAATTCATCTTAAGAAAAACTTCATAATTTCCTTTCTAAAATATTCCAATTCATACCTTAAAATTTAATAAAACTATCTCAGGAGAGGGGGAGAATGCGATAAGAGCAATCACTGTAAAAGATCTTTACAAACTCTACAGAGTCGGTGATTCTGTAGTCCGTGCGCTGGATGGAGTGAGCTTTGAAATACAAAAAGGCGAATTCTGTGCAATTGTCGGGACAAGCGGGTCGGGTAAGTCTACCCTGCTTAATATGCTGGCAGGACTGGAGAAACCGACAAAAGGGCAGGTCATTATAAACGGAAAGCATATCGAAAAGCTTGGAGAAGACGAACTTGTCCGGTTCCGCAGAGAAAATGTGGGATTTATCTTTCAGTCTTTTCACCTGATCGGAACCATGAACGCACTGGAAAATGTGGCACTGCCGCTGATGTTCCGCGGGGAGCCGCGAAGTACAAGGATGCAGAAAGCAGACAGGATGCTTTCAAAAGTAGGACTGAACGCTCACAAAAAACATATGCCCAACCAGATGTCCGGCGGACAGCAGCAGAGAGTAGGCGTGGCCAGAGCTCTGGTGGCGGATTCGGATATCATTTTTGCGGACGAACCCACAGGAAATCTTGACTCTCATACATCCGAAGAAGTGATGCGTCTTATGAGAAGAGTGGTGACAGAGCAGGGAAAGACTCTTGTTATGGTAACGCACGATGATCATCTGGCAGAGTATGCAGACCGGGTTTTCCATATTATTGACGGTAAGATTGTAAAGATTGATGTTAATACACACGATACAGCGAAAAATGAATAAGAGAGGAAGAAGTTATGAAACAGTTAAAAAGAGCGGGAGCAATGCTTCTCTGCCTGATTCTGTCTGTGTTTATGTTTTTGCCTGCGGGTGTACACGCGGAGGGATCCGCAGCGGATCAGGAAGATCAGGTGACAAAAGAATTCAGCCGGATTGTGCTCAGTGTGGGCGACGACCAGAAAACTCCGGTTTACAAAGCGGGCGAGAAGGCTGTTCTGAAAATCAATATTCTGAATAAGGGAAATACAGATGCCCGGAATGTTACGATCGCTCCGGTGATCAACAGTACGGATGACTGGCCCTTTGATATGGATCAGCTGAATTATGACAAAAGTCTCGGAACGATTGCGGCAGGCAAAAAGGCTGAAGCGGTATGGGGTGAAGGAGATGAATCACTGACCGTGAGAGATGATGTCTCCGGCAAGTCATTAAAACTTGTATTCAAGCTTACCTATGACGATGGCGATAAGGTATATGAAACCGAACGCTATGTCTTTGTAAAGACAGAAGCTAAGAAAGACACGTCGGGAAGCGGAGATAAGACTCAGGGAAATACCCAGACCGGAAATACTCCCGATAAAGATGATGGAGGGAATAAAACCGGTGGCGGAGATTCCGGAAACGATACGGCCGATCCGGGCAGCGGTTCGTCCGGCGGTGAGTTCTATGACGGCGGCATATACAACAGTGAACCTGTCTCAACAGGAGGAGGGGGAGCCGGTGACGGATCTGTTCCCCGTGTCATTGTTACGGGATTCGATACGGATCCGGGTACGGTCAAGGCAGGGAGCAACTTTAAACTTGTAATTCATCTGAAAAACACGTCTAAAAAGACAGCTGTTACAAATATGCTTTTTGACTTTCAGGCGCCTGCCGCAGGAACGGATGAAGCGGCGGAAGCACCGGCATTTCTCCCGGTATCAGGATCCAGTTCGGTCTATCTTGATAAAATACCGGCGGACGGAACAAAGGATATTTCCATAGATCTGAACAGCCGTGCAGACCTGGTTCAGAAGCCTTACAGCATTACAATGACGATGAAGTATGAGGACGGAAACGCCACACAGTTTGAAGGAGAGTCAAGCCTTGCGATCCCGGTTGCCCAGGAAGCCAGATTTGAGTTCAGTGAGATCCAGGTAATGCCTGATACGGTTGCGGTCTACGAAGAGGCAAATGTTACCTGTAACCTCTACAATCTGGGACGGGTAAAGATGTACAATGTAAAAGCAAGATTTGAGGGAGATGCTATCGAGGGTGAGGAACAGTTTGTCGGCAATCTGGAGTCCGGCGCTACGGGAACGATCGACGGTATAGTGACCGCTGTCACGGAATCCTATGATGAGTCTAACTGTAAGCTGGTCCTAACCTATGAAGATGATTCCGGCAAAGAATATTCGGTTGAGCAGCCCTTCACAATGCTGGTTACGGCAGAGATGGAACCTGCGGATATGGAGATGATGACAGATGTGCCGGAGGAGACCGGAAGTCCGGTCGGGATTATTATAGCAGTCATAGTCATTGTAGCGGCAGCGACGGCTGTTGTGACGGCTGTACTGCTGAAGCGGAGAAAGAAAAAGATCCAGTCATCGGAAGAGGAGGAGTTGATGGATGAGGTGGAGCGATTTACTGAGGATGAGCGCGGGGAGCCTTAAAAGGCGGAAACTTCGCGCATTTCTCACAATCCTCGGCGTTGTGATCGGAACTGCGTCCATTGTCGTTATGATTTCTCTGGGGCTCGGACTGCAGCAGTCGATGTACGAACAGATGGAGCTTGACGGTGGTACGACAGGACTTACCGTCACGGGAAAAACAGATGACGGCATGATGTACGGCTCCTACAGTTACACTACGGATACAGGCGACGACGGGGAAACAGCGAAATATATTACAGATGAGACGATCCGGGAATTTAAAATGCTGGAACACGTAAAGAGTGCAGATCCTGTACTGAACTTTTCCGCTCTGGCGCTGAAAGGAAAGTATGAGGGGTATATCCAGCTTTATGGGATGACTCATGAAGCAATGGAGCGGCTGAATCCGGAACTGGAACCGGGAGGAAGGCTTCCCGATCCGGACAGTCCCGAGCTTGAGATGCTGTTCGGAAATATGGTGCTTGTGGATTTTTATGAAAAAGGAACGGGAAGCGGATACTGGGAGACGGGAGAACTTCCGGATATTGATCTCAGTAAGGACAAACTCTTTGTGATTCTGGATCAGGACAGCTATTATCAGACGCAGGAGACTGCGGATTTGGGAGCGGCTCCGGCCGACAGTGAAGGATCAGGTGGAAGAAACACAGTAAAAACGCCGAAGAAATATGTACTCGGTGTGTGCGGGGTGATTGCGGGCGGACCGGATACCTACAATGCCAATTCGTATAATGTACTGTGCGATATTTATAAATTAAGAGAATATCTTCAGAAAGAGTTCAGAGGGCGGGCCATCCCAGGACAGCCGACGACACAGAATGGAAAGCCGTACGGACAGTTTGTATATTCATCGGCATCCCTTCAGGCGGATGATATGGATCACGTAGAAGAACTGGCTCAGACGATCCGGAGTCTGGGATATGACGTATACACTAACGTGGAATACATTAACGGAATGAAGAAAACGCTCGGTATGGTGCAGGCTGTACTCGGCGGGATCGGAGCAGTCTCTCTGCTTGTTGCCGCAATCGGAATCGCAAATACAATGATGATGGCGATCTATGAGAGGACAAAGGAGATCGGCGTCATGAAAGTGATAGGCTGCAGCCTGAAAAATATCCGCCAGCTCTTTTTGCTGGAAGCCGCGTTTATAGGGCTTATCGGAGGAATTGCGGGAAATGTTCTGAGCCTGATTATTTCCGGTGTGATAAATATACTTATTCCCGGGGAAAGTCTGTGGGGGACAGAAGGAAATATTTCATACATTCCGGTCTGGCTGATGCTGGCGTCGATGGGATTTGCCGTTCTGGTAGGAATGGCGGCGGGATACTTTCCGGCGGTGCGTGCAATGAAACTCAGCCCGCTGGCTGCGATCAGGAACGAGTAGGAAGAAGAAAAGAAGTTGTATTGCTTTTTAAAAATAAAAACAGTACAACTTCTTATTTTATGCCAAAAAACCTTCAATATCTTTATCTATATTGCAAATTGTATTGAAAGTTATTATGTTGTATTATATATATAGTGCTGAATGGATATGGAGAACGAGGAAAGGGGGCTGATGAATGCAGAAGAAATATGAGAGGGTCGTCTCATGGGTTCAGGAGGAGATCAAAAACGGATCTTTATGCAGGGGAGATAAGCTTCCTTCGGAAAATGACCTTATGGAGCGCTTTGACGTAAGCCGGCAGACAGTCCGGCGTGCCATGGAGGAGCTGACGGAAAAAGGTGTGGTTGAGGGGCGCAGAGGAAGCGGGACTTATGTTACTGTTAATACCAGACGGTATGCAGGTAAAGAGGTCAGGATCGCAGTTATGCTGACCTACGTGGACACTTATATTTTCCCTTCAATTATAAAAGGAATCGAATCCGTACTCTCACGTGAAGGATGCACTCTCCAGATCGCCATGACGGACAATGCGGTGGAGAAAGAGCGGATGCTGCTGAAAGAGTTCATCCATACCCAGTCGGTGGACGGGATCATAGCAGAGACGGTAAAGAGCGCCCTGCCCAACCCGAATATGGAGCTTTACAGAGAAATTGAGAAGCTGGGGATACCGGTTCTGTTTGTTAATAGCTATTACAGGGAGCTGGATATCCCGCATATCAGTATGGATGACCGAAGGGCAGGATACCTTGCGGCGAAACATCTTACAGAGTGCGGGCATACCCGTATCGGCGGAATATTTAAGTCAGACGACGGGCAGGGGCATCTGCGGTACGCGGGTTATACGGACGCACTGATGGAGCAGGAAATAAAGATACGGGGTGAGCAGGTTATCTGGATCGATTCGGAAGAACTCAGGATGATGGAAGATGAGAGCGTCAAATTTTTAAAGCGGCTTAAAGGCTGTACGGCATGTGTCTGTTATAATGATGAGACTGCATACAAACTCGTAGGGATCTTCCGGAAAGCAGGACGACGGGTGCCGGATGATCTGTCTGTGGCAGGAATCGATAATTCAGGACTTGCAAAATTCTGTCCCGTGCCGCTTACGTCAGTGGAGAATCCGGTAGAAGAGCTGGGGAGAGCAGCGGCAGAACAGATCACCTGTAAGATACTCAAGAACGAAGAAATGGAGACCCGGGAATTCGCGCCAAAACTGATTATGCGCAATTCGGTGAAGGTCATCCATGAGATATAAATAAAAGGAGGATAATCATTATGCTGGAACAATTAAAGAAAGAGGTCTATGAGGCAAATATGCTTCTGCCGAAGTACAATCTTGTGACATTTACGTGGGGCAATGTAAGCGGGATCGACCGCGAGAGCGGTCTGTTTGTCATTAAGCCGAGCGGAGTGGAGTACGATAAGCTGACTCCGGATGATATGGTCGTTGTTGACCTTGACGGCAATAAAGTGGAGGGAAGATACAATCCTTCTTCAGACACACCGACCCATGTCGTGCTGTACAACCGCTTCCCGAAGATCGGGGGAGTCGTGCACACGCACTCTTCATGGGCGACAAGCTGGGCGCAGGCAGGACGGGACATTCCCTGCTATGGAACCACACACGCAGATTATATCTACGGAGAGATCCCCTGTGTGAGAAATCTCACAAAAGAGGAGATTGAAGAGGCATATGAAAAGAACACGGGTGTGCTGATCGCCGACGAGTTTGAGAGACTGGAGAAAGACTATATCGCAGTTCCTGCCGTACTCTGTAAGAATCACGGCGTATTCACATGGGGAAAAGACGCCCACGAAGCAGTGCATAATGCAGTGGTGGCAGAGGAGGTAGCCAAGATGGCGGCACGCTGCGAGTTTATTAATCCGGATGTAAAGCCTGCGCCGCAGGAACTGCAGGATAAGCACTATTACAGAAAACACGGGGCAAACGCATATTACGGACAGCCGGGAGAAAAATAAAATATTCAAAACAAGGAGGACACAAAAATGTTAAAAAGAAAAGAGTACAAGTTCTGGTTCTGCACAGGTTCACAGGATCTCTACGGAGATGAGTGCCTTGCCCACGTGGCAGAGCATTCCCGCATTATTGTGGAAAAACTCAATGAGTCGGGAAATCTTCCCTACGAGGTAGTATTAAAGCCTACACTGATCACAAACGAACTGATCAGAAAGACTTTCAACGAGGCAAATATGGACGAGACGTGTGCCGGCGTCATCACATGGATGCACACATTCTCGCCGGCAAAATCATGGATCCTTGGCCTTCAGGAGTACAGAAAACCGCTACTTCACCTGCATACACAGTTTAACCGTGAAATTCCTTATGATACCATCGACATGGATTTCATGAATGAGAACCAGTCTGCACACGGCGGGCGAGAGTTCGGACATATCTTCACCCGCATGGGAATCGAGCGCAAGGTGATTGTCGGATACTGGGCCGATGAGGATGTGCAGAAGAAGATCGGTTCCTGGATGCGCACGGCGGTAGGCGTGATCGAGAGCAGCCATGTACGTGTTATGAGAGTTGCCGACAATATGAGAAATGTGGCGGTCACAGACGGAGATAAAGTAGAAGCGCAGATCAAATTCGGCTGGGAAGTGGATGCTTATCCGGTCAATGAGATCGCGGAGGCTGTAGAGGCAGTATCCGAGAACGATGTAAAAGCACTGACAGATGAATATTATGATACATACGATATCCTGCTCGAGGGAAGAGATCCGGAAGAGTTCCGACGTCACGTGGCTGTACAGGCACAGATTGAAATCGGATTCGAGCGGTTCCTCGAGGAGAAAAATTATCAGGCAATTGTTACACATTTCGGCGATCTCGGCAGTCTGAAACAGCTCCCGGGACTTGCGATTCAGAGACTGATGCAGAAGGGCTACGGCTTCGGAGCAGAGGGAGACTGGAAGACGGCAGCTATGGTCCGTATCATGAAAATCATGACAGAAGGCATGAAAGATGCAAAGGGAACTTCCTTTATGGAAGACTATACATACAACCTGGTACCGGGTAAAGAAGGAATTCTTCAGGCTCATATGCTGGAAGTGTGCCCGACGATTTCCGACGGCCCGATCAGTATTAAAGTACATCCCCTTTCCATGGGAGACCGTGAAGATCCGGCAAGACTGGTATTTACAGCGAAGACAGGACCGGCTGTGGCAACTTCCCTGATCGACCTGGGTGACCGTTTCCGACTGATCATCAATGACGTGAACTGCAAGAAGACAGAGAAACCGATGCCGAAACTTCCGGTTGCGACAGCATTCTGGACACCGGAGCCGAACCTGCAGACAGGAGCGGAAGCGTGGATCCTCTGCGGCGGAGCACACCATACGGCGTTCTCCTATGACCTGACAAGCGAGCAGATGGGAGACTGGGCGGCAGCCATGGGTATTGAGGCAGTTTATATTGATAAAGATACGACGATCCGGAATCTCAAAAATGAACTGAGATGGAACGATATCGCATACAGAAAATAGCCATGTATTCATTGAAAACTTATCCGCGCCCCTGTATAATAACAGCAGAGTATTAAAATAAAACAACAGAAAAGGAGCAGGCAAATGAGTATCAGAATAGGTATTTCAGGTTATGGAAATCTCGGAAGAGGTATCGAGTGTGCGATAAAGCAGAATCCGGATATGGAACTTGCGGCAGTATTTACAAGGAGAGATCCGTCAGCAGTACAGATCCTGACAGAAGGCGTGCCGGTGTGCAGGGCTGAAGACGCAGGAGAATGGAAAGACAAAATCGACGTTATGATCCTCTGCGGCGGAAGCGCTACGGATCTTCCGAAGCAGACGCCGGAATATGCGCGTATGTTCAATGTTATTGACAGCTTTGACACCCATGCAAAGATCCCGGAGCATTATGCAAATGTGGATGCGGCGGCAAAAGAAGCCGGAAAGATCGGCATCATCTCTGTCGGCTGGGATCCGGGTATGTTTTCCCTTAACAGGCTGTATGCAAACGCCATTCTTCCGGACGGTAAAGATTATACGTTCTGGGGAAAAGGTGTAAGTCAGGGGCATTCTGACGCTGTCCGCAGGATCGAAGGAGTCAAAGATGCGAAGCAGTATACGATTCCTGTAGATGCAGCGCTTGAGGCAGTGAGAAGCGGAGAAAATCCGGATCTGACGACAAGACAGAAGCATACGAGAGAGTGCTTCGTTGTTCTGGAAGAAGGAGCGGATGCAGCGAAAGTTGAAGAAGAGATCAAGACTATGCCGAACTATTTCTCGGATTATGACACGACCGTACATTTTATCAGTGAAGAAGAGTTAAAGAGAGACCACAGCGGCATTCCTCACGGAGGATTCGTTTTAAGGAGCGGCAAGACCGGATGGAATGGTGAGAACAGCCACCTGATCGAATACAGTCTGAAGCTGGATTCCAATCCGGAGTTTACATCTTCGGTCCTGATCGCCTATGCCCGTGCGGCATACCGGTTATCACAGGAAGGCCAGAGCGGATGCAGGACAGTTTTTGATATCGCGCCAGCATATTTAAGTGCGAAGAGCGGGGAAGAACTGCGTAAAACAATGCTGTAGGATACAGGTCAGCAGGCGCATGAAAAGGCGCCTGCTGATTGCTATAGAGAATAATAAACATCAAAAGGAGGAGTGCGTAAATGCGAAGCAAAGAAGAGATCAGAGAGATGATAAGCGCCGGACAGGCGGTGCTCGGCATCGAGCTGGGATCGACAAGGATTAAGGCAGTGCTCATCGATGTGGACAAATCACCTGTCGCTTCCGGAAGCTATGACTGGGAGAATCAGTATGTGGACCATATCTGGACGTATGCCATCGACGAAGTGTGGAAAGGGCTTCAGGGCAGCTATCAGGACCTTGTGAAAAATGTGCAGGAGGAATATGGAGTCACCATCACAAATCTGGCGGCAGCGGGAGTCAGTGCGATGATGCACGGTTATCTGGCATTTGATGAGAACGATGAGCTTCTTGTGCCGTTCCGCACATGGAGAAATACGATCACGGGAGAGGCGTCAGAGAAGCTGTCAGAGCTCTTCCAGTATCATATTCCGCAGCGCTGGAGTATCGCTCATCTGTACCAGGCGATCTTAAATGGCGAAGATCATGTAGGAAAAGTGCGTTTCTTTACCACACTTGCCGGATATATCCACTGGCAGCTGACCGGCCGGAGAGTGATCGGAAGCGGCGATGCGGCCGGAATGTTCCCGATCAATATTGAGGCGAAAGACTATGACAGCAGGATGCTGGATCAGTTTGATGAGCTGGTGGCAGACAAAGGATTCCCGTGGAAGATCCGCGAACTTCTCCCGAAAGTACTTCTTGCGGGCGAAGATGCAGGCTGTATGACAGAAGAGGGCGTAAAACTTCTTGATCCTTCCGGAAATCTGGCAGCAGGCATCCCTATGTGCCCGCCTGAGGGAGATGCAGGAACCGGAATGACAGCCACAAACAGCGTTGCCGTAAGAACAGGAAATGTATCTGCCGGAACAAGTGTATTTGCTATGGCAGTCCTTGAGAAAGACCTGACAAAACCGTACGAGGAGATCGACCTTGTGACAACACCTGCCGGAGATCTGGTAGCTATGGTTCACTGCAACAACTGTACATCCGACCTGAATGCATGGGTGGGACTGTTCAAAGAATTTGCAGAGAGCTTCGGTATTGACGTGGATATGAACAAACTGTTCGGAACCCTTTACAATAAAGCGCTTGAGGGCGATGCTGACTGCGGCGGCCTGCTCGCATACAATTACTTCTCAGGCGAGCATATCACAGGATTCGACGAGGGACGTCCCCTCTTTGTGCGCTCCCCTGAGAGCAAATTCAACCTGGCAAACTTTATGAGAGTGAATCTCTACACATCTCTCGGCGCTCTGAAGACAGGAATGGATATCCTGCTCAAGAAAGAAAATGTAAAACTTGACCGTATGATGGGACACGGCGGCCTGTTCAAGACAAAAGGCGTGGGACAGAGAATCCTTGCCGGAGCGATCGATACGCCTGTATACGTTATGGAGACTGCCGGAGAAGGCGGTGCATGGGGAATTGCGCTTCTTGCAGATTACCTTGTGCGCAAAGAAGACGGCGAGAGCCTGACAGACTACCTCAATAACAAAGTATTCCACGATGCACAGGGCTCAGGAATGGATCCGGTGCCGGAAGATGTGGAAGGCTATGAGAAGTTTATGGAGAGGTATACAAAAGGACTGGCGATCGAGAGAGCAGCAGTGGATGCCGGAATCTAAATTCCGTATTTGCCGGAGAGTCAATTCCTCGGTAAAGCGTCTGAAAATCAATCGGATACAGTGGATTGACTCACGTATTCAGATCAGTCGGGATTGTAATGCTTCCGGCTCCGGTTACAAAAGGAAGATAAACTAATAACCCTGAAATATAGCTAAAAACAATCAGCCAGACGGACAACTCGCAGTGCTCAGACAAGCCCGTCTGGCTGATTAACGCTATATCTCAGGGTTAAAGTTCATCTAACCTTTCTTCACAGTCGCCGTCCGCATCACAATCCCGACTGATCCGAAAGATGGTTCATATCGGCTGTATCCGAGTGATTCTCTGTGCTCTTCCAATCGGAAGTGTCTCCCCGGCAATCGCGGAATTTACAGCAACTCCTCAAAGGTATCATAGAATGTGGGATACGATACATCCACGCACCTGCTGTCCAGTATCTTGGTATTTCCTTCTGCCACCAGCGCTGCAATGCTGAATGCCATTGCAATACGGTGGTCGAGCAGTGTGTGGATGGACGCGCCTTTGAGTTTCCCGCCGGTGATGATCATGCCGTCCGAGGTCGGTGTGACATTACATCCCATTGCTTTCAGGTTATCGCAGACAGTCTCAATGCGGTCTGTTTCTTTTACTTTCAATTCGGCTGCATCTTTGATAATAGTAGTGCCCTCCGCAACGGCTGCCATGACGGCGATAACAGGGATTTCGTCGATAAGCGTCGGAATAATATCGCCCTGTATCGTGATGCCGTGGAGCCTGCTTGTACGGACAAGGATATCCGCAATTTTCTCTCCTCCCTCGACACGCTCGTTGAGAAGAGTAATATCGCCTCCCATATCTTCGCATACTTTCAGGATGCCGGCACGGGTTGGATTAATGCCTACATTTTCAATGAGAATCTCAGAATCCGGCACAATCAGCCCTGCTGCAATAAAGTATGCGGCGGAGGAAATGTCGCCGGGTACGGTGATCTTCTGGCCGAAAAGTTCGTCACAGGGAGAGATGGAGGCGGTTGCCCTTGTGCTTCCCAGTTCATGTGAGGAACGGATATCGGCTCCGAATTCTTTCAGCATCAGTTCTGTGTGATTCCTGGAGAGGGACGGCTCGGTAACAGAGGTCTCACCGTCCGCATACAGCCCTGCGAGCAGGACGCATGATTTTACCTGCGCGGAGGCCACAGGTGAGTTATAGTGGATTCCGTGAAGTTCGCCGGGCGTAATATACAGCGGTGCGCATCCGTTTCGCAGGATACTTGAGATATTGGCGCCCATCTGGGTCAGCGGATCAATAATCCTTTTCATAGGGCGGGAGTTCAGTGATTCGTCTCCGGAAAGCTTTGATTCGAACGGCTGTCCGGCAAGAATTCCCGACAGAAGACGTGTTGTTGTACCGCTGTTCCCGACATCGAGTATATCGGTCGGTGCAGAGAGACCGTGCAGACCTTTCCCGTGGACAAGTATGGTGTCGCCCTTTTCCTCAATGTCAATTCCCATGGTGCGAAAACAGCGGATTGTGGCGAGACAGTCCGCTCCCTGGAGAAAATTGTGGATCTCTGTCATGCCGCTGGCAATGGATCCGAACATAACGCACCGGTGAGAAATGGATTTATCCCCCGGAACAGTGATTTTACCTTTTAACCCTGTGATACTGCATAATTCCATAAGTGTTTATCCTTTCTTTTCCGGAGCCTTGTATTTTTAAGACTCCAATTTTATTTTCCGTATCTCTGTTGTCCCGCACTCAGGTTTCATAGACAATATAGCGGTATTTCTGCAGCAGCCCGGCTGCTTTTGCAGATGATGCCTCATCATAGAATTCGATGCGCAGTACACCTTCTTCAAATTCCCTGTTGTGTACGATACCGATATTTTTGATATTAATATTATTGCTGGCAAGTATGGTGGCGATTGTTGCGATACCGCCTGCCTCGTCAATGATATCGCAGTAGACGGCAAACTGTTTCTTAATCGGACCTGCGGAGCTGTTCGGCATGGAATCCCGGTAGTCACGTGATGTCTCGAAGAGCGAATACAGTTCATTTTCATTTGCAGAGTCAACAGCAGCTTTTGCCCTCTCCAGAGCCTGTATATATCCTGAGAGAATTTGGGAGATATTTCTTCCATTTTTCAGGCAGATCTGCTGCCACATTACGGGCGATGAGGAAGCGATTCTGGTGATATCTTTAAAACCGCCTGCCGCGAGGGCTTTCATCAGCTCGTCCTTTGTGTCGTTATCCCGGACATAATTGACCAGTGTGGCTGCGATAATGTGAGGAAGGTGACTGATTGTTCCTGTGATGCAGTCGTGTTCACTGTAATCCAGAATAACCGGAATAGCTTTTAATGAGGATACAAAACTGCGGTATCTGTCTACTTTTTCTTCCGATACCTTTTTCGAGGGAGTAAGGATATAGTAGGCGTTCTCGATAAGATGCGCCTTGGAATTGGAAAAACCGCTCTTCTCGGAACCGGCCATGGGATGGCCTCCAATGAAATTTTCTTCCATATCAAGGGCGATAATCTCTTCGTGAATAGAAGTTTTTACACTGCCTACGTCCGTAAGTATACAGTTCTTATCCAGCAGATTTTTCAGCTGGGCAAGATAAGCAGTGTTGCAGGAGACAGGTGCGCAGAGAAAAAGATAACTGCAGCCTTTGAAATTCTCGTCGATGGAAGAACAGGCCGTATCTATGATATTCTCCTGTACGGCAAGTGCAAGAGTTTCCCGGTTTTTGTCAAAAGCGACAATTTCATAGCCGGGGTAGTATTTTCGTATGGCTTTGGCAACTGAGCCGCCGATCAGACCAAGTCCGATAAAGCCGATCTTAATAGAATTCATGATCAGATAAGTTCCTTTCGTCTGTTGTAAGGTCATGGCTGTTATGCAGAACTGTCTGCATACATACGCATATCTTAGCACTTTACACCATAAAAGTAAACTCACATCGCATGGGTGAAGCTATATATAAGTAACGGTTCGGCCCGTGTCAGTCGCCGGATTCTTATGCAGACATAAATCCGTATTCTGACATCAGATGGCCCAATTGGTATATATGTAAAATATGAATAAAATAGTTGTAATTATAAGTAAATTTTAGTACAATATACCCATGATGTGCTTACCTGACTGAAAACAAGGTGGGCAGAATAACTACATACAAGGAGGCAGCAGCATGAAAGTTTACAGAACGGACGAAATAAGAAACGTGGTATTGCTCGGACACGGCGGAAGCGGAAAGACAAGTCTTGTTGAGGCAATGCTTTACGTTTCAGGAGCGTCAAGCCGTATGGGAAAAGTATCCGAGGCAAATACGGCAAGTGATTTCGATAAAGAGGAGCAGAAACGCGGATTTTCAATCAGTACAAGCCTGATCCCCATCGAGTGGGAGAAAGCGAAGATCAACATTCTTGACACCCCGGGATATTTCGATTTTGTCGGCGAGGTGGAGGAAGCAGTCAGCGCGGCAGATGCGGCGGTTATCGTAGTATCCGGCAAGGCAGGCGTTCAGGTCGGCACAGAGAAAGCATGGGAGCTGTGTGACAAGTACAATCTTCCGAGGATGATCTATGTAACGGAGATGGATGTGGACGATGCAAGTTTCCGCCAGGTGGTTGAGGATCTCACCGCACGTTACGGCAAGAAGATCGCTCCGCATTTCCAGCCGATCCGTGAGAATGAGAAGCTGGTCGGATATATTAATGTAATTAAGAATGCAGGACGCAGATATACGGGAATCGGTCAGAGAGAAGAATGCGAGATCCCGGATTACTGTAAGCCGAACCTTGAGATTTTAAGAGATTCCCTGATGGAAGCTGTCGCTGAGACGAGTGAAGAGTTTATGGAGCGCTATTTTAACGGCGAGGAGTTCTCAGTTGAGGAGATCCGCGCGGCAATGCGTACTGAGGTTATGGACGGAGATATCGTTCCGGTTGCAATGGGTTCTAACATACAGGCTCAGGGCGTTGCCAACCTGCTGTCGGATATCGTCCGTTTCTTCCCAAGCCCTGACAAGAGGACGTGCGCGGGAATTAACCGTACGACAAATGATATCTTTGAGGCGAATTATGATTTCTCGAAAGCAAAAACAGCCTATGTATTTAAAACAATGGTTGATCCGTTTATCGGAAAATATTCCTTTGTTAAAGTGTGCTCCGGTGTGCTCAAGGGCGATGACATTCTTTACAACGCAAATACGGAATCAGAGGAAAAACCGGGCAAGCTCTATACGATGTGCGGAAATAAGCCGTCAGAGGTATCAGAACTCTTTGCAGGTGATATCGGCGCTATCGCAAAACTTGCAAATACGCGTACAGGTGATACTCTGTCTACCAAGGCAAATCAGGTGACATATGCGAAGACAGATTATTCTGTACCTTATACATATATGAAATATACGGTGAAGAATAAAGGTGATGAGGACAAAGTATCACAGGCTCTGGCAAGGATGACAGCCGAGGATGTAACGCTTAAGGTTGTAAATGACAGTGAGAACAGACAGTCTCTTCTCTATGGCATGGGAGATCAGCATCTGGAGATCACAGCGAGCAAGCTGGCTGCGAGATATAAAGTAGAGATCACGCTGGAGACGCCGAAAGTGGCATTCCGCGAGACGATCCGCAAGTCATCCGATGTGGATATGAAATACAAGAAACAGACCGGCGGACATGGACAGTACGGTCATGTTAAGATGAAATTCGAGCCGTCAGGCGATCTGGATACACCATATATTTTTGAGGAGTGCGTAGTCGGCGGTGCGGTTCCGAAGAACTACTTCCCGGCAGTGGAGAAGGGACTTCAGGAATCTGTAGTCAAAGGACCACTTGCCGGATATCCGGTTGTAGGCGTGAAAGCAATTCTTTATGATGGATCTTATCATCCGGTAGACTCTTCGGAGATGGCATTCAAGACAGCTACGTCGCAGGCATTTAAGAAAGGTTTCATGGAAGCATCTCCTGTACTTCTCGAGCCTATCGCTTCTATGAAAGTTACAGTACCTGACGATTATACAGGCGATGTAATGGGTGACCTGAACAAGAGACGCGGCCGTGTGCTCGGCATGAATCCGATTGCAGGCGGCAAGCAGGTGATCGAAGCGGATATCCCGATGACGGGGCTGTTCGGGTACTGTACGACATTAAGATCCATGACAGGCGGACGCGGTACTTATGAGTATACTTTTGCAAGATATGAGCAGGCACCGTCAGACGTGCAGGAAAAAGAAATCGCGGCAAGGGCTGCAGAAGACTAAAAGCGGATGTAAGTTTTTTAGATAATATTATAATTACGAATGAAAAAGGAGGCGCAGGATCTGACAGACAGGATCTGGCGCTTCCTTTTTGATGAGGGCTGTACTGTTACAGAAGGACATTAGATTGTATTAAGAAGAACGTTAAGAAAGTGCTAAGATTATTGTGATTTAGAATTAAAGGTGCTATAATTGCTCTGCTGTGTATGCGGACAGCACAGCCGGGCTGATACCGGCACGAAAATATTGATACAACAGAGGGTAAAAATAATGAAGATTGTTATCATCGGAGATGGGAAAGTAGGGTATAAACTTGCGAAGCAGCTTTCTGTCGAAAACTATGATGTGGTGATGATCGACAGTAATGAAAAGAAATTGAAATATGCTGTGGACAGGCTTGATATTTCCTGTGTAACAGGAGATGCGGCGGATGCCGAAGTACAGAAGCAGGCTGACGTACCTCATGCGGATCTTGTAATCGCCTGTACATCAGCGGACGAGTGTAATATGTTAAGCTGTCTTATTGCAAGACGGCTTGGTGCGAGACACACGATTGCACGTGTGCGCAATCCGATCTATTACAAACAGATCGGGCTGTTGAAAGAGGATCTTCACCTTAGTATGGCGGTGAATCCGGAACTGATCGTTGCAGACGAGATCAGCAGACTTCTGCTTTTCCCGGATGCCAGCAAGATTGAAACCTTCGCAAAGGGAAAAGTAGAACTGATCGAATATCCGATACAGAAGGACAGCAGGCTTGCGGGAATGTCGCTTGCGGATATGTATAATAAGTTCCAGATCAAACTTCTTGTCTGTGCAGTTGAGCATGGAAGGGATGTACTGATTCCTGACGGCGATTATGAGATCCGGGAAGGAGACAGGCTCCATATGGCTGTCTCCCACTTTGAGATGGAGCGGTTTTTCCGTATGTTCGGAAAACACCGCGGAAAGATAAAAAAGGTAATCATCTGCGGAGGAGGCAGGGTGGCTTATTATCTGGCTGTGCAGCTGTGTAAAATCGGAATGCAGGTCAAGATCGTTGAGCGCGATGTGAACCGATGCGAGGAGCTCTGCGAACTTCTTCCGAAAGCGACAGTTATTAACGGGGACGCCACGGATCATGATCTGCTGATCGAGGAGGGAATCGAGGAGGCAGATGCGTTTGTGGGCCTGACCGGTATGGACGAGGAAAACATTATTACAGCGCTGTTTGCCAAGAGTCAGGGAACGAAGAAGATTATAGCAAAGATTAATGAAGACCGGCGTGCCAGTATGGTCGAAGACTTCGGAATCGACAGCATTGTATCTGCAAAAACAGCGACAGCAGATGCAATACTGAGTTATGTCAGAGCGAGAAAGAATTCTCAGGGCAGCGCAAATGTGGAAACACTCTATCAGCTTGTAGATGAGAAAGTTGAAGCACTTGAATTTATCATCAGGGCGGAGACAAGATATACCGGAGTACCGCTGAAAGATCTTCAGATCAGATCGAACAATCTGATTGCGTGCATTGCCAGAAAGCGGCAGATCATTATTCCCGGCGGTAATGACTGCATGGAAGTGGGCGACAGTGTGATTGTGGTCACAATGGACAGCCATATTGAAGATCTCGAGGATATTTTGGTGTAGGTGTAGGAAAATGAACAAAAGAATGATTGTATACATATTGGGGAAAATGCTCGGCGTGGAAGGTGCAGTACTCCTGATTCCCGCTCTTGTCTCCCTGATTTACTGGGAAAAAAGCGGTTTCTCTTTCCTGATCGTAAGTGTAATTCTCGGAGTTGTGTATCTTATCTTTGGAAGGAAACGTCCGAAATGCACGAGGATATACGGAAAAGAAAGTTTCGCCATTGTCGCACTGGCATGGCTTTTATGGTCTCTCTTCGGCGCGCTTCCGTTTGTAATATCCGGAAGCATCCCGAACTATATTGACGCATTCTTTGAGACAGTATCGGGCTTTACCACTACCGGCTCCACGATCCTTCAGGAGATTGAGAGTCTCCCAATGGGCATGAACTTCTGGCGCTGTCTGACGCACTGGATCGGCGGAATGGGAGTGCTGGTCTTTGTACTGATGATCACTTCCCTGGATGATGAGAATTCAATGCCGCTCATGCGTGCGGAGATGCCCGGGCCTGAGTCGGATAAGCTGGTTCCGAAGGCAAGAAATACGGCGACGATCCTGTACGGTATGTATTTTGCGATGACTGCAGTGGAAGTGATACTTCTCATGCTCGGCGGGATGAATCTTTACGATGCATTGATCCACTCCTTCAGTACGGCAGGAACCGGAGGCTTCAACAACCGGAATACAAGTGTGGCTTTTTATGACAGCGCATATATTGACGGAGTGATCACAGTGTTCATGATCCTCTTCGGAGTGAACTTCAACCTGTATTTTCTGCTCCTTATAAAGGACTGGAAGAGTGTGCTCAAAAACGAGGAGCTGAGGGCATACCTCGGGATCATCGCTGCATCTATCGCAGTAATTACAGTTAATATTCTGAGCATTTATGAAAATGTGTTCCATGCATTCCGGTATGCGGCGTTTCAGGTGGCATCGGTTATTACGACAACAGGATTCTACACGGCGGATTATGAGCTGTGGCCTGAACTGTCGAAAGCGATACTGCTGACCATTATGTTTATCGGTGCCAGCGCAGGATCTACCGGCGGCGGTATTAAAGTGTGCCGTTTCGTTATTCTGATCAAATCTATCAGACAGGAGATCCATAAAGTGCTCCATCCGAATGCAGTGACCGTGGTGAAGCTCAATGGAAGAAAAGTCGGACAGGATACAATGCGTGGAATAAATGTATACTTTGCCGCATATGTATTTATACTGGTGGCATCGGTACTGATTGTATCTATCGATAATTTTGATTTTGCTACATCTTTCAGCGGCGTACTGACAACAATAAATAATGTAGGACCGGGTATATCCAAAGTAGGACCGGTAGAGAACTTCCATATGTTCTCCCCGCTTTCCAAGATTGTGTTCAGTTTTGATATGCTCGTGGGACGACTTGAGATCATTCCGTTTCTGATTCTTTTGTCACCCGCACTCTGGCGGAAGAAATTCTGACGAAAAAGTCTGAAAGTGTTGTATACAAAAGATGCCCCGCAGGGTTTGCTGCGGGGCATTTAAAAAAGAAAGGGAAAATATGAAAAAGGTAAAACGAAATATTATTATTGCAGCAGCTGTTATTATCCTGCTCGGGCTCTACTATTATGTCGCGCTGCCGGCAGTGAACATTCACTCCACGGAATTCTGGGTATTTCTGGGAGTGCTGGTGCTTCTGGTGGCGGCAATATTTATTAGAAAGAAAAAACTCAGCCGGTATGAACTCAAGGATTCAAAAGGGCTGAAAGTGATTCTGGGTGTATTTGCGGCAGTTGTTATCGTATATCTGGCAGGAACCCTTCTGTCTTCTCCTGTTGTAAACGCAAAGAAATACCAGCAGCTTATGACAGTGGAGACGGGAGAATTTACGACAGACATTGAAGAACTCTCCTTTGACCAGATCCCCCTGCTTGACCGGGATTCCGCAACACTTCTGGGAAACAGAGAGATGGGAAGTATGGTGGATATGGTGTCTCAGTTCGAGGTTGATGACCTGTACTCCCAGATCAATTATCAGGATCGTCCGGTGAGAGTGTCTCCTCTTAAATATGCCAGCATTATAAAATGGCTTACGAATAATGGCGAAGGTATCCCTGCATATATGAAGATAGATATGGCGACTCAGGATACCGAGCTGGTAAAGCTGGACGAAGGTATGAAATATACAACCAGCGATCATTTTAACCGGAATATTTACCGGCATTTGAGATTTAAGTATCCCACTTATATTTTTAATGATCTCAGTTTTGAGGTGGATGAGGACGGAACTCCCTACTGGATCTGCCCGGTGAAAAAATACAATATCGGTCTGTTTGGCGGTGTGACCATCGGCAGAGTCGTACTATGCAACGCGATTACAGGTGAGACAGAGGATTATGCAATTGAGGATGCTCCGCAGTGGATTGACCGTGCATACTCTGCGGATCTCCTTGTAGAACTTTATGATTATCACGGAACGCTGCGTCATGGTTTTCTCAACAGCGTGTTCGGACAGAAGGACTGTCTTGTAACCACGGACGGCTATAATTATCTGGCGATCGACGATGATGTATGGGTGTACACAGGTGTTACATCTATTACAGGTGATCAGTCCAACGTAGGATTTGTACTTATGAATCAGAGAACGATGGAAACAAGATTCTACGAGGTCGAGGGCGCCACGGAACAGTCGGCTATGGATTCTGCAGAAGGCCAGGTGCAGAACCTGCACTATACGGCTACATTCCCGCTCCTTCTGAACATTTCAGGAGAACCGACGTATTTTATTGCGCTCAAGGACGATGCGGGCCTTGTAAAGATGTACGCTATGGTCAACGTCCAGAAATATCAGATTGTGGCTACCGGAGATACAGTCAGCCAGTGTGAGGAGCAGTATACCACACTGATGTATGAGAACGGCATCAAAGAGGTGGAGGAAGATACCCGCGAGATACTGACGGCGGAAGGGAAGATCACGAAAATTGCCCAGGGAGTAGTAGACGGAAATTCCCATTACTATATTATGATAGAAGGATCAGACGGAATCTTTGACGTATCGGTTGTGGATTATATCGATGTGATTCGTTTTGATGTGGGGGATGAAGTGACGATCGAGTATAAAGAGGGCGAGCAGACAAATACAGTTCTGTCGATGAACGGTACAGATGTGCCTTCCGCGCCGGAGGAGTAAAGACGGTACAGGAATAAATAAACGTAGTATAACAATAACTGAATATGAAAAAAGCGGCGGCAGAGGTTTTGTTCTGTCGCCGCTTTTTCATTCTTTTTCTGCAGATGCTTAAAAACATCTGAAAGTTCTATCGGTCTGGCTTCTTATGAGATTACATTGTAATCGGAAGAATCAATACCGGAAATCTCGTTTTTATCTGCACCAATGCTCAGATAAAAATCGATGTTGTTTTCGGAGCTTATCTTATTCAGTTTCTGCAGGAAAACAGGAAGACTTTCAAGAGTGATGTTTGCCTGTTTCAGCACGCTGTCGATAAAGATGGTTTCGATGTCGTGGTTGCCGGCTACCATACCGTAAAGGAATCCCACGAATTCTTCGAGTGTCAGAATATCCGGATAATCAGCCATACGGATCGCACGGATGTTGAAATCTACCGTGTAGGTATCCTTGTGGCTCCTTTTGATAAATACTACGTTTCCGTTGGAAGTTTTCACCTTCTCATTTGCAAGTTCGATCATTTGCTGTGTTTTTCCGCTGCCTCTTGGGCCTGTAATTAAATTTACCATGGCGAATCTCTCCTTTATGTATGTATTGTTTGAGACTTTCACCTCTCAAATATCATATACCCATTATACACTAAAGCACTGTGGGGAACAACTAAAAAAAGGATAAAAAGGGAAAAATAATTGAGCATATTGACTATATATAGAAAATGATAAAAGTTCTCAAAATCTATATTGAAATGGATGTGCCATTGTGATAATATAAACTCAATTGAAAATCATTCTCATAATCAAGGAGGAACCATGCCGGCAGAAGTATTATCATATTTTTTAAAGAATGCAGACCAGAGACTGCGCCTTGCATTTCAGGTAGTTCTTCAGTGTGCACCGTTTCTGAAAGGACTGAAAGTATCCTGCGTCATATCAGTGGATGCAGGTCTGTACAACGGGCTTGCGGAACTTTTCAGGGATACAGAGATTGCATATCACAGGCTGTCCTGCTCTGAGGGAAAATGCCTTGTCCTCTTTTACCGTCCCGATGAGCTGGAAAGATATCTGCACAGTCCTGTGATACGGGGGCTGATCCGGGAATACGGATATTCGGATATGGATCTTGGAGGAATGATCCGCCGCCTTGCTGACCGGGTAGAAGACTTCTCGAAACGGGGAATGGGATTCCCCCATGAGATCGGTGCCTTTCTCGGATATCCGCCAGACGATGTAAAGGGATTTATTGAAAATGAAGGGAAAAAATACCTGATGATCGGATACTGGAAAGTTTACAGCAATCTTACAGGAGCGAGAATGATTTTCAAGGAGTATGACCGCGCGAAAGACTGTGCGGTGAATGAATTTATAACCGGAAAAAGCATCCGGGAGATTATTTCATAAAATGGAGGAGAAAAAATGAGCGTATCAGTAGTATATTGGAGCGGAACAGGGAATACTCAGGCTATGGCGGAAGCTGTTGCAGAGGGGATTCGGTCGGCCGGTGCAGAGGCAAATGTTTTGGAAGTGGCAAATGCTGATGCTGCGGCTCTGGCATCAGAGAGTGCGTTTGCACTGGGATGCCCGTCAATGGGGGCGGAACAGCTTGAAGAGAGTGAGATGGAACCGTTTGTGGAATCTCTGGAACCTCTTGTATCAGGTCGGAAGATCCTTCTGTTCGGTTCCTATGGCTGGGGAGACGGAGAGTGGATGCGTGACTGGGCGGAGCGTATGAGAAATGCCGGTGCTGTTCTTGTAAGAGACGAGGGAGTGATTGCAAACGAATCGCCCGATGAAGAAGCTCTGGAACAATGCCGTGCGGCCGGAAAGGAGCTGGCAGCAGGAGCGTAACACATCCGGAAGATAAAATCTTCCATATCTGAAATGCGTTGACAAAATCTTCTCCTCGTGCATATCATAAGACAACGATAAAAATTATCGGCAGAGAGTATCATATATCTGATATATATATGCCGGATAAAAGGGAGAGAAGATATGAATCAGAATACATTAATCGGAATACTGATACCATTTGCCGGGACTGCGCTTGGCTCGGCGATGGTATTTTTTATGAAAAAAGAAATGAACGGGCGGCTTCAGAAAGTGCTGCTCGGATTTGCCTCGGGCGTAATGATTGCCGCTTCTGTGTGGTCGCTTCTTATACCCGCTATCGATATGGCGGAACAGAAGGGAGGCGTTTCATGGCTGCCTCCGGCTGTAGGTTTCCTGTTTGGAATGGGCTTTCTGCTTGTGCTGGACACACTGACTCCCCATCTGCATTTTACAGATGACAAACCGGAAGGCGTGCCTGCACATTTAAAAAAAACAACCATGCTTGTCCTGGCAGTAACGCTCCACAATATACCGGAAGGTATGGCGGTCGGTGTTACGTTTGCCGGAGCTCTTACAGACAACCCGGCTATGACTCTGGCGGGAGCCTTTGCGCTTTCTGTCGGGATTGCCATTCAGAATTTCCCGGAAGGTGCGATTATTTCCATGCCGCTGAAAAGCCAGGGAATTTCAAAAAGGCGTGCATTTGTCTACGGTGCACTCTCTGGAATCGTAGAGCCGGTGGCAGCATTTATAACAATTCTTCTGACGGGGCTTGTCGTGCCTCTGCTGCCGTATCTTCTCGCATTTGCCGCGGGAGCGATGATCTATGTTGTGGTGGAGGAATTGATCCCCGAGGCGCAGACAGGGCCGCATTCCAATATCAGCACGGTAGGAGTCGCTGTCGGATTTGTGCTCATGATGATACTGGATGTGGCCCTGGGATAAAAAGAATGTTAAATTACAGAACCAGCGACGGAGCTGCATATGTGCGTGCTGCAAGCTCCTGATCAAGGAGATAGAGGCTCTTCGGATCTGATCCGAACAGATTCATCTTCTTGATCAGATCGTTTGCGTTTGTCTCCTCCTCGCCCTGCTCTTTAACGAACCAGTCGAGAAACTGCATAGTACGGAAATCTTTTACATCGTAAGCTGCTCCGTAGATGTTGTTAATAAGTCCGGTTACATAGCGCTCGTGTTTCAGTCCTGCTTCAAGCACTTCCATATGACTCTTGAACTCAGAGTCCGGTTTGTCAATTGCTTCAAATGTTATAGGCGCATCATTGTTCTGCATATACTGTCTGATCAGCATTGCATGGTCGCGTTCCTCCTGAGCCTGTACATTATACCAGTTTGCAAAACCGTCAAGTCCTTCGTCCGAAAAATAATTTGCAAAAGCAAGGTAAAGGTAAGCAGAATAAAATTCTTTGTTAATCTGTGTATTCAGCAGTTCAGCTACTTTCTCATTTAACATGATTAAAATCCCCTTTCTGAATATAAATATCCTTAACACTGTATAATATAGTTCGAACCGCTGTGAAAAGCAATAAAGTTCTGGCTGTTTTTCACAAAATATAAAAAATGTATTGCGCTTTACAAATAAAGTGTTAAAATAAAAACAACGGAAAACAACATTAAAATCCGTTAAAAACAACACAAAACAACATAATAAACGGAAAAATACATTTGGATTTATTTGGAATGGAGGAAAACAATGAAAGTTTTAGAATCAAAATTTATGCAGGACTTTATTAAAATGGCAGATGACGGATACAAACAGGGATGGCATGAGAGAAATGGAGGCAACCTTTCCTACCGTCTGAAAAAGGGCGAAGTAGATGCGATCCGCCCGCGTCTGTACAGAGATACTGTATGGCAGCCGATCGGTACGGAAGTTCCGGGGCTTGCAGGTGAGTTTTTCCTTGTAACGGGAACCGGGAAGTACTTCCGAAATATTATTGTGGATCCGGAGGCCTGCCTGGCAATTATAGAGATTGACGAGAGCGGCTCCAATTACCGCATCCGCTGGGGGCTTGTCGAGGGAGGCAATCCGACAAGCGAGCTTCCGACTCATTTGATGAATCATGAGGTGAAAAAGAAACTTACGGACGGAAGACACAGAGTAATCTATCACGCCCATACCACCAATACAATTGCCCTTACTTTCGTACTGCCTCTGGAAGATGAAGTGTTTACGAGAGAACTCTGGGAAATGGCTACGGAATGTCCCGTTGTATTCCCGGAAGGCGTAGGTGTAATCGGCTGGATGGTTCCGGGCGGACGTGAGATCGCCGTCGCCACAAGTAAACTTATGGAAAAATACAATGCGGTTATCTGGGCACACCACGGAATGTTCTGTTCCGGTGAGACGTTCGACCTGACATTCGGCCTGATGCACACCATCGAGAAGTCCGCGGAAATCCTGATCAAAGTACTTTCCATGGTGCCGCAGAAGAGACAGACAATCAGCCCGGAGAATTTCAGAAAACTGGAAGAAGGATTTCATATCTCTCTGCCGGAGAGATTCCTCTACGAGAAGTAGAAAATCGGATTTATTCTTGCATTTAGTTTACAATAGTGCTATTATTTAATCTGTCGTGCTAAAACACGAAAGAAAAATACTCAGGAGAGTCTCTTTTCCAGAATTCTGTCAGCTGTCCGGCCGGGAGAACTGGGAAAGGGCGCCGAAGGTGTAAGCGTTGATGTCGGCTTTTCTCATTTTGTATGGGAAAGGATGGCACAGACGTGAGTCTCTCAGGCAAAAGGATGGAGGTATAAAGGAATGTTGGAGCAGATCAACAAAATCATTACTGCAGTTCAGGGCGCTGTGTGGGGGCTGCCGCTGATTCTTCTTATCCTGTTTACAGGATTTCTACTCACAGTCAGGCTGGGGCTTTTACAGGTAAGGCATCTCGGCAAAGCATTCAAATTCATGATTAAAAATGAAGAGGAAGGACACGGGGAGGTGACCAGTTTCGGGGCACTGTGTACCGCGCTGTCAGCAACTATCGGAACCGGAAATATCGCCGGTGTAGCGACTGCACTTGCAGCAGGAGGACCGGGGGCACTGTTCTGGATGATTGTGGCTGCATTTCTCGGTATGGCTACGAAGTACGCGGAAGGACTTCTGGCGATTAAGTACCGTACTGTTGACGAGGACGGACACGTTCTCGGAGGACCATTCTACTATATTGAGAACGGAATGGGAAAGAACTGGAAATGGCTGGCAAAGATTTTTGCATTTTTCGGAGCCTGCGTGGGACTGTTCGGAATCGGTACATTCACTCAGGTGAACAGTATTTCATCTGCTGTGACAAACTTCTTTGATCCGAATACAAATAACGCGGTATCGCTGTTTGGCAGGACATATTCATGGAGTACCGTGATTACCTGTATCATCCTGACACTGTGTGTCGGGCTTGTTGTAATCGGCGGTATTAAAAGAATTGCCAAAGTATCTGAGATCGTCGTGCCGTTTATGGCAATTCTGTATGTAGTGCTCGGACTGATTATTATTATTACAAATATTACTGCAGTTCCGGCGGCGGTTGTTTCCATCGTGAAGTCAGCATTTACGGGAAGTGCACTCGCAGGCGGAGCAATGGGCAGTATGGTGGTTGCCATGCAGCAGGGTATCGCCAGAGGTATCTTTTCAAATGAATCCGGACTTGGTAGTGCGCCGATTGCAGCTGCAGCTGCCGTGACGAAAGAGCCGGCGCGTCAGGGGCTTGTATCCATGACAGGAACATTTATCGATACAATCGTAATATGTACGATGACAGGTATTTCCGTTGTGATTGCCGGATCATGGATGAATCCGGATCTGGAAGGCGTGGAGATTACGATGGATGCATTTCAGAAGGGGCTGCCGTTCCCGCCGGAAGTGGCGACATTTTCTCTGATGATCTGCCTTGTGTTCTTTGCTTTTACGACGATCCTCGGATGGAACTACTACGGAGAACGTTGTGTGGAGTATCTTTTTAACAGAAATAAATCTGTGGTAAAAGGGTACAGATGGCTGTACATTGTGGCAGTATTTATCGGACCGTACATGACGGTGGCAGCAGTATGGAATATCGCAGATGTGTTTAATGCACTGATGGCGTTTCCGAACCTTGTGGCTCTGCTGGCACTAAACGGAGTCGTTGTAAGAGA
>ERZ1643246.1239-NODE-1239-length-28361-cov-9.235286_pt1 | contig 28361 bp, 30 predicted proteins | sample MGYA00579265_ERZ1643246 | MGnify/ENA primary metagenome ERZ1643246 (study PRJEB29033, sample SAMEA4952261) | chicken gut metagenome | biome: Broiler Chicken; feature: Gastrointestinal Tract; material: Caecum | place: Ireland | collected 2018 | study: Broiler...
TGATGCTCATGTTCGTGATCGTGGTCATGATGATGCTCATGTTCGTGATCATGGCTGTGTACATGACCGCATTCCGGGCATACTTCCTCTGCCATCATCTCTTCCTGGAGAGACACCGGATGTTCCATCACTTCCAGAATTTTCTTTCCGTCCAGTTTTTCGATCGGAGTCGTGATGATCGCTGCACGCTCATTGACTTTTCGGAGCATCTCCATGCACTGTTCCGCTTTCTTCTCATCAATCAAGTCTGTCCTGCTTAAGATAATTGCCCCTGCATACTCCACCTGATTATTGAAAAATTCTCCGAAGTTTCTCATATACATTTTACATTTCTTGGCATCCACTACAGTAGTGTAAGAATTCAGAACCAGATCTGTCTCTTTTTGTACGCCCTGAACTGCCTTGATCACATCAGACAGTTTTCCCACTCCGGATGGCTCAATCAGAATCCGGTCCGGATGATACTGGCTGATTACTTCCTTCAGAGAAGCGCCGAAATCTCCCACAAGAGAGCAGCAGATGCAGCCAGAGTTCATCTCACGGATCTGAATACCTGCCTCTTTGAGAAAGCCTCCGTCAATGCCGATCTCCCCAAACTCATTTTCAATCAGTACAACCTGCTCTTCTTTGAACGCTTCTTTCAAAAGTTTTTGGATTAAGGTTGTCTTCCCTGCTCCGAGAAAACCTGAAATAATATCTATCTTTGTCATTTTCTTACTCCCTTTCTTCCATTAGAAAATAACCAGCGATTTTAATAATCCCTGGCTCAAAAAACTAATTGGTATTATAGCACATCCCTTCTTAGAAGGAAAGCCCTCTTCCAGAGAAAAAAACTGCTGCGCCTTGGGCACAGCAGTTTTTTCTTTTCCATTATCCGTTAATCATAAACTCCATCAGTTTCTGAATATCTTCCGGCTCGTAAGCCACCAATTCCAGCTCCGGAATCGTTCCGACAGTGAAAATATTCGCCAGGGAAACGTACTGACTCAGTTTGGATTTCAGATTCAGGCGGTCGCCCTCTCCTGTCACCAGCTCTACCTTGCCTTTGCAGCTGTCGATCACTTCAAACAGCTTATTCACATCAGTCACATTGGATACTTTCATTCTTGCTTTCTCCTTTCTGCCATCACAAATTCATATGATTCTAGTACAGGAAAACTCCAATTCCATAGGGTGCCAGCGGATAGCTGAAGGAATATTTCCGATTATCACAATCCTTCCTCTCAGCTTTATAGATGACCGGTTTCTCTAAAAGACCATTCTCATCCATAATCAGTTTGTAATTTTTCTTTTTCGGCACTCCCACCCGATAGTCATCTCTCTCCACAGGAGTGAAGCTGAGCACAAACAGCAGATTATTTCTCTTGGTGGGTGATTTTCTCACAAAACTGAAAATACTGCGATCCCCGTCATCGGCGTTGATCCACTCAAAACCTTCCCAGTCACCGTCACCTGCATACAAAGCCGGATAATGTTTGTAAATGGAGAGCAGATTCTTCACAAATTCCAGAAGCTTCTCATGGTTCTCCTCTCCCAACAGGTACCAATCCAGCTCCCTCGCCTCACTCCACTCACGAAGCTGTCCGAAATCCTGTCCCATAAATAATAATTTCTTGCCCGGGTGTCCGAACATATAGGTATATCCGACCTTCAAGTTCTTAAACTTATCGTCCGGATATCCCGGCATCTTGTTGAGCATAGAACACTTCAGGTGTACCACTTCGTCATGAGACAGCACCAAAATATATTTCTCACTGTACGCATAAGTCAGCGAGAAGGTCATCTTATTATGGTTATATTTCCGGAAATATGGATCCAATTTCATGTATTCCAGGAAATCGTTCATCCATCCCATATTCCACTTCAGAGCAAATCCCAGTCCGCCGTCTTCCACATCCCCGGTCACCTTCGGCCACGCTGTGGACTCCTCCGCAATCATCAGAGCGCCTGGATTTCTTCCCTGTACAACTGTATTCAAATGTTTGAAAAACTCGATTGCCTCAAGGTTCTCATTTCCGCCGTATTTATTGGCCACCCATTGACCGTCCTGCTTTCCATAATCCAGATACAGCATGGATGCCACGGCATCCACCCGCAGGCCGTCCACATGGAACTCCTCCACCCAGTAGAGAGCATTGGCAATCAAGAAGTTTGACACTTCGTTGCGTCCGTAATTAAAAATCTTTGTTCCCCAATCCGGATGTTCTCCCTGTCTCGGATCTGCGTGCTCGTACACTGCTGTCCCGTCAAATTCAGCCAGCCCGTGAGCGTCTTTCGGGAAATGTGCCGGAACCCAGTCCAGAATGACTCCAATCTTATTTCTGTGCAGGTAATCCACCAGATATTTGAAGTCCATCGGGCTTCCGTAGCGTGAAGTCGGAGCGTAATATCCGGTAACCTGATATCCCCAGGAACCGTCGAACGGGTGCTCTGCGATTCCCATCAGCTCCACATGGGTATAGCCCATCTCTTTTACATAGTCTGCCAATTCATGGGCAAGTTCTCTGTAATTATAAAATCCATCCGGATCTTCCTTCGTCTGCGCGTGTTTTTTCCAGGAACCCGGATGCACCTCATAAATTGCCATTGCATCCTTTTTCACATCAAAAGCCGCACGCTTTTTCAGCCAATTCTGATCCTTCCATGTAAAACCGCTGATATCAAAAACCTTTGACGCATTTCCCGGGCGGAGTTCTGACGCTGTGGCAAAAGGATCTGCCTTGTACAGCATCTCTCCATGCATACCAATAATAAAATATTTGTACAGCTGTCCCTCTGTGACATCCGGAATAAAGGCGGTATAAATTCCAATCGGCCCTATTTTTTTCATAGGATTCGCTTCCACATTCCAGTTGTTAAACTCTCCAACCACTGATACAGATTGGGCGTTTGGAGCCCAGACAGCAAAAAAGACCCCGTTTTTCCGTCCTACTTTTGTCGGGTGCGCACCCATTTTCTTATAAATATCATAGTGCGTCCCCTCACCGAACAGATACTGATCCAATTCCGTAATTGCTAATTTTTCTCCCATAATACACCCTCCTATGTCAGTGATAAAATGCAGCTTCCGCCCGGCTTCAGTCTCAACTTCAGAACACCGTTTTGTGCTGTCACTGTCTCATCATTGATCAGATCCCGGTAAGTCTTCCCCGCAAGCGGTTCTCTGACCTCTATCTGTACTTCCTGATCATCGTTGTTGACCGCCACCAGAATTCCATGATCCTCCTGCAGTCTCGAAAAGGCATACTGGCGATTCGTCAGGAGCAGCTCCTGATATCGTCCGTATATACATGCCGGGTATTCTCTGTGAATTTCTCCCAGTTTCTGAATCCAGGCAACCAGCTGCTCACCTGGCTTCTCCCTCATCACTTCCTGCAGATCCACTGCCGGTCTGAGAGGATCATCGTTGCCGCCTTCCTTTCTTCCCTGAATTCCCCACTCCGATCCATAATAGATGGATGGAATTCCCGGAAGTGTGTACAGCAATGTATAAACCGGGAAAATGTGCTCCGGCACATTCAACTTACTGGCAATACGGTCCACATCGTGGTTATCCACAAAAGAATAGAGTCTCATTCCCCTGTAAATTCCCCCGTTGGAATCAAACTCTCTCCGAATCGTATGGGCAATTTCAAAATAGTTATGATCATTATGTCCGGAGTACAGTCCCTTGTGCAGTTCATAATTCGTCACACTGTTGAGCATATGCTCTCCGATATAGCGGCTGTAATCTCCATGGATTACTTCTCCCATCAGCCAAAAATCTTCTTTCTTACTGTCAGTGAATGACCGCATCTCCTCCATGAAAGAAAAATCCAGGCAGTCCGCACAATCCAGACGTATTCCATCAATATCAAATTCATCAATCCAAAATCCTATCACATCCAGCAGATAACTGCGCACCTGCGGATTCTGCAAGTTCAGATTCACCAGTTCAAAGCAGTTCCTCCATGCCTCGTAGGAAAATCCGTCATTGTATGGATTATTCCATCCAAAATTCAATCCTTTATACCAGCCGCAGTACGGCGACTGTTCTCTGTTCTGCTGGATGTCACGGAATGCAAAAAATTCTCTTCCTGTGTGGTTAAACACTCCGTCAACTACAATCTTCAGATTCTGCTCATGCGCTTTTTTCACAAAACGCGCAAAATCTTCATTGTCTCCCAGACGCCGGTCCACCAGCTTATAATCTTTCGTATCATATCCATGGGACGATGACTCAAATAACGGGCCAATATAAATCGCTGTGCATCCCAGATCTGCGATATACGGCAGCCATTCCTCCAGCTTTAGAAATCTGTGTACAATCTCTTCTTCGTCATTATGTCTGGGCGCCCCGCTCATTCCGATCGGATACATGTGATAAAAAACCGCCTCTTCATACCATTTACCCAAGTTTCCGTCCTCCTTACATTCCCTCTTCTTCTCTTGCAAATCCGAGAGATTTTATCTTTTCTCATTATATCAACACAGGTCCTGACAGTCAATCTCAGCTCGAAAAAAAGGTACCTGCCCGGGCTGTCTGCCCGGACAAATACCTTCTTCATTTTCCGCTTATTCTGTGCTGTCAGTGTCCTCATCACTCAGGGAAGAGCTGTCATAATCGTCACTTTCCGAGCTGTCCGCGGTGTCACTGCTCTCATCATCTCCGTCTGAGCTGTCACCTTCGTCTGAAAGACCGGAATCACTGTCCAGGTTATCTGAGTCTGTATCTGTATCCTCTTCCGCCTTCAGCTGCTCCACTGTGGAATCCCAGAAATCAGAATAGGATTTTCCAACTTCCAGTGTAATTCCTTTCGCCTCAGCCAGTTCACTCACCGTCACCAGTTTGTACCCCTGATCAATCAGCTCAGGAATGATTCGAAGTGCTGCCTCCACAGAAGGCTGATGAATATCATGCATCAGAACAATCTCACCGTCGGAGACATGGCCGATTACTGCATCGTAATCAGCGTCCGCATCCATCTTTGCCCAGTCCTGGGTGTCCAATGACCACATGAAACAGGGCAGTCCCGTCGCTTCACAGACCGTCTCATCCTGGGCTCCGTAAGGCGTTCTTCCCACGGTTGCCGGAGAACCGGCATATTTTTCCAGCAAATCATTGGTCTTCTCATACTGCTCACTGATCTCATCGTAGGACAAGCTTGTCAGTTCCGGGTGGCTGTAGGAATGGTTTCCAAGTTCACATCCCAACTCCTTCATACGTTTGGGGATCTCCGGGTATTCTTCAATACACTGTCCCAGCATGAAGAAGGTTGCCTTCGCGTCATACTTCTCCAGACAGTCCAGAAGCTCATCCGTATACTCCCCTGGCCCATCGTCAAAGGTCAGAGCAACCATAGGCCTTCTGGCATCCGGCTCCCATACCCCATTGTCATCAAACTTATAATCCTGTCCGTCGATCGTCACCCAGCCAGTCTGCATATACCCATTCTCATCAAAATAATAGGTAGAACCATCGATCTCTTTCATGCCGTTGGCATAATAAGTTCCGTCTGCATTCTGATACCATTTTCCATTCTCATCTTCCTGCCATCCGACAGTATGTACACCTGCCTTACCGCTGTCATTCTGACTACGGATCGGCTGTCTGAGTGCCTCCTGGGGCCCGCTCTCCTGAGCCTGAGCCTGCACCTCCACCGTCTTACTGTTGCTGCCTTTGCCGATTTTTCCAGCTATCGGCATAAACACGCCTCTGACCAGAAAAACAAGGACCAGAACAACCGCAACCACACAAAAGCCCAAGCGCATCATCTTCCGGATGAACAGCTGCCTTTTCTTCTGTCTCATCCTCTCGCGCAAAATTCTTTTATCCATGTCGTCTTATCATCCCTCTTAAATCTTTCGTACATTGCACCTGAATCAAAACATTTTGTCTACTCTGAAATGACTTTCTTCAGATTCAAATCCTTATCCACCAGCAGAATATCCGCATCTTTTCCCGGAGTCAGAGATCCGACCCGATCATATACTCCGATACTTCTGGCAGGATTCCTGGTAGCTGCAAAGATCGCCTGTTCTCTCGGAACGCCAAAGGACACCGCACATCTCATACAGTCAAACAGGTTCGTCGCAGAGCCTGCCAGTGTTCCGTCCTGCAGCGTTGCCTTACGGTCTTTCATGGTGACATCCAGATCTCCCAGCTTGTACCGTCCGTTTGCCATGCCTGTGGCCATCATGGAATCACTGATCAGAACCACTCTGTCTGATCCAAAAAGCGTGAACACTGACCGGATTACGCTTGGATGGATATGGAAACCATCGCTGATCAGTTCCACCGCACATTCCGGATCATCAAAAGCTGCTCCCACAAGGCCTGGATCTCTGTGAGCGAAAGGCTGCATCGCGTTAAACAGATGGGTCACATGATGCGCTCCCTTTTGGATCGCTTCCACCGCTGTATCATAACCCATAGAAGTATGTCCCATGGAAATGCAGACTTCCTCATGAAGCTTCTCTATAAACTCCATGCCGTTCTTCTGATTCGGCGCCATTGTCACCAGCTTAATCCGGTGATCACAAGCCTCATTGCACTCCCGGAAGAAATCAATGCTCGGATCGTGAATGTAGCTCTCCTCATGTGCCCCTTTCTTTTTCGGATCGATAAAAGGGCCTTCCATATTAATGCCCAGAATTTTTGCTCCTTCTTTGTAATCCTGGACCTCCAAAATAGTGGCAAAAATTTTCTTCAGCCGCTCCTTTGGCAAAGTCACAGAGGTCGGACAATAAGAGGTAATCCCGTGTTCTTTCTCATATTTTAAGATTGCTCTCAGTCCATCCACATCACCGTCAGAAAAATCATGTCCATCCGCACCGTGACTGTGAATATCAATCAGTCCTGGAATCACATAGAGGCCCTGCGCATCCAACTGGGTATCGTCAGAAACCTCTTCTCTCGACGCTACAATTTTATGATTTTCTATGTACAGATCTCTCACCTGAAAGAGACCATCTTCTCCAAATACAGCACCATTTTTGATAATCATTTGCAATCCTCCGTCTATCTTTTCAGTCTTATTGATACCAGCTTTTTTCCCCTGTCCCATTCCGCTGATATCAGTTTCATTATATAAACTTTTACCAGCAAATGCAACGCATTCCAGAAAATCCCGGATAAATTTAGTTTATTTTAATTTTTGCTTAATATTTTCTTCAAGACTCCTGAAATCTCACATTGGTTTACAGACATCCACCCAGGCCTGAGCATTAGAATATTTCTCCAGCTCATCACAGGTCAGACCGATCGCACTGTTTCCGCTTCCACAGGCCGGATACACTGTCTCAAAGCGCTTCATGGATTCGTCCAGATACACCTGAACCTCCTTCGGAATCGCAAACGGACAGACACCTCCCACAGGATGCCCTACTTTTTCCAAAACCTCATCCGGTGTGAGCATTTTTGCCTTGGTTCCAAAGAAATGTTTATACTTTGAGTTATCAATCTTCATATCTCCAGCAGTCACCACTAAGATTGTATCGTCCCCTTTCTTAAAGGAAAGGGTCTTGGCAATTCTCGCAGGTTCCACTCCCACAGCCTGAGCCGCCAACTCCACCGTGGCACTGGACTGCTCCATCTCCAATATACGCTCCTCCATACCATACTGACGAAAATATTCTCTTACTTTGCTGATTGACATCTCTCTTCCTCCTTATTCATAGGAAAGGAAGTCCCCTCTTTGCCGAACGGGAACTTCCATCTATCTTCCTCATCTTCTGTTTATTTTGTACCAAAAATTCTGTCTCCGGCATCTCCCAGTCCTGGACAAATATATGCACTTTCATTCAGACAACGATCCAGATGTCCGCAGTAAATCTGTACATCCGGATGGGCATTGTGCAGCCTCTCCACACCTTCCGGAGCTGCGATAATGCACATAAATTTAATATTGGTTCCGCCTTTCTGCTTGATAAAATCCACCGCAGCCTCGGCCGAACCTCCCGTTGCCAGCATGGGGTCTGTCACCAGAATCAACCTCTCACCGATGGCTTCCGGAAGTTTACAGTAATATTCATGGGGTTCATGAGTAACCGGATCCCGGTAAAGCCCTACATGTCCTACTTTCGCGGACGGCACCAGGGTCAAAAGACCATTTACCATTCCCAGCCCTGCTCTCAGAATCGGAACAATGGCCAGCTTCTTTCCTGTCAGCATAGGTGTCATACAAGTCTCCAGAGGGGTGGTAACCTCCACATCCTCCAAGGGAAGATCCCGCAAAGCCTCGTACCCCATCAACACCGCAATCTCTTCTACCAGTTTTCGAAATTCATTTGTCCCCGTCTGCACTGCACGCAGAATGGAAATTTTATGCTGAATCAGTGGATGATCCATGTAAAATACGTTCTCCATTTTTAACCCCTTTCTTTTTCTCTGCCGTCATGCTTTTAACACTCCATGATTCTTTCCCAATTATAATCGGAATCACCCTATTTGTAAAGAAAAGTAACATGCCTGCAGCCAAAAAACTGCAGGCACATCCACCATTATTTTTCATTTTCTTTTTTCTTCTCCATGACTTTCACGCCCCGGTTCTCTACCACTGTGGAAAATACAATCTGTGTACTGGTTTTCCCAAAATGCTGCAGCTCCCCGATAAACAAATCCAGTTCCATAGTACTTGGGAAGGCTACCTTCATAATAACCGAATAACTTCCTGTCACACAGTCGCACTCAAGCACATTGGGATTATCCTTAAGATAAGGATATATCTCCGTCTTCTGACTGGGTGAAATCTCCAGATTCACATATGCCTTGATATGATAGCCAAGTTTCACCGGATTCACAATAGCCTGATATCCTTGTAAAATCCCCTCTTTTTCCAACCGTTCGATCCGTGCCGACACTGCCGGTGAAGAAAGATAAACTTCTGAAGCGATCTGTTTCAGTGGTATTCTCGCATCTTTCTGCAGCATTTCTAGTATTTTCGCATCAATTTTATCCATATGCACAACGATCTCTCCCTGTTTGAAATTTATATTTCTATGTACGTACCGATACCTTCTCTTCTTTTAAATTGTATCGTATTACCATTATAAATTGATTTTCTTCAAGATGCAATGTTTTTATGGATAAATTCTTAAGTTTTTTAAGTATTTCAGGTTCAAGTTTCGAAGGATTTAAAGTTTTATTCTCTTGTGGAATCTGTTTTCCCGGCATTTTGACAGAAATTCTTTCTTGTCTCTGTCTGAAAAATGTATTATGATGAGAGGACTGATTCCAATCTGTATTTACATATTTTCAAAAATGAGGTGACAATTTCATTGAATAAGAAAGAAATATCCGAAATTAAAAAACAGTTTACCCCAGAACACTGCGCAGTCACCAGAATCTGCGGCTGCTATGTGGATGCGGAAAAAGAAAAGAAAACCGAACTTCGGGAAGCTTTTCTGTCTCTCCCGGAAGAAGAGATGTTCAAATATTTTGATATCTTCCGTAAAACTCTCTCGGGGACTATCGGAAAGAATCTGATCAATCTGAATTTTCCTCTTACCCAGGAAGAAGAGGGCGGAACTCAGGCTTATCTCCTGCGCCTGCGGGACAGCCAGCTCAAAGACGACCAGCTTCTGGAAGATTTCTATGATAAGGTAATTGAACATTATTTCTATGGTGAAAATTATTACATCATCCTTATCCACGGGCTGTATGATATCCCCGGAAAGTCCTCCGATGGGATGGAGATGTTCGATGCCTCCGATGAAGTATATGAATTTCTGCTGTGCAGCATCTGTCCTGTGAAACTTTCCAAAGCCGGCCTTTGCTACAATTCCAAGACAAACTGTATCGAAGACCGGATTCGGGACTGGATCGTGGAAATGCCTGACCAGGGCTTTCTATTCCCGGTATTCAATGACCGCAGCACAGATCTCCACAGTGTCCTCTACTATTCCAAAAATCCCGCTCTGGAACAGACGGCTTTTATGGATCAGATGTTTGGCTGCACACAGCCCGTATCTGCTCAGGGACAGCAGGATATCTTCAACGCCATTGTGGAAGACACCCTGGGAGATTCCTGCGACTATGAGACGGTCAAAAATATTCATGAGCATCTGAATGAATGGATTGAAGAGAACAAAGACGAACCGGAACCTCTGTCCTTGGACAAAACCGAAGTGAAATCTCTCCTTGCAAAGAGTGGCGCAAGCAATGAACACCTGGAAAACTTCGATGAGAATTTCGAGACTTCCGCAGGAGAGAAAGCCTCTCTTTTGGCCTCCAACGTGACCAACACCCGGAAATTCCAGATCAAAACTCCGGACATTGTCATCCAGGTCAATCCCAGCCGTGCAGACCTGGTGGAGACCAGAGTCATCGATGGACGCCCCTGCCTGGTCATCGCTGTGGACGATCATGTGGAAGTCAACGGCATCAATGTGCGCACCATAACTCCAGAAGCAGAGTCCTGAAAACCCTGATACACCTTTTTTGCGGCAAAAAACCTGGCTGTGACCCTTTTCGTCACATTGCCAGGTTTTTTATTTTCACAATTCAAAGACATCCAGATCTTCCGGTACATAGAGGTTCCCATCATAAAATTGTCTGCCTTCGGCAGTATACAGCTCTCTCCGGCGGGACCGGTTCTTCTCTTCTGTGTGATAGAGAATCAGATTCGGCACTTGAAGCTTCTGAGCCAGCTGGCAGGCCTCCCGCACGGTACTGTGATGTTTCTCATAAGGATTGAACTGATCTGCCTGGGAATACAGACAGAATGCCTCATGCATCAGCCAGTCGCTGCCTTTGACATATTCCTCATCTCTCTCATTATAAGGCTCATCTCCCAGACAGGTGAATTTCTTCCCATCCGGAAGTTCCATGGTGAATCCAAACTGTTTCGCCTTTGTGGAAAAAATATCGAAAAACTGTACTTGGCATCCCAAAATCTGAGCTGTATCTCCATCCTGAAGAGGAATAAAACGAATTCTCTCCCCAATATGTTTTATCACTTTTTTCTGAATGGTCAGATCTGCAATCGTCTCTATAGTTTTCACCAGATCCGCATGGCAGTAAATTCTCAATTCCCCTTCATAGCTTCCCTGATTCATCTTGGTTCCGATCATCCGTATCAGCCAGGGCATTCCCAGAAGATGATCCACATGTTCATGGGTGACAAAAATATCATGAATGTTTTCCAGATCAATCTGTGTATCTTTCAGTACCTTCAGGATCCGGTTACCGCCTCCGCTGTCCACCAGAAAATGCTGCCCATCTCTTGTCAGAGCAAAACAAGTGTTAAAATATTCCGTTACCGTTGCGTTTCCAGTCCCCAAAATTGTAAGTTTCATCTTTTTGTTCACTCCTTCGCGTAATCATTTGTCAGATGATATTTTTCCAGCAAATAGAAAATCAAGCTTAAAATCATGCCGACCACGCAGGCCAGAACCATTCCAGTCAATTCCACATCTCCCAGTTTCAGGGCAATCCCTGACAGACCCGTGACAAAAATGACAGACGTCAGTGTGAGATTCTTCGCCTTGCTGTAGTCCACCTTGGAATCTACCAGCATACGAAGTCCCGAGGTTCCGATCATTCCATAGAGCAGAAATGAAATTCCCCCGATCACCGGACCTGGAATCGTGTTAATCAGGGCAGAGAGTTTTCCGAGAAGGGAACAGCAGATTGACAGCACTGCCGCCCCGCCGATTACCTGAACACTGTATACCTTGGTCACTGCCATGACACCGATGTTTTCCCCATAGGTTGTCGTGGGAACAGAACCCACACAGCCGGAAAGAGTGGTGGAGAAAAAATCCGCGAACAAAGACCGGTTCAGTCCTGGATCTTTCAGCAGATTTCGCCCCACAATTTTCCCTGTCACTACCTGATGTCCGATGTGTTCTGATGTAACCAACAGAAGAGCCGGGAAAATAGTCAGAACCGCTTCCAGATTAAACTTCGGCGTCTGGAAATTCGGAAGAGCAAAGAAGGCTGCATTTCTGACCTCGGTAAAATCAAGAATTCCACAGACAGCTGCGGACGCATATCCCACAATGATTGCAATCAAGATAGGAATCACTGACAGGAATCCCCGAAACAGAATCTGTCCGAACACAGCCACACCCAGAGTCACCAGGAACACAATCAGGTTTCTCAGATCCACCTGATCAGCCAGAAGTCCTGCATTGTCTGCTGCATTTCCCGCCAGTTCCAGTCCAATCAGAGCCACCACTGGGCCCATGGCCGCCGGCGGCAGAACCACGTCAATCCAGTCCGTGCCAAATTTCCCGATAATCAAAGCCACAATCATTCCTCCGATACCAATGGCCACAAAACCGCCAAGAGCATAAGGATATCCAAACTTGGCAATGACAAGTCCTGCCGGCCCCAGAAAAGCGAAACTGGAACCCAGATAAGCCGGGGCTCTTCCCTTGGTAATCAGGATAAACAACAATGTTCCCACACCATTCATCAAAAGAACAATGGCCGGATTAATGCCAAACAAAAAAGGAACCAGTACAGAAGCCCCAAACATGGCAAACATGTGCTGAATGCTCAGCGGTATCAGCATCTTGACAGGTACTTTTTCTTCTACCTGAATAATTCTTTTCTCCACTCTCTTTCCTCCTAAATTTTATATCTCAGTCAATGCTTTTCCATTCTCCGTCGTTTTCCTGCACTGCATAACTGTGATCCATAGGACCGCTGCCCTTCCCCAGATTCAAGCCTGCGCGCAGCGCGCCTGAAATGTAATTCTTCGCCCTTCTCACGCTCTCATAAATGTCATATCCCCTGGCCAGATTGCTGGCAATCGCAGAGGACAAGGTACAGCCCGTGCCATGAGTATTGGAATTCTCAATTCTCTCTCCGTGGAGCCAGAAACTCTTATCACCCATGTACAGGAAATCATTCGCATCATTGAGCTGATGTCCCCCCTTGATCAGAACAGCCCCCGGGTAAGTCCCTGAGATTTTTCTGGCCGCCTCTTCCATATCCTGCGCCGATGTGATCTTCATACCGCTGAGCACCTCTGCCTCCGGTATGTTCGGAGTAATCACTTCCGCAAGGGGAATCAGTTCTGACATCAGCGCATCCGCCGCACTTTCTTCCAGCAGACGGCTTCCGCTGGTGGAGACCATCACCGGATCCAGAACAATATGTTTCGCCTGAAACTCCTTCAGCTTGCCGGCCACTGCACGAATCAAAGGCGCACTGGACAACATTCCGATCTTCACCGCGTCCGGAAAAATATCCTGGAACACACAGTCCATCTGTTTTTCCAGAAACTCCGGGGTCGCTTCCATAATTCCATAGACTCCCGTGGTGTTCTGTGCAGTCAGTGCCGTGATCACGCTCATCCCATATACCTTATGAGCCATCATAGTCTTCAAATCCGCCTGGATTCCAGCTCCCCCGCTGCAGTCACTTCCTGCGATTGTCAAAACCGTATTCATTTTTTCTTCCTCTCCTTATTCTTCTTTTATTTTTGCTCTTTGCTTAAAAATCTCTCCGTCCATCTGACTGAGCGCATCGATAATCCCCATGTGGAAGCTTCCGGTCCCTTGTCCTTTTGCTCTCTCGTAAGACAGTTCTCCCGCAATCCCCATGGATGACACACCTCCCACAGCCGCCTGCAGAAGATCCTCAGCCACACCGGCATAAGCTCCCACCAGAGAAGTGGTCATGCAGCCTGTGCCTGTCACCCGGGAAAGCATCGGATTTCCATTATAGATGGTAACCATACGTCTTCCATCCGTAATCACATCCACAGCTCCTGTCACTGCCACAACACATCCCAGCTCTTTCGCCAGTTTCTCTGCCACTGACCGTGCATCCTTTTTCTCATCTTCTCTGGAAGTGTCCACACCTTTCGCCATCGAGGCCTCTCCCGCCAAAAAAGAAATCTCCGAGTGATTTCCGCGTATAATTGAAATCTTCACTTCTTTACATATCCTTCTGGCAGTGGTCTTGCGCAGCTTGGAAATCCCCGCTCCCACCGGATCAAGAATCACCGGAATTCCCAGATCATTGGCTCTCTTCCCGGCTGCTGTCATGGAAGGCACTGTTCTCTGGCTCAGCGTGCCCATATTCAGCACCAGCGCGTCCGCCAGGGCAACCACCTCTTCCACTTCTCCCACATCATCCGCCATAATGGGAGATGCGCCAATGGCCAAAACCACATTCGCACAATCATTGACTGTTACATAATTGGTAATATGATGCACCAGAGGCTCTCTCTTTTTGATCTGTTCCAGAAGGCTTGCCGTCTCTGTTACTATCTGCATGTTCCCCTCCTCAACCTGCACCGCAGTTTACTCACTTTTAAATTTCATCATATCATAGCCCATGTGAAAAAGCAAACGTGGAGACGGTGATCACCATCTCCACGTTTTTTCTCAGACTGATCATTTTATAATTGTTTCACAAACAACGCCCGAATGGCATTGAGGACCGCAAGAATCATAACACCCACGTCCGCAAAAATAGCCAGCCACATATTCGCAAGACCCACTGCCCCCAAAATCAGACAGATTACTTTGATTCCTATCGCAAACCAAATATTCTCGTACACAATCCGCAGACATTTTCTGGAAATGCGGATTGCCTTTGAAATTTTCATCGGATCATCATCCATGAGCACGATATCTGCCGCTTCAATGGCCGCATCTGATCCCATGGCTCCCATGGCAATTCCAATGTCCGCTCTGGACAGCACCGGTGCGTCATTGATTCCGTCTCCCACAAAAGCCAGTCTTACTTTCTCCGGTTTGGAAGCCAAAAGCTCTTCCACCTTAGCCACCTTATCCGCCGGAAGCAGCTCGCTGTATACCTCGTCGATTCCCAAAGCTGCCGCAGCCTGATCCGCCACCTTCTTCGCATCTCCGGTCAACATCACCGTCTTTTCGATTCCAGCCCTTCTCAGAGCCTCCACAGCCTCCTTCGCATGGGGTTTCATCACATCTGAAATCACGATATGTCCCGCATATTTTCCATCGATTGCCATATGGATGATCGTCCCCACATAATGACACTCAATATAGGGAATTCCCAGACGTTTCATCAGTTTCCCATTGCCGGCCGCCACAGAGACTCCATCCACTTTCGCCGTCACACCATTTCCACTGATTTCCTGGATGTCTGTTACACGGGACCGGTCAATTTCTTTTCCGTACGCTTTCTGAAGGCTCTTACTGATCGGATGGGAGGACGCACTCTCCGCCAGTGCTGCGTATTCCAACAGTTTCTGTCTCTCCAATTCATTGTGGTGAACATCACTCACCTCAAAAACTCCCTGAGTCAGTGTTCCTGTCTTGTCAAACACCACATACTTGGTCTTGGATAAAGCTTCCAGATAATTGGAGCCCTTCACCAGAACTCCCGCATTGCTGGCTCCGCCGATTCCGGCAAAAAAACTCAAGGGGATACTGATTACTAAAGCACAGGGGCAGCTGATTACCAGAAAAGTCAAAGCACGATAGATCCAATTCCCCCAGTCCGCCGCCAGCCCCATGCCGAACATACGCACCAGAGGAGGCAGAACCGCCAGAGCTATGGCACTGTACACAACTGCCGGCGTGTAAATTCTGGCAAATCTTGTGATAAACTGCTCTGACTTCGATTTTCTGGAACTTGCGTTCTCCACCAGATCCAGAATTTTGGACACTGTAGATTCACCAAACTCTTTTGTCGTTCTTATTCTCAGCACTCCTGTCATATTCACACAGCCGCTGATAATCTCCTCTCCCGGCTTTGCCTCCCTTGGCAGGCTCTCCCCGGTCAGCGCACTGGTATTCAAACTGGAATTTCCTTCCAGAATAATTCCATCAATGGGAACCTTCTCTCCCGGCTGAACCACAATCACCGAACCGATCTCCACCTCATCCGGATCCACTTGTTCCAGCCCGCCATTCCTTTCGACATTTGCATAATCCGGACGGATATCCATCAACTCACTGATATTGCGGCGGCTCTTTCCGACAGCATAACTTTGAAACCATTCTCCAATCTGATAAAACAACATAACTGCAATGGCTTCCACATAGTCTCCCTTATCCGCGATGGCGATTACCAGTGCCCCGATTGTCGCGATCGCCATCAAAAGGCATTCATCAAAGGGCTGGCGATTTCTGATTCCTTTGGCCGCTTTAAGCAGGATATCATATCCGATAATCAGATAAGGGATCAGATACAACAGAAATCTCCCATATCCTGTCACCGGCACAAAATTCAATATGATCATCAATGCCGCTGCCAAAAGAATCCGGATCAGCATCTTTTTTTGTTTTTTATTCATGTTCTACCCTCTTTCCCATTCTATATATTTAAATATATGAATAATTGTTCATATGATAAGGCTTTTTTTGCACTCTGGCAGATCCAGAGTGCATGACCATTGCCTGTATTCTGTCAAGATCCCTCTTTCTCAGATGTAGATCTCGCAGTCATCTTCCACCTTCTTGCAGTTCTTCAGAACTTCTCTCATAACTGCCTTTGCATCCTGTCCCTCGTCAAATTCCACGTTCATTTTCAAAGTCATAAAATTAACTGTCGCGTCCTTCACGCCCGCAGTCTTTTTGGCTGCCTGTTCCATTTTATTCGCGCAATTTGCACAGTCAACTTCTATTTTGTAGGTCTTTTTCATATGAGTGCTCCTTTCAGATTTATATGTGATTAATTAAACATTCATTTAATTGTTGACTCTAATTTACCTCTTCCTGTATAATAAGTCAAGAGCTATCGGATTCGTTTTTCCGTTCGGGCTATTTTTATTTCTAAATGGAGCAAACCGCTTCCGACGGTTTACCGGGAGGTTTATATGAAAGAACAAACACTGCCTCACAACCATGGTTGTGATGAAGAAAAAATCCGGGAACATATGCCCGGAGAAGGAGAAATTTCCGGCGTATCCGACGCCATGAAACAATTGGGAGATCCCAGCAGACTGCGTATTTTCTGGCTTTTATGCCACTGTGAAGAATGTGTACTCAATATCGCTTCCCTGGTGGATATGAGCAGTCCTGCAGTCTCTCATCATCTGCGCCTGCTGAAAAACAGCGGTCTGATCATCAGCCGGCGTTCCGGAAAAGAAATGTATTACCGCGCCGCTGACACAGAATTGGTAAAAGTACTTCACCAGACCATCGAAACACTGGCAAAAATCACCTGTCCCAAAGATTGAATGAGGAGAAAAAAAGATGGGTAAAATGCTGGAACAATTGTTTTCACAGAAAATTTCACAGACTTCCTCAGCCTTGCCGGGTCCCGGACTGGAATACCATGTGATATTTCCGGAGGGAAAAGGAATTTTGATCGATTATCCTGTCGCCCCGGGAGCCGAGCTTCTTCTGAACGAATATCACGGAACTTATTTTAATCACAGACATATACCCGTTCCAGATATGCTTCAGATCAATTACTGTCTTCAGGGACGCATGGGATGGCATCTCAAAGACGGAGACTGTATCTACCTGAGCGCAGGGGATATTTCCATTCACAGAATGAACCACTGTGCGTCTTCAACCATGTATTTTCCCTACGAATATTACCGCGGTATCAGCATTCTTCTGGACTGTCATATCTTTCAGCCCCCGGATGCCCTCAGGCAGACAGGTTTTCACCTGGATACTCTCGCAGACAAATACTGTCCAGGAGAACACACAGCCGTACTTCCGGCTACAGAGCAGATGAAATCCTTCTTCTCCATGCTGGACACAATTCCCCTGCCTTGCCGCTCGTGCTATTTTCAGATTAAACTGCAGGAACTGCTTCTGTTTCTCTATACCCGTGAAGATGCCATCCTCCACGCAGAAAACTGCAGCCATAACATTGTCAAAACCATACAGGAGATTCAGAGACACCTGACTTCCAATCTCCGGGAACGTCCCACCATTGAAGCTCTTGCTAAAGAGTTTCTGATCAACACTTCCACTCTGAAAAAAGCATTCAAGGAAATCTACGGTCAGCCTATTGCCCAGTATATGAAAGACTACCGTATGCATTATGCCGCCAATCTGTTATGTCAAAGTGATCTGTCCGTCAGAGAAATCTCCAAGCAGGTCGGATATGGAAATCCCAGCAAATTCTCCAGTGCCTTCCGGGAGGTTATGCAGATCTCCCCGCTGGAATACCGGACACGTTACAAAAGAAACGGACAGGAATCCTGATGATTTCTGTCCGTTTTTTGTGACTAAAGTCACAGAAACAAAATTCATGTTATTTTATAATCAGGACATACTAAAAAAACAAGATCCTGACAGACAGGTTTCAAAAATAAAGGAGTGTACGTTTATGATAAATCAATTTCAGACAACAACTTTCAACAGTGAAGTATTACAGTCATCCCAGCCGGTTATGGTGGATTTCTGGGCTCCCTGGTGCAGTCACTGCCGCGCTCTGGAACCAGCCCTTGAAGAATTTGCTCAGGATACTCCTGATCTGAAAATCGGCAAGGTGAATGTGGACGAAGAGCCGGAACTTGCAAAGCAATTCCGCATTATGACAATTCCCACCGTTCTGCTGATACAAAACGGTAAAATTATAGACAAAAAGATTGCCCCTTCCGATCCCGAAGATCTGGAAGAGATGCTGGATGCACTTTAAAAATCCCCCTTTTTTCTGAACCTTCCACTTACCCCAAAGTCCCAGGAACCTTCCAAATGGATCCTGGGACTTTCTTTGTCACTTTTCAAAAAGAATTTTGATGCACAACCTGCCATTTTGATATTCTGCGGTAATCTTACCTCCCATTTTTTCTGTCAGATTCTTTGCGATAGACAGACCAAGACCGGTGGACTGTCTGGCCGCCGCCACAGTATAAAAACGCTGAAACAATCTCCCCACCTGCACCGCATTCAGGCACGGTGCAGTGTTGGTAAAAATTATCTCCCCGTAATCTGTCAGTTCTATCTGAAAATCCCCGCCGCTGTATTTGATGCCATTGCTGATCACATTTTCCAAAATCCTCTGTAAAGTTTTCTTGTCCAGACTCCGCAGAATTTTCTTCTCTGTCATCTTAATCTCAGGCGTGATTCCCGTCTTCTTGAAAGCTCCATAGTAGGCAGAAATGCTTTCCTCCAGAATCCGGTTCAGAACTACTTCCTCATATTCCATCTGCTCTTCCTCGAAGGTAATGACAGAATAGTGGAATAATTCTTCTGTCAGCATCTTCATCGCCTCTGTGCGATTCTCAATCATAGAAAGATAACGTTTCGCTGTATTAGATTTTTCCTCTCCTTTCAGCAAATCCAGATAACCACAGATGGCAGTCAAAGGTGTCCGCAAATCATGGGAAATATTAGTCACTGCCTCTTTTAATTCCCGGTCTCCACTCTGCAGCCTTCTTCGTTCCTGTCTTAGCAGGCGGAGCTGGTCATTGAGCTGTCCGGCCAATCGACGGGCAACGCGGTCACCGCTGGAAATCGTAATCAGCGTATTGGTATCCTGAGCAATCCTCTCCCCAAATCCAGCTTCCATCTCTTCCATTGCCCGGTGAAGGAAATGGATCTTGATACACAGGATCACAACAACTACAATCAATATTCCAATCAACATTTCCAGCAAAAGCATTTTCGTCCTCCTTTAACTTCCGCCTATTTTAAATCTTTTCTTTGAAAAGCTGTCATTCCCCCCAGAGTCACAACCAATATAATTCCAACGGATGACACTGCCATCTGACTCTTGTGCTCCATATTCTCCTGGGCAATCTGCAGGGATTGCCCCGTAGGCAGAAAGTCTGACAGGAACTGGAAAATGATCCTGCCGGTTCCGTCCAGATAGTTTGGATTTCTCTGAGGCCTTACGCTTACAAGTTCACCTGCATCGTCCTCGTAAACATAGCTGTCATACATCTTGGGTTCGCTCAATCTGGCATTCACATACAAAGAACTGAATAAGAGTAAAAAGAACCCGGTAATGCAGATCACCGCTGCAGCCGCTCTATTCTGATTCAGCATACTGAACAGAACTGCAACCGCTGCAAATGCCGCAGTCATAAGCAGCATCAAAAAATAAAATTGGGCAATCTCAGACGGCCCCACCCTGAAAGTGCCAAGAACGGGAATCCCCACAGCCAGGGACACCACTGTATGAGCCAGCAGCATGATGACAGATGCTGTCACACTGGTAATTAAATTAGCCAGATAAATACTGATTCTGGAGTGTCCGATCATCAGTTTATTTCGAATTGTTCCGTCACTGTATTCTGTCCCCACAAATAAAGTGGTAAAAATAATCACAAACGCCCCTACCCAGGTGATATGGCCAAAAAAGATCTGATCCACAGACACTACCATACCATCTTGCATATTTCTATAGTCGATATAAATTGTCGAAAGAGCGTAAACCACCATCAAGATAACGCCCAGCCAGAATACCCTATTTTTTCTCATCTGCAAGAAATCCGCACGCAGCAATTTACTCAAAGTGAACACCTCCAATCAGATTCATATAATAACTCTCCAGACTTTCATCATGTTCCTGAACAGCCAACACTTCACAATGTTTCTCAGACAGTGCCAACACCAACTGCGTGATATTGATATTTCCAAAAATATCTGCTTCTCTCTCGTTCAGGATCTGATATTCCACTCCCAGTCTGTCCAGAACCCAAGGAAGTACTTCTATATTCGTGACCTGAATGCGGCTACATTTTCTGCAGGCTGCTTCCAAATCTTGCGCACTGATTTCTCTCACAATCTCTCCATGATCAATAAATCCGAAATGTGTCGCAAGTCTCGCCAATTCATCTAAAATGTGACTGGAAATCAATACGGTGATCTGCCTTTCTTTGTTCAGTCTCAAAATCAGTTCCCGCATCTCCACGATTCCCTGAGGATCCAGGCCATTCACTGGTTCGTCCAAAATCAAAAAATCCGGGTCACCTGCCAGGGCAATGGCAATTCCAAGTCTTTGTTTCATACCCAGAGAAAAATTTTTTGCCTTTTTCCTGCCTGTATTTTCCAATCCCACAAGCTCCAGAAGTTTCTCAATTCCTTCATAGGATGGCATGCCCAGAATCTGATACTGCATCTTCAGATTATCCTGCGCCGTCATATCCAGATAAATGGAGGGGGTCTCCACCACAGCACCGATCCGCCTGCGTGCTTTATTGATTTCCGGATCTACATTCTTCGCTCCATAAAGGACATATTCCCCCGATGTCGGTTTCTGCAGCCCGCAGATTAATCGGATTAACGTCGTTTTCCCTGCACCATTTTTTCCCACAAAGCCATAGATAGAACCCTTGGGAACGTGCAGATTCAGGTTATTCAGCGCCTTACACTTCCCATATTGTTTTGTCAAGCCGCTGGTTGTTAAAACATATTCCATATCCATATCTCCTTTCACTGTTACAGTCTAGCAGGATATGGTTAAGAAAGCGGTTAAGAGAACCGTTAAGATTTCGTAAAGATTTATTCCTCATAGAGCTTAAATCCGATTCCCCAGACAGATTCTACATAATCTTTCTGACCTGCCTGCCTCAGTTTTCTGCGGAGATTACTGATATGAACTTTCAAAGAGTTTTCCGTGCAGTCTGGAGTGTCCTCACTGATCAGATCCAAGATCTGAGATTTTGTCAAAACTTGGGAGGGGTTCTGCATCAACCTCTTCAGAATTGCATACTCTGTCTTCGTCAGCCGCACCAGGTTCTCTCCCACTTTCAGTTCATGGGAAGACAAATTCAATGTCAAATCTTGAAAACACAAACTTTGATCCTGACTATGAGATGAATTCTTTCGAAATTGAACTGCCACCCTTGCTAACAATTCCTCCATCTCAAAGGGTTTTGTGATATAATCTGACGCTCCCTGGAGCAGAAGTTTTACTTTACCACTGACTTCTGATTTTGCGCTGATCACAATCACCGGAATCCCGTCTATCTTAGGAAGCAGCTCTTCTCCCTGAAGCCCTGGAAGCATGAGATCCAAAAGGACTAAATCTGGTTTCTTTTCCTCCAGCAACAGTAAAGCCTCTGTCCCGGAATAAGCCCTCCACACCCCGTATCTCTCTCTGATCAACATCTCCTCTAACATATCTCCAATATAAACATCGTCATCCACGATCAGTATCTTTTTCATGAAAATCACCTTTCAAATCTTGCTCTTGATACAGGCAAAGAATATAATAAACTTAAAAAGTTGTCAACAAATGCATTTGATAAGAAACGGAGGGCAAAAAACATGAACACAACATTAAATGATATTCTTACCAGAAGAAGTGTGAGAAAATATAAATCTGATATGGTTTCCGAAGAATTGATCCGTCAGATCGTCGAGGCAGGTTCTTACGCGGCCACAGGAATGGGAAAACAGTCACCCATTATTCTGGCCGTGACGAATCAGGAAATCCGTGACCAGCTTTCCAGAATCAATGGGAAAATTATGGGAACAGACAGCGATCCTTTCTATGGTGCTCCTGTAGTCCTCGTTGTACTGGCTGACAAGAACCGTCCCACCCATGTGTATGATGGAAGTCTTGTCATGGGGAATCTCATGTTGGCCGCCCATGCTCTCGGACTCGGAAGCTGCTGGATTCACAGAGCAAAAGAAACCTTCGAGACGGAGGAAGGAAAAGCACTTCTGAAACAATTGGGTATCGAAGGTGACTACGAAGGAATTGGCAACTGCATCCTCGGCTACAGCGATGAACCGGCAAAAGACCCGGTTCCAAGAAAATCAGACTACATACATTACGTAAAATAAAAACACAGGAGGCCCTTATGTATGAACTTCATCAGGCAGGGGAACACAGCTATTACGTACAAAGCCCTGCCAAAATCGGAATTGTAAAATTAAATGACACCGAAGTCTGTCTGATCGACAGCGGGAGTGACAAAGATGCCGGCCGGAGAGTCCGCAAGATCTTGGATGAACGGGGCTGGAAACTTACTGCCATTTACAACACCCACTCCAATGCAGACCACATTGGCGGCAACCGCTACCTCCAGCAACAGACTCAATGCAAAATCTACGCACCGGGAATTGAATGTGATTTCACCAACCATCCCATTCTGGAGCCAGCCTTTTTATATGGTGGATACCCGCCGAAAGATCTTCGCCACAAATTTCTCCTAGCGCAGGAGAGCCAGACAGATTCTCTGATGGAAGGCTCGCTCCCGGCAAATCTGAGACTTCTTCATCTGCCCGGACATTTCTTCGATATGGTTGGCTTTCACCATACCGGCGACGACGTGATTTATCTGGCTGACTGTCTTTCCAGCAAGGAGACACTGGACAAATACCAGATTGGTTTTATCTATGATGTGGCAGCTTATCTGGAAACTCTGGAGATGGTCAAAACCCTAAAAGCGAAGCTGTTTATCCCTGCTCACGCAGAACCGGCAGAGGATATCCGTGAACTCGCCCAGTATAATATTGATAAAGTTATGGAAATCTCCGACAAAATCGAAGAAATCTGCACAGAACCGCTGAACTTTGAGAGAATTCTTCAGCGTTTATTCCAGACTTATCAACTGAAAATGGACTTCCAGCAGTATGTTCTTGTGGGAAGCACCGTCCGTTCTTATCTCTCCTGGATGAAAGAGTCCGGACGTCTGGAAGCCTTTTTTGAAAATCAAATGCTGCTGTGGAAAGCCATAAAATAGCCCATTAATAAAAAAACGCTTTCAAATACACGTACAAAGCTCCCTAAAAATAGGCCATTGCAAAATAGACTAATCCTGTCTATCCTGCAGTGGCCTTTCCTTAGCTGAATTTATAGTTTTGTTATTTATTCCATTGATTATCATTCTTTATCATATTCTTCTAATTCATTGGTCATCTTCACAACCTCTTCCACATCCATCTCCAATTCCCGGGCAATCGACTCCACATCCAGATTCCTGGCAAGTTTTTTTCGCAGCAATTCTTTCAACAGTTCTTCTCTTCCCTCCTGCATTCCCCGGGTAATTCCCTGTGAAATACCTTGACTAATTCCCCTGCTAATTCCTTGACTAATTCCTTCGTTCCTTGCATCCGCAATCATATCGTCAATCGCTTTGCACATATTCACCGTCTCCTTCCCAGCTTGATTTTTCTTCTTCAATCGTTTCAATTCTTCAGTGTCTGACAGCACACTGATTAAATCGTATGCATCTTCAGCCAGATTCTCCAGTCCCTTTCTCTCCATCTCCGCAAAATTTCTAAGCTTTTCTTTTTTGTCCGCATTTTGCAGAAATCCAAAAACCAGTCTTAAATCGGTACGAAAACGCTCTACATGGGGATAACTCCCCACCTCAAGCACATATAAAGGATAATCTGCAACAAACTCCCGCAATTCCGGTAAAAGTGCATCCATATTCAACAATTCTCCCAGACTTCTGGCTCCATCCCAATGCTTTCCAAAATATAAAACCAACGTAATTACAGGTAAAAATCGATCATCTCTCGAAATCCCAGACAAGAATTCCGAACCAATTAAATCTTTTTTCCCCCTGTGCTCCTGTTTTCTATCCATCAGTTGCTTTTCATATCGATTTGCATCATACCCCATCACTCGTATAGGCATAGCGTAGTCCACACGACTCTGGTCCTCCACACTAACTATAAGGAACTGCGTTCCACAGACCACTTTTCGTGCCAAATCTCTATACTTCTTCGAAGTATACAAATTTTTCTCTCTTCTATGCACATGAATTTCTGTGCTGTCTATTTCCTGAATGTCTTCCGGTCGGATAACCGCCTTTCCATGAAAACAATAGACATTGATCAAATCAGCGAATCGATTTTTATCCTGAAGATAAATTGCTGTCATTACATCTTTTCTTGACATACGTTCTCCTTTCTGTCAAACGCACGTCCAGTTCTAATTTCATTATATATAAATCCCCATAAAATAGCTATATCTCTTTTTCTCTTGCGATAAACCGGGCACTATTCATGATTCGGAAGTAACGTCTGACATTCTTTCTTCTGTTTGTGAAACTGGGATAAATTGACCGAATGGCCATGAAAATTAAGATTGGTTCAGAACTAGATTTATTATACCACATTTTGAAAACCTTTCTATGTATTTTAGAAAAACTTTATTCCTTTTTGGATTATTTTCTATGATTCTACCCGGCGTTTCCACCCAACAAATCCGGCCGAATCCTGGCAGTCTGCAGCCAACACAGCTCCGCTGCGCAATACCATACAGGCAATCACTAAATCTGCTCCTGACAGCGTGAGATTGACAAAAGCCATTAGCACCGAGAGCGTCCCCGGATAAATAATCATAAACAGAATACTCCCCATTCCCAGAACAAGAAACGGCAGAATCACTCCAATCAGATATTGACCTGCGGGCAGAATTCTCTGACAGAAACACATGGGCATACCTTGACGGAAGGAAAAAATAATTTCTCCCTTTTCCAGTTTTCCGGCCAACTTCCATCCCAATCCGTGCAGACCTTCGTGAAGAGGAATACTGATCAGCAAAATTCCCATCAGAACCACTGGGATATTGCCAATTAGCACTGCACGCTCCTGCAAAAACGTCTGATACAATCCACCCGCCAAAAGAAGGAATGGGAAAGCTGCTAAAATTCCGCTTAAATTTGCCTGTATACCGGTCATAGCATAGGTACATGTCTGCCATTCACCCTTTTGTACTGCAAACTTGAATTTCTCTTCTTTCAAAAGTAACTCCCCCTTCTCAGTGATTAAGCTTTCTCAATTCCTCCAGTGTGGCATCCAAATTTACACAGTGCCAGTTTACAGGTTTCAATATTTTTCCACCCGACCTATTTGTGCCCAGACCGCTCACTCCAGCCGCCAGTGTACCAGAAGACCGGAACTCGCTTAACTCTTTCTGCTGAGTCGACAAACAGATCTGTCCTCCGTCCGTATCCAGCTCAATTCGATAATTCAACATATCCTCATGTATTTCTACCCCACGGATCTGATCAAAGGGAACTTCAAGCGCCACTTCTTTTTTCAGATTCATAAATAATTTTCCAAACGGAACTAACACCAGTGAATTTCTGCAAAGCTGAAGAACATAAAACTCATTGGTAAAAAAGCGTGCAATCTTTTCACTCAGATTTGCCGGAGCGTAGGTCACAACAATCGCCCTGCCCTCCTTTGGGTCGTACCCAGCCTTTCTCAAAATTTCTGTTACTTTTTTCTCTGTTGCCATCATCAAATCCTCCTCTTGCTTTGTTGCAGTCAGTATAACAGATTCTCCCCGCCAAAACCGTTTTCTTCGCCAATGGTTCCATATTCTTCGCCAACTGCACATTAAAAAAACAGAGAAACCGGGGCCGCCTACGCCTCGGTTTCTCTGTTTCTCCAAACCTGATATTCACTTTTCGCCTTACGAGAGAGAAGACAAATCTCCCCATTATCCATCTCCACCACCTGTTCTTTTAAACGCACTGTCCGAATACGTTCCCGGTTTACCAGATACCCCCGGTGACAACGCCAAAAGATATCTCCTAATTTTTCCTCAAAATGACTCAGACTGTCATTAAACTCTAATAATTCCTGATCCAGATGAAGCCGCAGCGTATGCCGCCGCCCTACAGCCTCAAAATACAAAATAGAGTCAATGGGGATATGACGCACAGTATCTAAAATCTTAATTGTGCAGTAATTTCCCTGGCCAGGCCGCATATCCCGCATACGTTCACAGATACTCTCCAAACACCTCTGTACCCGCAGTGTCATGGCATCCCGATCCCCTTTCACAATATAGTCCAATGCCTCCAGGCGCAGCCGGAAAGTCTCAAAAGCCAGATCGCCATGAGCAGTGATAAATACAATAAATCCCCGGGGATCATACTGTCTGAGCTTCTGTGCCAGAGTAAGCCCGCTCATCTTACCGGGAAAATCAATATCCAGGAAATAAACTGCCGGCACAGTATCCTCCTTTTGTATACGCAGAAGTTCATCTGGATTCTCCGTAGAGCATACAGGCCCCATATCCACATCCAGAATCATAATCTGTTCGGAAATAATCCTTTCAAGATTCTCACGAATCGGCTTTTCATCATCACAAATATAGACAGGTATCATAATCCTTTTCATCCTTTCTGATTATTTCACGGGAATATGGAGTTCCTGTACAAACATTTCTTCTCTCAGATAAGTGCGGGACGCACATCCTGCGGACCTGGCGATGATCTTCCGGTAACTGGAAAGACCAGTTCCATGTCCTTTTCCTTTCGTCGTATAACCCTTGCGATTCAATGCAGTCATGTCCGGGGTCTTCTCATAATTATTGGCAACGGCAAGATATAACTCTTTTTCCTCCTGCAAAAGCACAATATGTATTTTCCCGTCCACTGCCGGAACTGCCTCTATAGCATTGTCCAACAGAATTCCCAGTGCCCGTAGCAAATCACTGCCATCCATGGCCTGATCCTTTTTCACCGGCCGAAGTACTTCCAAAACTGTCTTGATTTTCTCCTGCCTCATTTTGGCCAGTTTCGCTGTGAGAAGACTGCGAAGAGCATACATCTCGATCCGGTTCAGTCCATCCATCTGCGCAATCTCACTGCCCAGCTTCTCATCAAAATAACTGCTGGTCTTTTTCATAAAATCCTGAATTCCTTTCAGGTCTCCTGCCTGTGCCTGCAAAGTCAGACCGGAAAACAGATTGGTAAAATCATGTCGGAAAGCTCTTATTTCCTGCTGAAGTTCTTCCAGCAATTCCATGTGTGCCTGCTGCTGAAGAATGGTCTCCTCCTGTGCTTTGATCTTATCCTGCCCGGCGGCATACATAGCTGCAAATTGAATCAAAAACAAAGAGACCACAATCAGTGCAAAGAAAAATACGGCATAGCCCGCATCAGGCATCCTTCCGGGTGCAAGGATATCCAAAACCGGAAGACTGCACATAAGAATATAGCTGACCATCAAAATCAGAACTGCCCTTCCCCGATTGGCAAACAGTGCGGCAAAGTATCGGTAAAATTCTGCTTTTTTCAAAATCACAAATACAAACATAGATAAAAGCAGGCAGAATGTATAGGGTAGATAAAGGCGAACAAAAACCAGAAAATGCTGCCGGTCAAATAAAGGACTGTAAGTATTCACCGCTTCTGTGATCACGGACGCTGAAGTCAGATAAATAAAGGCCCCAAGGATTGCTGCCGTCACCGCATGCATTACCGGAATCTGAAACCCTCTGTGCATCAATCCTCCCAACACCGCTGCGTGAATTGTGAACAAGACAATATCATCATAAGGAATCCCATCCCAACTGGTATAGGTCACAAGCTGAATCAGCATACTCATCCATTCCATGACACAGACATACCCGCAAAATCCCGCCAAATATTTCCAACGTATTTTCCTGCCAAGAATACCTGTCGTCAGAATATACAGCGGCAGACCAATCATAACATAGATATAACACAGTGTCAGAATTCGAAAAGTCAGGCTCATAATCTATCTCCTTTGTATCTCTTTTTTCGATTTTCAAAATAAATAAACCGATCAATGGCATCCAG
>ERZ1643246.1240-NODE-1240-length-28358-cov-8.951065_pt1 | contig 28358 bp, 25 predicted proteins | sample MGYA00579265_ERZ1643246 | MGnify/ENA primary metagenome ERZ1643246 (study PRJEB29033, sample SAMEA4952261) | chicken gut metagenome | biome: Broiler Chicken; feature: Gastrointestinal Tract; material: Caecum | place: Ireland | collected 2018 | study: Broiler...
AAGTTAAAGGACTTGCCACCTGCAATTTACAGACAACAAGCCCTTCTGGCTTCTTGAACAATTTTAACTTGAAAATATTGTCTAACTTTTTGGGTTCAGTTCAGAGTAAAGAGCACTTTGTTTATTTATTTTTTACAAGCTGCTCTTTTTTTTATTTTTCAAAGGAGGTAATCTGAAATGAAAAAAAATAATTTATGAATTATAGTATAGTAACATCTATATCGGAAAATTATTTATTAGTGAACAAATTTTTGTAGCTACCAATCAATATAAAAATGCGAAAATCATTCAAATCTATATTAACGGAAAGAGCAGAGGTATTTGGAATTATAGCTAGTGATTACACATTGTATGACTGACAATAAAAAGATGGCGGAACGAAAAGTGAAATGCTATGCCATCAAAGTACAGTAGTCGTCAATGTAGATAATATAGATGCTGTAATATAGCTCATTGAAAATGCCGTAAATCGAAAAGAAATGATAGTAAATACTAATGAAATTAATCCGTCTGAATACTTCTTAAATGAAGAAATTTCTAAAAATGAAGCTATAAGTCATTTCTATCATTTAGAAATAGAAATCTTTCCTTTAGAACTTGTTGATATTTACCATTGTAGTAGGCCTATATAAAAATGGAGAAAATCCGTTTACAGGTGTTGAGCCACGCAAAAATAACAAGCCAGTCATTTGCACTGTGTTGAACAATGTTTTTGGTGGAGAACCTGATACTCCAATAAATCGGTTATCAAAATACCAACATATTGAACCAATTTTTATATCAGGAAGAATTACATGGTAACTTTATGAATAAGATCAAGCATATAAAACAATCTATAAAAATATATGTATTTGTAATGCAATATATTGATATTTGCATTATAATATAGTATAATGCATTTAGAAAGGAGTGTTTGATATGTCACAAACAGTTAATATAAACTTTCGTATGGATTCAGAATTAAAGACTGAAATGGAAAAAGTATGTTCAGAAATGGGTTTATCCATGACAACTGCATTTACTATTTTTGCAAAAAAAGTTACAAAAGAGAGATGTATCCCTTTTGAAATTACTGCGGATCCATTCTATTCTAAAAGTAATATTGATTACCTTGAAAAAGTAGTATCAAATATTAAAGCCGGTACAGCAAAATTAGTCGAACATAATTTAATAGAGGTGGACTAATGAAGCTATTGTGGGAAGAAATTGCGTGGGAAGATTATATGTATTGGCAAACGCAGGATAAAAAGACCTTAAAACGAATCAATTCTCTTATTAAAGATATTCAAAGAAATCCATTTGAAGGGATTGGGAAACCAGAAGCCTTGAGAGGAAATTTAAGTGGTTTTTGGAGCAGGAGAATTGATGATACAAATAGGCTTGTTTATCAACAGACTGATAATGCAATCATTATCGTTGCTTGTCGTGGACATTATGAAAGTTAAAACAATCAATTATTAATGAGCATTTGGATAACATTCCAAATGCTTTTTTTACAGACAATTTTAATTTGCAATAAATACTTTGAAAAAATTATTTTCAAAGTGTTTAGCATTGAGGAGGGAGTATGCATGTTAAATTCATCGGATATAAATAAGCTATTACCATATATAAAAGAAGGAACAGTAATAAATTTAGAAGTTAAAAGATACCAATATAAGCGTGAAATTTTACTGGAGTATGAAGATGGTAGAAAATTAGTAGGAAATTTAGATGCACCTAATTTTAAAATGCACGAATTAAAAGGGCTAACTTCCATTGTTTCATATTTTGCACGTGGAAAATACGGAAGCAATCAGTGGCGTGGAAACTGCAGTGGTCTTCTGATCAAAGACTTACTCACCTACTACAAACCGGATACATTTGGCGATTTAGCCGTTGGCTCTGGCACTTCTATAGAAGTTGCATATGATCTTGGATATACCCGTGCTAATACCGTATTTTCTGACTTAAGCCCAAAATATGGAGGTGTTGATCTTAGCAGCAATGATTTTGATTTTCCACTTATGGATTTCATTTTCTTCCACCCACCTTACTATGTGTTTCCTGGCAGTTCTATGCCAGTATATTCTGGCAAACAGAATGGTGGTATGTGGGGAGATGAAATCAATCCAAATGACGGTAGCAGAATCACAGATCCATTAAAATTCAAAAAATGGTTTGATACTTGTAATGCCCATCTTTTTAACCTTTTACACAAGGGTGGAAGACTAGCCATTTTAATGGGTGATTCCAAATATAAGCAGCAATATTATTCCATGTTTAAAAATATGAATATCTTTGGTACTTTGGAACAGGTAATTATAAAACAACAGCATAATTGTCTTTCCAACTTAAAAAAATATTCAAATAACTTTATACCTATTTCACATGAATATTTGGTTATCATACGGAAGGACAGTCCTAATATTGTGCCCATCACAACAGTGAATTTTATAGAAAAAGATATTAGAAAAAGTACTAAAATTACATGGGCAACTTTAATATCTATGATACTAGAAGAACATAATGGTGAAATTGAAACAAAAAAACTTATTAAATTAATGAAACAACATCCAAAAGGTCAAAATAATCATAACTGCGACGCCAAACTACGTCAAGAGTTACAAAGCCATCCAAATATGTTTCGACGAATCGGAAATAAAATTTGTGCATGTCTATAATCTATACTTAATATTAAAACAATATTGTTTAATAATTTAAAGTAAAAGAGAAAAACAAAATGATATATACTATATGAATTTTGGATAATTAGCTTTTACTACAATATCCAGTATAAAATTACAGAATAATAAATAGGAAAAACACTTTGGAAAAAATTTTTTCAAAGTAATCTGGATAAAAATTTAAAAATATTATTTTCAAAATAATTTCATAGACTATCCCTGTACTATTGACTTTCACAATAAAATCAGATATAATGAAATAAAATTTTTAGTATTTTTCTTAGGAGCAGTCTGTTTTTTAGCAGACTGCTTTTTTTTACTTATGTTAAAACAAAAAAATAATGAGGAAAAAAGTTTCATATAAAAAAGACACACATAGTGTCTTTTTTTCGTATAAAAACTGCAATTAGAAAGGAGAAATTAATTATGGAAAAAAAGAAAAAAAGGATTTTTTTGTTATTACCGGAACTAAACAAGGAAATAAAAATTTCATCTCTATCATCATGCCAAATCTATTCCAAGAAATATGATGGATATGTCTTATTAAATGTCTATGAACACTATCGTCAATACATGAATAGTGAAAATGCTACCAGGCTTGCTTTAGACATTCTGGAAGGTTTTGATGAACTTTGGTATTCTGGAGCTTTCGGCATTACTGAGCCAATGTACTACCTAATAAAAAAAGCAAAACAACTTAATCTTCCAATTAAAGATTTACAACCAATTAATCCTAAAGAATCATTTTCATTAGCTTACAAATTTGCAATGGAATACCACCCATGTAATGAACAAAACGATGAATATTGGAAAAATTTGGTACAATCACTAGGGAAATACTCAGAAAATAATAATCCATTAAATAATTGTCTACTTAAAGCAATTTTTGATTACTATGAGGAAATTTATAAAAATCTTACACCTAAAATTTCTGCAAAAGACCATTTTAATCAAGAATTTAAAACAGGTTTATCATTTACAATGTGGGCATTGAAAAACAATGCCATATTTAATGATGGTATTGATCCAAAAAAAGTATCCAAAAATCCAACTCCTATGTTAAAAGCACTAATTTCAGGGATTCAAGAATACTACCAAGAATATCAAAGAAATTTAAAAGCAAATAAGTTAAAAAATGAAAAAGTAATATAACTTAACAAAATATATACAAATTTTAAAGTATTGATTATAAGAAGATTAATAAAATTCATATAATTCTTTAATTAAATAACAAAAAAGCTATCTACATTCAAACACAATAAAATGAATGATCCAAATCATTTATTTCTATGTAAACAAAGAATACAGCGTGATGGCTATAACCAAAACGCTGTATTCCTTTTTTAACAACAAAGATTTACATATAACAAAAATCAAAGATATTTATATTATTATCAACCTTGAAAATATTATTACCAAAGTGAATAAGAAAAACATATATTCATGAAAAATAAATTATAATTCTAATAATAAACATTAATCTCTAAGAAAAAATGAGAACAATCTCTATCTTATATCCGCTTATGACTTTAATAACAATAATAACAACCAAAAATCAAAGACAAGATATATTTGTAAAATACAATCAAATTCTAAAAAACAATTATAAACAAGTTATAAACAAGTTATAAACAGGTTATAAACAAATTATAAACAAATACCTAAAATTATACTTTCGTTATCAACTATTCTTTATTCATTTTTATATGGTTCACTTCCCGAACAATCCCATATATTTTTCAAAATTAACCTATTTACTCATCATATTCCCTTATATAATTTTGTATTACCTTCACATTTTAGACATCTTATGAACTTTAAAAAACCTATCTCTAAAAATTTCTATTAATTACAATAATTTTAAACATTGCTTATCTCTATCATTCTAATACCTTTTCATTTACTATTTCTTAATGTTTACAATTACTAATAAAATATCAATAACATCCTATCTATATATCCCAAATTCCTTCTTTAAACCAATTAAACATACAACTACTATATGATTCTTTTACCTTTTAATTTTATTATTTTTACACTATTTTTATATAGAAAAAGCACCTAAAAAGGTGCTTTTTCGAACCCAGATCACATTTAACATACCAATCCACTGGAAAATTAAATATCTTCTATAATAAGAAAAAAATTTACGGTGTACTTAACCTTATTAAGAAGGATCTGAATTCACGCCCAGAACTATAGTAACTATAGCCCAAATTTATTATATAAAAAAATAAAAGAAAAGTAAAGAGAGAAAATATTTATAAATTCATTAAAATTTTCCACAACAAAAAAACCAAAGTCTTACAAAAACTTCAGAAATAAATAAAATACAAGTAAACAAAATTTTTTTAGCCCAAAGGATCAAAACCAACTCCAGTTAACCAATCAAAATTCTTACTGTCAGTCACAGAATTATTTTTTTCTCTTGCATTAATATCTAAAATTGTACCATTTTTTGAATTAGACGATGTAATTTTGGATAGAATAATATTATTGCGACAATTTTGTCTATAGGGGGGTTTATTAAAACAACGGATAATAATGCCGTTGTCAGAAATGCTTTTTTTATCGTATTCGTCAATAATTCTTATTCTGCGTTCTACTATTTGTTTCTTATCTGTTTTGATGATTTCAATAGATATGTAAGCCAATTCTCTAAGTTTACGTAGCCATCGAGATATAGTACGGGTGGATACATGATGGATTTTTGAGAGATATTCATTTGTTGCATAACAATATCCCTTTTTCTTTACTAAATTAATTATGTCTGCTAAAAGCATACGTTCATTGTTACTTAGGCGCTCATCAAGTCGTACGTCTTCAGAAAATTGTAAAGACTGTGAGAAAAAGTGGGGTTTTTTTGCCCGTTGTGATTTGATAAATGAATGGGTAGCATTATTTTTGTATGTAAAAATAATGCCATTCTTTGAAAAATAGCTTTTTTTCATAGTAGTGCCTCCGATGATAGTAATTTATTTTTGTTAGAATTAGAAGATTAAGTAATATTTACTCAGTGTGAGTAAAAGGGTATTGGATAGATACCCTGTAGGGTAATGGATAGTTACCCTTATTTTGTGAGTAATTTATGATTTAAGGATAAGTGAATATTTTGAATTTGTCAATAAAATTTTTAATTGATTTATTTGATGAAAAAAATAATGTAGAATATTGTTGAAAAAAATAAGTGAAAAATTAAATGAAAAAACAAGTGAAAAAATTATTGAAATGATAATTGAAAAGATGTATAATGGATTTGTAGCAGTTCTCGGTTATGAAGGGAGTTTTGTAAATGGCTGAAAAAATGAGGCTTTTTGAGCGAGAAACGGAAAAAACTGTCCAAATATCAATAGGTGTTACACGAGATATGAAAAATTTAATAAAAAGCAAAGCTATGAAACATAATTTATCATCGTCATATTACTGTCGTAGGTTGATTGAAATTTATTTTGAAAATGAGGAGGTAATTGAAGCATTGGCCGAAGGCAAAGTAAAGGTAGTACCAGTAGATATAGTTGAATAAAAAGAAGGAAGTGAGGCAATGAATATAATTACGGTGTACTCAGCTAAAGGCGGCGTTGGTAAAACAACGACTTCAATTAATTTAGCTGCTGCATTGACCCACTGTGATAAGAAAGTTCTGCTTATAGATGGTGATTGGCAGGGTAATGCTACACTTGGCATGGGATTAAATCCTAGGGATGTGGATAGAATTGCTTTAGCTGATCTATTAATCGCCCAGATAGAGAATCCAGAAAAAGCAGAAAAATTAGTTAAACAATGTATTGTATATTTGGAGAAAGAAAATCTATATTTAATCCCTACAAATGCACTGATGAATAATGAAGAATTTAGATGGGTAATAGCAGCTCCTGAGAATCGCTATGTATTAAGTGACTTATTATCATATGTTGACTTTGATTTTGTCATAATAGATACACCGGCTTCGTTAGATGGATTTTTAAATCTTGCAATGATGGCATCAGATAGTGTTATTGTACCCACGGAAATGGAGTTTTTGTCATATGATGGTTTGGAAAATACATTCAATGTTATTGAAACGATAAAAGAAAATTTTAATCCAAAACTTGATATTGTTGGTGTATTATTGAATAAAACAGGTACATCAAATAAGGCAAAACAATTACGTGAAATGATTATTGATTATACAGAAAGAGAACATATTTATGTCTTTAAGTCTGAAATACCTCGAAGGGATGCTATTCATGATTGTATTCCCGATAAAGAAACTATCTTTTCAAAACGCAGTAACACAAAAGATAATTATCTTACCTTAGCGGAGGAAATTATTAACTTATCTAAGAGTAAGAAAAAACGGGAGGGGGTTTAAAAAATGGCAAAAGACTATTCAAAATATCAAAAATCACAGCCTGCCAGGAATAATGAGCAACGAAAAAATTCCTATAACATAAAAACCCCTTTTCGAAGTAATCCTGACGATGCAAAAATAATGAATATCCCAATTCATAAGATTGTAGAGTTTAGGGAAAAATCTCCTTTTGATAGTTACATAGGCACTGAAAAATTTAATACATTGGTACGAGATATTGAGGAAAATGGTATTATTACGCCGATTTCAGTACGAGAGCTGGAAGATGGTAATTATGAGAACTTGGCAGGCAGTCATAGACTTGCTGCTGCTGAATATTTACATCTTGCAACAGTCCCGGCGTTTGTATATCCAGTGAACACATCAGATAATAAAGCAATGATGATTCATATAAATACCAATATCTTGAATGGACGTGATGAACTTAGCTTTATTGAAAAAGTCAACGCAATGGTTGAATATGAAAAAACATTGGAAAACCAACGTGGGTTGAGGTCAGATCGAAAGGAAAATGGTGAAAAGTTTGACAGATATCAACAGTTAGCAGAAGTGTTTAATATTGGCAACAAAACAACGGCAATACAATATTTAAAAGCCGGGAAAGAAATGCCGGAAGAAATACTTAGGCTGGTAGCAAAACAATTTGTACCATTTTCTGTGGCTTATAAAATTATGATCCAAGATGTTCCGTTCAGAGACGAGTTGTACGAATATTTAAGACGTGGAAACAAACTTACCACAAAGTCATTGGAAAGCTTGATTAATGAATATAAAAACAGAGATAAAGACGGTATATCGGAAACAGTTTCTGAACCGGTACAACATGTAGAAGCAGGTACTACCACTGTGTCGGCAGAGGAAAATAAATTTGAAGGCTTCCAAACGATGGATGAATTTGATTTAAATGAAGTTGCAGGGCATGAAGATTTGATGGAAGAAAGGATCGGAAGCAATGATGTTGTATCACAAAAGAAAGAGCCATTACTTAAAGTCAGCGATTTTGAATCTATTATCAACACCAGTAATACAAGAAAGCGGAAAAAAACTATCACATTAAAGATTGAAAAAGATCTGATTCCGGGAAGATTCCTTAATATGGATGATGAAAGGAAATCAGATTTGATCGTGACTTTATTGAGAGAATGGGAAAAAAAGTATTATAATTGAAATATTGACATAAATGTGTACTTGTTTTATACTATAAGTGAATTTTTTATATTTTTCTTAGGAGCAGTCTGTTTTTTAGCAGACTGCTTTTTTTATTTATGTCAAAACAAAAACTAAAGGAATTATAACTTACAAAAAAGGCGAATGAGAAATCCGTCTTTTTTTTGTACAAAAAAAGGAAGGAGTGAATAATTTATGGGACAAAAACAAAGTATGGAAGGACAAATTGATCTAGATTCTTATCAAGCTAGAGTTGAAAGAGCACAAAAAAATCAGTATATGAAAAAAAATGATGAAAAAACAAGCCTGCCGTTTCGTCTTATTATTTTCCAAAAAGCATATATTGCCTTAAAAAAAGATGGAAAAATCAGGTATCCGGAAATTTTAGAGTTTAGAAAACCAAGCAGTTATGAGATATATGAGTCTTTATATATTAACACACTGCAAAAAGTATATGTATATTGCAAAATACGAAGTACGAATGAATATCAGATTTCATCATTGACCTGTGCTTATACTCAGGAGTTTGATTGGATGGTACAGCGATTTCATATTCATCAGAAATAAAGTGATACCACATAAAAGAACATTGAAAATTTTATTTCCAAAGTAAAAAGAAAAAGGAGGAAAAAAATATGGCTACACAGATTAGAGATGGATATTTGTTACCTCAAGTTTGGGTTACAAAAAACGCAACAAAGGTATTAGAGATTCTTGGAAGGCTAACTCCAGCACGAGTGGAGTATGCCGAAAATATTTTTGGAGGTGAAAGGTATCTATCAAAAAATGCTGAGAAAAAAAGGGATTATTCGATTCTTACCATGATCATTAGTGAAGGAGAAGGCAGTACAAGAAAATATATTAAGTATAACTTTAATCCCCAAAATTTTACGGCATTGCAACGGGAATGTGAACCCTCCGTCAATTATCATCGGTCGTATGAACGGCAGTTTACGAAGATGGATTTTCGTGATGGTAATGTCGTAATTCGTAAGGCTACAATTCGGTATGAGTATTATATGAAAGACAGAAACGGAAAGGTGAAAAAAGACAGCAACGGAAAGGATATTGTATCACAGTATCCGTGGTTTATCGGTTTGTCTGAAGAAACGGGAAAAGCTGATACAGAAAAAAAGACAATAATAGGAGAAAAGAAAAAAGTACAAAGTTATATCAATATAACTTCCGACGATTATCAATGCATGGTGGATAATACCTGTAGGTATATAGATGTATATGCTATGGCTTTTGGTCCTGCACTGTTGCGAAAGAAATTAGAAATTATGCAGCAGCGACGTGAGGAGTATCTTCGGAGTCAAAAATAAAAGAGGTGATGAAAAATGAATATGGTAGATTTTTGGGGATTTTTCCAAAAACAAATATACAGCAACGGAGAGTATTCTGTTGCTGTTTTTATGGATGCAGTCACAAAAAATCCTTTCAAAGTATGCGGTGAAAATGTACCAAAAGCAAAAAATATAAAATATCATTTCATTGGAGAACTGCAGGTTTATAAAAAGACAGGAGAGCAAACATTAAAAATAGTTGATTATGAGATTGCTGAACTGGATAGCGAAAAAGCCTTTATTGAGTATCTTGCTATGCCTCCGATTAGACTTGGAAGGGCGCAAGGGAAAAAAATATATCGGCTGTATGGAAATATGGCAGTAGAGCTTCTGGATAACGATCCGGAAGTAATCTATAATGCTGTATTCAAAAATTTGATGAATGGTAAAAAAAGGTATTTGCATTTTATTGGAGAGTGGAAAAGACAGAGAAAGTTATTAAAAATCACATCGTTTCTAGTGAGATATGGAGTAAAGCGTCGTGATGTAGTAAAATTAAATGATGGCGTACCACTGAATAAATATGATGATCTTGGTGAAGCAGTCAGGGATAATCCATACTTTCTAATGAATGTACCAGGAGTTTATATTGATATTACAATTTGCGATGAGATTGCCAAAAAATTACACTTTCCATTAAACAGTCCGGAACGTATAAAAGCAGGTGTTAAATATATCCTGCGTAGAGCAATGCAGCAGGGACATATGTTTATGTATAGCTCTGGTGAAAACGGTTTAGTAAAAGAAGTATCTGAATTTCTTCATGTGCAACAGAATGAGGTTGTTTCAGTGCTAAACAGTAGACCGGAGGAATTGATTCTGGAAAAGGATAAAGAACATGGCGATTATCGTATTTACTTGGAATATGCCCATAAGTGGGAATGTGGTTTGGCTGAGAATATTTACCGTTTTCTTCATCGTAAGACAAATGATATTATATCTGAAAATGAGGTTCAGAAATTTATAGAAACATATCAGCAAGAAAATGGGATTGTCCTTGCTGAAAGACAAAAAGAAGCCGTATATGCTATTATATCCAATCCTATTACAATTATAACAGGAGGTGCAGGAACAGGTAAGACAACAAGTCTAAAAACGATTCTTGCATTGTTAAATACGGTTGGTCTAAAAAATAACTGTCTATTGGCTTCAACAGGAAAAGCAAGCCAGAGAATGTGTGAGGCTACCGGATATCCTGCGTCCACGATACATAGCTGTATTGTCTGCGATGATGATAGCGAAGGTAGTGGAAGTTATGGCAGTAATATAGTATGTGACGCATTGATTATAGATGAATTTTCTATGACAGATTGCAGAGTGGCACATTTGTTATTTTCTTCTATTGAAGATTGCGAGCGTATTATCATTGTAGGGGATGTGGAGCAACTACCGTCTGTTGGTGCTGGAAATGTATTGAGAGATATGATCCAAAGTGGCTGTATCCCTGTGATAGCACTGGATGTAATTCAGCGTCAAGCCAAAGATAGCCCTATCATTGGCAATGCACAGAAGATATTGCATGGGCAAGATAATTTTGTTTACAATAAAAATTTTCAGTTTATACAGGTAAAAAATGCGGCAGAAGCAAGTGAATATATCATACAACGGTATATCTCACTGGTTCAGGAGCGTGGTATGGCAGATGTACAGATACTAAGTCCCATGAAAAAAAATCATTGTGGAACGATACAGTTGAATGACTGTATCCAAGATAAGTTATTTCCAACACTGAAAAAAGAGCGTTTTCGTATGGGGGATAAAATCATGAATACCAAAAATAAGCATAGTTTGGGAATTAGCAATGGCGATATTGGATATATTACTAAAATTACAGAAGACGGATATACTATAGCCTTTGATACAGGACAGACGATGGATTTTTCCGGTACTGAAATGGAAACATTAGTCTTAGCCTATTCAATTACTGTTCATAAAAGTCAAGGGTGTGAGTTTCCATATGTGATTATGCCCATACTGACTGAACAAAGTATTATGCTGTATCGGAACTTGCTTTATACAGGTATTACTAGAGCAAAGGAAACAATAGAGCTGGTTGGTACAAAGGAAATGCTGAAAAAGGCGATTGAAACAGTGCGGGTAGTGCAACGAAACACAATGCTTGCAAAACGCCTGGCATATGCAGAAATACTGTATCAGAAAAAGATATCATAATAGAAAAAGTAAATGAAATAATAAGCAAGGAGTGAATTGAAAGGAATGAATTGAAAATTGAAAAAAAACTCCTTTTATAGTATAATTAAAGTAAAAGAATAGGAGAATTGATATGAATGCAGCAAAAATGTGGGAAGAATTAGAAATAAAAGATGATTTTATTTTCGCAAAAGTGATGCGAGATAAAGAGATATGTAAAACTGTGTTGGAAAAGCTGTTGCATATCAAGGTTAAGGATTTAGAGTATGTAGAAGAACAAAAAACAATCGACATTTCTTATGATGCAAAAAGTGTTCGTTTAGATGTTTATGTAGAGGACAGCGACAGGGTTTTTGACATTGAAATGCAGACCACAAATCTGAAAGAACTTGCAAAAAGAAGTCGGTATTACCAAGGTATGCTTGATCTTAATACTATTGAGAAAGGCGAAACGTATAGAAAGCTAAAAAATAGTTATGTTATTTTTATCTGTACTTTCGATCCATTTGGAAAAGGCATGGCACAGTACCGTTTTGAGAACTTTTGCTTAGAGGATAAAGACTTGAAGCTGGAAGATGGTACCATGAAGATATTTTTTAATACAAAAGACTATGCAAAAGCCGATGACGCAGAAATTCGTGCATTTCTGCGTTATGTAAATGGAGAATACAGTGAAAATTCATTTGTAAAAAAACTGGATACAAGGGTAAAACAGGTAAAAGAAAATATGGAATGGAGGGCTGAGTATATGACATTGTTGATGAGGGAACAAGAGATTCGAGAAGAAGCATTTGAAAAAGGTATTAACAAGGGCAAAGCTGAGGGCAGAGCTGAGGAAAAAGCCGAGACGATAGCAAAAATGTATAAAAATGGTATTTCCATAACTGATATAGCAAAAATTTTAGAAATAACAGAAGAAGAAGTTAAGTTTTATCTAAAGGGCTAAAATAAGATTTCAGTATATAAAGACTTGAAGCTGGAAGATGGTACCATGAAGATATTTTTTAATACAAAAGACTATGCAAAAGCCGATGACGCAGAAATTCGTGCATTTCTGCGTTATGTAAATGGAGAATACAGTGAAAATTCATTTGTAAAAAAACTGGATACAAGGGTAAAACAGGTAAAAGAAAATATGGAATGGAGGGCTGAGTATATGACATTGTTGATGAGGGAACAAGAGATTCGAGAAGAAGCATTTGAAAAAGGTATTAACAAGGGCAAAGCTGAGGAAAAAGCGGAGACGATAGCAAAAATGTATAAAAATAGTATTTCCATAACTGATATAGCAAAAATTTTAGAAATAGCAGAAGAAGAAGTCAAGGCTTATCTAAAGGTCTAAAATAAGATTTCAGTATAAATATATTGACAAAAGGATATATTTTTCTTATACTGAAAGAGAATTTTTAGTATTTTTTTTAGGAACCAGTCTGTAAATTTTACGGACTGGTTTTTTTTATTTATGTCAAAAGGAAAGATTAAAGGAGGAAAAATTATGGAAGATTTCAACAAAGGATTATTATCTGGAAGAATTTCTAAAATGACGGTGCGTAGAGTAGACAGCAAAAGTGAAGCAAGCGGTAAAATTGTAATTGCTAATATCAATCTTGCAGTTAATTACTACAATCACAAAAAGAAAGAAAAAGAAGCAATCTTTTTCCCTGTCACTATATTAGGCAAAGATGCTGAATATATGGAAAAGTATATGAGTGTTGGCGATGAACTGTATGTTATCGGTGAATGGCGACCTAATGAATGGACAGGAAAAAATGGTGAAAAGCACAGGGAATTATATTTGCAGGCAAATGAGATTAAAGCTGGTCAGAAAAAAGGCGGTCGTTCTGCTGAAAATTATAGCCCTGCTGTAAGTTCAGAAAACAATAAGGCAGATAAACAGTCACAAAACGATCAATCGGGATTGTATCAAATTGACAACATTGAGGATAACGATCTGCCGTTTTAATCAGAAGATTATAAAAAAAGAGGAGGATTATTATGAAAATAGCAAAAGAGGACTTTGAAGATTTTTTAATTCAAAGAAATGACGTGATTTATAATGCAGCAATGGATTTTGCTAATTTACTGCATACCACAATGTTTCAGAAAACGAATGAAGATATATTACCTTATTCTCAGGAGATTGCCGGAAGTATTACAGAAAAGGTAGAAGATATATTAAATTCTATGGACATTGGTGTGTGCTATCCATACTATACGGATAATGAAAAGCCATGCTATAGTGATAAAGAATGTAAGGTCTTATTTAAATGTCCTTTTCACTTATAGGTATATATCAAAAATATTGAGTATTTACCAAGGAGATCATTTAGAGATCTCTTTTTTTTATGAAAAAAGGAGGAAAATAAATGGAAGCAAATGTATTCATCCCTGACATAACAATAATATCTAAAGAAACTTGGATACAAGAAAGAAAAAAAGGTATAGGTGGATCGGATGTCGGTGCGATTCTCGGATTGAATAAATACAAGTCTATGTTTGATGTATTCTATGAGAAAATTGGCGTTAACAAAAAGCCGGATTCTGAAAAATCCAAAATTAGTATGGAGATAGGGAATCGTTTAGAAGACTTTGTTGCAGATATATTTCAAGAGCGTTATCCTGCAATTCGTGTACAACAGGATAATGCGATGTATCAGCACACGAAATATCCATTTATGCTTGCAAATATTGACCGCAGACTGTTGTTGCCAGATGGTACACAGGCGATTTTAGAGTGTAAGACGTTGGTTAATGCAACAGAATGGGTAAGTACAGACTTCTGCAAAGGGATAAACGGTGTCTGCCCATTATCTTATGAGTACCAAGTAAGGCACTATATGGCAACTTTGGATATAGATTTAGCTTTTGTTGTGGGATTGGATTTGACTACAAAGGACTTATACGTTATTTATATCCCAAGAGACAGAAAAATTGAGCAACAGATGATTGCTGTAGAGATTGATTTTTGGAGCATGGTAGAAAAATGTGCTGTTCCTACAATAAGCCAACACTTTCAGCGACTGTGTACAGCGATTAAGGCAGATACTTTTAAGAGATTTTATGGAGCAAATAAAGAGTTGGTTTATGAAATTAAAAGTCAGAATGAAAAACGTTTATTCAATGAAATGAATGAATGCATTATTAGGCAGCAGTTCCATAATGCAGAAGCACAAAAAGCAAAGGAAGAAAAAGAAGAAATAGCAATGAAGATATTTGTGATGTGTGAAAAACAGTTTAATATGAAGCCTAGTAGAATCGAATACAACGACAATATAGGTGATATGTCAGTCACACAATATGTTACACTGACAGATACAACAGCTGTAAAATTTGACCTGTCCAAATTTATAACGGAATATAATTCATCAGCAGATACTAAGCTGTCGGAAGATATTGATGAAAAAACAGCGATTATAATATGTGGTAAGAATATGCCAGAGCGTATTGGTGAATTTTTTTCCACTCAAGATAAAGGTGCGAGGTTTTATTTTTCGAGTAGAAAAACTAAACAAAATGCTTATAAGAAAAAAAGGGAAATGGCATGATATTTAGCTTATAACTTTGGAAATTTTATTATTAAAATTTTTAGATGAGATATGAGATGAAAGGGGAAAGAACTATGAAAAAAACAAATCTGAATATGGAGATGTTCTCTGGTGTGAACCAATTTACTGGTATTGATCGGCAAAATCTTATCGTAGAAGGCGAGCTAGATATTTATGTACCTTATGTAATCAAACTATTATGGTTCAGAACGGTTCATCCAAAAGGTACAATAAAAACAAATATGTCTGTAAACATGGACGATATTGCTAGAAATAGGATTTGTATATTTGTTTCTGAAGTATTCGACAGTGAGGGAAACTTGCTTGCAATGGGGCATGGTTCAGCTAATGTTGATGAGGATAATTTTATTGAAGTAGCCGAGCGCCGTGCAACTGGTAAAGCTTTGTCTGCAGCTGGTTTTATCTGGCATAATGGTGATTTCAGTAACGATACAGATGTTGCAAAAGCACAGTTAAGCATTTACAATAAGTACATCGAGAGTGGAAATTTCGATATTCATGACGAAACAGTCAAAATGCTGTACGATGATGCGATGGTATCTATTTTGCCAGAAGGCTATTGTGCTGTTGGAAAGCCGATTGCTGCATTGGATAGTCTGCAGCTAGCAAATATCGCAAAAAGTTATGGGATAAGTAATGAAGGAGATCCCATTGTAAATGCAAAAATCAAGTTTGTTTACCAGTATCAGCTTCTTGCAAATGAGTTGCAGAAACAGCCTACATTTGAGCAGGAAGTGGTAGAAACAGACCAAAAGGTTACTAAAAAAAGTGAGAAACAGCCCAGAAAAAAAATTAGTAGAAAATCCAAAAAAACTGCTCTTGTAGATAATTCTGAAAAAAGTGCTGTGACTAATACTGAAAATAGACATGCAGAAGAAAGTGTTATAGTAAATCTTACTAAATCCTCAGAAGACGAAGTGGCTGGCAACAAAATGATGTTAACAGAAAATATGAAAGAAGAAGAACAGACGATTGATGTATCAGTGCAATCGGAATCAGAGGAAGTATATCCTGATGAAGTTCTAGAAAGCGGTGAATATTTTACAGATGATAATGAAGATTCTCCATTTAAACCTTTCATAGAAGAAGAAATGGAAAATTCTGATCATCTGACTTCCGAGGAATCTTACAGTCAAGAAATTGAGCAAGAATTGCATAAGGAAGAAGTGTTAAAAGAATGGGGATATACCAGTGAGGATAAATTATGTGCAGACTGGAAAGCACATCTTATGCTAGTACGTGAAAAATGTGCAGCAGTTAATTGGAAAGATGAACAAGCTGCAAGAACATTCGTAGAGGAAATTCCAATTTATAATAACTTTCTTTGGCTAGACAAGTGTGAGAAGGATACAGTTATCCTTTTAGGTGATTTCTTAAACATGTATAAAGACAAAGTAATTGAAGTAATGAATAAAGGGCATTTTCCTTTACCAACACTTCGCTATCCAGTGAATTGGTATATTGTGAATATATGGAAAATATTTTAAACAGCTAAGTAAGGGAGTGAGCCTGAATGGAATACAGAAGCATAAAAGAAATCATAGATACTTTTTATCCTGATATGGAATATAGAAATGCATCTGGTGGCAATCTGCGATTAAGCAGATGCCCATTCTGTGGTGGAAAAAAAGCATATATCAATCCAAAACCATCTGTAAATGGATTTTTTTGTCACAGTGGAAAATGTTGTAAGCAATTTGGATTTATGTCACTGTATAGAGAATTGTCTGGTCAAATGGACGCCAAGTATTCAGATGTGGTTGCCTTTATAGACGGACACCATTCGTATGGTAAATCCTATAAACAGATGTTGCCAAGGGTGCAAGAGGTTGCTCCTGCACCTTTGGATCAACGTCATAAGGTATATCATAAGCTACTTACACTACTTACATTGAATACAGACGATATGGAAAATCTAATGAAGCGGGGTTTAACTAAGGAACAAATTATGAAACTTGGATATAAAAGTTGTCCGTCTAGAGAGCAAATTCCAGAAATCATCAAGGCTTTGGAGAAAGATGGTTTAAATCTAAAAGGTATTCCTGGATTTTATAAGAGGTATGGAAAATATACTATGATGTTGGCAAACGGATTTTTTATTCCTTATCGTAGTCTAAGTGGTAAGATTCAAGGTTTACAGATTAGGCTAAAAGGTGATGAAAATGTGATAATTGATCAGGATATTTCTTTTACAGATACAATAGATTATACCATTAAAGTAAGAAATAAAAATCCATACCCTGTTACACTGCGAATCTTAGATTCTATCCCTGAAGGAGCGGTTGTAGATACTGAAAAAACAACATCTGGATATAGTGTTGATAATTTAGGAACAATCCATTGGGAACATCACTTTGGGGCTGATGAAGAACGAACCTTCACATATGCATTGCGTACTTCAATTTTACCAAATGTTGCAGTCAAAGCTGTTTTGCGACCACGCTATATCTGGTTTACTAGTGGGAATAAAGATGGTGGAACACCTGTAACAAATTATACACATTTTGTCGGAAAACTTCAGGAAGTAATGTATCTAACAGAAGGTGCGTTAAAGGCAGATGTTACTTATTGTCTGTCCAATAAAAGTAAATGTTTTGTTGCAATTACTGGAATAACCAGTGTTAAGGATATACCACAAATATTTAGACATTTCAAGACATGTGGCGTAAGAGAAATCCGTATTGTGTTTGATATGGATCGAACTTATAACCAGAAAGTAATGGAAGCAATCGAAACAGTTAAAGAAATGGCAATTAGTGCCAGATTGAAATATTCTGTTCCTGAATGGGATATTTCGATGGGTAAAGGCATTGATGACTTTACTTTAACCTATTTGAAAGAACACAAAAAAAGAAGTTAAAAAAAGCTGTAACATGGAAAAAGTTATCCTGTTACAGCTTTTTTTGATAAAAAATGAAAAATTATTTTTAAATTGTTGCATATTAAAATAATGTGTGTTAATATGGCATTATAAATAATATAAAAAAGGTATTTAAATCCAATCCATTGGAATTAATTAAATAGCCATCAGAAAGAGAAAAGCCTTTAGTGTTAATGCAGTGCTATGAGCCAAATTATACGGTGTTTTGGTTCAATCCAAGCCTGTCCAGCTTGGTAGCCAAGTGTGCCATGACAATAAAATATCAAAATATTATAATGCTATGAAAAATGCCAAATATATTACACATAATTTATATATGATATTTTGTTTGAGCATACCATTAACTTAATTGAATCACAGATTCAACTTCAAAAATCAGACTATGTAGTTTAAACACTATGTGTGTGAGGGCTTTACAGTGGTTTATGCTTCGAGATTTGAGCAATAAATACCTAACTGTCTTAATTATACGAGGAGGTGGATATACTTTCCTGGGATTATTATCCAGGTTCATTCCAGCACGAACTCAAACAGAAGCATAACATAGATCTGTTGTATTTTCTTGTGATGGATGCTTTAATATCTTCTGAGTAAGGTAAACCTTGTGTAAAACCATTGATAGTTTGTAAGTTTGCGGCTAGTCAATTAAAAGCTCCCAATTTTACGTTGACTTCAAAATGAATTCACGCCCAGTGAAAAACGCTATACGCAAAAGTACAAGGTATATATATTTTAACAAATGGAAATACCAGAACCAACTAGCAGTATTTTTTGGACAAATATTTTCTCTTAAGTTCCCTTATGCATCTACTTTCAGGCACACGAGGATGTTGCTATTAGGAGCTATGCTTTGCTAAAGACAGTAATAGATTCAATTGTGGTTTGACATTATTCCTCCAAATTAATAGAGAGAAATATACGCTATCAATGGTTTTACATGAGGATTTACCCTCAACAAACAATCTGACAATTCTACAATATGTCAGGTTGTTTTTTTATTGCGAAAAGGAAAATATTAAAGAAAGGAGGAAGTCATTGAATTTCCAATGACAACGGTGTATGAGGAGAAACTTCGTAAGAATGGTTGCTTTATGTGCTACTATTATAGTTCTTATCCCAAGCTGTAGCAAAGATATATCTACACCAAGTGAATTAAGTGAAGATCTTATCAGTCATACAGAAACATCGAAAAATGCAGAGCAATCGAAAGATGTTTCGAAGAAAACAGAAGAAAGTTCTAAGGTAGAAAATAATGAAACTGATAATTCAGATGGTAAAAAACAGGATTTGAACGCTATTGCAGAAAAACAAGAGCAAGAAATAAATACCACTCCTGAAGAAAATAAGGATGTGGCACTTGAAACTGATCAGAAAACAAAAAAAGATAATCTGAATTCCGCCCGGAATCAAAATTCAATTTTGGAGCAACCTAGCAATAATCAGACAGTTTATCCTATCAGTGAAGAAACCAAAACATACATAGATATTTTTGGCATTCAAACGATAGAAAAAACATATATAATCCCATATTATGCAGATATTCGTGAAATTGCACCTTCCACGATCACTACAAACTATGTGCAGTATGCGGTTGATAGCATTGTAAATCCTCAGAATTATGAGCAAAAGAAACTAACAAAAGAGATTATTGCGAAAACAGAAGATGATGCAGATAACTTTCCGACAGAGTTGGAGTATGACAATACTGACGGAAAGGGTATATTGACACTTGATACGAGTAGTATAAAAGTAGAACTGAATAAGAATGAGAAAATACCTTCAGGAACCAGTTTTGTCAAAACATACGATATGGCTATTAAAGATCAAGACAAAATACCTCAGACTATAAAATCCAACGGCATTACATACCGTCAGGGAAAAGTAACATGGACTAATATGGGTGATCCGGGCACAGGTATCAATGGTACGGAAGGCAATAACGGTTATAGTACATATAATACAGTTGCTTCATCATGGAGAGCTACAGTATCTTATATTGGGACAAAATATATAGAAGACAAGGATTATAAAGGAACAGCTACATATATCGGCAATATATTAATGAAAAATTCGCCTACCAACATTTATGTTGTAACTTATAAGCCTAATACAACAGTTGCAAATGCTAGTGGTATTTATTATAACAACTATGTAAATTCCACTTATGGCAAGGAGAATAGCAAACTGGCGGCTATAAATCCAACAAATACGATGGATATGTATTCGTCTGGTACTTCTAGAAAAATGTCTACTGCCATGATTTTGCTACCTTGGGCACTGCTTTATTTGGTAGCCATTGGTGTAGCTTGTGTTGCTTTCAAAGTATGGAAGCGAGTGAACGAAGAGCCTGAAGGATCTGTGGCTACAACAGTAACAGAAGGTGAGATTTCATTAAATATGGATAATGAAGATGAAAAAATAGACAGTTCAATGTAAGGGAGGGATATGATGATTACTTTAGTGCTATATATCCTTGTACTGATTATCCCACTTGTGATTTTGTTTGTATTTTCTCTGTTTATTATCAACAGTGCACTAAATAAAAAGAACATCAAAATTGACCTTTTCGCCTTTAATTTTGATTTTGGTAAACTGCATAAAATAATAAAAACACATGAACATACATCTAAAGTGCTACCAAAGAAAGTTGAAGTGGCGATAGAACCCATAGCAACGAAATCAGAATCTATAACATCAGGCATTGATTTGACATCTGAACTATATCCGCCGCAATCTAATAAAAATAAAGCGACCTATTCAGCGGACATTGAAGATTTTGAAGATATCTCCGAATTTGGTGATTTATCCTTATTTGCAGAACATCCCCAGTCAGAACAAAAGGAGCGTTCACTGACAAGCAGTATCAAAGAGAAATTCTCAAAATTTCATACGAACGTTAAAGCAAGGGCGATTGAAAAAGAAGAAAGACGGTTACAGGATGATTTTGAGATGTTTGATCCTGATGAAATTCCTGATGAAATCCCAAAGGATTTTGGTGGTAAAATAAAATATTTTTGGCGTAATCATATTGGTTTTCGAATTGGTATCAGTATGTTGGTAATATTCTTAGTATGTATGGTAGTATTTTATAGTTTTCAAATGCGTAACCACCAGGAAGATTTACAGGAAGATTTACAAAACGTGGTATCAGAAAATGAAGAAAATACTGATGCGGATAAGCAAGAGTTTCCAGAAGAATCTAGTATGGCACTGAATATTTTTCGCCAAGGGTTAGATGAGGAACTATCACCTATTGACATAGAAGCAGACAGTATGGATGAAGATCCGAATTTGGCTGAGATAATAGAAATAGCACAAAATAACATAGGGGAAACAACACCTACCTATCCTGGTTCAAACACCACAATACAGCCATCTGGTTCTATTGGTACAATCAGTATCCCATCTATCAATCTGAATAACGCACCGGTTATGGGCAGTGTAGATTTGGATGATCTTGCAAAGGGTACAGGGCACTTTGAAAATACTCCTGTGTTTGATGGGAATGTGGGAATCGCTGGACACAATAACACACATTTCAAATATCTTGTAAATGTGGATATTGGAGATACTATCAAATACACAGTAAACGGTGTTACCAGAACATATCAGGTATCCGATATTCGTGCTATCTCTGATACGGATTGGGGTGTGTTTACTGATTATGGTGATAACCGTCTTACTTTGATCACATGCGAGCATTTGGTTCCACAAAATAGAATTGCCGTAACTGCGATTCAGGTTGGAGCAGACAGTAGTACAAATAGCACCAGTACCAAAACTACAACATATACATATAAAGAAAGTACCAGTAGTTACTGGCAGGACAGCGGTGATTATCATGATGCTGGATCAGGGTATACAGATTATATTGGTGTATTTTCTGGCAACAATTAGAACTTTAGTAATAAAATTTCTAAAGTTTTTTTTATTGGAAAAAAGTTAAATAAAGTAAGTAATTTCCAAAGGTATTATCAAAGGTGGTGTAACCAAAGGTGCTTAATGATAAAGGTACTTTTTCAAGAAGAAAGTCTATCTTGTGTATGTTCATGATTCTTTCAGTGGGAGTATTGTTAATCACAGAGAATAATCTGGCTATTATTCCGGCTACAATATTTACTTCTGCCTATTTTATCTATTGGGTAAGAGATATTGTCAGCGATTTTCGATACTGGATAAAAACTACAAAGGATTCATTCTCAATATTTGGTGAATACGCCGATCAGTTTATTAATATTTTTACAAATAACAAAAAAGATAAAGGGTGATTGGTAGTGAAAAAAATTTTTAAAAGCTACATACTATTTGGTGTATTGATAATTTCCATAACCTTTTCTCCTGTAAGTACATTTGCCAATGATGGGTATTCAGTTTCCTATTACGATAGTGTAGATGATTATTTTGCAGATAAAGGCAGCGAAACAGGCGGATATATAACAGATGGCTTGTCCTCCGGTGCTGTATCTGGTGACGGTTATGTCAATGAAACGGAAGAATATCAACCGGACTATATTAATGGTGAATCATTAAGTTCAGATGTAATTTATGTTACAGAACAACCAAATGCAGAGTTATGGTCACGTGATTCGTTATCGAATACATATTTTGTAAACCAGTATCGTGGCGGCAATAATACTCAACCAGTTACTATCGTGATAAATGGGAAGAAATGCACACCAAGAGATACGCCTGCACTTGTTATTGATGGCAGAGTATTTGTTCCATTGCGGTTTGTAGCTGAGGAGCTTGGTTATACGGTAAGCTGGGATGAAAAAAATATGACTGCAGAAATCAATGATGGTGCTATTAAAATCGAAGTTGGTTCCTTTACCATGTGGAAATATGACTCAATGACGGTGCCGACAGATACACCGCCGTTTTTTTACCAAGGTACATTAATGGTTGGATTGCGTCAGATTGGTAGTGCATTAAATTTTGATGTGAAATGGGATGCTGCTCATAAAATAGCATACTTACAAAGAGCAATACCGAATGAATCACTTTTGAAACATAATGTATTTGACCGAACAAAGTATTAAGCAATTAGTAAAAAAGAAAATTTTAAATATTAATTTACTGAAATTTACATTTGCTTTATGGTAAAATACAGATAAGAAAGTAAAGTGGTGATAGGGAAAGTTTTAGTAAGGAGGAAGTACAATGAAGAAAAAAAGATTTACAACAATGTTATTAACAGCAGCAATGGTATTTGGTACAGTCACTGGCGCTTCTGCGGCAGATCAGATTACAGTCACAATAGATGGAGAAAAAGTCAATTTTAAGGATCAGCAACCAGTAAATATCAATGACCGAGTTATGGTACCTGTTAGAGATGTAGCTGAAAAAATGGGCTGGGAAGTCAGTTTTGAAACATTTCCGGGTAATACCATTGTAAATGGAATATTCCAACCAGAGGATCATGTAACTATGCAGAAGTTTGTAGATCCTGGAGATGATTTGGATGCAAAATTTAGCTATGTTACAAATATTACTATTGACACAAATAAGATTGTTTTTGGAAATGATGCTGTTTTTGAACCAGAACAATCGCTAAAAGTTAAACCAATCATAAAAAATGGTAGAACTTTACTAGGTATCAGAGATATCGCAGAAGGCTTATATGCAGATATCCAGTGGAATGAAGAAACAAAAACCGTAGCAATTACAACAAAGCCTGTAGAACAATTTCCGAATTATGATGAGCTGATGAATTATATTGAAGAATATAAAGAAATTGTAAAGGAGCAGGCTGATAAAGAAAAAATACAAAGAGAAGCTGATGAAAAAACACAAAAAGAGCAGGAAATGATAGATAAAAAAAGTAATAGCCAATATGCTGAAGAAATCCTTCGTTTGGTAAATGAAGAAAGAGAAAAAGCTGGAATTGATCCAGTAAAACTCGATGATACTTTAACGGAAGCGGCAAATATCAGAGCAAAAGAAATCTGTGAAGTGTTTGACCATACCAGACCAAACGGAGAAAATTTCAGAAGTCTCTTAGATGAAATGGATGTAGATTCTTCTTACGCAGGTGAAAATATTGCAGGAGTAATGATTAAGCCCGAGTCTGTTATGACATTATGGATGAATTCTGAAGGTCATAAAGCAAATATATTAAATCCAGATTTTAAATATCTTGGGGTAGGTTATTTATATGATGAAAGTAGCGAATATCAATACTACTGGGTTCAAATATTCTCAAAATAATAAGAGTTGTATATAAACGGGATACGGATTTTTATTCGTATCTCTTTTCTATTTTAAAAGCAAAGTATAAGGAGGAGGAATTTATGAGTAAATTTAAACATATTTTTGCTTTTTTACTCTTTCTAATCATTGTCCTTCCAATGATATATATACCTTCGGTTTATGCTATAGAAGAAGGCAGTGTAACGAAGAAAATAACGGTAGTAAAAGGTAAAGATATCAATGATATTCAATATAAAGGAATGAATGTACTACATTCTTCTGCATGGTGGTATGATGACAATGGAAAAAAGCATCCAGCTTTCTGTGTAGATCCTAACAAAGCTGGACCTGGAGAAATACCAGCCGGACAATACGATGTTAATGTTACAGGAGCGGAAACTAATGAGAAGATTGCAGCAATTCTGAATAATTCTATTCCATACAAGACTTATCAGGAATTAGGTGTAGCAAATGAAGAAGAAGCTTATGCTGCAACAAAAGCTGCAATCTGGTGTGTTATTGGTGTTTCATCATATACAGATAAAAATTTATGGCAATCTCCTGGAAACCCAAATGTAAAAACATTATTTGATAAACTGGTTAATTTAGCATTAAGTAATCCAGATCCAGTACAGCAGGCTGTATACGGAAGTGCTAAGATAGATAAAGAGCCTGTTTTAGACGGTGATATTTATTATCAACGTTTCAAAGTCACTGAAACATCTAATTCTGGTAAATACATTGATTCATATAAGGTAGAGCTGACAGGAGATTATCCAAATGGTACCAAAATCACAGATGAGAGTGGAGTAGAAAAAACAAATTTTAAAGGTGATGAGAACTTTGTAATTCGGGTTCCTGCTTCAGAAGTACCTGAGAATGACACTGTAGAGGCCAATGTACAAATAACAGCCACTTTGTTTTCTAATGTCATATTAATCGGCAAGCCATTGGATGGATTGGAAGGACAAGTTCAGGATATGGAAATCGCAATGCCATATCAAGATGTAATTACTAGTGCAAAAATGTCAGTTCCTAATAAACCTGATACACCAGATACACCCAATCCACCTCCTGGTTCTGGAAATTTAATCGTTATCAAGCTGGATGCCAGGGACAATGCAACTCCATTGGAAGGAGTTACTTTTGACTGCTATAATTCCAATGGTCAGTTGATTGATACTGGTACAACTGATGCAAGCGGTAAGTGGACACCTCAGATTCCAGGAGCTGGCACATACACGATTATTGAACGTGATACAAATAATAAATATCAACTTACTGCACCAACATCACAAGTAATCACAGTACAAAATGATAAGACTGCAACGGTTACATTCCGTGATTATCCATCACAGACTGTAATCGTTGAAAAAGAAGATTCCGAAACAGGCGAGCCGATTCCTGGTGTTCAGTATGAAATCATGCAGATTGACGGCAAAGGCGCTTGGAGAGCAACAGGCAAGACCGATGCGGAAGGGAAAATCACGTGGGAAGATGTACCGGATGGTACCTATCTGGTAAGAGAAGTATCTACCATAGAAGGATATATCCTGGATCAGACACCGCAGTATGTGATGGTAAGGAACGGACAAGCTCCCAGCCTGAAATTCCTCAACAGTAAATTCCCCGGTCTGACCATCACAAAAATCGACCAGCAGACTGGTGAAGTCGTTACTGATCCAGCAACCTTTAAGGTAGAGCAAGTAGACGGTGACTACACAACCACAGTAACAACCGAAAATGGTGTTGCCACATTAGAAAATATACCAGTAGGTACGTATAAAATCACAGAAGTAACTGCACCGGAAGGATACACATTGGGTGACTGCCCACAGACTGTATATCTTGGGAAGGACAAAAATATACAAGTGGTGATGAAAAATCTGAAAAAGCCTGTATTGACAATCGAAAAAATAGACGGGCAGACAGGTGATCCAGTACCAGGCACGAAATTTGAACTCAAAAAAGCTGATGGCACTATAATTGGAACAGTAACAACGGGTGACGACGGCAAAGTGACTGTAGGAATGGAAGGCGGCGAAATGGGCTACCTTGATCCAGACGTTTATACCGTTACAGAAGTCTTTGTGCCAGAGCCTTATGTACTGACAGGCGAGCACCAGGACATCAGACTGAATGCCGGAGATAACAAATCATTGTTATTTGCAAATCTGGAAATGCCCAGCATCACTGTTGAAAAATATGACGAAGAAACAGGAGAAAAATTACCCGGTGCGCAGTTTGCTATTTATGAGCAAGCTGATACTGCACGTCCTGTAGTAGAAGGTATGACAGATGAGGATGGTAAATTTACATCCGGCTATATTAAACCAGGCACTTATATGGTCAAAGAACTAAATCCGCCTCCTGGATATATGTTTTCTAATAAAACAAGTCCTGATAGAGTGATCGTTGCCAAGCCTGGCGATGGTGAAATTATCGTAAAGGTCGATAACATCAAATTGCCGGAACTGATAATCAAAAAAATCGACTCCGTCACAAAAGAACCGATTCCAGGCGTTGTTTATGAAGTCAAAGAAGTAGATGATACCAGTGTACAACCTACAACAGCGACTACCGATGAAAACGGTACAATCGTGATTCCCGGACTGAAAGCAGGTACTTATGAAATCACTGAGATTTCCACACCAAAGCCATATATCCTCAATGACACACCACAAAGAGTCAAACTTGAAGCAGGCGATCAAAAAACACTAATGTTTGAAAACATCAAATACCCTACATTGATTATCGAGAAAACAGATTATACAACCAATAAGGGTATTCCAAACACCACATTCAAAATTGAGCATGAAGAAGAAAATGGCTCCATCAAGATGATCGGCACATTCAAAACGGATGCCGATGGCAGAATCAAACTGCCGTATGTAGAACCTGGCTGGTATATCGTGACAGAAACGATTCCGGCACAAGGCTATCAGAAACCAACGAACCCTGTGACACGTATTTATCTGAATCCAGGTGATAACTCTTACTTGAACAATGATAATGTAGCCGATGGTGATACAGCAACTAATGGTATTGAGATTACAAGTGGAAATGGCTATGAAGTTGTAGACGGAATCGTCAACTATCCTTTGAACAGTCTTGTCATCAAGAAAGCAGACGCCAACACAGGAGAAATGCTGGACGGTGCAACATTTGAAGTATTGCGAATCACAGGGGAAACCAGTGGTCAGAATGGCAAGCTGATCTGTACAGCAACCACAGATCATTCCGGCGTTATTGTTATTACTGGTCTGGAAGCAGGTGCTTATGCAGTCAGAGAAGCAAAAGCACCAAACAATTATATCATTGCTGAAACAGATATGCAGACAGTCAATATGAAAGCAGATGGCACAAGTATCGTTGAAGTGGTATTCCGTAACTATCCTTATGGCGCAATTTCTATTAACAAAGTAGATGGAAATACAAAGAAACCATTAGAAGGTGCAGAATTTACAATAACCACATCTTCTGGTGCAGCAGTAGGTGACGGAAAATATACTACTGATTCTGATGGTAATATTTTAATTCCAAATCTGAAACCTGGTTCTTATGTCATTACGGAAGTAAAAGCCCCCGATGGTTATATGTTGTCAACTACACCTAAAACAGTGCAGATTGGCACAACAGGGGAAACACTTACAGTAAACTTTACGAACTATAAAAAAGGTGGTATTTTAATCCGTAAATTCGATGCAGATAACAAAGAGTTGCTACATGGTGCGACTTTTGAGGTGAAACATTCAGACGGTACATCTGTAGGTACATCTAATGGATTATATACCACAGATGAAAGTGGTACTATTTTGATTCCTGATCTGGAAAAAGGTACTTATGTGATTACCGAAACCAAAGCGCCTGAGGGTTATATTCTAAGTGAAAATTCATCTCAGACAATTAAAATCGATGCAGATAAGACATATACTGTAGATTTTTACAATCAGAAAAAGAGTAGTCTGTTGATCCGTAAATTCGACGCAGACAGCAAAAAGTTACTTGCAGGTGCAACATTTAAGATTGAGCGTCCTGACG
>ERZ1643246.1241-NODE-1241-length-28341-cov-29.557555_pt1 | contig 28341 bp, 28 predicted proteins | sample MGYA00579265_ERZ1643246 | MGnify/ENA primary metagenome ERZ1643246 (study PRJEB29033, sample SAMEA4952261) | chicken gut metagenome | biome: Broiler Chicken; feature: Gastrointestinal Tract; material: Caecum | place: Ireland | collected 2018 | study: Broiler...
AGTTCAGCTGGCTGAACTGTTACTTATAATCGTTAGCAGTTCGGTCAGGTCTGTGTGTTTGACCGGATTGTGGGCCGGGCGCTGGGCCGGACATGAATCCGGAAATGAGGGAGAGACAAATGAAAAGGGGTATGAAGACATATGAAAAAAAAGAAAAAGGTTCTTCTGATCATTGCAGGTGTGCTTTTTGTGCTGATGATTGGCGCGTATACGGCCAATGTACTGCATTTCAGAACCCATTTCTATTCAGGAACAATGATTAATGGAATGGATAGCACGGAAATGACAGCGGACGAAGTGAAGGAACAGCTGGCGGAGGAAACACAGAATTATGTGCTGACTCTGGTTAAGATGGACGGTACAACGGAGACGATCAGCGCTTCTCAGATCGGCCTTGCGTTCGAGGACAATCAGGAAGTGGATGAGCATCTGCAGGAACAGAATTCCTGGCTGTGGATCATTGAAATGTTCCGGGATAAGGAGCATGAGCTGCAGATTGCCGTAAGCTATGATGAGACCATGCTGGAAGCTGCGATTGACGGACTTGCCTGCATGCAGGAAGGCAACTATACGGCGCCGCAGGACGCAACTATCGGGGATACGGAAAACGGTTATACCATTGTGCCTGAGGTGGAAGGAAATCAGCTGGACCGCAGTACGCTTCTGGAGGCGGTGAAACAGGCGGTCAGCTCCGGAGAGACGGAACTGAATCTGTCTGACAGCGGCTGCTATCTGAAACCGTCCGTTTATCAGGATGATGAGGCTCTGAATACGAGGGTCAATAATCTCAATCAGCTGGTAGCGGCGAATCTGACCATGGATTTCGGCAGCGGACGGACCGAGACGGTTAACGGCGCGCTGCTGAAGACCTGGGTAACCCAGGATGAAAGCGGAAACGACATCATTGATTCATCGAAAATTACGGAGTATGTCAGCTCTCTGGCCGACAAATACAATACAGTGGGAAACCACACGTTCCGGACGACAGGAGGCAGCACAGAGACTTTGAATGCCGGAGATTACGGCTGGGTGATGGACGAAGCGACGACCGCTCAGAACCTTTCCGATGCCATTGCGGCAGGTACGCAGGGGGCTTTTGAAGTGACTTATACCAACTCTGCCCGTTCAAGAGAGACCAATGATATCGGAAATTCCTATGTGGAAATTTCCATCGATCAACAGACGATGTGGTGTTATGTGGATGGCCAGCTTCTGGTGGAGACTCCGGTGGTAACCGGATGTGTACAGAACGGAACGGAGACTCCGCGGGGCGGCGTGTGGAAGGTTAAGGGAAAACGGACCGATTACACAATGCGCGGAGCGATCAATCCGGATACGGGCGAACCGTCGTATCTGCAGTTTGTCAATTACTGGATTCCGTACAGCGAGGACATGACGATCGGTCTTCATGATCTGACTTCCAGATCTGCGTTCGGAGGAAACATTTACATTACGAACGGTTCCCATGGCTGCGTCAATACGCCGCTGGATGCGGTAAGGCAGATTTTTGAGGTCGTTTCCTATGGGTTCCCTGTGATTGTGTATTAAACGGCGGAATGACTGTTTGGAAAGGAAGAGAGAATATGTATGATCGTCTGACGGAAAGCGATATTAAAAAAATGCAGGAAGAGATTGATTACCGCAAACTGGTGGTGCGTCCCAAAGAGCTGGAAGCGGTAAAAGAGGCCCGGGCCCAGGGAGATCTCAGCGAAAATTTTGAGTACAAGGCTGCCAAACAGGATAAGAACCGCAACGACAGCAGAATCCGTTATCTGGAGAAAATGATCAAAACCGCGCACGTGATCTCGGATGAATCGAAGGACGACGAGGTGGGGATCAATAATACCGTCACGGTTTATGTGGAAGATGACGACGAGGAAGAGGTTTACAAGCTGGTGACAGCCGTCAGGGGAAATTCCCTGAAAGGGTATGTGACCATTGATTCCCCGCTGGGGAAGGCGATTTTCCACCGGAAAGTCGGCGACCGGGTGACCGTTCGGGTCAGCGACAGCTACAGCTATGATCTGGTGATCCGGAAAATTGAGAATACAGGAGACGACGGCGACGAGCTGAGAAGCTATTGAGCGCCGGGAGTAAAAAAGACAACAAACAGAAGGGAGCCGCAGTACAATGAAGATACCAGAAAGAATTGCAGAACTTCGCAGAGAGATGAAAGCTTTTGGGATGGACGCTTATATCGTCCCGACGGCGGATTTTCATCAGAGTGAGTATGTAGGAGAATATTTTAAGTGCCGTGAGTATATTACTGGATTTACCGGATCCGCGGGAACCGCGCTGATTACCGGAGAAAAGGCGTATCTCTGGACCGATGGACGTTATTTCATCCAGGCAGCGAAACAGCTGGAGGATACGACGGTGGAGCTGATGAAGATGGGAGAGCCGGGAGTCCCGACGCTCCGTGAATTCCTGCAGGAAGAGCTTCCGGAGGGCTGCGTTCTGGGATTTGACGGCCGCACCGTAGCGGTGGGAGAGGGACGCGCGTATGAAAAAATCGTCGCGGCGAAGAACGGAAAGATTGTTTACAGTGAGGATCTGATCGGAAAAATCTGGAAGGACCGGCCGGGTCTTTCGGCGGAACCGGTATTTGCCCTTGACATAAAATATACCGGAGAGACGGCTGCGTCAAAAATAGAGAGAGTGCGCAGCGAGATGAAAGCGGCAGGCGCTTCCAGCCATGTGCTGACAACGCTGGACGATATCTGCTGGCTGCTGAACATCCGCGGAAATGATGTGGCGTATTCTCCGCTGGTTCTTTCCTATGCGGTGATCACAGAAAATTCCGTGGAACTGTATATGGATGAGACGAAGCTGAGCAGTGAGATCCGCAGTGCGCTGGAGGCGGACGGAGTTGCTCTGCACCCGTACAATGAGATTTATGAAGACATCAAAAAGGCCGGCGACGGGGAGGCGCTTCTGCTGGATCCGGATCGCCTGAATTATGCTCTTTATAACAACATTCCGGAGCATGTGAAAAAGATCGAGGCAAGAAATCCGGAGATCCTGTTCAAAGCCGTGAAGAACAAAACGGAAATTGAAAATATCCGGAAAGCTGAGATCAAAGACAGCGTTGCACATGTGAAATTCATGAAGTGGCTGAAGGAAAACTATGACAAAGAAGTCATTACGGAAATGAGCGCTTCGGACAAGCTGGATGAGTTCCGCGCGGAACAGGGCAATTTCATCCGTCCGAGCTTTGCGCCGATCAGTTCCTACGGCGAGCATGGAGCGATCGTTCACTATTCTTCCACGCCGGAGACGAATGTTCAGCTGAAAGCGGGCGGTTTCCTGATGACAGATACGGGAGCAGGATTTTATGAGGGCTCCACAGACATCACCCGTACCTATGCGCTGGGAGAGGTGACGCCTCTGATGAAGGAGCATTTCACACTGGTTGCAGTCAGCAATCTCCGGCTCGCCGATGCGAAATTTCTGAAGGGCTGCACGGGCGTGGCTCTGGATATTCTTGCGAGAAAGCCGTTCTGGGACAGAGGCCTGAACTTTAATCATGGAACCGGACATGGCGTCGGTTATCTGCTGAACATTCACGAGGGACCGGCAGGCTTCCGCTGGAAAGAACGTCCGGGAGAGGTGGATCCGCTGCAGGCTGGTATGGTGATCACGGATGAGCCGGGCATTTACATTGAAGGCTCCCACGGCATCCGTCTGGAGAATGAACTTCTGATCTGTGAAGGAGAGCAGAACGAGTACGGACAGTTTATGTACACCGAGCCGATTACCTATGTTCCGATGGATCTGGACGCGATCGATCCGCAGCAGATGTCTGCAGAAGACAGAAAGCTGCTGAACGACTATCACAGGAAGGTGTACGAAATGGTATCGCCGTATCTGGAAGAGGACGAGAAGGAATGGCTGAAGACGTATACCAGAGAAATCTGACAGAATTCTATTACGATTCAGCCAGGAATGTGCATTTCTTGTACAGACCATATGAAAACGCAGTGGCTGCAGCCGTTCAGGTGTCTGAATGGCTGCAGCCAGAATACCCCGCAGTTCGCTGTGGGGTATTTTGGTTACTGTTCAGCCAGGTCTGTGCGTTCATTGCACAGAGCGTATGAAAACATAGTACGTATCCGGTCCATCGCGAAGCGATTTTCAATTGCCGGATGCCGCAGCCGTTCAGCTGGCTGAACTGTTACGGTATTTTCGTATATTGCATCAGAATAACGGAGAAAGGGATGAGAAAAAGTGAGACCGATGAGGCTTGCAAAGAGAGAAGTCAGAGAGACGGAAGAACTACGCAGAATTCTGGAGGACTGCGATGTGGTGCGGATCGGACTGACGGACGAAGAAGGAATGTTTATTGTGCCTGTGAATTTCGGCTATGAGCTGTCGGAACAGGACGGAGAAAGGAAGCTGACGCTGTATATACACAGCGCCCGGGAGGGACGGAAAGCGGAGGCGTTTGCGAAAACGCCCAGCGTTGCGCTGGAGATGGACTGCGGCCATGAACTGATTACCGGGGATTATACCTGCAGCTATTCTTACGCATACCGCAGCCTGATGGGAACCGGTACGATCTGCGAGGTCACTGATCCGGAGGAAAAGATTCACGGGCTGAATCTGCTGATGCGGCATATGGAACCGGAGGCGTCCATCCGTTACCTCCCGGAAATGCTTGCCCGCGTGGGCGTTTACCGCATTGACGTCCGGGAGTTTACCGGAAAGCAGAGGGCGATGAAAAAAGAAAAAAACGTTAAATTTCAAGATGGTACAGCGAGTTGACAAATTGCCAACACTTCTTGTTCGCCGGTAAAACCCGAAAACTATATACTTGATACAACAAACTTATTTCCATCAGAAATTACCTCTGTATGTCGAATGAAAAATGACTTTCTTCCCTTTACTTTTTGCAAACGCAATTTCTTTGGAAACTTGATTTCCAATGTATCCTTGAAGATCCACAACATAAATTGCATCAGAGAGTTCGATTTTTCTATAATGTGCATTTTCAAGAGCGACCTGTTCCGTAGGTGTAATATCCAAATTATCTACATTATACACACATTGTAAAACATTCATATTATGTTTTGTTTCTAGCAGAAACGCTATCTTCTGCATTTCTGTCTCGAATTTCATACTTCCACATATTGTAACTGTTCTCATCCTGCACCTCACTCAATTTCGATTTATGTTTCTGTTGTTTCTATTCTAGCACAATTCCAAAAGTGTGGAAATAGGGAGATTCCCGGGCAAATTTCCTGCCTTTCGGATACGGGACAGGCGATCATTTAGGTGAAGACTTAGGGCAGTTCATCATTGGACAGCATCTTACCGCGAAAATAAAATTTGTAGCCAAGAACTGAACCTCGTATTGCTTTTGTGCGTACATTTGTGTATTATATAGGTGAGACTGGGAACACTGAACCTGGAAAGGAGTTTTCAATATGGCAAAATCAGCGAACCTTTATGCACGAATCGAGCCGGAAGTCAAAGAACAGGCGGAATCCATCCTAAACGCGCTGGGCATTCCTGCTTCCAACGCTATCACGATGTTCTATAAGCAGATTATCCTCCACAACGGTCTGCCTTTTGAAGTCAGGCTGCCGGATTATCCCCTGGATATCAGACGTATGACATCAGAGCAGTTAAATGCAGAAATGGAAAAAGGATACGCAGATATTCAGGCGGGACGCACCCGTCCGGCTTCGGAGGTGTTTGCCGATATTCGTAAGGAGTATGGCATATGAACTATGAAGTGCGATTGACAACACAGGCGGAGAATGACCTTCGCGGCATTTTTGAATATATTGCATTTGTCCTGCAGTCTGTTCAAAATGCCGCAGGGCAGCTTGACCGATTGGAACAGAGCATTGCATCTCTGGATCAGATGCCGGAGAGATTTCGGGTATACGAAAATGAACCATGGCGCAGCCGAAACCTCCACGTTATGCCGGTGGACAATTACCTGGTTTTCTACATACCGAACCATGAGGAACAGACTGTCCACATCATGCGTGTCATGTATGGCGGACGAGATGCAGACAGACAGCTTAATCAGCTTTTGTAATTTTATATTGTTATGAAGAGTTGAGAAATTGGCTCTTTTCTTTTGCCTGGAGAAATCCGGGCTTTTTTCATATAACAGGAAACTGCGTTCCCTGTTATGCCGATCTCAAAGTCAGAAACGCCGCAGCAAGCTACGAGGCATCAGATGCAGTGCAGCAGAACTGCGGGGTATTTGATCCTCGCGGCAGGTTTGCACTTCGTTTCGGTCGGCGCTAACCGTGTGCCACCGATACACAGCGCCGCCAAATGGACATGCGAGCATGTCCGCTTGGTTCGTTGTTCGCGGGAATAAACCGCCTGCTCTGCAGGGAGGGCAGAACAAGTCACCGGCTAAGCCGATGATCCTGACCACATCTATTAACTACCGGATATTATTTTTATCACTGCATATACAATAAACATTTATCGTAAAACAATAAAAATATATTGACAAACCGATATACCGGGCGTATACTGCCTGTAAGAACCGAAAAAAGAGTTACTGTTCAGCCGGGTCTGTATCTTTCCTTCACAGGCCGTGGGAAGGTATAGTGGCTGCGGACATCCGGCTATCGCAAAGCGATTTTCAATTTCCGGATGCCATAACAGTTCAGCTGGCTGAGCTGTTATAGGATGCCGTGTCAGGATGGCTGAACAGTTGCAAAAAAGCACCGGCATGCCGGTAAGGAGGGTATTTATGAGTCAGAAAGAAATGGCCGGTTATCTGAAATTGATTACAGCGGGGATTGGCGTCCTGTTTCTGCTGTTTGTTCTGTGGTTTCTTCCGTCAGCGCTGTGGCAGATTCTTCCGGATCTGCTGGGAAAGACTTTTTTCTATGGAGTCTGTGGTTTTATCTGGGTGACGGCGGTTCCCTGTCTGGTATGCCTGGGGCTGTTCTGGGGAATCTGCGTGAGGATCGGAGAGGACCGGTCGTTTTCCGGAGAAAATGCCCGGGCGCTGAAGCGGATGAGTCACTGGATGATGGCGGACAGCGTTCTGTACGGCGGTTTCCTGATTCTCTTTTTCCTGATGGGCTGGTACCGGAAGACCGGAATCATGATTTTCGCGGTGGTACTGATTCTGATTCTGTGTATTGCGCTGACTGTCGTCTGTGCGGTGCTGTCTCATCTGGTGCTTAAGGCCAGTGAACTGCAGGAAGATCAGGACCTGACGATCTGAGAGATGGAGGCAGAGAAGAACGTGGCAATTATTATCAACATTGACGTGATGCTGGCAAAAAGAAAGATGAGTGTGACAGAGCTTTCCGAGAAAGTGGGCATCACAATGGCAAATATTTCCATTCTGAAAAACGGTAAGGCGAAAGCGGTGAAACTGAGCACACTCGACAGTATCTGCAAAGCGCTGCAGTGCCAGCCGGGAGATCTTCTTGAGTATGTACCGGATGAGGAGTTGTGATACGCTTGTAACTGTCTTGCACATACTGTCTGTTGCGTGCAGATCTCTTGTAAACAGAGAGGCTGAAGCAAAAAGCCAAGAGAAAGAAGTATTTTGTGATGAGTGTGGTGGAGGTTGATGAGTCATGAAAAGGAAATCTGTTTTATTGGGAATATTCTTCTGGATGATTGCACTTTTTGAGTTGATTTTACAAATTATTTTGAAAAATATCCCCGTAGAATGGCAGTTTTGTTTTTTTATTTTGATTTTGCTGTTGGGTACGAATAACCAAACCGCTTTGTTAATAACACTGTATATTGAAAAGAAATATCAGAAAAGAAAAATAAACCTGAAATATTATGTTTATACAGCGGTTAATTTCCTTTTCTTTCTTTACTGCCTGTACACTATTTTTGTGATATTTCTTTTCTTTTAAGGAGGAATTGTATATGGATCAACAGAATCAGCCAGGTGTTCAGACGGCCCTGGCCAGTGAAACTGCGCTCATTTCTGCGAGCGGCAGGGGAAACGAAGAGAAACGGCCGCCGGTTCCGGCGGACAGTACGGATTTCTGGTTCGCTGTGATCTATACCGTGGTTGGCTACAGCCTGGCCTATCTGTTCAGCAGCGACGGTTTTGGCTGGAAGTTTTCTGTGTTTACCGCAGTCTATGCGCTGGTAGCGCTGAGTTATCTTTTCCGGAAAAAGAAAAAGATTCCGAAAGAAAGCTGGTTCTGGCTGGCGATGATGCTGGGATCCGGGCTTCCTTACGGCTTTTACACGGCGATGCCGGTGTTCCAGGTGCTGGGAACGGCGGCGCTGGCGGCTTACTGGACGCTGGCAGCCGGCGGATGTCTGCTGGAAAACGACAGAACTTCCCAGTGGGTGGCGGCGGATTTCTGGAACGGCATCTGGAGGATTCCGTTCGGAAATTTTGCATGCTATTTCCATGTGCTGGCAGGCGGAGGAGAAAAAACATCACAAAAAGCCGGTGTGAGAAAGCTCGGAGCGATTCTGTGCGGTTTTCTTCTGGCGATTCCTGTCCTGCTTGTGGTACTGCCTCTGCTTTCCAGCGCCGACAACAATTTCAGCCGACTGCTGACGGGATTTATGGACAATTTCTCTGAAAATGTGCTGAGTTTTGTCCTGAGAGCCGTCTTCTCTCTGCCTGTGACCGCATATCTGTTTGGCCTGGCCTACGGATGCGTGCACCGCCGGAAAACGGACAGAATCCGCCGGGAGGCAGTGCGCAGAACGGGGGATCGTGTCCGCATGGTTCCGGACGCCGCAGTGTATACAGCGCTGCTGACTATCAGCGTGTGCTATGTATTGTTTATGGTTCTTCAGGGACAGTATCTGTTTTCTGCGTTTGCCGGAATCCGTCCGGAAATGTATACGTATTCTGAGTATGCGCGAAAAGGTTTTTTTGAGCTCTGCGGAGTGGCGGCAGTCAATCTGGCGGTTCTGCTTGCTGCAAATCTGTTCACAAAGACGGACAGAGAGCACAACCGGACGCTGCGCTGGCTGAATCTGCTGATTTCCGTGCTCACCCTGCTGCTGATCGGAACTGCAGCGAGCAAAATGGTTCTTTATATCAGCGCCTATGGCCTGACAATCCGGAGGATTCAGACAATGGTATTCATGGGCTGGCTGGCAGTTGTCTTTCTGCTGTGGTGTGCCGGGCAGAGAGAGAAACTTCCGATGATCCGGACCGCAGTGATGAGCGGCGCGGGTCTTTACGTTCTGCTGTGCGTTCTTCCGCTGGAAGAAATCGTGACAGTGGTAAATGCGATGCTCTCTTTCTGAAAGAAAGGATGAAGAAATGAAAACGATCTGCAGAATATCCGGAAAAATTGTTTTTCTCTGCTGGCTGATGCTTCTTTACCTGATATGGGATCTGTGCCGTTACGGCGGCATAAGGAGACATCTGCTCTGGCTGATTCCGTGCGCATGGATTTTTCTGATCAGCCTGGTTTTATGGCTGGTTTCCAGACCATCCGTAAAAAAGGACCGGAGCCGCGGCAGGGCAGAGAAACTGATTTTTCTGGCGGAAGTGGTCATCGGTTTCCTGGCGGCAGTTTTTTTCGGAGGCCACACGGTTTATCAGGCGGTGTCCGGCCAGAGTGCACTGGCCGGAAAACTGGACGAACTGAAGCGGGAGCGCAGCGTGCCGCTGGAACATGACAATTTCTTTGAAGATGGGGCGGAAGGGATTCTGGAAGATCTGAGGAACGCTCTTGAACTTCCGGAAGAACTTTACATATCCAACCAGTTTCAGCTGACGTTTGATGAGGAAGGGACGATCAGAACGATCTATGCATTCCTGTACGGAGAAAACGAGCAGGGAGAGACGAGAACCTTTCTGATTGATTACGATGCGGACGAGAGCGGAAGCATGTCGGTACGGCTGGACGGACAGGCGGATGCCTCCTACGCTGACGAGATGCGTCTGGATCCGATGTTCCGGATTCTGGAGGAGGCGGACCGTGAGTCTCCCTGTGAAAATCTGGTTCAGGCATGGGCCGAAACCTGGGAGGACAAAACTTACGGAATTCTGTATATGGGACGCCGCTCCTTTGATTCTTACGATGGACTGATTTTCCTTTCCGGGGATGCGGATGGAGACGGTCAGGAAACCTCGGACCGTCAGGTGAGCCAGCTTCTTCCGGGAGGAGAAATTGTGGGATATGAGGTATCTCTGTATCTTCCGGATAACGACGAGGTGACGCCTGTGCGATACATCATGGAGCCGGAATATCGCAGTCCGGAAGAACTCCAGGAAGAACAGCGGCAGGAACAGGAAGAGACTGCGAAGCAGTCCGATACCTGGACGGTTGACCGGACCGACGGTTCCATGTATTTCTTTTACAGCGATCATCTGGGCTGGCGCCTGTCCGTCGCAGATGCGGCGGCAGGCAGCAGATTCTACCAGCTGGAAAAGACAGAGGACGGAGGCGTTACCTGGGAGACGGAAAACCAGGATCCTTTCGGCGGTCAGATTGGCGTCGCGGAAGGCCTGACCTTTTTCGATGAGAATTTTGGAATTGCCGGGCTGACCAACGCTTCGGAGTCCTCTTCCCGCCTGTACGTGACCCGTGACGGAGGCGCTACGTATGCGGAACTGGCGTTTCCCTATGATTCTGTCACGGAGCTTCCGGAAAGCGCGGCCACATACGGCTATACCGCCGCCGACTATGATTACCTCTGCATGCCGGAAAAAGAAGGTTCTCTTCTGACGGTCCGGGCGGTTTCGGCCGCCGGCGAAGCAGAGGGGCTTCTGTTCCAGTCTGCTGATGACGGAGTTACCTGGACATGGGCGGGCATCCGATAAAATCTGCTACACTTTTTGCCTTCCGTTTGTTATAATAGAAAGAAATCATTGCGACCGTTCAGCTGGCGTTGCCGTTCCGCCAGGTCCGTGCATTTCTGCATATACTGTATGAAAACGCAGAGGCTGCAGGCATCCGGCCCGTCGCGAAGCGATTTTCAATGACCGGATGCCGTCGTTCAGCTGGACGAATTGTTGCCAGCTGGCTGAGCGTGTGCAAATCATTCTAAGACGGAGGGAATTATCATGGAAAAAATTGCGAGTTTCACCATTGACCATATTAAACTTCAGCCTGGTGTTTATGTATCCAGAAAAGACCAGGTGGCAGGAGGCGTAGTCACGACGTTTGACCTGCGCATGACTTCTCCCAATGAGGAGCCGGTGATGAACACTGCGGAGGTGCACACGATAGAACATCTGGGAGCCACTTTCCTGCGGAATCATCCGGAATTCGGCTCAAAAACGGTATATTTCGGACCGATGGGCTGCCGCACTGGCTTTTATTTGTTGCTGGCCGGCGACTATGAATCGAAAGAAATTGTGCCGCTGGTGACTGAGATGTTTGAGTTTATCCGGGATTTCCGGGGAGAGGTTCCGGGAGCGTCTCCGAAGGACTGTGGAAATTATCTGGACATGAATCTCGGAATGGCGAACTATCTGGCGAAGAGATATCTGGAGCAGGTGCTCTACGGCATCGGGGAAGACCGGCTGGTGTATCCGGAATAACAGGAGGAGCGTATGAAGTATCCGAAATTTTTGCAGGAAAACGGGACGATCGGTTTTGTGGCCCCGTCTTTTGGATGTAATACCGAGCCCTACCGGACGGCTTTTGAAAATGCGCAGAGAAAATGGACGGAGCGGGGATACCGCCTGGATCTCGGCCCCAACTGCTACGAAGGCAGCGGGATCGGGATCAGCAATACACCGGAACTCTGCGCGAAAGAACTGATGGAGTATTATCAGAGCGGCAGGAATGATTGTCTGATTTCCTGCGGAGGCGGCGAGCTGATGTGTGAGATTCTCGGACATATGGACTTCGAAGCGCTGCGGTCGGCAGCGCCCAAGTGGTATATGGGGTATTCGGACAACACGAATTTCACGTTCCTGCTGACCACCCTGTGCGACACGGCCTCGATTTACGGCCCTTGTGCGGCGGCTTTCGGGATGGAGCCGTGGCATGAATCTCTGGAGGATACGATGGATCTTCTGACCGGACGGAACCTGGAAGCGCACAGCTACCGTCTGTGGGAGAAAGAGAGTCTGAAGGACGAAGAAAATCCTCTGGTGCCTTACCATGTTACGGAACCGGTGGTTCTGCGCCGCTGGCCGGATCAGGATACGGAATTTTCCGGACGCCTGCTGGGAGGATGTGTGGACTGCCTGGTAAATCTTGTCGGCACGGAATTTGACCGTGTGCAGGAATTTTCCGAAACGTACCGGGAGGACGGAATCATCTGGTTCCTGGAATGCTGTGATCTGAATGTGATGGCAATACGCCGCGCATTCTGGCAGATGGAACATGCGGGATGGTTCCGCCATGTCAGAGGATTTCTGATTGGGCGCCCCAGAGAGGCTTACGGTCAGGAACTCATGGGAATGGATCCGTATCGCGCGGTTCTCGGTATTCTGGAGAAGTACCATGTTCCGGTGATTATGGATGCGGATATCGGACATATGCCGCCGATGATGCCGCTGATTACCGGAAGTTTTGCCGATGTGAAAGTCAGAGGGAATGAACTGTCCGTGCAGATGCAGCTGAAGGAATAAAACCAGCCTGTAAAAGCGGACAAAAGGACCGGATGCCGTGACAGTTCTGACAGTTTAGTTGGATGAATTGTCAGAACTGTCACTATGATCTGTTGCAAAACAGAAATAGGGCTTGACAAATATGGTCACATCTGCTTATACTAAAGAAAATCAAAAAACCAAAGCGATGAAGAGAAGAGTACGCTGTGAAATGTCACAGAGAGAAATCCCGTGTGGTGAAAGGATTTTGTCAGGAAGCAGCCGAAGACCAACTCTGAGCGGCCCCAATCCGGCCCGGTGATTCCGTTATCGTCATAAATGAAGAGGTTCTGAATCTGTTTTGCCGGTACAGCTGTCCGTATACGGGCCGGCACTGGAAATTCGGAACAAGCGGGGTGGAACCGCGATGAAATGAATGATCGTCCCCTTCTGTACAGAGAGATTTGTATGGAAGGGGATTTTTTGTTGCGGCATGGGAAGTTATTTCTGAGAGGAGCCAATACTCTGCTGCTTTCTGAGAAATCTTCATAACAACCGTTCAGCTGGCTGAACGGTTACAAAGATTCAGCTTTTTGAGACTGCCGTACGGAACAGCTTTTTATCGTCCCCATGCAACATGAAAATATGTTAAATCATGATGGCAGAAATCAGCCCAAAAGGAGGAAAGGTAATGATTATTACACTGAAAGATGGAAGTCAGAAGGAATATTCCGGAAGTATGAGCGTGATTGATATCGCAAAAGATATCAGCGAAGGACTGGCCAGAGTGGCCTGTGCTGGTGAAGTGGACGGGGAGGTTGTGGATCTTCGTACGATCATTGACCGGGACTGTAACCTGAACATCCTGACATTTCAGGATGAAGGAGGCCGGGGAGCATTCCGCCATACAACTTCCCATATTCTGGCACAGGCAGTAAAACGTCTGTATCCGGATGCAAAACTTGCGATCGGACCTTCTATTGCAGACGGATTTTACTATGATATTGACAAAGATGTGCCGCTGACCAGCGAGGATCTGGAAAAGATTGAGGCAGAGATGAAAAAAATTGTAAAGGAAAACCTTGCAATTGAAAGATTTGAACTGCCGAGAGAAGAAGCGATTGCTCTTATGAAGGAGAAGGAAGAACCCTATAAAGTAGAGCTGATCGAGGATCTGCCGGAGGATGCGGTGATCAGTTTCTATCGGCAGGGAGAATTTACAGATCTCTGTGCGGGACCGCATTTGATGAGCACAAAGCCGGTGAAGGCATTCAAATTGACCAGTCTCGCGGGCGCTTACTGGAGAGGAAGCGAGAAAAACAAAATGCTGCAGCGTATTTATGGCACAGCGTTTACGAAGAAAGCGGAGCTGGACGAGTATCTGACGATGCTGGAAGAAGCAAAGAAACGTGATCACAGAAAGATCGGAAAGGAACTGGGACTGTTCATGATGTGTGAGGACGGCCCGGGATTCCCGTTTTTCCTGCCCAAAGGAATGGTGCTGAAGAATACGCTGATGGAATACTGGAGAGAAATTCATCAGAAAGCGGGATATCAGGAGATTTCAACACCGATTATTCTGAACCGCCGTCTCTGGGAGACTTCCGGACACTGGGATCATTATAAGGAAAACATGTATACAACAGTCATTGATGACGAAGAGTATGCGATTAAACCGATGAACTGTCCGGGCGGCGTTCTGGTTTACAAATCGGAGCCCCGTTCCTACCGTGACCTGCCGCTTCGCCTTGGTGAAGTCGGACTGGTACATCGCCACGAAAAATCCGGCCAGCTGCACGGACTGATGCGTGTGCGCTGCTTCAATCAGGATGATGCGCATATTTTCATGACACAGGATCAGATCAAGGATGAGATCAAGGGTGTTGCAAATCTGATCGATGATGTTTACCGCCTGTTCGGATTTAAGTACCATGTGGAACTGTCTACCCGTCCGGAGGACAGCATGGGAAGTGACGAGGACTGGGAAGTGGCTACAGATGCGCTGCGCGCTGCTCTGGAGGAGCTTGGCCTTGCGTATGTGGTAAACGAAGGCGACGGAGCTTTCTACGGACCGAAGATCGATTTCCATCTGGAGGATTCCATCGGAAGAACCTGGCAGTGTGGAACGATTCAGCTGGACTTCCAGCTTCCTCTTCGGTTTGAACTGGAATATACAGGCGCGGACGGGGAGAAACATCGTCCGATTATGATTCACCGCGTGGTATTTGGTTCCATTGAGCGTTTTATCGGAATTCTGATTGAACATTTTGCAGGAGCGTTTCCGACCTGGCTGGCTCCGGTTCAGGTGAAGGTGCTGCCGATTTCCGAGAAGTATGCGGACTATGCGCAGAAGGTCTATGAGCGTGTTCAGAATGCAGGCGTTCGTGTGGAAATTGATACTCGGTCTGAGAAGATCGGATATAAGATTCGTGAGGCGCAGAACCAGCATGTTCCGTATATGCTGATTGTCGGCGCGAAGGAAGAGGCGGAAGAAAGCGTATCTGTCAGAAGCCGTTTTAAAGGAGATGAAGGTTCCAGAAAACTGGAAGATTTCCTCTCTGATGTACAGACAGAGATTAAAAATCGTGAAAACCGCAAAGTAGAAGTGGAAACAAAAGAGGATTAATCCCCCAAATTTATTTTTAACAAGGCTGCCCCGCCTTTGACAAAAAAGGGAGCAGGGCGGCCGGATCAGCGATTCCCGCTGAAAAGAAAACAGAGAGCAGCATGTTTGTGATAAGCATGCTGCTCTTTGTTTTAGATTACATAAAAATGTAAAGACTTCCGGTAAACAGATGGAAGAAGGCATATGATTCCGGATGCCCGAATTACGCCACGGAACCTGCGTCTGCAGACGCTGCGGAAGCGCTGTCTGCATTTTCAAGCGTAACTGTCACGGTTTTCTCCGCATAGGTGCCCTGATCCGGAACCATCACAGTAATTTCCACCTGTGTGCCTGCGGCGTAATACTGCAGGAGATTCTGGAGTTCGCTGACAGAAGAAACAGAGGTTCCGTCAAACTTTGTCAGTATGCTGCCTGCAGTGATACCTGCAGCTGCGGCCGGGCTGTCGGCAGAGACACTTCCGATGTAAACGCCCTGAGGAATCTGATAGGCCTGCGCGATGTCGCTGGAGATATCTCTGCAGGAGACGCCGATGGCTCCCTGATTACTCTCGTCTACCTTTACTTTTGTTGTCTCATTCATCAGATTTTCAATGATGTCCTGCACTCTTGAAATCGGAATGGCGTATCCCATACCCTCGATTTCCGTGGATGAAAGTTTTGCCGTGTTAATTCCGATCACTTCACCGTCCATGTTCAGAAGCGCACCGCCGCTGTTGCCCGGGTTGATGGCGGCGTCTGTCTGGATGTATGTGCTTGTGGTGCCGTCTGTGCCGTCGTCAGAGGATGTGGTGAGCGTCCGGTTTGTGGCGCTGACAATGCCGGTGGTCACGGACTGTCCATAGCCCAGCGCATTTCCGATCGCTACCACCTGTTCGCCGACCTTAAGGGAATCGGAATCGCCGATCACTGCGGCTGAGATATTGGAAAGTGTATCCTGTGGGATATTCTCCAGAGAAACTGCGATTACTGCAAGATCATTGTCGGAATCGGTTCCTTTGATACTGGCCTCGCAGGTCTGGTTGTCGATAAAGCTTACGGAAAGGGTATCCGCGTTTTCAACCACATGGTAGTTGGTGACAATCAGAAGCTCCGTATCATTCTGGCCAATGATTATGCCGGAACCGCAGCTTTCTGTTTCCTGCTGCTGCGGCTGCTGGTAATTATAGCCGTAAAGATTGAAATAGTTCTGGACTTCCTGTACGGACCGGTTGGTGATGGACACGATGGAAGGCATGGCTGCCGATGCGATGTCAGATACGTCCAGACTGCCCGTCGCTGAAGTGCCGGAGTCTGAGGATGTCTGACTGGCCTTCAGAAGACTGGTCTGAGCAGAAGCGCTCTGGGAGGAAGATTGGGTGTTGGCAGCGATGAGGGTATTGACTCCCTGGAAAGTACCTGCGGCCAGTCCTCCGAAAAGCACTGCACTCATGGCAAGCGCGCCTGCTTTCTTTATAAATGTGTTCCGTCTTCTGTTTTTTCTGCTTCCGTTCTTTTTGTTGTTTTCGAAATCCTCCGGTAACATGGAAGATTCGCTGTTGCTTTCTGTGTTGAAAAAGAATTCGTTGTTGTCAAATGTATTTTTTCTCATAATAAATAACGCCTCCTGATATATAACCGACGCTGCGGGTTCTCTTTTTTCTTTACAAGTCAAAGTATAGAGGAAGTCTGTGAAAAAAATGTAGCAGATTTGTGATAAAAATAAGGGGAAAGTGTGGAAAAACTGTGTTCTCGTATCTGACCCTCGCGGCAGTTGCCAAATGGACATGCAAGCATGTCCGCTTGGCTCGTTGCTCGCGGGAATAAAAAAAGAAAAAATGAAGATACTATGCTCTGAAATGAAAAATACAGGAGGTAATGAATATGCCAGCATTAAGTTGTTCAGCAACAACATGTATTTACAACAAACAGGAGCTCTGTTCCAAGGGAGATGTGAAGATCGGAGGTTCCAACGCCCGTCAGGCAGGGGAAACCTGCTGCGAGAGCTTTCAGGAGCGCACCGGGGATTCGATGATGAATTCCATGGCGTCCGGATGCGGATGCACCAATATTTCCATCGACTGTGCGGCGCAGAACTGCCAGTTTAACGAGGCCTGTAAGTGTACGGCGGGCGGTATTCAGATTTCAGGCAGCCAGGCCTGTTGCAGCGATGATACAAGATGCAGCAGCTTTAAGTGCGGCTGAACTGATTCTATGGCTTTACTTACGGCTTGGACAAAAGCCGGAGAAGCCATCGAAGGTCACTGAAATATTATGGAAGAAAAAAATATAAAAAACTATTGACAATAATCGCCCGTCTGTGTTAAAGTAAACGAGTGTGAAAAGAAAGTAGAGTATCCACTCTCACCTTAGCGCAAACGGGCGACTATGGTTCAATATTGAGATATCCTTTTCTGTTGAGCAGGAAGAGGCAATATGCAATGTTTGATGTGGATAGTCTGTCTATCCGCTTTTTTTATGCAAAGACGCGGATCAGCCGACGGCTCAAAGAGTATATGATGGAGGTGCACTACAATTAGCGATTTGATGATTAATGAGCAGATTCGAGACAGAGAAGTACGTCTCATCGGCCAAAATGGGGAACAGTTGGGAATTATGTCTGCGAAAGAGGCATATTTTAAAGCTCAGGAAGCAGGTCTTGATCTGGTTAAGGTCGCTCCTACGGCAAAGCCTCCGGTTTGCAAGATTATTGATTATGGCAAATATAAATATGAACTTGCCAGAAAAGAAAAAGAAGCAAAGAAAAAGCAGAAAACCATCGAAATCAAAGAGGTTCGCCTTTCACCCAATATTGACAGCAATGACCTGAATACAAAAGTAAGTGCAGCCCGCAAATTTATTTCCAAAGGAAACAAAGTAAAAATCACACTGCGTTTCCGGGGCCGTGAAATGGCGCATATGAACAACAGCAAATATATTCTTGAGGACTTCGCAAAGAGCCTGTCGGATATCGCAGTTGTGGAAAAAGCGCCGAAGGTAGAAGGCAGAACCATGACGATGTATCTGGCTGAAAAACGTTAGATTGTGTTTTAGGACTGCATCAGGCAGTTTTCCTGTACACTCTAAGATAGCGCGGTTTTCAGGCCGCAGCAAAGTAAGACTTTTAAGGAGGAAACAACTATGCCAAAGGTAAAAACCAGCAGAGCAGCAGCAAAGCGTTTTAAAACAACAGGAACAGGAAAATTAGTAAGAAACAAAGCTTACAAAAGCCATATCTTAACCAAGAAATCTCAGAAGAGAAAAAGAAATCTGAGAAAGTCTACCGTAGTTGACGCAACAAACGTTAAGAACATGAAGAAGATCCTGCCGTACATGTAAACATGTGCAGCCGGCAGAGATGGAACGTTGATTAAGGAGGAAAATAAGAAATGGCAAGAATTAAAGGCGGTATGAACGCTAAGAAGAAACATAACAGAGTATTAAAGCTGGCAAAAGGATACAGAGGAGCCAGAAGCAAACAGTATAGAGTGGCAAAGCAGTCCGTAATGCGTGCGCTTGCATCTTCCTACGCTGGAAGAAAGCAGAAAAAGCGTCAGTTCCGTCAGCTGTGGATCGCGCGTATCAACGCAGCTGCAAGAATGAACGGCCTGTCCTACAGCAAATTTATGCACGGCCTGAAGCTGGCTGGCGTTGAGCTGAACCGTAAAGTGCTGGCTGATATGGCAATCAATGATTCAGAGGGATTTGCAACACTGGCTGAGCTGGCAAAAAGCAAAGTCGCATAAGACGGCAGTCCGGACCGGCAAAGAGACCCGGATAACGATATGATATGAGAAGGACATTTTCGGAAGAAGACAGAATTCCGGAAATGTCCTTTTTTCTTACCTGTTACCATTCACATAAATCACGGTTCTGTGATATAGTGAATGCAGACAAAGTAACAGTTCAGCGGGCTGAACTGTTACCAGACAAATGGTATTTCCGGCGGCCCCGGGGCTGTCATCGGATCCGTCAGTGAGAGACAGAAGGGAGAGAAGGGAAGCATGCAGATCACGGAACTTCACATTTATAATTTCAAATCAATTCGTGAGATTCATCTTACAGATATTGAGAATGCACTGATCCTGGTCGGACAGAACAGTTCAGGAAAAACCTGTGTGCTGGATGCGGTTCGCGCTGTGGCAGGGTGTTATGAGATCACCGCCGGAGATTTCAATGAGCAGAGGCAGAAGATCGAAATCGAGACGGAGCTGCTGGTGACGGAAGAAAATCTCCGCTCTTTTCATGAACAGAGGCTGGTGAGCGGGTATCGCCGCTATGAAAAGTGGCTGGCGGATTTCAGAAACAAGATTCCTTCGTTTCAGAACGGACGTCTGAGATTTACGTTTCAGGTCAGCCCGGACGGGCGAATACGCTATGGGGACGGTGTTCACAAGAATAACCGGTATCTTCCGCAGATTCTGCCGACGGTGTTTTATCTGGACAGTCAGAGAGATATTCGCCAGATGCAGGAGAAAATCCTGATGTTTCAGGAGGGGGATCTTCTGAAAAAGATGAGAACCGGATGTTGCATGTTTGATTCGGGAAAGCGATGCAGTCACTGTTTTTCCTGTATCGGGTTGATCTGCCGGAAATCGCCGGAAGAAATGAATGCGTTTGAGGCGGAAAAACTGCTGGAATATAAACTGTATCAGATGAATCTGAACGGGTTTTCGGAGACTGTCAACCGGATTTTCGCCGGAAACGGCGGCCAGGAGTTGGTGCAGTATGAACTGCACTGCCACACGGAAGAAATTTTCCGGGTGGAGGCCACGGCAAAAAACCGCCACAGAAATACTGCGATGCCTGTGGAACAGATGGGAAAAGGAATGCGGAGCATCTATATTCTGTCTCTGCTGGAAGCCTGCATGGAGAAGGAGGGGAATCTTCCCGGTCTGATCGTTGTGGAAGATCCGGAGATTTTTCTTCATCCCCGGCTCCAGAAGATTTCCAGTGAAATTCTGTTTCGCCTGTCCATGAAAAGCCAGGTGATTTTCTCAACCCATTCGCCGAATCTTCTGTTTCATTTCAACAGCCGCCAGATCCGGCAGGTGGTGCTGGATGACGAGGATTACTCGGTGATCCGGGAAAAGACAGATATTTCGGAGATCCTGGACGATCTGGGATATTCGGCCAATGACCTGCTGAATGTAAGTTTTGTCTTTTTTGTGGAGGGAAAGCAGGACAAAAGCCGGCTGCCGCTGCTTCTGGAACGGTATTATTCGGAGATCTGTGACGAGAAGGGAAATCTGTCGAGAATTGCGATCATTACGACCAACAGCTGTACAAACATTAAGACCTATGCAAATCTGAAGTACATGAACCAGGTGTATATTCAGGATCAGTTTCTGATGATCCGCGACGGGGACGGAAAGGATCCCCAGGAGCTGACGGCGTCTCTGTGCAGATATTATGATGAGAGAAACCGTGAGGATGCGGACCGGCTGCCCCGGGTCCGTCCCAGGAATGTTCTGATTCTGAAATACTATTCTTTTGAAAATTATTTTCTGAACCCGGAACTGATGACAAAGATTGGAATTCTGGACAGCCCGGAAGAGTTTTACCGGATTCTGTGGGAAAAGTGGCAGGAATATCTGCATCGCCTGAGCAGCGGACGGCATCTGACGGAAGTGCTGGGGCGGGAATTTACCGGACCGGAGGATATGAAGGCGCATATGGAGGAAATCAGGATGTATCTGCGGGGGCACAATCTGTTTGATATTTTCTATGGAAAATATAAAGATCGGGAGCAGGAACTGCTGAAATCCTATGTGGAACTGGCGCCCCGGGAGGAGTTCCGGGATATTCTGGATGGCATCGACAGATTTATCTATTTTTATAACCGGAGATCCTCATGAGACAGGCGAATCCGGTTCGGGACAGGCGTCGGCAGTAAACATGGAAAAAATACCGAGGATCGCCCGGCGAAGATACGGGCGGTATTCCTGCATGGATACCGGATCCTGGTAGAGAATACAGTGATAGCAGGTGGAATCCACCAGCTCGATGACCGTGAAAAGGAGAAGCTCCGGCTCCGCGCATACGATGGAGTTTTTTTCGAGAACTTCCAGATAATACTCATAAAACTGGCGGGATTCCTCGGGGAGCTTTTCCTGAAACGCCGTCTTGAAGATCCCCCAGGACAGGTTTTTGGCGATAAACTGCAAAAGAGCAGGCTCTTCTTCGAATCTCTCTATGATATAGTCGAACATTCCGAGAATCAGGGTCTCCGGGCGCAGCACGGCCTGGGGATCCAGGGTGGCGTAAGCTTCCGACAACAGCTGGGCAGCTTTGCTGGCGATCAGTTTGTCCCGAAGTTCGTATTTGTCCTTGAAATAGAGATAGACTGTTCCCTTTGCCAGCCCTGCTTCCGTGACAATGTCGGAGATTGTGGTTTTTGCAAAGCCTTTTTCTGTAAACAGACGGAAAGCCGTGCGGAACAGTGCGTCTTTCTTTTCTCTTTTCTTTGTTTCCCATTTTCCCATACTATGTTCTCCCATGGCTTTCTTCCGGCGCCGTCTCCCGACAGACAGGACAGCTTTTTTCTTATTATTTCCCAAAACTTTTCCGAAGTCAACCGGGAAGTGAGGAACAAAGCAGAAAAATTGTTACAATTCAGCCAGGTCTGTGCATTCACTGCACAGACCGTATGAAAACGCAGAGTCTGTGGGCATCCGGCCCATCGCGAAGCGATTTTCAATGGCCGGATGCCGTAACAGTTCAGTGGGCTGAACTGTTACGAAAAATTCTTGACTTGGAGTGCACTCCAGGTTTTATGATAATAATGCAGTCACTTGTAAAGAAAAGAAAGAAACAGACGCGGCAAGTATGTCGGGAAGGGGAAGTTTATGAAAATCATGAACAAAGAGGAATTTGATCAGGCAAACGTATTCGGACTTGGTATGGAAAATACGGGGTTCGCTCAGTATTTTATCGGCCAGTCCTATCTGAATCCGCTGACGGACAGAGAAAAATGTGTGGTGTCGCTGGCAAATGTGACTTTTGAACCGGGGTGCCGTAACAACTGGCATATCCACCATGCAAAGAGCGGAGGCGGACAGATTCTGGTCTGCACAGCAGGGGAAGGCTGGTATCAGGAAGAGGGAAAAGAGCCGGTCAGCCTTACGCCGGGAACCGTGATCACAATTCCGGCGGAGGTGAAGCACTGGCACGGAGCGAAGGCAGACAGCTGGTTCAGCCATATCGCCGTGGAAGTTCCGGGCGAGGAGACGAGCAATGAATGGTGCGAGCCTGTGACGGATGAGGAGTACGGGAAATTATAAAAATCTGTGGAATCCGGGAACAACAAATATCATAAAAGGCAGCAGTTCGGCTGGCTGAACTGCTGCCGTGAAAGTGCAGGTGTCAGAATACAGTGAATTCTGGCGGCTGCACTATTTTATTGCATTTTATCAGGAAATATCCTAAAATAAATATAAATTCAGAACTTTCAGGGCTGCAGGAATCACAGATTGAAGGGGAGAGGCAGAGCATGATTACAATAAAAGAGCTGGCAAAGGAGCTGGGAGTCAGTCCGACTACAGTATCCAATGTCATCAATGGAAGAACCAGAAAAATGTCTCCTGAGACGAGAAAGAGAATAGAGATTGCCCTTGTGGAACACCATTATATGATGGAAAACCGGAGGGAACACCAGAAAGAAATCCGGCTGATTGCCCTGGATTTCTGTCTGGGAGAGAAGAAAAATGTACTGACAGACCCGTTCTGCGGCGTTCTGATGGAGGCGGTGATTGAGAATCTCCGGGAATGCGGAAGGTATGTGGTCAGCGATTCTCCGTCCGGTGAGGATGCGATTCTTGGAAAACTGGAGGCCCGGAATATTGAGGGAGCCATCGTTCTCGGGTATGACCCGGAAAAGTGCGAGGAGCTGACCAGGCGAGCGGCAAAGCCCATTGTATTTATTGATTCCGGGGACGGAAATTACGATAATATCGGTCTCCAGGATCGGGAGGGCGCCGCGCAGATGACGGAATATCTGATCCGGCAGGGGCATCAGAGAATTGCCTTTTTTACCGATTACAAGGAAAATTCCATCTGTAACCGGATGCGAATGGAGGGATGGCTGGAAGCCCTGCGCCTTCGGAAACTGCCTTTTTTTCAGGAGGATGTCTATGCGCTTCCGCTGGACCGTCATCTGAGAAGTGAAATTATCCGGCAATTTGCCAGAGAAAAGGCCGGAAAAGTCTGTACGGCAGCCTTTTTCGTCAACGATCTTTTCGCGAACGAGGCGGTTGGGATTCTGTCGTCTCAGGGAGTCCGGGTGCCGGAGGATCTCTCGGTGGCGGGATTTGACGACAACATTTATGCACGGCTGTCGAATCCGATGCTGACGACGGTACGCCAGCACCCGGAAGAGAAAGCCTACGAAGCGGTGAAACTGCTGATGAAACGGCTGCGGGGAGAACCGGTTCCCGTAAGATCGATTCACCTTCCAACGGAACTGATCGTCCGGGAAAGCGTAAAAAATATGGGCTGAACTGTAACGATGAAAACGTTGCGGTTCAGCCAGGTCTGTACATTTGCTGCACAGACCGTAGGAAAACGCAGGTTTTGTATAAAACCAGTTGTACAACCTGACAAAACCAGATAGGATGAGTGCAGAAGATACATGCGGCGTACAGATTGCGGAAGATTTTTCATCATGTGGGAATGCCGGAAAAAGTATTCAAAGAAAACGGAGGTTGTTTATGGAACTGAAGCAAAGCTATTTTGAACTGTATGGGGACAATGAAATCACGCAGTATCGCTGGGATCAGCTGCAGGAGATTATCGCGAGAGCGAAGGCTGCGAGAAGTCCGGAGCTGAAAAAGCAGGACAAAGGCGGAAATCAGTGGTACATGTCCGAGAAAATGGCGGGAATGATGTTGTATGTGGACCGGTTCAGCGAGGATCTGAAGGGGTTTGAGGAAAAAATTGATTATCTCGCCGAGCTGGGAATTACCTATGTGCATTTTATGCCGCTGCTGAAATCCAGAGAGGGAAACAATGACGGAGGATATGCGGTTGCGGATTATCTGTCGGTGGATAAGAAGTTCGGGACGATGCGCCAGCTGGAGCGGGTTGTCAAACTTCTGAAAAAACGGGGAATCCGTACCTGTATCGACTTTGTGCTGAACCATACGGCAAAGGAACATGTGTGGGTACAGGAGTACAGAAAAGGCAATCATGACTACGACAATATGTATCATATGTTCGACGACGACACGATCCCCAATGAATATGAAAAGACGATGACAGAGATTTTTCCGGGAGTCGCGCCGGGAAACTTTACCTGGTATCCGGATCTGAACAAGTATGTGATGACACGCTTTTATGAATTTCAGTGGGATCTGAATTATTCCAATCCCCAGGTCTTCAACAAAATCGTCGAGGTTCTCCTGACGCTGGCGAACAAGGGCATCGACATTTTCCGACTGGATGCGATTCCGTATATGTGGAAAGAGCTGGGAACTTCCTGTATGAACCATCCGAAGGTGCATACGCTGCTCCGGATGATGTATCAGATTGTGCAGGAGGTCTGCCCGTCGGTAATCTTTCTGGGGGAAGCGATCGTGGAGCCTCATGAGATCGTCAAATACTTCGGCACAAAAGAGGAGAAGGAGTGCAATGTCATGTACAATGCATCTCTGATGGTGCTGCTGTGGAGTTCGCTGGCCACGAGGGATGTCCGGCTGATGGAGCGTTCCCTGGCGAAAGATTACGGGGTACCGTCGGACGGCGTATGGATCAATTACGGCAGATGCCATGACGATATCGGTTGGGGCTTTGAGACGGATATTCTCCGGGATCTTGGATGGGATCCGGAGGCCCATAAGCAGTTCATGATCCGCTTTATGGAGGGCAGGTATCCGGGCAGCTTTTCCATCGGAGAACTTTACGAATTCAATCCGGTGACCCTGGATGCGCGAAACAGCGGAACATTTGCGTCCATGTGCGGTCTGGAACAGGCGCTGAAGGAAAAACACAGCTACAAGATCGAGCTGGCGATCAAGAGAATTCTGCTGCTGAACTCTATTATCATCTCCTATACGGGAATTCCGCTGTTTTACAGTGGGGATGAGATCGGTCAGCTGAACGACTGGAGCTACAAGGAGATCCCGGAGGAGGCAGGGGATTCCAGATGGCTTCACCGTCCGAAGATGGACTGGGAGGCAGCGGAGAAACGGAACGATCTGGCGACTGTTCAGGGAAAGATTTTCCAGGGAATCCGCCGGATGCTGGAGATCCGCAAAGGATCCGAGTATTTCCGGTCCGATCTGAAATCCACACCGGTAGATCTTGATAATAAGGCGGTTTTCGGATTCCATAAAGAAAACAAGATGATGGTGCTGGCAAACTTCTCGGAGCAGGAACAGTGGGTGGACGCGGACCGCTTCAGCTGGTTCGGCCTTCCGGGAGAAATGACGGATCTGCTGACGGGACGCCCGGTTCGTTCTTACAACAATCAGATTCTGCTTGGGCCCTATGAGTATCTGTGGCTGGTTTAAAATGCCATAACCGTTCAGTCAGCGGAACGGTTACAAAAGGCATCAGTTCTGCAGCACAGTGCATTAAATTATGAAAAAAGACAGAAGATGACGCATCGTAACGGTTCCGCTGGCTGAACGGTTACGGCGTATCAGGCGCATCGGGAGGAGGAAACAATGGCAATTATTTACCAGAAGGAGAGCGGATTATTTACGCTTCAGACAAGAACAGGCACCTATCAGATGAAAGCGGACAGCCACGGAGTGCTTCTGCACACTTATTACGGGGCAAAAACCGATGAAAGCGATTATTCTTATCTGATTATGCCGGCAGACAGAGGGTATTCCGGACAGCCGGGAGATCTGGGAAATGAGAGAACGTATTCCCTGGATTTTTATCCCCAGGAGTATTCCGTTCACGGCAGCGGGGATTACAGAATCACCGGAATCAAGGCCGGATTTCAGGGACAGGTTCCGGTACTGGATCTGAGATATTATGACAGCAGGATCACGAAAGGAAAGTATCGCCTGGAGGGACTTCCGTCCATGTTCGCCGACGGCAGTGAGGACGGGGTTTCCACGCTTGAGGTGATCCTGAAGGATCGATATGAAGAATTTTATGTGCACCTTTTTTACGGTGTCTATGAGGAAGAGGATGTGATCACCCGTGCGGTGACGGTGGAAAACCGCACCGGAAGAACCGTGGAACTGAAGCGTGTGATGAGCGCATGCGTGGATTTCATGGAAGGCGATCTTGAACTGATTCACTTTTTCGGAAAGCATACGCTGGAACGTCAGATGGAGCGGCGCCCGCTGACGCACGGAATCACGGAGATCAGCAGCCGAAGAGGAACCTCGAGCCATCATCATAATCCGTTTGTGATCCTTGGAAAACCGGATACCACGGAAGACCGGGGCGAATGCTGGGGAGCGGCTCTTCTGTACAGCGGTAATTTCCAGGCGCAGACAGAGGTGGATCAGATTCATCAGACCCGTCTGACCATGGGAATCAGCGATGAAGAATTTTGCTGGAAGCTGGCGGACGGCGAGTGTTTTACCACGCCTGAGGTCTGCATGATTTACACGGACGAAGGGTTCACAGGCCTGTCTCACCGTTTTCATAAAGCGTTTTTCCACCGGCTGATTCGCAGTCCGTGGAAAAACCGGATGCGTCCGATCCTGGTCAACAACTGGGAAGCGACCTATTTTGATTTCAACAGGGAAAAACTGATGGGGCTTGCCCGCCAGGCAGAGGAGCTTGGGCTGGATATGATGGTGCTGGACGACGGGTGGTTCGGAAAGAGAGACAGCGACAATTCCGGTCTCGGCGACTGGTGGGTGAACGAAAAGAAGCTCGGATGCTCAATGAAAGAGCTGGCGGAGCAGGTGAACGAGATGGGACTGTCCTTCGGCCTGTGGTTTGAACCGGAGATGGTTTCCGAGGACAGCGATCTGTACCGGGAGCATCCGGATTTTGCGCTGCGGATTCCCGGGAGAGAGCCGGTGCGGAGCAGAAACCAGCTGGTACTGGATTTTTCAAGAAAAGAAGTGCGCGAGTATGTGGAGCGGCAGATGTTCCAGGTACTGGACGAGGCCAATATCATTTATGTAAAATGGGATATGAACCGGAGCATTGAGAATGTCTGCAGCGCAGCGTATCCGGATGGAAGCCAGGGAGAGATCCTTCACAGATATGTGCTTGGCCTGTATGAGATGACGGAGCACCTGCTGGAGCGGTATCCGGATCTTCTGCTGGAGGGATGCAGCGGAGGCGGCGGACGGTTTGACGCCGGAATGCTGTACTATGCCCCGCAGATCTGGTGCAGCGACAATACGGATGCGGTGGAGCGTCTGAAGATTCAGTACGGAACCTCCTTTGCCTATCCGATGTCCAGCGTATCCGCTCACGTGTCTGTGTGCCCGAATCATCAGAACAGCCGGGTGACGCCGTTTAAGACGAGAGGGATCTGCGCGATGCAGGGAGCTTTCGGATACGAGCTGGACCTGAGCCGTCTGAACGTGGAAGACAAGGAAGAGATCCGGAAACAGGTGAAGATCTACAAAGAAAATTTCCAGGTGATTCAGACCGGGGATTACTATCGGCTGACATCTCCGTGGGAGAACCGTGACGTAACCGTCTGGAGTTATGTGGCGGAAGACAGGAGCAGGGCGATTCTCTCTGCGGTATACACCGATCTTCACGCGAATCCTGCGCCGGTCCGTGTGCACTGGAAAGGCCTGGAGGCGGATGCGGTTTATGAAGTCGAAGGCCGAGAATATACCGGTGCAGCGCTGATGTACGGCGGATATCTGCTGCCGGTGCCAGGCTGCAATTATGATTCCTGTATGCTGGTTGCGGTGAAGAAAAACTGAAGATAAGATCCGGCGGGAGGGCGTCTGAATCCTGTGAATATTTTCTTTCATGGGAGGGCGTCCTCCCTTTTCAGTTTCCTGAATGGATACGAAACAATCCGGTTTGTGGAAAGTGCTGTGATTTCCTCTGAATTTTTTTGTAAATAAAATTTCAAATACCATTGAAATTAAGAAATGTTTTTGTTATACTGGTTAAAACAGATAAAAAAAGGAGGTTTAGGAGAGAAAAAGACAGCAAAACTGACAAAAGATTAACAAGTAAATGAATCTATTCCTGGCATGTCAGATGTCTGCCTTTGCCTGGAAATCAGTATTGCGGCTCAAATTTTATTCTAAGGAGGAAATTGATCCTGAATTATTCATGAGCAAATAAAAATGCTCATAATCACTAAACCTTGTTCCAG
>ERZ1643246.1242-NODE-1242-length-28329-cov-6.425691_pt1 | contig 28329 bp, 31 predicted proteins | sample MGYA00579265_ERZ1643246 | MGnify/ENA primary metagenome ERZ1643246 (study PRJEB29033, sample SAMEA4952261) | chicken gut metagenome | biome: Broiler Chicken; feature: Gastrointestinal Tract; material: Caecum | place: Ireland | collected 2018 | study: Broiler...
TTGTTTGCTATACACTTTTTTGGTGGTTTACCTCTACTTCTTTGTTTCAAACTTTGTTCCTCCTGGTAATATTCCATTCATTCATGATTTCCCGGATCGAGATTCCGGCGGACATCATATGTATCACTTCCTCCCTGGCCGAGTCAAACTGATGGAACAGATCCAGACATTCTTCAAGGCTTCCATAGACCTTCCAGTAGCCGGAATAGAGAAAGTTTTTCCCTTTGTGAGAGATAAAGCCGGCCACATCTTCGGGAGGATATCCCAACAGCAGTCCCAGTTCGTGGGGGAATTCCTCCCGGCAAGACATATGAGCCTCATAGCGGTCTGAAATGCGCTGCAGAATATCCGGAAGCGTTTCGCTCCCATATCCCAGCTGCTTCATCAACCGGCGTACACTCTTCTGCTCCAGGGTCCGTTCCAGTTCCTCTCTCCGATACAGGAAAAAGGCAGCTTTCCGTCCGGACTGATACAGAAGAAAAACAGAGATTCCGGTATTGCAAAAGACCCGGCTTACCTGCTGCTCCAGCTCGGACCGCACCGTCAGCAGGTTGGAAATCTTGAGACCTGCCAATAAGGGTGCACATTGAAGGCCAATCTGCGCCTCCAGTCTGCTTCGGTCCATCGTGCATATCAGCTCCAGGGCTTCTGTGCTCATATTCGTCCCCTTTCCTTTTAACAGATTATAGTTAGTAGTAACTAACTATCTGATATCATAACAGAATATGCAAAGAAAAGCAATAAGGTGAAAGCAAGAATTATTATCAATAGAGGACAGAAATCGCATCTTGTACAATTGCGGGAAAATAAAAGTGAGAAAACAAAAAAGCCTCAAAAGACGTACAGCCGCAAGTGCTGTTTCGACTTTTGAGGCAAAGTGAAAACGTAATGGATATTCGTTAAAGGGAAAGGGAAGGTTCCTGGAAATATACCACGGTCAAATACTGGCCGGCGTGGATGGTGTCCTCCCGCAGATTGTTCATCTGTTTCAGTTCTTTTACATATTCCTCCACCGACATCGGACTGCCCTGACGGTACTGGTCTGCAATGGTCCAAAGATTATCACCATTTTCAATGCAGATGCTCTTGTAGTAGCGGATTGCACTGCTCTCCTCCTCTCCTGCCATGGAGACCAGGACAGAATGGCTCAAAAATCCGGTGGCAAAAATCAAAACTGCAATCAAGGTAAGAAACAGCTTTCTCATCATAGGTAACCCCTCCGTTCGAATAAAGCAAACATATGTTCTTTTCATACGTGTAATATACCACCAGAACATATGTTTGTCAATAAAAACCGAACAAAAGTTTGCATTTTATTCGAACATATGTTACTATGTAACTATTCAGAATGACTGTTGATAGAAAGAAAGATCGGGAGGGTTTTATGACTCAGGATAAGATTACCGCAAAGCAGGAAGAGATTTTACAGTATATTAAAGATACGATTTTAAAGAAGGGCTATCCCCCCTCAGTCCGGGAAATCTGTGAGGCGGTACATTTAAAGAGTACCTCTTCCGTTCATTCCCATCTGGCCACTCTGGAGGAGCGCGGCTATATCCGCCGGGACCCCACCAAGCCCAGGACCATCGAGATTCTGGATGATTCGTTTGCCCTGAATCTGAACCGGGAGATGGCCAATCTTCCGGTTGTAGGAACGGTGGCAGCCGGGCAGCCCCTGCTGGCGGAACAGAACATCGAGGAGTATTTTCCTGTTCCGGTAGAGCTTCTGCCTAACGCAGATGCCTTTATGCTGAAGGTGAAGGGGGACAGTATGATCAACGCAGGAATCTTCGATGGGGACCGGATTATTGTGGAGCAGACCCATTCCGCCCAAAACGGAGATATCGTAGTTGCCCTGCTGGATGACTCCGCTACGGTGAAGCGCTTCTATAAGGAGGACGGTCACTACCGCCTTCAGCCGGAAAACGATGCCATGGAACCCATTATTGCGGATCAGGTGGATATTCAGGGAAAGGTAGTAGGTTTATTCAGACTGATGAGATAACGGTTGAAAACAGGTGAGATTGAATGCACAAAGGCGGCATGTTTCCCGCAGGGGAAGCGTGCCGCCTGAAAATTTGCGCTCTCGTGATCGAATTATAACTCCTCTACATCCACAAAGGTCTTTCCGTCTCTCCAAATCCGCTCCAGATCATAGAACAGACGGTCTTCCCGGCTGAACAGGTGGATGATGACATCGCCATAGTCCAGCAGGATCCAGTTGGCGTTCTGATAGCCTTCTACCTGACGGCATTCCCATCCTTCGCGGCCAAGGACCTCCTGGACATGGTCTGCCATAGCCTGGACCTGATTGATATTGGAACCGTCGGCGATGATAAAATAGTCCGCCAGTACGGAAACCTCATGAATATCGATGATTTTGATGTCGCCGCCCTTTTTGTCGCTCAGGGCTTTATAGGCCAGCTTTACAAGCTCTTTTGGCTGCTTCACTCTGCATCCTCCTTTTCTTCCTTTTGCTCTCCGTTGATCAGTGAATCAAAATACTGGTAAGCCTCTGTCGTCAGGGGATCAATGACTCCCCCCTTCTGCTTCAAGTACTCAAGGGTGCTCTTCAGGATTTCATACATGGTGCGGTCCAGGTCCTGGAAGGCCAGGGCGCGCATCTTGGCCAGATTGGAAGCTTTATACCGCCTGGGCTCAATGTAATCCGCAATATAGAGAATCTTATCCAACGTCCCCATATTGGGCTTCCCGGTGGTGTGACAGCCAATGGCGCTCAGAATTTCCGGGTCTGTGATCTGATAGCGGTTTGCGGCCAGCCATTCACCGTACTTGGCGTGAAGGGTGGACAGGGCTTGCTCCTCCTGGGGGCTTACGGGGATTTTGTGCTTTTGGCATTTCTTTAAGATAATATCATCACTGAAGCGCTTTCCGCAGTCGTGAAGCAGTCCGGCTACCTCCGCCTGGTTCAGGTCCGTGCCGTAGCGCATGGCCAGAGCCATACAGGTGAAGGAAACACTGAGGGAATGCTCATAGCGCATAGCCGGAAGACGGCGCTTCAGATTTTTGCGGAGCATCTGAATATAGCTGCTGTAATTGTCCATGACTATTCATTCTCCTTTTCCTTGCGATAGAGTCCGTTCTTGCGGATATAATCCGCTACACCGGGGGGCAGATAGGAATCGATGGACTCACCCCGGGCAGCCATCTGACGGAGCATAGCTGAGGAAACATCCATTTCCCGGCAGTGCAGACGGAAGATTTTTGCCTGAAAATGCTCCGCCAGATACTGGATCTGTTGATCCAGGCTGCGGGGAGCATGTTCACATTCCCTTCCCGCTACCAAAAGGGTGGTCTCGCTCATCAGTTCCTGAGGATGATACCAGTGCTCCATCTGATACAGGGAATCAGCGCCGATAATAAAATAGAAGTTGAGATCCGGATAGGCCTCATTGAGCAAATGAAAGGTCTGGGCGCTGTAGGTACTGCCCGGCCGGCGCAGTTCAAAGTCAGAATACCGGAAATAGGGAATTCCTTTAATGGCCAGTTTTACCATATCCTGACGGAGGCTGCCGTCCGTTACGTGATGATCCCGCTTATGAGGCGGATGGCCGGAGGGCATAAACCAGATGGATTTCAGATCATATTCCCGGTAGGCCTGATGGGCCAGCAAAAGATGTCCATTGTGGATGGGGTCAAATGTTCCTCCCATAATTCCGATGGAATCTCTCATGTTTCAAAACTCCTTAACATAAAAAAATTATGTCTACCTATCTGCTGCTAAGTCTCATGCTGCACCGTTTTATCTGGGAAGCTGGATCTTGCGCTTGGCCTCATCCTTGGCCGGACGGTACAGAACGATCTTGCGGCCAATTACCTGGACCACCTGGGAATGGGTGCGCTCTGCCAGCACATCTGCGATGGAGCTTCCGTCGTCCAGACAGTTTTTCAAAACGGTAATTTTGATCAGCTCCCTGGCCTCAAGTGCTTCGGAAACCGCCTGGGTGACCTCAGGTGTCAGGCTGGACTTTCCAATCTGAAAAATGGGGTCCAGTTTCATAGCCAGGCCTTTTAAATAGGCTCTCTGCTTGCTTGTCATAGGTTTAATCCTTTCTAATCTAAACGGCAAAGGCCATCTGCTGGCCCTTACCGGTAATAATCAAATTCCAGGCCGTACATCCGTACGGTATCGCCTTCCTGGATTCCCGCCTTCTCCAGCTCATCCAGGATGCCGGTGTTCTGGAGGAATTTCTGGAAGAAATCAAATCCCTTTTCGGATTCCAGATTGGTATAGCCCAGCATTTTTTCGATTCTGGGGCCTTCCACCACATAGACGCCCTCTTCCGCCTTTTCCACAGTGTAGGGAAGACTGCGGTCGCCCTGGAACTCCAGCTCAAATTCAGGTTCAAAAATAACCGGAGCGGTATCCACGGTCTTTAATAGCTCGCTCACGTGGTAGAGCAGCTCCTTTACGCCTTTTCCGGACACGGCAGAAATGGGGAATACCTTCATTCCCTGAGGCTCAAATTCTTCCCTGAGCCGCTTCAGAATAGAGGAAGAATCCTGGTCCCCGTACACGGCATCCATCTTATTGGCTGCGATCACCTGGGGACGCTTTAAGAGTTCCGGATTGTAGGCTTCCAGCTCCTTGATGATGGTGCGGATGTCTTCTGCCGGGTCCCGTCCTTCCACGGAAGCGCCGTCCACCACATGAATCAGCACCTTGGTACGCTCGATGTGCTTTAAAAAGGCATGTCCAAGGCCTACGCCCTGGGAAGCGCCCTCAATAAGGCCGGGGATATCCGCCATGACGAAACCGGCGCCGTCGCCTAAGTCCACCACGCCCAGATGGGGATTGAGGGTGGTGAAATGGTAGTTGGCAATCTGGGGTCTTGCGTTGCTGACTCTGGACAGCAGGGTGGACTTTCCTACATTGGGAAAGCCAACCAGTCCCACGTCGGCAATGACCTTTAACTCCAGCAGAACCCACAGCTCCTGGCTGGGCTGGCCCGGCTGGGCGTATTTGGGGGCCTGCATGGTGGAGGTGGCGTAATGCATATTGCCGTTGCCGCCCTTTCCGCCCTTCAAAATGACCACGCGGCTGTTGGGGCCGGACAAATCGGCAATGACCTTGCCGGATTCAAAATCCTTTACAACAGTGCCCTCCGGAACCTTGATAATCAGGTCCTTTCCATCGGCTCCGTGGCATCTGCGCTTTCCGCCCTCCTGGCCGCTCTCCGCCACGTATTTGCGCACATGGCGGAAGTCGGTGAGGGTGTTGAGGCCCTTGTCCACCTGGAAGATAATATCTCCGCCCTTTCCGCCGTCTCCGCCGTCGGGACCTCCGGCAGGCACATACAGCTCCCGGCGGAAGCTGACATGACCGTCTCCGCCTTTGCCTGATTTAATAAAAATTTTTGCGCTGTCGGCAAACATAATCAAATACCTGTTCCCTTCTAAACAAAAAGACTCCATACATAGGGTATGGAGTCCGCTCGTCGTTATTCGTTGATTGCTCTGGGATATACAGAAACCTGCTTTTTGTCTCTGCCCTTTCTCTCAAACTTAACAACTCCGTCTACTAAAGCAAATAAGGTGTCATCGCCGCCCTTGCCTACGTTGTTGCCAGGATGGATTTTTGTTCCTCTCTGACGGTACAGGATATTTCCTGCCAGAACGAACTGGCCGTCAGCTCTCTTGGCGCCAAGGCGCTTGGACTCGGAATCTCTTCCGTTCTTTGTGGAACCAACACCTTTTTTATGAGCGAATAACTGAAGGTTCATCTGAAACATGTTTCTACACCTCCTTAAATTGAATGTTGATATACTTTTTCCCATACTCTTTTCCGATGTTCCGAATACCGAGGACAAGGGAATTCATCAAAAGCTGGGAACCAGGACTGATCTCTGAGGTAAAATGGAACTTGAATCCGCCGGAGCGCTCATCCATCTCTCCCTCATAACCATCCTCCGTAAATGTCTCCACGGAATTGGCCATATTCAGGACAAGGGCCGATACCGCAGCACAGACAATATCCTGTCCGCTCTGGGCAAAACCCGCATGTCCCAAAAGCTCCACTCCCGTATAGACATCTCCGTTTTCAGTGGAATTTCTGAAAATCGTCACCTGAATCATGATCGGTCGAATTAAGCGTTGATCTTCTCAATCTTTACCTGAGTATAGAGCTGACGATGGCCGTTCTTTTTGTGATAGCCAGTTTTTCTCTTATACTTGTAAACGATTACCTTCTTGCCCTTTCCTTCCTTTTCAACCGTTGCGGTAACAGTTGCACCGGAAACGGTGGGGCATCCGATCTTGAGCTCGCCGTCGTTTACAGCTAATACCTGGTCGAAGGTAACAGTCTCGCCTGCGCCTGCGCCCAGTCTTTCTACCTTAATGACATCGCCTTCTGAAACCTTGTACTGCTTTCCGCCTGTAGCAATAATCGCGTACATGAAAGGCACCTCCTATAATCATTACTCGCCAATTTCGGTGGCCTGCCTGAGGGCAGACTCTTAGAACCTCATTGTGCGGCACACTAATGTAGTTTACCATTCAATGGATAGAATGTCAACGGGAAATTTCATTTTTTTCATTCTCCCGGAGCTGCTCTGCGAGAGGACGGCGGACCTTCTTTCGGGTGAGCTCCACCAGTCCCAGTTTTGTCATTTCCACCACGGTGGTTTTGACCGGGTCCAGGGCTACCGCCTGAGCGAGGGTTTTCATCAGAAGCTGATTGTCCTCAGGCCGCTCCATGTCAATAAAATCTGCCACAATGATGCCGGAGAGGTTGCGCAGCCTTAGCTGCCGTCCGATTTCCCATGCGGCTTCCAGATTCAGCTGGAGAATGGTTTCCGCCAGATCCTTTTTGCCGGGGTATTTTCCGGTGTTTACATCGATGACCGTCATGGCCTCGGTGGGTTCTATGACCAGATAACCGCCGGATTTCAGCCAGACTCGCTTGTTGGTGGCCTCGGCTATGGCCTTTTCCAGGCTGCAGACCTTTGAGAGGGACACAAGGGGATCGCTGTACCGGGTCAGGAGAGGCAGGTCTTCAGGCTGGCTTTCGGTCAAATACTCCTGCAGATGAAGAAAGCAGTCCTCCTGATCGGTGACGATGGCCTCCAGCTTTCCCTCATAAGAGTCCCGGAGTGCACAGATATAGCCGGGCAAAGCCTGGTACATACAGGTTTTCGGAGCCCGGCGGGGAGCCTGCTCCAAAATGAATCCGCAGCGCTTTGCCAGGGATTTCAGCTCTCTCAGAATGATTTCCGGTGTCTGGATGCCTGCATTGGTGCGGACAATAACGCCCCAGTCCGGACAGCCGCACTCCTGCAGCGCTTGTTCGATCAAAGGCTTCAGGTCTTCCTTCAGCTTGCGGCTGTTCAGCTTGGAAGAAAAATTGATGCCGGGCTTTTGGGGAGTCAGGACCAGATACCGGCCAGTCAGAGTCAGAAGGCCGGTCAGCACAGGAGCCTTGGTTTTGACCTTGTCCCGCGATACCTGGACGAGAATCTCATCTCCGGAAGCCAGTTTTTTGGCCTCCGGCCGGTTTAAGGGCCTGGGCTGGTATTCAGACAGGCTCAAATATCCGGTCTGGCCTTCCTCAAATTCCACGAATGCGGCGTTTATACCGGAAGCCACCGTCTGAACTCTCCCCACATAGATATTGTTTAAGAGGGAGGAATCCTCCACCGGCTCCAGGGAGATCTGGAGAGCTGTTCTGCCGGAAAACAGGGCTGTTAAAATGCGGCCCTTCCATCTTGTAATAATCAGTTTTTCCATTATTGAATCGCTTCTCCCAGGTCCATCAGCGGAACAAACCGATGGAGTCCTTTTTCCTTTTCCCGGTCTGAGGCAAGGTCAGCATAGACCTCCTTTCTGCAGGTCATCCATGCAAAGGCAGGACGCTCCGTTCCCCTGTGCTGCTCATATGCGTCCAGCACCAGCTCCGGTTTGATGTTCTCCGTGCTTCCGGTGGAAATCTTCATAAAAACAACGGGGGAACCGTTTTCCATGGAAGCGGACAATTCATAAACCAGCTGCTTTAAATCCAGCTGCTTTTCTCCTTTTTTCGTCTTTTTGGAAATGAGGACCTGGTCCTGGCTGTAGAAATCCAGCAGTCCCTGAACCCACTCCTCCGGGCGGTCCATCTCATAGCCCGGACGCAGGGTCAGCTCATAATCTGCTGCAGCCACAATGGACATAGCGTTGGCGGCGGAATCCGGGAGCTTGAAGCAGCCAACTACCTCAAATCCCTCTGCCATAACGGCATTTAACCGTCCGGTCAGGCGGCTGCCCTCCTCCGGCGGCACCACTTCAATATCCAGATATTCGCCGTCACTGGTAATTCCAACCCCCAAAGGAGCGGCAAAGGACATAATCTGATGAGGACTGAAGCCTTCACTGTAGCGGATCCCCACATCCGCCCGCCGGATGGCTTTCTGGAAATAACGCATCACATCCAGATGGCCGATGAACTTCATGTTGCCGTATTTGCGGAATTTGATCCGGATTTTCATAAGGTTCCCTCCTCTCCTGCCTGGGACGGACGGCCTTCATAGCAGACGCCTCCGCCGAACTTCAGAGCGCCGCAGGCGGAGCAGCGCTGCCTGCAGTTGGGAGTAACCTGCTCCTTGCGGGCATTTTCCCACTCCCGTTTCAGGAAATCTTTGCTGACCCCGGCATCGATAAAATCCCAGGGGAAAAGCTCATCGGTTCCGCGCTCTCTGGTGGTATAAAAATCGATGGAAACGCCGCAGGTCTCAAAAGCCTTCATCCAGATTTCATTGTCAAAGTATTCGGACCAGGAATCGTAGACAGCGCCGTTTTTGTATGCCTCCTCAATGACCGCTCCCACCCGGCGGTCTCCGCGGGCCAAAACGCCCTCCAGCACCGTCAGCTCCGCTTCGTGCCAGTTGTATTTCAAACTCTTAAAATTTTTCATTTCCCGGAATTTTCCCCGGACAATGGCCGCACGCTCCAGGAACTCTTCTTTTGTACACATTCTGGCCCACTGGAATGGGGTAAAGGGCTTGGGAACAAAGAAGGAGGAGCTGGCGACTACCTGGACCTTGCCGTGGCGCTGGTCCTTGGGAATCTCATAGTACTCTTCCGCAATTTTTTCCGACAGCAGGGCGATGCCCTCCATATCTTCCCTGGTTTCCGTAGGAAGGCCCAGCATAAAGTAAAGCTTCACCCGGTTCCAGCCGGCCTCAAAGGCTTCTCTGGCTCCTTTTAAGATATCTTCCTCGGTCAGCCCCTTGTTGATGACATCCCGAAGACGCTGGGAACCGGCTTCCGGCGCAAAGGTAAGGCTGCTCTTTTTGATATCCTGTACCTTGCTCATCACATCCAGGGAGAAGGCGTCGATGCGCAGGGATGGCAGGGAAATGTTGACGCCCTTTCCCTTAAACTCCTCAATCAGAAAGTTCACCAGGCCCTCCAGCTGGCTGTAATCGCTGGAGCTGAGGGAACTGAGGGAAATCTCCTCCTGGCCGGTGGACTCCAGCATATGCCGGGCGTAGCGCTTCAGATACTCCAGGCTGTGCTCTCTTAAAGGCCTGTATACATTTCCCGCCTGGCAGAAGCGGCAGCCGCGGATGCAGCCCCGCTGGATCTCCAGCACAACCCGGTCCTGGGTGACCCGGATGTAGGGAACCAGGGGATTGTCGATGTATTCCGCCTCATCCATATGGGTCACCAGCTGTTTGGTGATGGAGGCGGGAGCTTCCGGCACAATGGGAACAAATTCCTTTAAGGTCCCGTCCTCGTGGTAGGAAGCCTCATAAAATGCGGGTACATAGATTCCGGGAATCCGGGCTGCCTTCTTTAAAAAGTCCAGACGGCTCTTTCCCGCCTTTTTGTTCTCCTTATAGCAGTCCATCAGCTGGAAGTAGACGGTCTCACCTTCTCCGATGTAAAACAGGTCGAAGAACTCCGCCAGAGGCTCCGGATTGTAGGCGCAGGGGCCGCCTCCGATGACAATGGGGTCCTCCTCTCCTCTCTGGGAAGCATGGAGGGGGATCTGGGACAGCTCCAGAATCTGAAGGACGTTGGTATAGCACATCTCGTACTGAAGGGTGATTCCCAGAAAATCAAAATGTTTCACCGGCTCCTGGGTTTCCAGGGTAAACAGGGGGATGTTCTTTTCCCGCATAATGGGGTCCAAATCCATCCATGGGGAATATACCCGCTCGCAGTAGATATCCTCCCGGCGGTTGAACATGGAATAGAGAATCTGGATGCCCAAATGGGACATGCCGATTTCATAGACATCGGGGAAGCACATCGCAAAGCGTACATCCACCTTTTTCGGGTCCTTGATGACCTCGTTGATTTCCCCGCCGATATAGCGGGCCGGCTGCTGAATACTCAGCAGGATTTCGTCACTTAATGCTAATTTTTTCATGATTTTAATTACCTTTTGCTGTGCAATTTACAAAATTTCAATTTTCTCTTTTTTGCGGCTTTTTCGGACTGTTTCAGGACCAAAATTGCTGTTGTTTTTTAGCCCGTATTAGCCGGATTTTGCCCCGTTTTCTGGTCGAATGCTTTCCCATACTTCTTCCAGGATTGTGCAGTCATAGGCGACTTCTTCCTGATAGACATATACTTCGTCTGTAAAGTCCGGGGAAGCGTGCCCAAAAATTCGGAAATCGCTTTCATGTCAATTTATGAAAATCATCTGAAAAGCTTTTCCGGTGAAATGGCGTTCCATCGCAATGACAGCAAATGTAATCCATCTCACAAAAGTTGGGCACAAAAAGTTTTTGCTTTTCGTACCAGGCCCGCCGGACAACCAATTCATCAGCCACCCAGTCAGGAATTGGAACACTTCGGATGCCATTAGGCGTTTTGGTCTCCGGCTGTTGTGCGGCAAGGTTGTTTATGGAGAAATTGATAATTCGTATAAATTGTACTATAGGTATATTAATCTGTCAAAGTCTTCTTATCTGTGCAAAATCCGGAATATCCATACCAACTTCCTCCCCCACTCCATCTAAACCTTCCTCCAGCTTCCGAAAGCCCATCGTCTGGATCTCCGAATAGTGTACGAAGTGCTCTGCCCCATCTTCGTCACACAGAAATCCATATCCCTTCCGCACATTAAACCATTTCACTGTTCCATTTACCCGCATTGTTCTCTCTCCTCTCGTCTCTGTTATTGTCTTCGCTTGATGATCCGGGTGATGATCCCTTCCGCGACCTCCCGTTCCATGTTGATCCGGGTAACTAAAAATCCTACCTCATCCCCCTGTCCCGGCAGGCTGGCCGTATTGCAGGAATGGGCGACCGCGTTCACCCGGCAGTCCAGACGCAGAAAATAAGTCCCCTTATAGACGTCGGTAACCGTCCCTACGTATTTTCCCTGGCGCTTCAGGCACGTCAGGTTTTGTTTGCTTACGTTCGGCGAGGCTTCCCGGGCGCTGACTTCCACCTTCAGCTCTTCCGGGGTATCCCCGCTTACGGCCTTCACTACTACGTTTACCACTACCACGTCCCCTATGGCAAACCGCTCATTGGCGTCCTGCATCCACTCCCAGGACATGTCCCGGGCTTTTAGGGAACACTCCACACCGAATACCTCCGGGCGGACCGCTTTCTGTGCCACCGCAATCACACGGGCCTCCACGATCCGGCCCGGGACAATCATGGGGGGTTCCCCTTCCGGATGCTCCAGATAAAATTGGTTCCGCTTTCGGTACATTGCGTCTTTCCGGGAAGCGACCGCGCTTCCGGATTCCTGGTCCAGGTCCCGGATGATGAAATCCAGCTGGGCCCCAAGCATGTTGTTGGCAAGGCGGATCTGGCGGTTCAGCGGGTCGGATTTCTCCCTCCCGTCTCCCTCCAGATTGATCAGCATTTCCTCCATGGGAACTTTGCTGCCCGCCTGAGGTCCCCATGCTGCCTGCATGTTCCGCTTTGTTTGCGGCAGGAACCTTTGTTTCTTCTTTTTCCATGTCATACCACCTTTCCTGCTTAAGTCTCGGATTTTCCGGCATCAAAAAAGCAGCCAGTTTCCCAGCTGCTTTTTGTCCGTCCTGCTAAAAATCGGATGATACCATTATAAAAGATGGAAAATTACAAGTCAATTCACGTTCAGTCGCAAGTATATCCGGATTCTGTCGCATTTTTGTCTCGTTTGGATGCCTGGATTTATTTCTTTTTCTCTGTTTTTGCAGTCCCCACTAAAATATCCGGATTAAACCTTTCGATGCTCTTAAAAAAGACCAGGGAAAGCTCCTGGTACAAATCCTCCGAGTGTCGGCCATCCACCCTGGACAGTTTCCGGACCAGCGGCTGATAGCGGTTCCACAATTCTCCCTTCGCCTCCTTCTTTCCTTGTTTTGCATTCCTTAACAGCTCCTCAAATTCATTCATACCGCTCCAGCTCCTTCCGAATTTTGGTACGTACATAGGTGTAGACTGCCGCCGCCCGTTCCCAATCCATCTTCAGGAACTGTCCAATCTCGCGGAATGTCATATCCCAATAAACTTTGGCGTAAAGAACCATAATCTCCTGGTCGCTCAGCTTCTTCAGGGCTCTTGCCAGCCGGCACCCCACCTGGTCCTGCAGCCAGCTGCGAATCTGCTTTGGCTCCTGTGTCAGTTCCGGAAGGCTTTCCAGGCTCATCGTATCCCACGAAAGTTCCTGCCCTGCCATTTGGGTATTCAACCATTCTTCTCCCAGCAGGTATTCTGCTGATTCGGTCCGAAATTGTTTGCGAAGATAGTCTCTCCGTCCCCGCAGCAATGCCGTCCATACATATCTGGTAAATGTATTTTGTACAATATCTCCATTCATCTCTTCGGTTTCCTCCATTCTCAATCTCGTTGCTCCATACTTCATGAGAATGGGAGGTCCCCGTGCCTGATTCTTTTGAGACAATTCTCTTTTGAGAAACCACGGCCTTAAAGGACCGCAGTTTTTGCGGCTATTTAACAGTATCTTTTATAGATACGTATGAATTGGAGGAAATCTAACAGATTTGATGGATATTTATGGGACTTGTGAAGTGCTTCTTTGCTTTTTATGGAGTTCAATTTAGAATCAAGAGTCGAAGTTCCAATACGATACAGGTAGATTTTGATAGAAAAAAGCTGGAAAACCAGTAGCACTATGGTTTCCCAGCCCGAGTGAATTTAAAGATTTTCATCTATGCTACCGGAATCAGCATAAGCGCTGAATCCGGCAGACGCATTTTAATAAAAGATTTCTCCCCCTTATCCCCCATGGTGTGCGCCATTTTACCTTGTAATGGCTGCCGCAGTCAATTTCATTTTCCTCCAATTTTTTCCATAATCTTATTGAAAACTGTTTATGAAGCTTTTAAGGTTTATTTTTCAGCACTTCTCAGCTCCTCTTTTGAGCGGCTTGACAGCACCCGGTATTTGAGAAAATCCAGATTCTGCCACCCCAAATACCCAAAGCACCGTAAAATCAATAGGTTTGCAGGCGGCATACGAGATGTCTGAATGAAAACACGTTTTCGGCTAAAGCAGCGGCCTTTCTGATTACCACACGAAGAACTGCTTTTTCTTACCCCTGTGAGGCGCCATGACCGCCCGTGTACCAATTTTCAAGTGCCACTCGGAGGTGGTACCGGCAGTCGCAGTATTCGGCTTATTAGCCCGATTTGAAAAAAATTTTTCAGTCCAAAAAGCAAATTTAATAGGGACGAAATATGTGTATGTTAAAGACTGGATGGCGAAAAGTCACCCGTCCTCTAAGACCACGCCCGGCAAAGCCGGGCGAAATTCTTTACTCCCCAGAAATGAATTGGAGTTTACCTCTTAAACATAGCCTATTCTACATACTATTCCTTCTTTCCAATCTATTTATCTTGCGTTAATAACTACAGACTTCATAAGATAAATTGGTGTGGCACTGGAATTAAAGGCTCTATCAAACGCCTTGATAATAATATTACATCTATTTTCCAATACCTCCATTAAGCATGCTTATTCTTAGACTATCATCAATCAAATTTTAAATAGCTATTGCAGACTATTCTCTCTACATCTACCATGCAATATATAGTTCTCTCTTCCTTTCTTTAATGTCATATGATTGGGATTACTGTATTTTTCTTCTTCCTGGATTCCATCATCTTCCCAACCGCACCTAGGACAAATATCGTATTCCCCGCGATGTGGAAGGCTTTTTTCTCCACAGCATGGGCAAGTAAATCTTTCAATCTGTTCACCCTCAACTGTCACTTCCCTTTTCAAAATGTTTGACACTATACTAGCCAACTTTTCATTTGAATACTCACTATAACTGTCTTCGCAAAGTACTTGAACTAATATATCATAATAGGAGGACATAGGGTCTGATTGTGGTTCTTCATAATTTGTAAGTTCTTCTCTTAGCTTAGGTGGTAATAGATGAAATATCCCATCTTCTTGATTTAAACCCCAAGCATTAAAAATCATGGTAGATCTATCTTCTTCAGAAATATCCTTATACACATGCTCCACTATAATTTTAATTGCTTGTTTCCTATTCATAAGTTTCTTCACCTCATCTGTTAATCAAATTATATGCCTCTTCTACAGCTGCTTCAAAAGGATCTGATGTTCTATAATCGGCTCTATAAAAAGTTCGTATTTCTCTATCCTTTATATTACCAATAAACATTCGCCTAGTTTCTGGATCATATTTAATAATCAAATTCCCTACTTGTTTTTGCTGAAAATTAGGGTTACTTTCTTTTACAAACTCTTTCGCCATTTTAAGGTACTCATTCTAAGATATATTGCCAAACTCTTTACCTTCGACAACATGTTTCTGATAATGACTTTGGAGTTTGCTCAGACCTGTCTCTGGATCCTTCTTTCCACTAAAGCCTTTCCAATTAACATCTTCCGCTTTAATATCAGATTCTTTCTCATCATCCGAATCATCATTGGAGTCCGATGAACTGGGAAATTTGGAAATCTCAGCAGCTATCTTTTCTGCAGAAACCGATATATCTCCCGCCGCACTGACTGGAATCGCTACTCCTTCTAAAGCAAGTGCTGTACTTGCCGCTGTAACAGACAGAGAGGCTCCTCCAGTGACCGGAGCAAATGTAAGACCTCCCACATTTCCTCCCATTCCCAGAAATGTCAGTATCATTCCTCCAATCATGCCGCCTACATCAGCTACTAGCTTGCCGATATAAAACGCCATTTGATTCTTTACGGAACCTTCCAGTATTTCTGTTAAGGTCAGAAACTCTTTTCCTTGGATTTCCGCATTAACACTCTGCCAAGTTGTATGCCAGCTGGTTGCATTTTCCACCGTAGCGGTAATCGCACCCAACAGGAAACTTGTTATGAAGTCAAATACATCCTTTCCCGTTTCCACTATATCTGAGCAGACTTGCGTTTGAGCCGCATATTCTGCCGTTGCCATAGCACTTGTAAGCTGCTTTCTTTGGTTCCCCTTAATCTGGCTATTGCTAATTGCATCGGACCATGAACCCCAATCTCTCTGCCTTGTCGCATTACTTGGCATAGAAACCGTAGCCTCAATCCACTGTCCGTCAATCCAGTAATACTCATGACCGCTAGGATCAATGTAATTTAATGGACTTGCCTTCACATAGCTGTACCGGTTCAGGGTCAGCGGGTCGCTGATATCTCCTAGGTAGCTATCCTCCGTCATGAAGTCCGTCGTGGTCGGGTTATAGTACCTCGCCCTCAGATAGATGGCATCCAGGTTCGGGTTATAACTCTCCGCATTATAGCCGTAAACATTGTTGTACTGCGGCTTTCCAAAGGTGATATTCCCGTAAGCATCGTACCGGTAGGACTGCCAGATGTAGCCTTCCATCCCCGTTACTCCGCTGACGCTGCCTCTCGGGTCGTAGGTATAGAATCCCGTCCAGCCGTCAAACCGCTCCACCGTCAGGCGCTCGTTTCCGTAGGAGTACGCTGTATCCATTATACCATTGATGTTCAGCTCCATCAACACTTCCGTATGTTCACGGTTCACATCATTGACATATTCGATCAGCTCATAATCCTTCTCTTTGCCGTCGGTCTTGATCATATCGATCATTTCCTGCTCCAGCTCGCTGACTTCTCCCTCAATCGGGAAAAGGCAGACTGGAACCTTCTAAAACAGGCGGTTCTTGCCACAGCGAAGAAAAGAGATTCCTTATCCGTTTTGCAGGACACGAGACGGATTCTGCGGGCATTGGAAGAATCAACCCCACGTGATGCTGCTGCAGGATTCAAACCTTCCCAGGCACAAAAAAACCGGCAGGGCCTATAAAGACCGCCGCCGGTAAAATCAGTACATCAAATCCTACAGCTCCCCTTTATTTTCCTGGTACACCTGGGGAAGAATGGCTGGAAGATTCGAGAATTCTTTGATATTGTGGGCAAAAAGGCCCTGGGGGACGAAGCCGGGGATCCGGACTCCTTCCGGAAGGGTTTTTATAATCCTTCCATCTACAACGCCGAAGCCGATCCAGAAACGGGAGCAGAACATAACCCCTTCCTTCCAGGGATACCACTTATGGGTCATAGCTGCCGCGCATGAGCCTTCTCCAATGGCGCAGACCAAAGACTGGCATTTGTCCCCGCCGATGAGGGACGTCTCATAGCCGAAATCCCTAGGGCTTTTAAAGCAGAGCTTGAGAAATTCCGGTCCCGGTCCCACATCCTCCAGAATATAATGGTTTACGCCCCAGGTTTTCTGGTTCATGGGAACGGAAGGATCGCAGACATAATCCGCCCGGTCCGCCCTGGCAAAATAGTGGTCTTCCGGGTCCCAGATTTTATAGCGCAGGTCTGAGTCCACGCTGTGCCAGGGGAACCACCAGTCCAGCATTTCCCCCGTAACCCCTGGCATATAGGTGGTATTGCACACAAATCCCGTGCCGTCCTCCATGATTCCGTATCCGGTTTGACAGTAATCCTCATTCGCTCCAGCCAGAAACAGATTTTTTTCTTCAAAGGGAACTGCCTTCTTCTGGCTGGGGCCTGCTTTTAACAGTTCCAGCTTTTCTTCCGGAATGGGAGCCAGGTCCTGTTCAAAATATTTGTAATAGGGAAGAGATTTTTCTTCCTTGCTGACACCTACTTTTTTCATTTCATTTTCCTTCTTTCCGAATCCATTGAAGTAGGCGCTTCTGCACCATATCCAGCAGAACGCCTACATACCACACTCCTGCCAGCATCGCCGCCCCTATCTGCTAGGGATATCCTTTCATCCCCTCGATGCCCAGAGGAGACATAATGGTAAGTCCGATGGCCCATCCGCACAGCCAGGAGGGACAGTAAATCCATCTGGGCGCCAGGCCGGAGATCAGCACCGCCAGGCCGCCCATCACAAACAGGGTGAGAAACAGCTCCGCATCCGGGTTCCAGGCGGTCAGATCCATCGCATGAAGGGCCGCCCAGGCCCAGAAATCACCTAAAAGAAAGCCAACGGAGATCTTAAATGCATCCTCCCTGCGGTTTCCATTGGCCACATATACTCCGGCGCAGATTAAAGCTACTGCGCCGGTAGAGATATGGAGGCGGGGAGCCAGCACCGCCCAGATGGGAGGAAGCAGAGCGATGCACAGGGCCAATGTCCGGTTATTCCATCGGTCCTCCATGGTTACTCCTCGCAGTCGCGGATATACTCGGCCGCGCTTTCTCCTGCCATCCTGCCGGAATTAATGGCAAATCCCATGGTATTTCCGGGAAGAGTGAAGTTATAGCTGTCGCCGTAGATGGTATTGGCATCGGAGCCGGCACTGTAAAGTCCCTCAATGGGCATATGATTTTTGTCCAGAACCTCGCAGTATTTATTGATCCGCACGCCTCCCACGGTGCCGTAGGCGGCCAGGTAATATTTTCCTACCAGGTATTTTCCCTTTCCGGTAATGGGATGAAGATATTTCTGGGGTTTGTGGAATTTGGTATCCACGCCGTTGGCGCACATCTCATTGTATTCGTCAATGGTATCCTGAAGCTTCTCCTCGTCAATTCCCAGCTTCCGGGCCAGCTCTTCTATGGTGTCCGCTTCAATGTAGCCGGGATATCCCTGTTCCACCGCCTGTGCTGCCTGTCCGTCAAAGGCGATAAAGGCCTCCGCCGGATGGACAATGTCCACAATATCCGGTCCGTTTTTCTTATATTCCTTTAAGATCCCCTGGTCCATGATGCAGTAGCCGTAGTTGCCCGGCTGAAGATGAAGGGCGTTTCCGGCATAAGTGGTATTCCCCATATCGCCTTCATTCATAAACCGGTCTCCCAGCTGGTTGATCATCAGGTTGGGCTGGCGCAGCACCGCATCCAGCAGGAACCAGTTCAGGTTGTCCGGAATCTGATAGATGGCTTCAATGTTGGCGCCAAACTTCTCCGCGCCTGCATCCCACATCATCCGCAGGCCGTCCCCGGTGATCCCGGGGATCTGGAAGGGGAAGAAATCCTGTCCCAGATGGAGGCCGAACTCCTCCTCCAGCATTTCTTTGTTGTTGCCGAAACCGCCGGTGGCCACAATGACAGCCTTTCCCCGAACTTCCAGGCCATTTCCGTCCTTGTCCACGGCCTTTGCACCGCATACCTTCCCGTCTTCCACGATGAGGGAAACTGCCGGAGTCTCCAGAAGGATCTCTGTCCCCAATTCTTTCGCTTTCTCCGTCATTTTGCGAATCATGGGACCGGCAGCTCTGGGACCGATCACGCCGTTTTCCGGCTTGACAATATGCCAGGTTGCCTCAGACTCCTTAAAATACCGGAATGCTCCGGCGAATTCCACTCCCATGTCCTGAAGCCATTCGATGGTATCCGCACTCTTGTTAAAGTAAGTCTGCACCAGATCCTCGTCCACCCGGTAGTGGGTATAATGCATATGCAGCTTTAGAGCTTCCTGGACGCTGATGTTATTGAAATTTGCCTTCTGAATCTTTGTATCAATTCCCAGAGGGCCCATTCCCATGTTGGCGGCTCCGCCGGTTGTACTGGACTTCTCAAGGATAATGGAGGAAAGCCCGTTTTCGCCTGCGGTGATTGCTGCTGCCAGGCCTGCAGGACCTCCTGCTACGATTACAACATCGGTATGTAACGTTTTCATGATCTTAATCTCCGCCTTTCTTTCACCGGATTCCTGCCGCTTTTCCTGTTCATTCGTTTCAGGCTGGCCATTAGGACCACCTGTTAAGGAAGCGTAGACCCGCTTTCTCTTTGGACGGTGGGCCTTCTTTTCCTCCTTTTCCGCAGGCAGCGCGGCAGAGGCATTCTTTAACCGCACAGGCTGATTCGGAAGCTTGGGCATGCGGCCGGAAACTTTCTTTACCGCCCTGGAGGGGCAGGCCTCAAGGCAGAGGCCGCACCGGGTGCAGTCAAACTCATCGATCCGGGAGGCATAGCCGTCTTTTCCTTCAATACAGTGCTGAGGACACAGCTCTACGCAGGCGCCGCTTCCCTGGCACAGTCTGGGATCGATATAAAATTTGGTAAGCGCCAGACATACCTGAGCGGGGCATTCTTTTTTCCTGACATGGGCCTCTGCCTCCTGGGAAAATGCCTCAAGCATGGAAACAGCCGGTACCCCCGCCCGGTCTCCCAGGCTGCAGTTGCAGGATACTTCCATAGCCTGTCCGATTTCGCGTGCCAGATTCAGGCCTTCCATGGTCCCTCTGCCCTGGGAAACCTGCTCCAGAATCCGGGAGATCTGATACAGTCCCTCTCTGCAGAAGGTGCATTTCCCGCAGCATTTTCTGCGCAGGACCAGCACATCCTTCGCGGCCAGGTCCACCACACAATCAGAAGGTCTGATGGTTTGGATATATCCGCCCCAGGTCTTTAAATCTTTGATCTTCAGTCCTTTAAGCTGCTCGCGGGAATAGAACTGGTGTCCCGTCAGGATCCCTCTGTAATCCTCCGTCCCCAAAAGCTCTGTCACCGGTGTATCGGGGGCTGCTTCCACCGGTACCTCTTCATCCACTGCGGCAAAGATTCCCGGCTCTCTCCCCATCAGGCGCTCCGCCAGGGCTGCCAGCTCCTCAAAGGTCATCATACGGTCCTTTTTGTGGGCTGCCTTATTGACCATGGCGGCCTTTTCGAGGACCAGGTCCAGCCCGGCAGTGCCTGCTGCCGCCATATACTCCTGCTCATTGATCTCACAATCCGTTACCAGCACTGCTCCCTGGGCCTGGGAGAGCTTTACTGCTGCTGTCAGACCAGCCACGATTCCGGCAGGATTGGAGTAAAGGAGCATATTCATCTTTCCATAGGTGTCCCCATTGTAAATGGCCCCCAGAATCCTTCCTTCTGTTTTCTCCATGACGCCCAGGCGCTTTTCCAGTTCCTCCCGGTCCAGTTTTCCAGCCCTGTCCAGGGCATCGGTCTGATTGCTCAAAAGGCTCATTGCGGTGCCTCCTTTCCCTGCTCGCTGTAATCACTCCAAAGACGGTGCCCGGTAATCTCAAACCGCAGGTCGCACTGAAGGCAGCGTCCGGCCTCGCCGCAGATGTTCTCATCGCAGATTCCTTTGCTGATGGGATGGAAGTTGTCCTCCCTCTCCTCCGGCGCAAGAAATTCCTCCGGCGCCCGCTTCTCATATCCAAAGCCCTGGATCTTTCCAATCCAGGCCGGCTTTTCCTGAACCGGCGCCAAAACTTCGTCAATATTTCCGTCGCCGCCCAGGTAACGGTCTATTTCCGCGGCTGCTTCTCTTCCGGATGCGACTGCCTGGATGACGGTTTTTGTTCCGTAAACCGCATCGCCGCAGGCGAAGATCCCCTCCTGGCTGGTCTTTGAGGTGCCGTCTTTTACCACGATGGAATTTCCCCTGCCCAGTTCAAGTCCTGCCTCCGGGGTAAGGTCCGGCCGCTGTCCCACCGCGAAGATGACCGTGTCCCCTTCGATGATGTGATTGGAGCCCTCCTCCTTCTCGATGACCGCCCGGCGGTTCTCGTCAAAGGAGAAGCTTTTTACCTTGCAGAACTCCACTCCGGTTACCTGTTCACTGCCGCAGATGCGCTCAAAGGTGCAGCCCGGATGAATCCGGATGCCTTCCTCCTGGGCCTGAAGGATCTCCTCCTCATCCGCCGGCATATGCTCCCGGTCTTCCAGACAGGCCATATGGACTTCTTTGGCTCCCAGCCGGCGGGCGCTCCTGGCGCAGTCAAAGGCTACATTTCCGCCTCCAAGTACAATGACGCGCTGTCCCATCCGGATATCTTCCCCCATGGAGACCTTCTGCAGGAAATCCGCATTCAGCAACACACCGGGAAGCTGGCTGCCCTCCATGGGAAGGAGTACGCCCTTGTGGGTCCCGATTGCCATAAGCACGGCGTCAAATTCCTTCAGGAGCTCTCCGGGCTTCTCTACCCGGCAGCCGGTCTCCACACGGACCCCGGCATCCTGCAAATAGCCTGCTTCCTTGTCTACCACCTCTCTGGGAAGCCGGTAGGAAGGGATCCCGTACTGGAGCTGTCCGCCCAGTTTCGGCATCGCCTCTTTCAATACCGTCTCATGGCCCTGCTTGGCCAGATAGTAGGCGGCCGTCATTCCGGCGGGACCTCCTCCCACCACACAGACTTTCTTTCCGGTCTTCGGCAGATGTTTGCTGTTGGCCTTCCACATCTGATTGTTGGCATGCTCTGCAGCATAGCGCTTGATATTGCGGATCGAGACCGGTTCGTTGACCTCCCCTCTCCGGCATTTTCCCTCGCAGGCATGGGCGCAGACATGGCCCAGGCACTCCGGGAAGGGAATCTTTTCATGGACCACCGCAGTGGCTTCCTCAAATTTGCCCTCCTTTACGAAGCGCACGTACCGGGGCACATCCGCGTGGGCCGGACAGGCAGCCTGACAGGGGATCAGGGAATCCTTCTTTTCGACAGGCGTGTAATGGAGCATATCCCGGATGGTCCCGGTGGGGCAAACCTCCGCGCAGGCTCCGCAGAACCGGCAGTCCGCATCCTTCAGCAGCCGGTCATGGAGCGTACCCACATAGGTCTCCATATCTTTTTTATTGTACTGGAGAACGCCTACCCCTCTCAGGTCGCTGCAGGCGCGCACGCACCGCCCGCAGAGGACACAACGGTTCATGTCGTGAATCAGCAGAGGATTCTGATCATTCATGGCGATCCCCTTGATCCGCGTATTCATCCTGGCGGCGGATACTCCCATATACTGGATCAGGGTCTGCAGCTCACACTGCCCGTACTTTGGACAGGTGGAGCAGTCCTCCGGGTGGGCCGCCAGGATCAATTCCATGGCAAGTCTTCTCAGATGGCGGATTTCAGGACTGTCCGTGCGGATTTCCATTCCTTCTTCCGCTTCCAGCCTGCAGGAAGGACAGACGCCCTGACGCCCTTTTACCTCTACAATGCACAGACGGCAGGAGCCAATGTCCGGCAGGTCCGGGTGATGGCACAGATGGGGAATATAAATCCCGTTGGTTAAGGCCGCCTCCAGGACATTTTCTCCCTCCTTGGCGCGGATCCTTCTGCCGTCAATGATAATGGTAACCTCCATGTTCTTCTCCTTCTTTCCGATATCAGATGGTTTTAAAGGTTTTGTTGACGTACTTCATTTTCTTTTCCCGGACAATGGCCATCTTTTCCGGATCTCCGAAAAATCCTCCCTGGGTCTGGGCGATCTCTTCCAGATGCTTGGCCCGTCCTGCTACGGTGGTGCGGTCCTTTAACAGGCCGTTCTCCTGGATGACAAACTTCCACTTTCCATCTTCTGTCTGGACCAGATTGCCGCCGGCTCCGCAGACCTGACATTCTACCGGATAGTAGAGGCCGTCCCACTGCACTTCTCCCAGAACAAGGGCATTGGAATGACAGTTGGGGCACCATCCCATATCCTCCTCGCCCAGCCATTTCCTGTCCTCTGCAGGAGTCCTGACAGCCTCCATGATGTGTGCGCCCATCAGTCTGGCCCGCTCCATCAGCTCATCGTTCAGCAGGCACTGTCCGTTGCCGGGAACCCGGGTAGCCAGGAGCATATCCACCACCTTCATATCGGTGGTAAACATGGTTGCCTGCAGTCCTTCCAGTGCCATGGACTGCCAGGCCCTGGTGGAACCTCCCACGGAGATCAGCCCTGCTACGCGGTCCTTGTGCTCGATCGCCCCGATGGACTCCAGGAAAGAAGTCTCATAGCTCAAGCTCCTGTGGGCGAAGGTCAGATATACGGAGGCAGGCATCAGATCATAGGTGGGGACGGAGAAAATCACCGCATCCTGATTGAGCATCACATCCATGATCTTTTTCTTGTCGTCCTTCTCGTCCAGAACGCAGCCGGCGTTTTTCCCCTGGGACATGGCCTTGGTGCAGCTGGTACAGCCGGTGCAGTCGATGATGTGATAATCCCGAAGGTTGATCATGGTAACCTCCGCTCCCTCCTTCTCGCACTGCATCAGAGCCTCTTTTAAAAGGATCTCGCTGTTTCCGTTCTTTCTTCCTGCTGTAATACCCATTACTTTGTAACTCATAATTGACATTCTCTCCTTACGTATTTACTGATTCTGATAAGTTATGATAAAATAAAGATAAACTCAGGCATATCAGTTTATCAGCGCCTTTGCTTGATATAATTTTAACAATAATTACAGAGGCTGCCTATCATTAACTTCCATAATTTCGTTGGTTAAACAACATTTCATGTTGCTTTTGTTGCGTATTTGATTTAGAGGGGATTGCATCATGGACCGAACTGATTTAAGAATTGTAAAGACACATCTGCAGATTGACCAGGCCCTTCTGGACTGTCTGAAAGATTATCCGTTTCAGAAAATTACGGTTGACATGCTTTGCAAAAAAGCGCTCATCAACCGTTCTACCTTTTATAAATACTATTTGGATAAGTATGACCTGCTGGACAAGTTCCTGGATAAGATCCTGGAGGAATTCCGCCGGAACATTCAGGTGGATTTTGTCAATGCCGCTCCTTCCAGGATCCATGATCTCTGCTACATACAAAGCTATGAATCTGCTCTGAAATTCATAGGTTCAAAGAAAAACGACTACGAGATTTTGTGGAATGCGGTCATAGACCGCCAGATTTTTAATGAGATGACCCGCATTGTCCATGACAAAATAATGGATACGTTAAGGCCCATGGCCCGCCAGACTCCCGTCATAGAAAAGTATTCCGCCCTTTATGCCCACCTCTTCGCATCCAATATGATGTCGCTGGTGCTCTGGTGGTTCGAATATTATGACCAGATTTCCATGGAAGAGGTGGAGGAGATCATGGCGGACAATATGCGGCTGGGACTTTTTAAAACCTTCCGCAAAAAGATGGAATCCTAGGACTCCAGAAAAACATACCCTCCCCGGACGGTATGGATATAATCACCGCCATCCTCTCCTGTTTTGATCTTTTTGCGCAGGTTGGAGATGGTATTTGCCACAACCTTGAGGGTGTCCTCGCTGCTGCGGCCCCACACCGCGCAAAAGAGTTCTTCCTTTGAGAGGACTCTCCCGGAGTGGACAGCAAGAAATAAGAGCAGATTAAATTCGATTCTCGTCAGGGGAACCGGACGGCCATTTTTCAGAACCTGCTGTGTTTTCCCGTTAATGGTCAGGTGGCGGAAGGTCAGTTCATACTGAGAGCTGAAGGAAAACTGTTCCGCATCAATATGCTCCCTTTTTAAGATCTGCAGAATTTTTTCTTCCAGCTCCTGTTTCGGCTCTTTGGATTTAATGATGATCATGGCAAGTTTTCCTGTTCCGGTCAGTCCACATCCATATTGCGGAGCAGATTGACCATTTCGATGGCGCTGAGTGCGCAGTCATATCCCTTATTTCCGGCTTTGGTGCCGGCCCGTTCAATGGCCTGTTCAATATTTTCCGTGGTGAGAACGCCGAACAGGACCGGGATCTTGCTCTGCAGTGAGACGGCGGCGATCCCCTTGGACACCTCGGCGCAGACATAGTCATAATGGCTGGTCGCGCCGCGGATGACAGCTCCCAGACAGATGACGGCATCGTATTTGCCGCTGCCGGCCATCTTCGAGGCAGCCAGCGGAATTTCAAAGGCTCCCGGCACCCAGGCCACATGAATCCCGTCCTCGTCCGCTTCATGGCGCAGCAGCCCGTCCAGCGCTCCGCTCAGCAGCTTGGAGGTGATAAATTCGTTAAACCGGGAAACCACAATCCCGATTTTCATTCCTCTTGCAATCAGTTTTCCTTCCAGTGTTTTCATCAGTCTCTGTCCTTCCTCTCCTTAATATTTTAAAAGATGTCCCATTCTCTGCTGTTTGGTTTTCAGATAGAACAGGTCGTAGGGGGTAGCCGGCATCTGAAGGGGCAGCCGTCCGGTAACCGGGATCCCGTATTTTGCAAGCTGGTCCACCTTATCCGGATTGTTGGTCAAAAGCCGCAGGCTTCGGACGCCCAAATCCTTTAAGATCTGCGCACCGAGATAATATTCCCGCAGGTCCCCGTGAAAGCCCAGGGCAAGATTGGCATCCAGGGTGTCCATGCCCTGCTCCTGCAGCTCATAAGCCCTCAGCTTGTTGATCAGGCCGATTCCCCGTCCTTCCTGGCGCATATAGAGAAGGACTCCTCTTCCCTCCTTCTCGATCCGGGCCAAGGCGGCGGAAAGCTGCTGGCCGCAGTCACACCGAAGGGAGCCGAATACATCTCCGGTCAGGCATTCCGAGTGAACGCGGCACAGGATATTTTCCCCATCTTTCACCTGTCCGTTTACCAGAGCAATGTGGTGTTCTCCATTCAGACGGCTGACGTATCCATAGATTTTGAAATTCCCGTATTTGGTCGGAAGATTGGCCTCTGTCACCCGCTCGATCAGCTGCTCATGGCATTTGCGGTACTCCCGGAGCGCTGCGATGGTAATGAATTTGAGATGAAACTTTTCCGCCAGTTCTGCCAACTGCGGAGTGCGCATCATCCTGCCGTCCTCCCTCATGATTTCGCAGCAGAGTCCGCACTCTTTCAGTCCTGCCAGCCGGCACAGGTCCACGGTGGCCTCCGTATGGCCGCCCCGCTCCAAAACCCCGTTTTTTCTGGCCAGCAGTGGAAACATATGTCCAGGTCTGCGAAAGTCTTCTGGCCGGGCTTCATCTGAGACACAGGCCAGGGCGGTGACGGAGCGCTCTGCAGCAGAGATGCCCGTTGAAGTGGAAACATGGTCAATGGATACGGTAAAGGCGGTTTCGTGATTGTCCGTGTTGTTTTTCACCATGGGAGGAAGCTGCAGCTTTTGGGCCAATCCTTCCGACATAGGCATGCAGATAAGTCCTTTGCCGTAAGTTGCCATAAAATTGATATGTTCCGTGGTGGCAAACTGGGCCGCGCAGATGAAATCTCCCTCATTTTCCCGGTCCTGGTCATCGGTTACCAAAATAAGTTTGCCCTGCTTTAAATCCTCCAGGGCTTCTTTGACGGTATTGAACTTCATGTCTGGTCCTCCTTGTCAAAATCCGCAGCGCTGCAGCAGCTGCCTGGTAATTCTCTCCCCCTTCTGCTCCGTCCGGGGCTGAAGGAGTTTTTCCACATACTTTCCGATCACATCGGTTTCCAGATTGACCAGGTCCCCCTTTTGCCTGGTGGGAAGAATGGTGTTTGCTATGGTGTGGGGAATGGTGGAAACAGAAAAGGTTCCCTCACCTGTCTGCGCTACGGTCAGACTGATCCCGTCCACTGCAATGGAACCTTTTTCCACCACATAGCGCAGCAGCGATGGTCCTGCCTGGATGGTATACCACAGGGCCCAGTCATCAGAGCGGATCTGGACGATGGAACCAACGCCGTCAATGTGGCCGGCTACCAGATGCCCGCCGAAGCGTCCGTCTGCCGCCATAGCCCGCTCCAGATTCACGGAACTTCCGGAACGAAGCCGTGAAAAATTGGAGCGGTTCAATGTCTCATGCATCACCTTGGCGGAAAATCCCTGGGAAAACAGCCGCTCCACCGTCAGGCAGACGCCGTTGACTGCTATGCTGTCCCCGATCTTGGTGCCTTCTAAAACTTTTTCCGCGCAGATGGTCAGCTCTGCAGAGCTTGTTGTTCGGTGAATCTGCCGGACGGTTCCGATTTCTTCAATGATTCCGGTAAACAGACTGGAACACCTCGCTTTCGATCAGAAAATCTTCTCCCAGCCTTTGGATGCGGCTGTTCCCTAGCCGGAATGCCTCATCCGGGAGAGAAACCCCTGTTCCTCCAACCGGGGTATGGGCAGCGGTCCCCCCGAAAAGCTTTGGAGCGATGTAGGCAGAAACCCGGCGGACGATGCCGCTTTCTAAGGCAGCCCAGTTCAGGGTTCCGCCTCCCTCCAGCAAAATGCTGTCGATTTGCTCCTGTCCCAGCTTTTCCATCAGCTCTGTCAGATCCACATGTCCGGCTTTTTCTCTGAGACAGAGGATGCGGCAGCCGGACTGCCGGTAGATTTGCTGCCGCTCCGGCTTCAGACAGCAGGTCGCCAGGATGGTGGGGATTTCCCGGGCAGTGCGGATCACCTGGGACTGAGGCGGAGTCCGCAGATGTGTATCACAGATGATGCGGACCGGATTTTTCCCGCCGGGCAGCCGGCAGTTCAACATCGGGTCATCGGCCAGCACCGTCCCCACTCCCACCATGATCGCGCTGAATTGGTGGCGCTGTTCATGGACATGGGCTCTCGCCTCTTTGCCGGTAATCCATTTGGAGGCGCCGGTGAAGGCCGCGGTCTTCCCGTCCATGGTCATGGCATATTTCATTACAACGAAAGGGCGTTTTGTCCGGATGTAATAGAAAAACACTTCATTGAGACGGTCGCATTCTTCCTTCAGAACCCCTTCTGTCACCTCTATTCCATGGGAGCGCAGACATTTGATCCCTTTTCCGGAAACCAGTGGATTGGGGTCTTCGGAGCCAACCACAACCCGGCTGATTCCCGCCTGCCGGACCGCGTCCACGCAGGGCGGCTGTTTCCCGTAGTGGCAGCAGGGCTCCAAGGTTACATAGAGAGTAGCCCCTTTTGGGTCCTCCCTGCAGGCATTCAGGGCATTTCGCTCTGCGTGGAGCTGGCCATATCGTTGATGCCAGCCTTCCCCGATGATTTGTCCGTTCTTCACGATCACGGCGCCTACCATCGGGTTCGGGGCGGTCCATCCCATGCCTTTTTTGGCAAGCTGAAGGGCCCGCGCCATGTAATCACAATCGTTCATTTCATTCCTCCCAAACAAAAAAAGCTCTGAACCAGGTGTTCAGAGCAAGACAAAACCGGTATGCACCGCCGGAAACGCTCAAAAAATGATTCCATAAGCGTTTCTCATGATTGCAAAAAGCTCCGGAATGCAATAAACATCCCAGAGCTTTGTCTGCCCGCGGAGTATCCGTGAGCAAGTTTTCTTTTTGAATCTTCTTTCATCCAGACTATACTGTCGGCTTCGGAGTTTCACCGAATCATGCC
>ERZ1643246.1244-NODE-1244-length-28289-cov-15.320925_pt1 | contig 28289 bp, 29 predicted proteins | sample MGYA00579265_ERZ1643246 | MGnify/ENA primary metagenome ERZ1643246 (study PRJEB29033, sample SAMEA4952261) | chicken gut metagenome | biome: Broiler Chicken; feature: Gastrointestinal Tract; material: Caecum | place: Ireland | collected 2018 | study: Broiler...
CCGGAGATACTGAGCACGTGCAGCACGCCGCCCATCTGATAAGCGGCTTTCAGTTCCGGATCCAGAAGGGATTTGTCCCCGATCAGCATTGCCGAAAGGATCCCCGCCTGGGATTCCGGCAGCATCACGGACAGATTTTCCACCATCCGGCTGCGAATCTGTTTCATATATTCCGAAAACCCCGGAGGCGCCTCCTGTGCCACCCGGATCTCCTCCGCCCATATAGTATAAAAGATTCCTTTGGCCGCATACCACGCCGCCGTGTCAAACTGACCGGGATTCGCCGGAGCATCCGGTTTTTCCAAAGTTCCCTCCGCGGAAACCACGCTGCCGATCGTGATCGGATCTTCCTGCTGTGTGATCAGATATAATTTTTTTACTGGAATTTCGTTCTCCTGAACCTTGAGAACACAAGATGTAATAAGATAAGTTTTAGAATTGTCTTTGATTTCATAGTCCCGGACCTGTCCCTGGACCTGTACGGTTTCTTCTGACTGAACCAGCATCTCCAGCTGTCCTTTTTCGGGCTCCCCGAAGACGGGAAGCCCGGCCAGACGCATCAGCCAGATACCCAGTGCAAGTCCGAGACACACCAGGCACATTGGCCGTTTTTTCATTCACTGTTTTCCTCCAGATATGACAGGTCTTTTTCGTAAAATTGATTCAGTTTCATACTTTCCCGGAAAGTCACATCGCTCTCCCCGTTGATTGAGAACTGTACTTTCTGCACCGGGCAGTTGGTAGTGATAGAATTCACCAACGCATAGATCGGAATTTCCTGCGCGACACTCAGCGTTCCGTTCACAAACGTATCGTCAAAATTGACATAAGCGATATTGTCCGAGGTCGTGACGCTCAGGATGTTCGTGTCGGACGGCATGACCGCATAATGTCCCTGCTCCGACGGGCCTTTCACCAGCTGTTCCACGACCACACGTTCCAGCGGCATGCTGGTACTGTAATATACGGATCTTGTCTCCGCCACCAGTTTATCTCCGGTTTCGTTGGCGAAATACAACGTCAGCGTCGTATACTGATAATTGTTGATCTCCTTGCCGGCGTTTTCCACAAAACTTTCCCGTGTCATCGGGCCGATCACATTCCCCGCCGAATCTTTCAGTTCGCCGTTCTCCGTCGTGATCTGCACCCGGTCGACACCTTCAATCTGTGTAAACCCCCGCACCAGCCCGGCACGTACCAGGACCTCTCTTGTCCGGTTCATCTCATCGTAAGGTCCGCTGATCTTCAGCGTCAGCGTATGATCTTCCAGCGTATAATCCTGAATGTTCACGTCCTTCGCCATCAGACGCTGATAGTCTTCCTCCTCCGGCGCCGCATTGAACATTTCCACATACTCCCGGATCAGTTTCTCGCTTTCCGACGCCTCCGGTTCGCAGGCTTCCTCCACGACCTGATTCGCATCCAGCGACAGATAATACATAAAATAATCTGCCGATTCTTCCTCGCTCTCGTTTCGGCCGCATCCCATAAGAAGGACAAGAACTGTCAGAATTGAAATTAATCGTCTCATTTTATGCCTCCTTGAAACACGCGCTAAGCCAGATACGTCAGAGGAATACGAACAGAGAACGTTGTCCCTTCATTTTCCTTGCTGTAAACCTTGATCGCGCCGCGATGCATGACAATCGCACTTCTTGCGATCGCAAGTCCGAGTCCGGTACCGCCGATTTCTCTGGAATGAGACTTGTCCACGCGATAAAATCGTTCAAAAATATGATCCAGAGATTCCTTTGGAATACCAATCCCCGAGTCCGCCACAGTCACATAAAAGTACTTGTGATCGGCATTCAGAGAAACTCTGACCCATCCGCCTTCCACATTGTATTTGATCGCATTCTCCACCAGGTTGGAAATCGCCAGCGTCAGCTTCGTCTCGTCCACCTCCGCATTCACCGGGCGGAAACTGTCGAGGATCAACTCCACGTTTTTGGTCGCGGCGATCGGGCGGAGCCGTTTCAGGATCAGCTCCAGCAGATCGTTGATGTTGATCGAAGCAATATTCAGATCCGCAGCCTTCTTGTCCAGTTTCACAAGGGACAGCAGATCTGTGATAATCTGATTCTCCCGGTCGATCTCCTCGGTGATGTCCTGCATAAACTCCTTGTAAAGTTCCACCGGCACATCCTCCTGAGCGTTCAGGGAATCCGCCAGAACCTTCATGGACGCCAGAGGCGTCTTCAGTTCATGAGACACATTGGAAACAAATTCCTGGCGGGATTCATCCAGCGTCCGCACACGGGCCAGCATCTTGTTAAACGCATCGGTGATCAGTTCCGTCTCAAGATAATCCGGAACCGAAATATTTTCATCCAGGTACCCATCGGTGATATCCTCAATGGAACGGGTGACCTTCTGAAACGGCCGCACAAGAATCCCGGACAGAAAGTATCCAAGTACGATGACAAACACCATGACGATCAGCAACATCATCGTTCCTTTTCGCTCCAGGATCTGCATATTCGCCTTGATCTCGTCGGTGGAAACGCTCGCCAGCATTACGCCCAGCGTGTCCCCGTTCTCCTTATCCTGGATACGGATGGTCATTTCAATATAACTGCTCTTGGAGTCATAGCGGCTGGTATCTTTCCCGTTATAGCTGTCGATGACCTCCTGAGAGATCATCGTCTTGCCCCGGTCTAAGTCGTAAGTATCCTTTACGATCTTAAAATCGCTGTCGATGATCAGGATCCGGCCGCCGTAAATGTTATTTAAAATACTGAGTTCCCCGTTGATCGCTGTTGAACTCTGATCCTGCAGATAATTCTGCTGGACCATCTGATCGCAGATAATATCGCACTGATTTTTAACTGTGATACTGCGGACCGTAACCGCGCGTTCCTCGTAACTGTCGACAATCCCGTTTTCCACGATGATCATCGGAACGATCCCGATCACTACCAGGATCACAGTAATGCGGAACCGAAGGCTCCGCAGAAACTTCCATCTGCCTTTTTTCGTAAATTTAAGCCTGGAAATAATAACCCACTCCCCATTTTGTATGTACGTACTTCGGTTCACTCGGATTCGGCTCGATCTTCTCTCTCAGCCGTCGAATATGGACGTCCACGGTGCGGACGTCGCCCGGATATTCGTATCCCCAGACGATATTCAGCAGATTTTCCCGGCTGTACACTTTATTCGGATTGAACACCAGAAGCTCCAGAACGTCAAACTCCTTCGCGGTCAGGTTGATCTCCTTATCCTTGATAAATACGCGGCGTCCTTCGCAGTCCAGCTTCAGATCTCCGGCCTGTACCACTTTGGCCTTTTCTTCCTTGGCGGCAGGTTTGGTAGTACGGCGCATGATCGCTTTGATCCGCGCTTTGACTTCCAGAATGTTAAACGGCTTGGTAATATAATCATCCGCTCCGTACTCCAGTCCCAGGATCTTGTCCATATCCTCGCCTTTCGCCGTCAGCATGATGATCGGAACACTGGAAAACTCCCGGATCTGCTGGCAGACCTGAATGCCGTCCATCTTTGGAAGCATGATGTCCAGAAGAATCATATCGTAGTCATGTTCCCGCGCCATATTCAGCGCTTCCTCACCGTCATAGGCACAGTCTACTTCCATTCCGTCCTGTTCCAGACTGAAACGGATCCCTTTTACAATCAGTTTCTCATCGTCTACTACCAGTACCTTTTTCGCCATAACTCTCTCCTCATATATGAAACTGTTATACAGTTATCGAATCCCTGATCTTTTCAAACATTTTTTCCTTAATACCATCGATCTTCATGATATCCTCGATCGACTCGAATTTTCCGTTTTCTTCCCGGTAGGCGATGATCGCCTTCGCACGACTCTCCCCGATTCCGGAAAGCGTCATCAACTCGTCCTCGTCCGCCGTGTTGATATTGACCTTTCCGTCACCGCCGGAAACACTTCCGCCGGCTCCCTGCTCTGCAGTTTCCCCATTCTGCACTTCTTCCACTGTCAGAACCGTGATCTGCTCGCCGTCCGCCAGCGGCCTTGCCTGGTTCAATGCCTTGGGATCTGCAGATTCCAGCAATCCTCCTGCCATCTCCACCGCCTCATAGACACGGCTTCCTTCCGGCAGAACATATACTCCGGGACTGGCCACCGCGCCGCACACATAAACCTGGATCTCCGCCGGCGGAAATTCCTCCGGATCAGAGACCTCCTGTCCGGCGTCCGAAGCATCCGCCGTCAGGTCCTCCGGATCGGAGAGATCCGTCACTTCTGTCCCAGTCTCCGCCGAAGACGCGCCGGAAGAATCCACAGTATAAGAAACCGCGTCCCTCTCACACCCGGCCAGCAGAAAAACCATCAGTATCGCCAGATTCAACACCGGAAAACCGGAAAATTTTCTTTTCTTTATCATCAGCATAACTCCTTTTCGCATATGCGTAAAGGTCCCTTGTGTATGCATAACTTACTACATATTGTAGCGGAGTTTTTATGAAAATACAAGATTTTTTTAGAACGCAAAATTCCCCTCAGCGGTTCGTCCGCGTCGGGGAAAATCGTCCGTCACTTCTCCCATTTAAAGAGTATGATCCCGGCGATCGCTATCGCCATTCCCAGAAGCTTGCGCCACTCAAAGCTGGTCTTCTCCATTCCAAACATCCCGAACAGTTCGATCACCCAGGCGGCGATCAGCTGGGCGATCACGATCAGCAGCGCCGACTGCGCCGGGCCGAGACTGTTCATACTCTGGATCACGGTGACTGTGATCGCCGCCCCGATCACACCGCCGAGCAGCACATACCGCGGCGTCACCTGAAACAGAGACGTGACATCCTGCCGGCCGGTAAACAGCCATGCGGCAATACAGACGATCAGAGCCGTAAGCTGTACCCAGCCCGCAGATATCCACAAGCTCGTCTGCTTTGTCACCTGGGTATTGAACACTCCCTGAACACTCATCAGGATTCCGGAAACCAGCGCAATGATAATTCCTGTCATCTTTTTCCCTCCATCTGCACATCCCTGCAGCGGATCTCTGTCCCTCTCTTCTTTTCAACCTGCAGACTCTATGCCTGATCCGCACGGCAGAAAATGATCTGCGGGCATCCGCTGCTGCAAATTTATGATCTTACAACACTCCGGAGAAATACAGTTCAACAGAAAGTGACAGTCCGCCAGCCGGAACATTGCGGCACTCTGCCGTCCCGTCTTCTCAGCACCATTTTCCCGGAATGCTATAGGGTATGCAAAAAAGGAACTTCTTATACTTCTTTTCACGATTTTAAGCGCCGTTCCGGAATCCGAAAAACCTTCCTATAAAAAAGCCCCGAAACGGAAACAACCTGTCTTTGGCCATTTCCCGGTTCGGGGCTTTTCCCTCTCGGTCGTAACCGTTCAGCCGACTGAACAGTTACAGCATCCTGCCATTGAGAACCGCTTCTCAATGAACGGATATTCCGATCCATCCGTTTCTCAAAAACTTTTCTCCAGTTTCTCAATCATCTCATCCACATCCGCTTTCGTGATCACCAGCGGCGGAACCATACGCAGCACATCGGTTCCCGCTGTGATCACCAGCAGGCCGTTTCCGATCGCCTTCTGGACGATCTCGCCCACCGGCCGTCCGGCGACCACCAGACCCTGGATCAGACCTTTTCCACGGCGCAGAGCCAAAAAATCATATTTTTCCACCAGTCCGTCCAGCCGCTGCTCCAGATATGCACCGACCTCGCGGACATGCTCAACGATATTCTCTCTCTCAAAGATCTCGAACACGGTGCGGACCGCCGCGCATGCCAGCGGGTTTCCGCCGTAAGTCGTACCGTGATCTCCCGGCACCAGAGAATGCTCCGCGGTCTTCTTGTTCAGAACAAACGCCCCCACAGGGATTCCGCATCCCAACGCCTTCGCGCAGGTCATGATATCCGGCTCCACGCCGTATTCCTGCCATGCGAACATGCTTCCGGTCCGCCCCATTCCACACTGGATCTCATCCAGGATCAGCAGGATGTCTTTCTCCTCGCAAAGCGCCTTCACTCCCTTGAGAAATTCCGGATCCGCAGGATAGATTCCTCCTTCTCCCTGCACCGTTTCCAGGATGATCGCACAGGTCTTCTCCGTCACCTGAGCCTTCACACTGTCCAGATCGTTGAAATCCGCAAACCGGATCCCGCCGATCAGCGGCCGGAACGGATCCTGATAATGGGTATTCCCTGTCACGGAAAGAGCGCCCATGCTTCTGCCGTGGAAAGAATGATTCATCGCGATGATCTCGTGGTCACTGTGGCCATCCCTCAGATACGCATACTTTCTCGCTGCCTTCAGCGCTCCCTCAATGGCCTCAGTGCCGCTGTTGGTGAAGAACACCTTGTCCAGTCCGCTGGCCTCCACCAGTTTCTGTGCCGCCTCTGCCATCGGCTCATTGTAATACAGGTTTGAGGTGTGGATCAGCTTGTCAATCTGATCCTTCAGCGCCTGATTGTAAGTCTCATTTCCATATCCCAGCGCAAAAACGGCAATGCCGGCGGCAAAGTCCAGATATTCCTTTCCTTCCACGTCATACAGCCTTACCCCTTTTCCGTGGTCCAGAACTACCGGATACCGGTTATAGGTGTGAAGCACATACTGCTCCGATTGCTTCATGATCTCATTTGCCTTCATGATAGAATTTCTCCTCGCTTTCATTCAGGATCGCCGTTCCGATTCCCTTATTTGTAAAGATCTCCAGAAGCAGACAGTGGGGAATTCTTCCGTCCAGGATATGCACTCTGGATACACCGTTCTCGATGGCATCGATGCAGTTCTGCAGTTTCGGGATCATGCCGCCGCCCACATTTCCGTCGGCGATCAGCTGTCTCGCCTCGCTGATGTGCAGTTCCGAGATCAGGCTGTCCGCATCGGAATAATCCCGGTAAACACCCTCGATATCAGTCAGGAACGCCAGTTTCTCTGCATTCATCGCCTTCGCGATCGCGCAGGCCGCATCATCCGCATTGATATTATAGGTATTGAAATCATCGTCAAATCCCACCGGGCAGACAACCGGGAGGAAATCATTCTCCAGAAGTTTCCACAGCATCCCCGGTTCCACAGCGTCGATATCCCCGACGAATCCGATGTCCTGCCCGTCGGAAAGTTTTTTCTGTACATGGAGCAGCGCGCCGTCTTTTCCGCTGATCCCGATGGCCTTCACACCCAGCGACTCGATCATCGTCACCAGTTCCTTGTTGACCTTGTTCAGCACCATCTCCGCGACTTCCATCGTCGCCTCGTCGGTCACACGGAGTCCGTTGATAAATTTCGGCTCCATGCCGACCTTTCCCACCCAGCGGCTGATCTCCTTTCCGCCGCCGTGAACGATGATCGGCTTGAATCCTACCAGCTTCAGAAGTACCACGTCTTTGATAACATTCCGTTTCAGTTCCTCATCTACCATCGCACTTCCGCCGTATTTTACGATAATGACCTTCCGGTTGAACCGGCGGATATAGGGAAGCGCCTCGATCAGCACCTCGGCTTTATCCAGATACATTTTATTTACCATCTTTTCCTCCTTCTTGACACACCCGCTGCGTCAGGAAGGGCAGATTGAAAGTTTCCTTCCAAGCCTTTCCGACTGACGCATTTGCCTGCGATACAGTTACACCTGTATTCCGTCCACCTGCAATTTCTATAAAAATCCGTCTCTGTGTTATGAGCGGTAGTCTGCATTAATCTTTACATAATCATAGGTCAGATCACATCCCCATGCCGTCGCCTCCGCGGTTCCCATATGAATGTCAGCGACAGCGGTCACTTTCTTCTCGGAAAGGATTTTCGTCGCCTCTTCCTCGCTGTAGTCCGTCGCGACGCCATCCCTGATGATCTGGAGTTTTCCCGCTTCGCTCTCGAAATAGAGATCTACCTTTTCCGGATCAAAAGAAGCGCCGGAGTAGCCCATCGCACAGAGGATCCGGCCCCAGTTGGCGTCGTGACCGAAGATTGCCGCTTTCGTCAGGTTTGAGGTGATGATGGATTTGCTCAGCGTCACCGCCTGCTCCTTACTCTCAGCTCCGACCACCTTCGCCTCAAAGAGCGCCGTCGCACCCTCTCCGTCCCCGGCGATATTCATCGCCTGCGTTTTATTGACCTCAAACAGCGCCGCCTTGAATGCTTCATAGGCTTCGTTCTTTTCCGTGATCTCCGGGTTTCCCGCCATTCCGTTGGCCAGGAGCAGCACCGTATCGTTGGTGGACGTGTCGCCGTCCACAGACACCATGTTGTAGGTATCCTGGACCACTTCGCTGAGCGCCTCCTGGAGAAGCTCCTTGGAGATGTTGACATCCGTCGTCACAAAACTGAGCATGGTACACATATTCGGATGGATCATTCCGGATCCCTTGCACATTCCGCCGATGGTGACGGTCTTTCCGTCCAGTTCCAGAGACACTGCCGTCTCTTTCGGATGCGTGTCGGTAGTCATGATCGCCCGCGCCGCCAGAGCCGCCGCCTCGCTGGTATCCTCCAGCATCAACGCCAGTTTGGCGATGCCTCCCTTGATCCGCTCCATCGGGAGCTGTTTTCCGATCACTCCCGTGGAAGCCACCAGCACCGCCGTCTCCGGCACTTTCAGCATCCGGGCCGCCGCCTCTGCGGTCTCCTTACAGTATCCCATGCCTTCCTCACCGGTACACGCATTGGCGATCCCGCTGTTGCAGACCACCACCTGCGCGCCGTCCTGATGATAGACAATATCCTGATCCCATTTCACCGGCGCTGCCTTCACAACATTCGTCGTAAACGTGCCGGCTGCGTGACACGGCTTCTCGCTGAAAATCATTGCCATGTCCATGATTCCGTCTTTTTTTATTCCTGCGGCACACCCCGCAGCCTGAAAACCTTTTGCTGCGGTAACACCGCCTTCTATTTTCTTCATCGATTCTCTCCCTCTGTCTTTCTGTAATCGTTCCGCCAGTTTCTGCCACAGCATTTCACAGATCAACTGACGCCATGCCTGCCTATTTTTCTGTGCAAACTCTCCTGATATCTGACGAACGCTGCACCATACACATACAGCATCACGGAAATACAGGCGCCATCCACAGTCCTTCTTCCTCCGGCAGACCGAACATCAGGTTCATATTCTGTACTGCCTGTCCGGCGGCGCCTTTGACCAGATTATCCATGGCTCCCATCATGATGATCCGGTTAGTTCTCGGATCGATCTTGAAATTCACATCCACAAAATTGCTTCCTTCCACCCATCGGGTCTGCGGGCAGACGCCGTCGTCGAGCACCCGGACAAACTTCTCATCTGCATAGTATTTTTCATAGACTGCGCGCACCTCTTCCGGCGTAACCTTCCGTTTCAGGCTGGCATAAGCTGTCACCAGGATTCCCCGGTTCATCGGCACCAGATGCGGCGTAAAGTTAATGCAGACCGGATAGCCTGCCGCATAGGTCAGCTGCTCCTCAATCTCCGGCGTATGGCGGTGGGAAGCGACGCCGTAAGCCTTGATATTTTCATTGACCTCGCAGAACAGATTGTCGACCTTCGCTCCTCTGCCGGCTCCGGATGTGCCGGACTTGGCGTCAATGATCACCGTATTGCCGTCGATGATCCCTTCCTTTAAGAGCGGATAGATGGACAGCGTCGAACAGGTGGGATAGCAGCCGGGATTTGCCACCAGACGGGCTTTTTTTACTGCCTCCCGGTTGATCTCGCAGAGTCCGTAAACCGCCTCGTCAATAAACTGAGGTGCTTTATGTTCCAGCTTATACCACTCTTCGTACACCTTGACATCCTTGATGCGGAAATCAGCGCTCAGGTCGATCACCTTTGCTTTGGAAAGGATCCCTTCGTTGATCAGGGAAGCGCACAGCCCCTGCGGCGTCGCCGTAAAGATCACATCCGCCTCATCGGCAAGCTGTTCCATATTATCGTCTCTGCATACGTCCTCTACCAGCCGGAACATGTTCTGGTAGACATCCGCATATTTCTTATCTATATAGCTTCGGGAACCGTACCATACGATCCTGGCGTCCCTGTGGCCGAGAAGCAGACGGACCAGTTCTCCGCCGGCATAGCCTGTCGCACCGATAATTCCTACTTTTATCATTTCTCTTCTCTCCTTTTGTTCATCCGACGTATCCGGAACGCCCGGACAGGTCTTTCGTCCTTTATCATATCATAGTTCCTGCGGTCTTTCCAGATTCTCCGAAAGATTCCCCGGAATTCCTGAAGCCGTCCGGTCCGGCCGGCGAGCCTCGCTTTTCTTCCGGGTTAACGTGCATAAGTATACATCAAAAATGAATAATATGCAAGTTTTTCGGAATAAATCAAAAAAAGCTTGCATAATAATCAAAAATGATGTATATTTAGTCCATGCTTTATTCTGCGGCGTTTCCGGACGTTCGGTACCGCCGTTCAGACAGAACTACAAACGCTCTGTCCGCAGCGGACAGATGAAAAACGGAGCTGATGCAACATCCTGTATCTTTCCGTTTCATTTGTACTTTTAAAAAGGACAGGGACATTCAGGGAGGCTATTAATTATGAAAGAAAAAGTTGTACTCGCGTATTCCGGCGGACTGGATACCACCGCGGTAATTCCGTGGCTCAAAGAAAATTTTGACTATGACGTGATCTGCTGCTGTGTCAACTGTGGTCAGGGAAACGAACTGGAAGGTCTGGATGAACGTGCAAAACTTTCAGGCGCGTCCAAGCTGTATATCGAGGATATCATCGACGAATTCTGTGACGAATACATTATGCCATGTGTGCAGGCCGGAGCTGTCTACGAACATCAGTACCTGCTTGGTACCTCCATGGCTCGTCCTGTCATCGCAAAAAAACTGGTTGAGATCGCAAGAAAAGAAGGCGCTTCCGCGATCTGCCACGGTGCAACCGGAAAAGGAAACGATCAGATCCGTTTCGAACTTGCCATCAAAGCGTTGGCTCCGGATCTGAAGATCATCGCTCCGTGGAGAATGACCGACGTATGGACCATGCAGTCCCGCGAAGATGAGATTGAATACTGCCACAAACACGGCATCGACCTTCCGTTTGACGCCAGCCACAGCTACAGCCGTGACAGAAACCTGTGGCACATCAGCCATGAAGGTCTGGAACTGGAAGATCCTTCCAACGCACCGAATTACGACAATATGCTGGTTCTCAGCGTGACACCGCAGAAGGCGCCGGATCAGGAAGAATCCGTCACGATGACCTTTGAGCAGGGTGTTCCGAAAACGCTGAACGGAAAAGCCATGAAAGTGTCCGAGATCATCGCGGAACTGAACAAGATGGGCGGAAGAAACGGTATCGGCATCGTGGACATCGTGGAAAACCGCGTAGTCGGAATGAAATCCAGAGGCGTCTATGAGACTCCCGGAGGAACCATCCTGATGGCAGCTCACGAGCAGCTGGAAGAACTGATCCTCGACCGTGAAACGATGGAAATGAAAAAGAAACTGGGCAGCCAGTTCGCCCAGGTCGTTTACGAAGGAAAATGGTTTACACCGCTGAGAGAGGCTCTGCAGGCATTTGTGGAGTCCACCCAGAAATATGTCACCGGTGAAGTGAAGTTCAAACTGTACAAAGGCAACATCATCAAAGCCGGAACCACTTCCCCGTACAGCCTGTACAATGAATCTCTGGCATCCTTCACCACCGGCGATCTGTATGATCACCACGATGCAGACGGATTCATCACTCTGTTCGGACTTCCGCTGAAGGTAAGAGCCATGAAAATGCAGGAGTTGGAGAAAAACAAATAATTGAAAATTGCAAGCCCCATACAGCAAGTGGAACAGTTCAGCCAGCCGAGATGCTCCGCTTGCTGTGGGTATCAAAAATCCCATTGACGAAAATCAATGGGATTTTTGGCGTTCTTCCATATTTCTATTTTCAGACCCGCAAACGGAAGTTTCCTCCGATCTGTTCCGGGCCTCTTCTTCCATACCGACGGACAGTGCATTTTTATACATTTCGGTCAGTCACTGTTTTCCCGACTTTCTCACGCGTCCTCTTCTCCATCCGCTGCCGGAAAAAACTCTGTCTCTTCTGTGATCTCCACCGGCACAGAAAATCCGGAGATCCATTGATCATAACACGCTTCGCAGAGATCAAAGGAATGTTTTTCCATATCCTTGTTTGAAAAGTACCCCCACCCTGTTTCCAGACGGCAGGCCCCTTCTTTCAGGATCCCCCGCTCCACCTTCAGTTCTCTGCCGCAGCAATTACAGATCACCTTTTCCAGTTCATTTGTCTGTTTCTGATACTGACGCATCTCTTTCCTCCCTTGCAGATGCCCGGATGTGACAGTTCAGTCGTCGAAGCTGTCACCGCCGGATCCTGATCGATCCTTTGTACAAAATGTTCCTGCGATATTCTGCCGCCGAAAGACCGGCAGGCAACAGTTGCTTCCTCGCAATTCGAATTGTATCACAGTTTTCTTTGCTTTCCCAGCGGGAACAAAAGGAAACAGAGGAACTCTATAACAGCTAACCGTTCCGCCAGCAGATCTGGCACACCATCCGGTCATCGAAGGCCGCTTCACAGCAACAGCGGTCCCTGTCTGTAGAGACGATCTGCTGTTTCAGCCTGTCACTGCTCTCCTGCGGCGTCACGCCTGCTCATCAGAACCGCATCCTCCTTCGGCTCCTCATAATAACCCTTTCGCAGACCGTCCTGCACAAATCCAAGCGATTCATAAAGCCGGATCGCACCTTCATTGCTCTCGCGCACTTCAAGATGCCAAGCGGCAACCCCTGCTTTTTTCGTCTCTGTGATCAGCCTCTCCACCAGCATTTTTCCAATGCCCTTTTTTCTGCGGTCTTCCCGGACACAGACATTGGTAATGTCCGCTTCATCCAGGCTGATAATACTTCCGCAGTAGCCGAGGATCTCTCCCGTCTCATCCTCCGCCACCAGGAACAGCGCGTCCTCCCGGAGCAGAAAGGTAAAAAAGCCATTGGCTGTCCACGGAATGGAAAAATTTGCCTCTTCGATCGGCACCACCTGCTCCAGATCCGTAATCTCCATCTGCCGTACCGTTACCATCACTGACGTTCCTCCCGTTCTTCCCGTTCCCGCTCTGCCTGCGATTTCCGCAGATATTCGGGAGCCATCTCTTCCGCCGGTTCACATTTTCCCGCACGGTAATAAATCTCTGCCAGGGCAGCGACCGCACCCGCCCTCTGCCGGTTCAGATGCGCCGGCGCATAGCAATGGGGAATCTCGAGCAGCTGCTCCAGCTGTTCCCGGTAAACCGGAACTCCATCCCCGAGAAGGATCGTTTCCTGTCCCAATTCGTTTAATGTCTGTGCCAGATCCGTGACGCTGACCGCGGCCTGCGGCTGAATTACATCCAGCATTCCGTCCGTATAACCGTAAATCCCTGTATACACCTGACTGCGCCGTGCGTCCATCAGAGGACAGATCAGCCGGTCCGTCACCCCCACATTATATGCCAGCGCATCCACCGTGGGAACCGCGATCAAAGGCTTCGCCAGTGCAAGCCCTAGTCCCTTGGCCGTAGCCGCTCCGATCCGAAGCCCGGTAAAAGATCCCGGCCCGGCGGCAACGGCGATCGCATCGATCGTTTTCAGATCCAGTTCCAGCATCTGCACCACGGTATCCACCATCGGAAGCAATGTCTGTGAATGTGTTTTTTTGTGATTGATCGTATATTCTCCCAGTAGCGTATCATCTTCTGCCACCGCCACCGATGCCACCAGCCCGGAACTGTCCAATGCCAGAATTCTCATTTTTTCTCCTCACTTTCCATCTGTTGTTCAACCTCCGCATCCAGTCCCTCCAGAGTGATCCTGCGGTAGTCAAAACCTTTCCCCAGATCTTTTTCGATCTTCACCTCGACGATCTGCTCCGGCAGAAGTTCCCGGATCAGATCCGCCCACTCGATCAGGCAGACGCCGTCGCCAAAGAAATAATCGTCATACCCGATCTCTTCCATCTCCTCAATATCCCCGATCCGGTACACATCAAAATGGTAAAACGGAAACCGTCCTTCCTCATACACCTGCACGATCGTAAAAGTGGGGCTGTTCACCGCCTCTGTGATGCCAAGCCCCCGGGCAAATCCCTGAGTAAAAACCGTCTTTCCCACTCCAAGATCGCCGACCAACGTATATATCTGCCCGGGACGCGCCTGCCTGCCGAGAAATTCTCCCAGCGCACCGGTGTCGCGGGCACTCTTTGTCTCTATGATCATCTTTCCCTCCTTCCTGACGCACTTGCTACGTCATCAAGGCAGATTTGAAAATTTACTTTCAAACTTCTTTCTCCTGTTGTATAAACTTATGACGGTTCATCTTGCTGAACGGTCACACAAACTTTCATTCACAGACCATTTTAACATACCCGTCAAAACGATACAATGAAAATGTACTTGCTCTGAAAATACAAAACCCGTATAATGTTAAAGAAACAAGCGACAAAAGGCCATAAATTCCATATCTGCATGAAAATTTATGACCTTTGTGGAGCGTAAAACACTGAAAAGCAGCCATTTTCGAAGAAAAATGAGCGGACCAGTTAAAAAGGATCAAAGAAAAAGGAGAAAAAAATTATGGCAAATCCTGTTGTTACCTTTACGATGCAGAACGGCGGCGTGATCAAAGCGGAACTCTACCCGGAAATCGCCCCAAACACAGTCAATAACTTTATCAGCCTCGTTCAGAAAGGCTTCTACGACGGTCTGATCTTCCACCGAGTCATCCGCGGCTTCATGATCCAGGGCGGCGATCCGCAGGGTACCGGTATGGGCGGCCCGGGCTATTCGATCCCCGGAGAGTTTGCCCAGAACGGTTTCCTGACCAACAACCTGGCTCACACCGAAGGCGTTCTCTCCATGGCGCGCGCGATGAACCCGGATTCCGCAGGCTCCCAGTTCTTCATCATGCATAAAACCTCCCCGCATCTCGACGGCGCTTACGCTGCATTCGGAAAGGTGATCGAGGGCATGGATGTGGTAAATGCGATCGCTGAAACCGCGACCGATTTTCAGGACCGCCCGCTGGAAGAACAGAAACTTGCATCCGTGACCGTGGAAACCTTCGGCGTGGATTATCCTGAACCGGAGAAATGCTGATTCTATCATAGAACTGTTAGAATTCTCCCGTTACAACTCCACTAGGTCTGCGCATTTGCTGCGCAGACCGTATGAAAACATAGTGCCTGTGGGCATCCATCCCATTGCGAGGCGATTTTCAATGCTGTTCCTCCTCTTTTTGCTCTCTCACCAGGTCTTCCAAAGTCCGATGATCCACCACCTGCCGCACCGCCTGATCCAGTTCCTTCCACAGTTTCAGCGTCACACAGTGATCCGCCCTCGGGCAAAGATTCCGCTCTGTCTCCAGACACTCCACCGGCGCCAGACTGCCTTCCGTCAGACGCAGGATATCTCCGACCGTGTAATCCTTCGGTTCCCGTGTCAGGACGTAACCGCCCTGGGGTCCCCGGATACTTTTCAGATATCCCGCACGGGCAAGAACGGAGACGATCTGTTCCAGATATTTCACGGAAATCTCCTGACGATCAGCGATCTCCCGAAGCGCAACCGGACGTTTTCCCTCCTGCAGTGCGAGATCCAGCATCATTCGCAGCGCATACCTGCCTTTGGTTGAAATCTTCATTTTCCTTCTCCCCTTTTACAATTTCCTTCTCTCTCAGTCCTTCACTGCCTCAAACGCTGACGCGAGATCCTCCAGAATATCCTCGATATTTTCCGTTCCTATAGAAAGGCGGATGGTGTTGGGAGCGATCCCCTGCTCCGCCAGTTCCTCTTTATTCAGCTGCGCGTGGGTCGTAGACGCCGGATGGATCACCAGCGACTTTACATCCGCCACGTTCGCCAGAAGCGAAAAGAGTTCCAGATGGTCAATAAAATCCTTCGCCTTTCTCTCGTCTCCTTTGATCTCAAACGTGAAGATAGAACCGCCCCCTTTGGGGAAATATTTCCGATATAGTTCCTGCTGGCGGACGTCCCGGCTGACCGAAGGATGATGAACTGCTTCCACCTGCGGATGTCCGTTCAGATATTCCGCAACCCGCAGAGCATTCTCCACATGCCGTTCCACCCGCAGAGACAGCGTTTCCAGCCCCTGCAGAAACAGAAACGCATGAAACGGAGACAAGGTAGCTCCCGTATCGCGCAGAAGGATCGCGCGGATCTTGGTCACAAACGCTGCGGGACCTGCCGCCTTTGTAAAACTCACACCGTGATAACTGGGATTCGGCTCCGTCAGAGACGGGAACTTTCCGGATGCCTCCCAGTCAAAGGTTCCTCCTTCCACGATCACACCGCCGATCGCCGTGCCGTGTCCTCCGATAAACTTCGTCGCAGAGTGCACCACAATGTCTGCTCCATGCTCCAATGGACGGATCAGATACGGCGTTCCGAACGTATTGTCCACCACCAGCGGAATGTGATGTCTGTGGGCAATCTCAGCCGCCTGCTCCAGGTCCACAACCTCCGAGCGGGGATTTCCCAGCGTCTCCACAAAAACAGCTTTTGTCTCAGGCCGAATGGCCGCCTCGACCTGCTCCGGATCAAAAATGTCCACGAAAGTCGTCGTGATCCCATACTCCGGCAGCGTATGGGCCAGAAGATTGTAGGTGCCTCCGTAAATATTCTTTGCTGACACAAAATGGTCCCCCGCAGACGCAAGATTTTCAAACGTATAGGCAAGCGCTGCGGCCCCGGATGCCACAGCCAATGCCGCGCTTCCGCCTTCCAGCGCAGCCATCCGCTGTTCAAAAACCTCCTGGGTCGGATTCGTCAGTCTGCCATAGATATTTCCGGCATCCTCCAGGGAAAATCTTGCCGCCGCATGGTCGCAGTCGTGAAACACGTAGGAAGACGTCGCATAAATCGGCACCGCCCTTGCATCCGTCGCCGGGTCCGGCTGTTCCTGTCCTGCGTGAAGCTGCAGTGTCTCAAAACGGAAGTTTCTCTCTGTCTTTGCGTTGTTTCTGTTCATGTCATTTTCTCCTTTTCAAGTCGTTTTCTTTCGCTGCTTTTCCGGAACCGAAACTGCATTCCTCCATCCCCCGGCAGAAACCGGTACATCAAATGCAAAAAACTGCGCGATTCCCATTGTAATTGTCCTGTTTCCTGTCACACCGATCTATGAACACCTATACTCTCAGAACAGATCTGTGGAATAATAGCGGTCCGCGCTGTCCGGAAGAAGGACCACAATAGTTTTTCCTTCGCTTTCCGGCCTTTCCGCAACTTTCAGGGCTGCATACAGCGCCGCGCCGGAAGAGATCCCCACCTGAATCCCTTCAGTCTTCGCCAGTTCTTTTCCCATAAGGAACGGATCCTCGTTATTGACCGTCAGGATCTCATCGTACACCTCCGTGTCCAGGACGTCCGGCACAAACCCTGCGCCGATCCCCTGGATCGCATGGGGTCCGGCAGATCCGCCGGACAGCACCGGCGAAGTCTCCGGCTCGACCGCGACCACCCGGATCCCGGGGTTCTGCTGTTTCAGATATCGTCCGGTGCCGGTGATCGTGCCGCCGCTTCCCACCGACGCCACAAAGACGTCCAGCGCTCCATCGGTATCGCGCCACAGTTCCGGTCCGGTTGTCTCAAAATGCGCTCTGGCATTCGCCGGATTCTCAAACTGCCCCGGAAGAAAACTGCCGGGAATCTGTTTCACCAGTTCCTGTGCCTTTTCAATCGCGCCTTCCATTCCCCGTGCACCGTCTGTCAGAACGATCTCCGCCCCATAGGCTTTCAGAATCTTCCTCCGCTCGACGCTCATCGTCTCCGGCATAGTCAGGATCAGACGGAATCCCTCCGACGCCGCCAGGGCCGCCAGTCCTATCCCGGTATTCCCGGAGGTCGGCTCCACGATCGTCGCCCCCGGCGCCAGAATTCCCCGGTCCAGCGCGTCTCTCACCATGCCAAGCGCCGCCCGGTCCTTTACGCTTCCCGTAGGATTCAGATATTCCAGTTTCGCCAGCAGCCGGCAGTTCAGCCGATACTTTTTCTCCATGCCTGTCAGTTCCAGCAGAGGGGTGTTTCCGATCAGTTCTGCGATATTCCGATAAATCTTCGCCATAATTATGCTCCTTTCTGACGGATTACAGCTTTCGAGTATCATATTCCTTATTTCCTACTTTGTTAATAGGAATACTATGTTTTTTATGTTTTTTATGTTTTTCTATGCTTTACAGCGACGGATCGATCACCTCGTCCTCCAGCTTTCTTTTCGGGACATAGTGAACATCCTTTTCATCTCTGTAATAATTTGTGTCTCCGCTTTCAGGGACCTCTGTCAGCACGATCTTCTCCTGCGGTTTTCCGAATGCGACCACCAGCAGCGGATGGTAATTTTCTTTCAGATTCAGAGCCTGGCTGATCTCGCCGGCGGTAAAATTACCGATCATACATCCGCCCAGATCCTGCTCCACCGCCGCCAGGAGCATCGTCTGCGCCACGATCCCCACATCTTTCATATAACGGTTCAGATTCGGATCGATCTCCGAATCCTGACAGATCACAATAAACGCTGTCGGCCAGTGTCCCGGATGCGGAAGTTCCGTCGGCTGCAGCGCCCTCGCCCACCTGGTCAGCGGCCGCACCTTCTCCACCAGTCCTTTCTCATACACAAGACAGTATTTCAATGGCTGCTTATTCACACTGGACGGGCAAAGTCTCGCACAGTCGACAAACTCCAGCAACGTTTCCTTTGAGATCGAAACACTCTCGTCATAACCGCGGTAACTTCTGTTCTTCAAAACCAAATCTTTCAGCATTTTTTCTCCTTTCCATACACGCTCCGGCATCGGACACGGTACAACAGATTTTTTTCCATTATACCGAAAGACCAGTGTCAGATTCAAGTACTGTATTCGCTGCGCAGTAAATGCGCAGACTTGGCTGAACTGTTACGCCGAATTCCAGAACCATTGCTGTTTTTCTATACAAATCCTACATTCTATGCTATGATAAAGAAAATCCGTGGCGCTCTCATATAGCTTGTACAAGTACCTATACAGAACCGGCTGAGCTGCCGTCCCCGGAATTTGTTCATATTCAAAACAGACAATATCATTTCAGAACGATAGGATTTGGAGGGAAACATGATCGTAACAACGACAAACAGTATCGAGGGAAAACAGATTTTGGAATATAAGATGGTTGTTTTCGGTGAAGTGATCACCGGTGTGGATTTCATCCGTGACTTTGCCGCAGGAATGAGAAACTTCTTCGGCGGCCGTTCCCAGGGATATGAGGAGGAATTGATCCATGCCCGCAATCAGGCAATGGACGAAATGATCTCCCGTGCTACCCAGCTTGGAGCCAATGCTATTGTAGGCGTGGATATCGATTATGAGGTACTCGGCACAAACAACGGAATGCTGATGGTCACAGCCTCCGGCACAGCTGTTGTCACCGATTGAATACCCGTGAAACATTTGATTTTGCAACCGGTAACCGTTCAGCAGGCTGAACGGTTACTTTGACTTTGTTACAGTTCAGCCAGCTGAACTGTAACTTGACTTTCGAAATATTTATGGAAATCTCTTGACTTTCTTTGATTTTCAAAGTATTCTATATATAGTTTTTGAAACTACTTATCGCTTTTCGAAATACCACTTCCTTCTGACCAAAAGAGGAAACAAAATAGAATCAAAAAATCAAAGGAGATTTCATATGTCTTTACCAGCATTACAAATTGGCGATCTCACAGCCCCGATCCCGATCATCCAGGGAGGAATGGGCGTCGGGATCAGTCTTTCTTCCCTGGCCGGCGCAGTGGCAAAAGAAGGCGGCATCGGCGTAATATCCGCAGCACAGCCGGGGTTCCGTGAACCGGATTTTTCCGTTGACCCTCTCGCTGCAAATCTGCGGGCGCTGTCTTATCACATCCGGCGCGCCAAAGAAATATCCGGCGGAGGAATCATCGGAGTCAACATTATGTGCGCTCTGACTCATTATGAAGAATACGTAAAATGCTGTATTGACAGTGGTGCAGACCTGATCATATCCGGCGCCGGACTTCCCAGCGATCTGCCCCGCTATGCCAAAGACAGTTCCATCAAGCTGGCGCCGATCGTCTCTCCGCCGAAAACCGCCAAAGTCCTGTTAAAGCTCTGGGATATGCACTACCATCGCGTTCCCGATCTGGTAGTGATCGAAGGGCCGAAAGCAGGCGGACACCTTGGCTATACCCCGGAAGACGTAGCACGGCTGGAAACAGAAGGATACGACCGGCAGGTTTTGGAAATCCTTGACATTGTACATGGCTATGAGGAGAAGTACGAGAAGTCTGTTCCTGTCGTATTTGCCGGCGGCGTATTTGACCGGGGCGATATCGATCACTATCTGTCGCTGGGCTGCGCCGGTGTTCAGATGGCCACACGCTTCGTCGTGACGGAGGAATGCGATGCCGATCCCCGTTACAAACAGGCTTATCTCAACGCCCGTAAAGAGGACATCACACTGATGAAGAGTCCGGTGGGAATGCCGGGACGCGCCATCCGGAACAAGTTCCTGACGCTTCACGAAAAGGAACCGGAGAAAATTACACACTGTTATCAGTGTCTGAAAAAGTGCGACCGCGCTTCTATTCCCTACTGCATCACGACAGCTCTGACCCGCGCTGCTGAGGGTAAAGTGGACGACTCTCTTCTGTTCTGTGGCGAGAACGCCTGGCGACTCACGGAAATGACGACGGTTCATGATCTGATGCAGGAACTCTGTCAGGACATAACCGCCTGAGATATGGCCGGAACCTTTCCCGGCAGGATTACAAAAAACTTTAAATGGCTGCCATCCCGGATCACATTTCTATCCGGTATGACAGCCATTTTTTATCAGGAATGACAGCTGCTTTTCACAGAAAATATCCTATCTTCCACAGCAGTATTTTCCGGACGGTATCAATCTCTCTTCGCAGGTTCCCTTCTCTCCAGCGACTTTTCAATCCTGCAAAACTCTTTCCATGCCTGGCGGCCAATCCTGAAAATTTTTCTGAAATTGACGGAATTTACGCCCCCCTGTCTGGGCCGGAACGTGATCGGCAGATACTTCACTCGATAAGGACCTTTGCTGTATAACACAGAGATCAACACATTGGAAAGATGAAAGTCTTCCGGAACATACTGCAAAACCTCCTGCAGCGTATCTCTGCGCATCAGGCGATATGGCGTATTGGCATCCTCCGTCCGAACCTTAAACGTCAACTGTATCACCAGTCTGAGGACACGCGTGACAAAAACTCTGCCTTTTCCATCCTGGCGGTGCCATCGCCGGCCGATCAGAAAATCATACTGCTCTCTCTGTTCCCAGAACGGCTCAAATTCTTCCGGAAGCGTCTGCCCGTCCGAATCCGTCTGAAAAATATATTCTGCGCCGTGATCCAGCGCATAATGGTATCCATAGAGAACGGTCGCCCCGTGTCCTGCGTTAGGCTTCGTCACGGTCTCCAGCAGAGGATATTTCCCGCAATATTCCTCCAGGATCTGATAAGTCCTGTCTCTGCTCCCATCATCGATCACCAGCAGCCGTGACCGTCCGTCCGCCGCATGGCGTTCCACCACCGGATACCATTCGTGAATGACATGTTCTATATTCTCTTCTTCATTGTATGCAGGTATTACGATATATAAACTTTCCATATGAAAACTCCGAATCTTCCATCCTGTATTCCGGCTCAGAAAAAGGCTGCGCCCTGCACAGCCTCCCGTACACGTATGAACTGCGGTTTTTAAACCATCGGCAACTCACACCTACTTGAAAAACGAATCGCTATGGCCGGAACCACAGTATAATGTTCCGATAAACAGCTGCACAACTGTAATATCTGAAAGCTACTGACACCGCTTCAAAAAAGCTACTCCCATAGGATACGGTCCTGTGTGGACCCCAATGGTAGCTCCGATCTGTATTTCCTCCCAGTCTGAAATATGATATCCCCGTTTCTTCAGTTCTTCTCGAAACTGCTGTTTAAACGGTTCATACTCCGACACTGGAAGTCCTATCCCCGTCGCCAGATGATACTCCTCCAGATTAATCTGCTCTTTCTCAATATATGCAAGAAACATTTCAAGTAATTTTTGCAGCGACCTTTTTCTTCCCCTGCAGATTTCCGGCGCTGCCAACTCCCTGTCATAGTACTGCAGCAGAGGTTTAATATTCAAAACACTTCCGGCAATGGACGCCGCTTTCCCGATCCGCCCTCCGTGCTCCAGGTACTTGAGATCTTTGGTCGTAAAGAAAATATGGCCTGTGCCTCGGACTGCCTCCAGCCGCCGGACCGCCTCTTCCATCTCTATGCCCTGATTTCTCAGCTTCACTGCTTCTTTTACCAGCATTCCCTGGAGCGCCGTGACCAGTTCCGAATCCATCACATAGATTTTAGCCTCCGGATACACTTCCATCAGCTCCTGTCTCGCATTCAGCGCGGCCTGCATGGAACCGCTGAATTTCTTTGTCAGACAGATGCACAGTACCGGACATCCCCGGGTGACAAATGGCAAAAAGGAATCTTTATAATCCTCTGCCGAAGGCATAGACGTCCTGGGATAACAACCTGTCTGCGCCTCCATTTTTCTGTAAAAATCTGTTACCGAAATTTCTTTTCCTTCCCGATAATAATTCTCGCCGTCAAAGGATACATAGAACGGCACCACTGTGACCTTTTCCCTCTCCGTATACTCCTGTGCCAGGTCACAGGAACTGTCACTCACGATTGCAAATTTCATCATACCCGACCTTTCCCGCTCTCGCTGACCGGCAAAATCCTATCCGCCTGCACGCGCGAGAGCCGCGTAAAAAGATTCATATAAAATGCTAAAATTGTATCATTATCTTATAAAAAAAGCAAGACTTTCCATTCCTAATTCCTTACATAAATTTTGTCTGGAATTCTGAAAATTATTTGCAGTTTTCTTGTATCTGTGCTAAACTATTGCTGAAACCCGAAGACAAATCCGAAAATTTTAATTTTTTTTCAAAATACCTTATTGAGAGAAAGGATGAATTCACATGAATACGTTTCAGGGTATATCAACCGAACAGCTTCAGGACTGTGAAGAAAGCTATGCATCGAGTCCTCTTTGCCGCGCGATGACGAACGCGCTTTTCAATACTTCCGTAAATGACGCGGCATTCTGTCATGCCGGACTGGCTCAGGCACAGCACGCATTCTCCGTCGAGCTTGCAACCCTCCCGGTTACAAATCAGAAAGCCAGCGGACGCTGCTGGATCTTCGCTGCGCTGAATGTGCTCCGTGAAGTCACCGCCAAAAAGTGCAACATAGAACAGTTCGAACTTTCTCAGAATTACGTAGCGTTCTGGGATAAATTTGAGAAAGCAAATTATATGCTGGAGAGCGTCATCTCCCTGGCAGACCGCCCGACTGACGACCGTGTTCTGTGTCAGGTGCTGAGCACCGGCGTACAGGATGGCGGCCAGTGGGATATGTTTGTCAACCTGGTAGAAAAATACGGGGTTGTTCCAAAAACAGCGATGGAAGAGACTTTCCAGAGCAGCAACACCCGCGCTATGAACAAACTTTTGAACACCAAACTGCGCAAATCCGCTGTAATCCTGAAAAAGGCAGCTGCAGAAGGCAAGGACGTTCAGGCGATGAAAGCAGAAATGCTGAAGGACGTTTACAAATTCCTCTGCATGTGCTTCGGCTGCCCGCCCAAAACCTTTGATTTCGAATATGTAGACAAAGACAAACAGTATCACATTGTACATAATCTCACACCAAAGACCTTCTATGACGAATATATCGGTCTCAATCTCCACGAAGACTATGTAAGTATTATCAACTCTCCGACCGCTGACAAACCGTTCGGCAAAACTTACACTGTGGATTACATCGGAAATGTCGCGGAAGGCGCACCGATCCGTTATTACAATATCCCAATGGATACGTTCCGTTCCCTGATCGTACGTCAGCTTTCCGACGGAGAGCCGGTATGGTTCGGAAGCGATGTCGGACACATGGGCGACAGAGAGCGTGGGATCTGGAGCACGGACTGCTACGACTATGCAGGCACTTTCGGCATGGATTTCGCAATGACCAAGGAAGAACGTCTCGACTATCGCGAAAGCGCAATGAATCACGCAATGGTGATCACCGGTGTCAATCTCGACGAAAACGGTCAGCCGACGAAATGGAAAATTGAAAACAGCTGGAGTGACGAACACGGCAAGAAAGGATATTATCTAATGAGTGCCGACTGGTTCGATCAGTTCGTATACCAGGCAGTAGTCAACAAAAAATATCTTACAGAAGAGCAGCAGAAGGAAGCTTCCGCTGAGCCGGTTCATCTTTCCCCGTGGGATCCGATGGGAACATTGGCCGACTGAAAAAAATCCGGCTGCGGTTTGAGTTATCTCACACCGCAGCCGGATTTTTAATAAGACTCAAATGGCCTGCTGCCATTACTATTTTTCAAAACGGATTCTTTCCGTACGCCAGATCTCTACTCAAGTCCCAGATTCTGCATTTTTTCGTTTACACTTGCCTCACAGGAACGCATCGCCTGAATAGTACGCTCCATCAGCTCTTCCAGCGTCCAATTCAAATTCCCAGCACCTTCTGATATGATCTCTCTGGAACATCCGGCTGCAAACCGCTTGTCTTTAAATTTCTTTTTCAGACTTTTCAGCTCCATATCGGAAACACTTTTGGAAGGACGCATTTTAGCCGCCGCCCAGATCAGACCTGTCAGCTCGTCGCATGCAAACAATACCTTCTCCATCTCATGCTCCGGTTTTACATCACTGCAGTGTCCAAAACCATGACTGCATACAGCATGGATCACTTCCGGCTCCACATTCTCCTTCTGCAACAATTCAACGGCCTTTTTACAATGCTCCTTATTTAGTGTATAATAAAAATACCCAAAATTGCAGAGGCGATTCCCCAAAGTTGCAGAGGGAAATTCCCCAATAATGCAGTCGTGTTTGGTGCTTCTCTAAGTCTATTCGGGCGGTAGATTTAGAGAAACACCAAACATCCATTGCAAGCATACAGCACTTTTTGTATCCTTGGAATGTCGTTGCAGACAACATTCAAGGAGGAAAGGAGTATGATTGCAATGGACAAGGTTCATTCTATCAGACAGCTCTTTTATGAGCAAGGGAAAAGTGTCTCAGCCATTGCTGCTGAGACAGGGCATGACCGGAAAACGATAAGCAAATATCTGGACATGACCGATTTTAACACACCGGAACCTAAAAAAGAGGATCCGGAAAATATGTGCCCGAAGCTGGATGCATATAAGCCATTGATTGATCAGTGGCTCCTGGATGACCGTAAGGCTCCCAGGAAGCAGCGCCATACCGCAAAAAGGGTTTTTAAGAGGCTTCTGGCAGAAAGCGAAGGCTTCGACTGCTCTTACCGGCTGGTTGCGCAGTACGTGGCCTACAGGAAATCGCAGATGCATCTTGACAGCAAAAAGTCTTATCTGCCGCTCATCCACTACCCCGGCGAGGCCCAGGCTGACTTCGGCGCCGCACAGTTCTTTGAAAACAGTTTATCCATTGAAGGAAAGTATCTGGTGCTTTCCTTCCCGTTCAGCAATGCCGGGTATCTCCAGCTGATGTATGGTGAAAATGCCGAGTGCTTCATGGAGGGCATGATCGACATTTTTGTGCACCTCGGAGGTGTCCCCACGGAAATCTGGTTTGATAACACATCAACCCTTGTCACGAAGATCCTGAAAGACGGAGGCCGCCAGCTGACGGATAAGTTCCTCCGGTTCAGTGAACACTATGGGTTCCGCTATAAGTTCATGAATCCCGAATCCGGATGGGAAAAGGGAAACGTGGAGAACAAGGTTGGATACAGCCGCAGAAACTTCCTCGTGCCGCCGCCCAGGTTCATGGAACTGTCTGAATACAACAGCCGTCTCCTTACAGAGGCTGACAGTGACATGGACCGGGAGCATTACCACTATGACCAGACGATACTGGAACGCTTTGGCGAGGATAAGAAGGCGCTTCTCCCATTGCCGGATGTTGCGTTTGATCCGGCCAGGTATGAGACGGTACTCACGGATAAATGGGGCAGGTTTACACTGGAGAAAGGGAAGCATGAGTATTCCGTCTCTCCAGACCACGTCTGTACGAACGTGTGGCTTAAGATCACCTCACGGCAGGTACAGGTCATGGACATGCAGCACCGCCCTATTGTGACACACAGGCGGCTCTACGGAGACCAGAAACAGTCAAGCATGGAATGGCTGCCGTATCTGACGGCTATCTCCAGGAAGCCCCGTTCCCTGTTCAACAGCGGCATCTACGATATGATGCCGGAGAACATGCAGCGGTACATGAAGAGCTGCGGCAGCACGGACCGGGGAGCTATCCTGAAAGTCCTTGCAGAGCTGACCGGGCGGACTGGATTTGACAGCGCCCTTCAGACAGTCAACCAGGCCCTTCTCTACCAGGTAAGGGATCCGGACAGCCTGAAGAACCTGTACCGGAGACTGTATGCGGATGTGCCGGAGCTCCCGCCGATGCCATTCCAGAGCGGTGTCCCCGCATTGGAACAGATGCCGGTGGATCTGGCTTCCTATGACCTTCTCCTGCAGAAGGGAGGTGCCGCAAATGGATGACTACAGAGACGCCATTGCTTCCTGCTGCAGGCAGTTGCGCCTGTCGGCCAACCTGGCTGATCATGCATTTGCCATACAGGGCGAAACCCATCAGGAATACCTGTACAACCTGTTAAGCGAGGAGATCAAATGCCGGAAAGCAGCACGCATCGGAAAGCTGATCAATTCCGCAGGTTTCCCAGTCCAGCATAACTTTGCCGCATTTCAACCTGATGAAGTGCAGTTTCCATCGGGTGTCACACCGGAAAGCCTGAAAGCGCTGGAATTTTTCCATGCAGGGAATAACCTGGTGATGTACGGCAGCACAGGCACCGGCAAGACCATGCTGTCTATCTGCATCGGGATGGAAGCATGCAGGAGGGGTATCCCTGTGAAGTTCTTCCGGACAGCCTCGCTCATCAACCAGCTTTCAGAGGCTCAGGAGAGAGGCAGCCTCGCGCAGCTTCACAAGAAGCTGGATAAGGCAGATATCCTCATTCTGGATGAATTCGGGTATGTCCCGTACAACCGGACCGGTGCCCAGCTGTTGTTTGACTATCTTTCCGAGATCCATGAAAAGAAAGTCATTATCCTCAATACAAATCTGGAGTTTTCCAGATGGGTAAATGTCCTGTATGATGAGCAGATGACCGCCGCACTTGTAGGGCGGCTGATGCACCACTGCCATCTGATACTCTTCCCCGGCGAAAACAACCGGCTGCGGGAATCCAGTATCAACGATATGTTCGCGTCCCGGCAGAAGGGAGGTGTCCGGAATGCCTGATCATGAAATTTTCAAGGAGCATGATCCGGAAGACTGCTTCTATGACTGCAAGGCCGTGCATGATTTCATGCGTCTCACTGACGAGATGGTACATACCATCATCGGCCTGGAAGAAGAACTCGTCCGGTGGCGCCAGGTCCTCATCAAATATCTTCCGCCCGAATGGGCAGATGGGCTGCGGTCAGACATTTTAAACAACATTTCCCGCGATTTTGAAGGAGATCCGGCTTATGATCTATATGTCAGCATGGTATGTAACGGTATCGATCCTCAACAGGAGAAAGAGAAACTGGCCCGTATGAGGAGGCTTGTCAACGGCACCGATGAAACCAGCATCACATATCTGTAACTAATAAACTTTGTATGCCTGCAACGGCTCCTCTCCGGCACCTGAAAGAGTGCCGGCAGAGGAAATGCAATACTGGGGAAATTCCCCATGCAACTTTGAGGAAGTCAATCTGCATTTTTGAGGAAAAAGTGCTTGCAAAAAACAGCTCCTCCGGGAACTGTTCAAAATCAACGTCATGAAGAAGTCCGCAAATTCCCCAGAACTGCTTTTCCTCTCCATATCCGAGATGCTCCGCAAACCATTCCATACACCCTTCCACCGTCAGTCCATGTCGGATGTGAAATGGCTCACTGTTATACTTTCTCAAAATTTCCAACGCCGTTTCGTGATTCAGTTTTGTCTGCATTTCCATCGTTCCTTTCTGTAAAAATCGTAACAGTTCAGCTGGCTGAACTGTTACTAAAAATCTTCTTCATTGTTTCCAACAATGCAAAAAAGTCTCAGAACCCTTTGAATCATCGATTCAAAGGACCCTGAAACTTCACCCAATGCCGCAGGCCGGAATTGAAAACCTTTGAAAATCCCGGCAAACTGCGATATTTACTGACTTTTCATTACCAAGTTGTTGCAAATCGCGGCAAACTTTAACGTTTTTTTGCCCCACAGCTGCCCCATGATGGTA
>ERZ1643246.1245-NODE-1245-length-28282-cov-22.940943_pt1 | contig 28282 bp, 25 predicted proteins | sample MGYA00579265_ERZ1643246 | MGnify/ENA primary metagenome ERZ1643246 (study PRJEB29033, sample SAMEA4952261) | chicken gut metagenome | biome: Broiler Chicken; feature: Gastrointestinal Tract; material: Caecum | place: Ireland | collected 2018 | study: Broiler...
ACACAAAAATTCAGTGTGCTACTTTTATATTTCACACACTGAATTATACAATACCAAAAATTTTAGGGAATAAAAAATAGACGCCCATGTTGGCGTCTTGCAGGGTTACATATACAAAGCTAGGCGGGAACCAATGTCATCATTGTTGCCCGTCGGATTGAAGCCGCCACGAAGAGAATCTGGATAGTCACTGTCATAGTTGCCGAAGTAATCACCTCCACGACTAACTCTGTTGCTGGCACTGCCCGCTTCAATTGTCCAATCATGTACATTTCCTGCCATATCATAAATATTATTTACTGCATATGTGTCATTTGAACCTGTTGGAATTGATTTATCCGTACTTCCTTGAGTACCTGAATAATTTCCTTTTCCTGTACTATCATAAGTATATGTCTTTTTATCTCCTCCTTGATTCCACATCCATCTCATTACAGCATCCCACTGACATCCCCATATCATACTTGTTGTTACATTACTACTTGCAGCTACTCCTTTTGACTTATTATACTGCGTATACCATGTTTGATCTGCTATATCTGTATTATTTTTTACAACTACCGCTTCTGTTTGAGATAAATTACCAGTCTCATACCTTCCTATATAAAACCCTCCATACTTTTTTACACTTGCTATCATATTATTAAATTCTGTCTCTAACTGTGCTTTAAAAGTATCTTCAGTAGCACTTGCATCTAACCCAGCTTGTTGCAAATTAGTATTATCCGCATCATATTCTGTTCCATCACTTCCAGTTACCACATCTGGCTCACGATAACTACCAATACCAGATGTTGCTGTTATACTCATTACTCCATCTTTCTCTGTCCAATTTAGTGGTGTTATTCCTGTAGAAGAAAAATTGTATAATTTCCCCCATTTTTTACAATTTTCGTCTCTTCCATACATTTCACTTGGATTTTCTACTGGCACCCACACAAACTGATTTCTTGTTGTTTGTGCAGTATCTTTATTTGTATCATTTACCTCTTCTTCTCCTTCATATATTACAAAACCATCTTCCACTGTTGTTTCTTCTGTTACCTTTGATGCTGTATATCCCTTTGGCACCGGCACAGTTACAGGCGTTGTATCTGTACTTTGAACAGCATTTACCTTATCATCACTTTCTCCATTCCATTTTTCAAATTCCTCCGCTGGACATCCTTCTGGCTCCTCTGGAGTAGTACTTCCTCCTGTTCCATTTAACATATTCTCCATTGCTGCTGTTACATCATTCATTTGCGTTTGTTCATTTATAATAGCTTCATTTGTCTTATTTGCTGCCTCCCTTGCCTTCGCTATTATTCCATTTTCACTAAACACCAAACTTATTGTTATTCCTGCTAATATTAAAAGAACAACAATCGTAACAACTAATGCTATTAAAGTTATACCGCTCATTTTTTGCATTTTTTTGTAATTTTAAATTTTCTTTCATATTTTTCCTCCCAAATTTTTATTCTTTTGTTATTATTCCCCATTTTATCTTTTATTAGTCATTTTTCCTATTTTAGTTAAAATTATTTTTATGTCTTTACTAACTTTTAATTTAATGTAGAATAATTTGTTCTTTTAAATCTCATTTTGCAGAATAATTATATCATCTCATTATGATGATTGTACATTTCTTTTGTATTACATTTGCATTACAATTTGATTGCATCTTCGAAATAATTTTTAATTGCATATTGAATTTTAAAATTTTATTTTTCTTAAAGTTGTCAAAATCTCCGTCCCCTTTGACAACTTTTTTCTTGCTTTTGTATTGCCTTCGTGATATTATGTATAGTAGCTTTTGAAAGGAGCAATTTTATGATATTAGACCTAAATAATAAAAATCATATTCCATTAATAAACATGTATAAAAAGTGTAAAGGAATTTCTTTAGTAAATAAATATTTACCCAATTTAAGTCCATTAAATAAAATGTATGTTATTAATTCTATGGAAGATTGGAAACAAGTAGAAAATGAGTTTCCAGAGCATATGATGACAATTAGATGTGACTCTCCTAAGGGTGTTAATGGTATGCTCCCAAGTGGTCAAACTTTTGATAGAAATAGAGTTCCTGGCTATATAAACGAAGTAAAAACTGCTGTTCCAGATGCAGTATTAATTTTAGAGGATATGAAACCTGGTACAAATGAAAGAATTCATACTCAAGGTGGAATTAATTTAGATATACAAATAGGAGCCTATGTTTTAATGGAATATGTAGGTCCTAGTTTTGACTGTAGAGAATTATGTACCGGAAAAGCAGCTCACGAGTCATGGAATATTCCTTGGGAAGATGTACCTTTTATGGACGATAATTCTATTAGAAAATATAAAGTTGGTACTATAGGTCAAAAAGAATATATTGATACTGCTAAAGAAAGATTAGCTTTTCTAATTAAAGCTTTTCCAGATAAGAAAGATGAAATATTATCTACTATGCCAAATACTTTTCATGGTATGGGCATTAATTTATTTAGAGATGTACGTGATAACGTAATTTTTCCACTATGGTTGCAACATGAAAAACTTTCTAGAGATGGTTTAAGACACTTTGGCGTAGAAGTTAATGTTATGGGAAATGGCACTTTAGTTCCAATGGAAATAGACGTTCCAGAAAGATTTAAAAGCAAAAACAAGCGTGAAGAAAGCTGTCAAAGGGGACGGAGATTTTTGACAACTTTAAGAGAAATAAGATATGTCAATTTTCTCCGTCCCCATTGACAACCCCTTGGCAAAAAATCTTCGTCCTTCTCTTGACTTACTAAGTATAATTATGGTATATTATTATAGTAATATTTATGTGGCCCCTTGGTCAAGCGGTTAAGACGCAGCCCTCTCAAGGCTGAATCATGGGTTCGATTCCCGTAGGGGTCACCAGAATCGTTAAACCTAGAAATGCTTATATTTCAAGCTTTCTAGGTTTTTTATTTTGTAAAACTGATGCAATAGTGATGCAGTAGGTTTTATGAAATTTTTTCAATTTGTTGTTTTACAAAAAAAATTATAATATGTGAACTACTAAAATATAAGAGATTGCAATAATAAATTTATTTTTTTATCAAATAATATTATGAAAATATTAAAATTATATTGGCAGTATTATACTTTAAAGGGTATAATATATTAAAGTAACATCAAGAGGATTATTAAGTATATTTATGAAACAGACACCAAAAACACCTAAAAGTGAAATAGAAAAAGCAAAAAGATTATTAGAAGATTATAAAAAAAGGAGTGATTAAAATGAGTAAATTTAAAAATTGGAAAGATGTAAAAAAAGAATTAGACTTTACACCTGAAGAAATAGAAGAAATGGAACTTGAAAAAGAAATTATAAAAGCCACTATTGATGCAAGGAAAAAAGCGAATATGACACAACAAGAATTAAGCAAAAAAAGTGGTATTATACAACCTTCTATTGCAAAAATTGAAAACTTTGTACGTACTCCTCAATATACTACCTTGATGAAGATGTTATATGCTATGGGCTATACTTTATCAGTAGTTCCATTAGACGAAAAAATAAAAAAGGACAGTAAAAAAGCAGAAATAAGACAATAAAGTCGTATATACTATAAAGGAGGTAATAAAAATGTCTTCTACAATTCAAAAATGTGGAAATAGTCATGGCGTTAGAATACCTAAAGTAATTTTAGATAGTGTTAATTGGTCTGAAAATGAGAAAATAGTAATTATTGTAGATAATGGGAAATTAGTTATAGAGAAAGCCAAAGAAGAACATAAAAGAAAAAACATAAAAGAATTGTTTAAAGATTATAAAGAAGATTATACCCCTGTAGAAATAGATTGGGGAAAACCAGAAGGAGACGAAATATTGTAAAGCAAAAATAACACAATATAATGGTAATTTAACATACCACAATATTGTGTTATTTTTTAGTTTAAACTTATGCATTTTTCTAATATTTCTTTTAATCTTTCATCTTGTTTCGTTAAATATAAATACCCAATTAAAGCTTCAAAAGCTGTTGAATACATATATTCTTGTACTGTTGCGTTTTTTGCGACATGATGATTTTCTGTGTTTCTACCTCTTTTAGCTATTTCTCTTTCTTTTTCGGTTAAAATGCTATCCAATTTTTCTAGCATTTCTGCTTGAGCTTTTGCTTTGACATATTTAATTGATTCTATATGTAATTTATGTGGTTTAAGCCTAGTTATATTAACTAAATGAGTGCGTACATATAATTCGTATACTGCATCTCCTACATATGCCCATGTTAATGGTGACATCATGTTTACTTCTGCCTCGTCTTTTTCTCTATTAAATATTTCCAATATTTCTCCTCTTTTCCAAAATCTTATATTTTACTGTTATTGCTTTTTATTATTATACTCTTTTTATTATGTTATTTAATATTTCTTTATTCAAACTTCTATTGAATATTATTCTTATGCTTTTTCTAATGTTATTCTTCCTATTTTTCCGCTTCTAAAATCGTCTAAAATAATTTTTGCTGTTTTTTCTTCATCTATGTTTCCACCTGAGATTACAGCTCCTCTTTTTCCACCTATTTTATGTAATATTTCTAATGCTTTTTCGTTTTCTTCTAAATCACTATTTGCTAAAATTTGCTTAACCTCTTCTACATCTAATTTATATCTTTCTGCTAATTCATCTAAATTATTTTCTAATAGGTATTTTAGCAAGCTAAATCCTACTTCAATTGTTTCAAGTACATCATCTTTTATTGTTCCTGTATATGCTAAGTTTAATGCTACTTCTTCATCTCCTAATTTTGGCCACAATACACCAGGAGTGTCTAATAACTCTATCCCTTCTTCTAGTCTTATCCATTGTTTTTGTCTTGTAACACCTGGCTTATTTCCAACTTGTGCAGTAACCTTTTTAGCTGCTCTATTAATAAAAGAAGATTTTCCTACATTTGGTATTCCAAGTACCATAACACGTATAGCTTTCCCGATTCTTCCTTTATTTTGATATTGCTCTTTTATATTATTATATACTCTCTTTATTTCCGCTATAGCGTTTTTTATGCCATCTCCAGAATTACAGTTTACAAGTACTGCCGACTTTCCTTCTTTTTGTATTTTAGTCACCCATTTTTTGTTTTCTTCTTCGTTTGACAAGTCAGACTTGTTTAATAATATTATAGTTGGCTTATTTTTTATATATTCTTGTATATCTGGATTTTGGCTAGATACGGGTATTCTTGCATCTAAAATTTCTACTACAACATCTATTAAATTTAAGTCCTCTATTATTTGCCTTTTAGTTTTTGCCATATGTCCGAGGGTACCAGTTTATATTTGTATTATTCGACATTTTCCTCATCTCCATACTCAAATTTTACCATTTCTTTCTATCCATAAGTTTAACATATCATCTTAAAATAATTATAACTGTATTGCACAATTTACAATACAGTTTTATATATTTTATAGTCCAGTTCTATAGTTGTTTTTATCTGCTCTCTCGTCAAGCTTTCTATCATAGTCTTTGTTTTTATAAAACCAGTCTGTTTTCTTATCTGTTGGGTTTAGCTTTCTATTTTTGTCTAATAATACATCTATTAAAGCAACAAGCGGTATTAATATTCCTATTGCATCAAAGAATAAATTTGTATAAATTTCTATAGCTCCTTGTCCATCCATTATAGCTCCTACTCCAGTTAATACATCTGAACCGAAATATAATAGATGTGCTAAAAAGTATATTAATGTTGTTAATAAATTTCTTTTAAATATAAAACAAATGCATATAAATGTTACAAATAAAAGCACTATTTCCATAGTCATGTCTATTGGCTGAGTTACAAAGTCCATTCCCATAGAATATGTAAAAGTAACAATTATTCTAAATGCCCAATACATAAGTGCAAAAAATGCAATTAACCAACTTGAAAGATTTTTCATTAGTAATTCCTCCTCTTATTTTATTTAGCTTTAAAATAGCGATTATATTATAATTATACAAACTATTTACACTATTTCTTTGTTTTTAAGTATGCGTACACTGTAAACATACTTAAATTATAACATAATTTTTTATAAATGAATACTATTTTGTAAAAAAAATGTGGGAGGTGTTTTTCCCTCCCACATTTTTTGTAATCTTAAGTAGTAACAACAGATTACAATTTAAAGCTTTTCCTCCTTATACAATTTTAATTTCTACCGACTTAGAAGCTTTACATTTAGATAAGTCTTGGCGACAAACACTAATCTCAAGTTCTTCTCCGTCTTTTTCGCGCCAGATAACTGCTTTCTCGTTATCCACAAAAAAGCTTAAAGATCCATCCTTCAAAATGTGTTCATTGCTCTTTCTGAGTCTTCCCAGTCTTGAATAATGCTCCAACATGTCCTCGTTTACATTATCCCATGGATATGGTTTCCGGTTCCATGGATCCTTGTAGCCAGTAAGTCCAACCTCAGTACCGTAGTAAATAATCGGATTTCCTGGCATCACATATTGCATTAACGAAGCCATTTTTGACAGCTCATAAGCCTTGCTTAAGTCAAATTTGCCATCGTTTTCGGCTTCAAACTTTCTAAATGCATATGTGTCGCATTGACCATTTGGAAGCATAAACCTGTCTTCCATCCGCCAAAGCCTTCCCTTAAACGGGTCTTGTTGCATACCAGGTGCTGCAAGTAAATTTGCTAAGCGTGGATTGTCATGACTATCCAAGAAATTCCAAAGAACATCTTGTACTCCTTTTGGATATTTTGCAAGTTCCTTTACGGTATAGTCAAAATGCATCCAATTGCCATACCTAAGCCACCTGCAAATAGCATCGCCTAAAGGATAGTTCATTACACTATGTGCTTCTCCATCGAAAATCTGGCGATTGCCATTTTCGGTAGCTAAATCCCACATCTCACTAACAATGAGCACATCTGGGTTAAGGGATTTTGCCTTATCCATAATTTTGTACATAAGTTCTCTTGGAAGATGCTCTCCTAAATCCAGTCTTATACCGTCAGCGCCTGCGTTAATGTATGTTTCCACTACATTTAAAACATACTCTTGGTATTCAGGGTTTAGCTTGTTGCATTGTGGCATTTCCTTAATACCATACCAGAAAATGGGTTCGCCATTTTTTCCCCACTCAAACCAATTGTGATAGTGAGATTCAGGATTATGCAACGCTTCCTTAAAAATGTTGCTGTATGCTCCCATATGGTTAAATACCAAATCTTGGCATACAAGCATTCCCAGTTTGTGTGCTTTCTGGCACATTGTTCTATAGTCTTCCCACGTTCCAATCCACGGATCAATAATCCGTTGGTCTTCTACATCATAGTGATGAGAGGACGGAGTCTTGGAAACTGGACTTATGTAGAGAAGATCTACTCCGAAAATCATTTTCAGATAAGACAGTTTCTGGGTAATTCCTTGTAAGTCACCTCCATAGAAATAATTGTTGAGATATTCCCCCTGTTGGTTTGGCCACCAATTAGGTGCCGAATCGTTCCAATCCTTTAGAATTCTTCCTTCTATAGGATTAGGAGGCAATTCGTTTCCGCGGCAAAACCGGTCTACAAAGATAAAGTAGCCTATTCTGCCTTTAAATTGCTCTGGAGTACAAAGCATTTTCTATTCCTCCTTTAATTAAAGATTTGGAAACGCTAATTATTTTAATTGACTCTTTGCCAATTATTTATATTCTAGTTTGTTTATCCCCTTATGTCAAGCAAAAATATAAAAAAGTAACAGCAATAACTATATACTGTTACTTTTTTCTATAAATCATCTTAATAAAATATAAGTTAATTTATATATTTTGATATGTTTATTTTATAAATATAATAACTATAAATAATTTTTATTTTAGTGTTTTCTTATTGTATATTTATAATAATCTATAAGTTCTCTGACTTACTTGTATTTATTTTTATTAGCTTAAACAATTCTACTATTATTAATGGCATTAGTGATAATATTACAATTTCTAATACATTTCCGACTGGTAATACTGGGATACTAAATATGTGTCTTAAAGCTGGAATTAGTAATATTATAAACATTAGTGCTGCTGATGCAAGTACAGCTAAAATTAATTGTTTATTGCTAAATATTCCTGTTTTAAATATAGATGTTTTATTATCTCTAACATTAAATACATGTACAAGTTGTGAAAATGCTAATACACAAAATGCCATTGTTTGACCGATTTCTACTTTTATTTCTTCGTTTGTAAGTCCTTCTATTACTGGTAGATTTTCGTCTGGAGTAGCCAAACCTACTATAAATGCTATAATTGTAATTAACCCTATTAATATTCCTTGGTAAGCAATTCTCCATACCATACCTTTTGTAAATACACTCTTATTTTTATTTGGTTTTCTATCCATTACATCTTTTTGTGCTGGGTCAACTGCCAATGCTAAAGCTGGAAGTGAGTCTGTAACTAAGTTTATCCACAATATGTGTATTGGAAGTAATGGAACAATTAAGTTAATATCTATTCCAAATAAGTTTCCTAAAAGTGGTGTTATTAAAATTGCAACGAATAATGTTATAACTTCTCCTACATTACTTGAAAGCAAGAATTGAATTGCTTTTAATATATTGTCATAAATTCTTCTTCCCTCTTCTACAGATGATACAATTGTTGCAAAGTTATCATCTGTAAGTATTACGTCTGCCGCTTCTTTAGATACATCAGTACCTACAATTCCCATTGCACATCCTATATCTGCTGTTTTTAGAGCTGGTGCATCATTTACTCCATCTCCTGTCATTGCTACTATTTCACCATTTGCCTGCCATGCTTTTACTATTCTTACTTTATGTTCTGGAGAAACTCTTGCATATACACTATATTTTCTTATGTTTTTAGTTAAATCTTCATCTGACATTTTCTCAAGTTCTGCACCTGTTAATGCTTCTTCTTCGTTTTCTAATATTCCTAAACTTTTTGCAATTGCAATTGCTGTAATTTTGTGGTCACCTGTAATCATTACAGTTTTTATTCCTGCATTTTTACATTTATCTACCGCATCTTTTACTTCCAATCTTGGTGGATCTATCATTCCTACCATACCTACATAAATTAAGCCTTGTTCCATATTTTCCATTTCTTCGTCTGTAGGTTCGTGGTCTATTTCTTTATACGCCATTGCTAGTACTCTTAAAGCATCTTTTGCCATATTTTCGTTGTTTTCTGCTATAACTTTTTTATAATTTTCTAAATCTTCTTTTATTTCTCCATTATATAAGTATTTATTACATCTAGCTAAAAGTTCATCTACTCCACCTTTTGTTGAAACTAAATATTTATCATTTATTTTATTAACTGTTGTCATTAATTTTCTGTCTGAATCAAATGGTATTTCTTTAATTCTAGGATACTCATCATATATAGCACCATCAAAATCTAAGTTAAATCCCATATCTACTAAAGCTGTTTCTGTTGGATCTCCATTTAACTTTCCTTCTGTAGATATTTTTGTGTCATTACATAGCATGCTAATATATACCAATTTTTCTAAATCTTTGTCTATATTTTGCTTTGCACTTTCTGTATTTATGGTATTTCCATTATAAAAAATTTTCTCTACAGTCATTTTATTTTGAGTTAATGTTCCTGTTTTATCTGAGCATATAACTGTTGTACTTCCTAATGTTTCTACTGCTGGAAGCTTTTTAACAATGGCATGTCTTTTTACCATCCTTTGTACACCAATTGCTAATACAATTGTAGAAACTGCGGCTAAACCTTCTGGAATTACTGCAACAGCTAAACTTACAGCTGTCATAAACATCTCTATTGGGTCTTTTCCATATAATAAACCTATTACAAATATTATTGCACAAATTACTAATGCTGCAATACCTAAAGTTTTTCCTAGTTTATTTAATTTTGCTTGAAGAGGTGTTTGTGTTTCTTCTGCACTATTAATTATTCCAGCTATCTTTCCTACTTCTGTATTCATTCCAGTTTCAACAACAATACCTTTTCCTCTACCATATGTAATTAAGCTAGAAGAAAATAACATATTATCTCTGTCTCCTAAGTCTACTTCTGTATTTTCTATTTTTTCTGTTTTTTTGTCTACTGGAACAGACTCCCCTGTTAAAGATGCTTCTTGTGATTTTAAGTTTACAGCTTCTATTATTCTTAAATCTGCTGGTACATAATCTCCAGTGTCTAATACTACAATATCTCCTGGCACTAATTCTTTTGCTGGAATTACTTCCATTTTACCATTTCTAATAACTTTACTTACATGTGCACTTAATTTTTGTAAAGCCTCTAATGATTTTTCTGCTTTGTTTTCTTGTATTACACCTATTACAGCATTTAAAACAACAACTATAAGAATTATTATGGAATCTGTAATTCCTTCTCCTTCAATGTATCCAACAACTCCTGAAATAATTGCTGCAATAATTAATACAATAATCATAAAATCTTTAAACTGCTCTAAAAATTTTACAAATGTACTTTTTTTCTTTTTGGCTTGTAACTCATTTGTACCATATTTTGCTCTGTTTTCGCTTACTTTTTCACTTGTAAGACCATTTTCGTCTACTTTAAAATATTCTTTGGTTTCTTCTACTGATTTATGAAACCATAAATTCTGTTTTTGTTCCAAAACGTATCTCTCCTTTTCTTTTATTTTGTTATTTTTCGTAAAAATTATTCGGTTAGTTTATGCAGTTAAGTTAAACTATATCGTCTCTCCCATGTTTTTATTTAAACTATTATACTTTATAACATATAATATAACAATATCAAAAAAGACTTTTAAAGAAAAATCTTTAAAAGTCTTGCTTACCACATGGGTTACTAACCAGTTTTTACGAGATTGTTGATTAGTAGTTTAAAAGCTACTCCCTTTTTTAACATTAGGTATTTTAACATTTAGATTAATTAATTTCAAGTAAAATTTTAACATTTTATTTATTTTTTATATACCTTTTTCCTATAGCTATGTTTATTTGAAATCCTGGCATATTTCTCTCCCCTTGATTGGATTATAACATTAATTATACCTTAAATTCAGTTAAATCTATTAATATTTTCTTTAAAATATAGATTATTATCATTTTTCATGTTATAATGCTGTCGTTACTATAGAAATTAAAGGAGAATTAAAATGCAAGAGTTTATTTTAACAATAATGGAACAGTTTGGTTATTTAGGTGTATTTCTTTTAATCGCAGTTGAAAATATTTTTCCGCCAATACCATCAGAAGTTATTTTACTATTTGGTGGATTTATGACTACATATACAAACCTTAGTATTCCGCTTATGGTTATAGCTGCTACTTTAGGTTCTTTACTTGGTGCTATAGTTTTATATTACATAGGTAAAATTTTGAACAAAGAGCGTCTTAAAAAAATTGTTTCTGGGAAAATAGGCAAAGTTCTAAGAATAAAATATGAAGATATTGACAAAGCAGATGAGTGGTTTGATACTAAAGGAAATAAAACAGTATTTTTCTGTAGGTTTATTCCTATAGTTAGAAGTTTAATTTCTATTCCTGCTGGTATGAGTGAAATGCCTATGGGGAAATTTTTACTTTATACAATAACAGGTTCTGCTATTTGGAATACAGTTTTAATTGTAGTTGGTAGTATAGTTGGTGAAAATTGGACAAATATTCTTGGCATATTAGATAATTATTCACATATTGTTCTTATCTTGCTTATTATTGCTTTTGTTGTATTCGTATTTTGGTTTTACCGTAGTAAAATGAAGAAAAAAGATAAAACTGAAGAAATTAAAGAATTACCTGAAAATATAGAAGAATCTAAGACAGTTTCTTCTAATCTAAACGAAAAAGAAGATATTGAAGCACAACCTAAAACCAAAACAGACTCTAATAAAAAAATTAAAAAACGTAATAAATTTAAAAAATAAATAAAGAAAACCTGCCAAGAAAAAGTACTTACTAATTCTTGGCAGGTTCTATATTTTTCAAATGGAGCGGGTAGCGAGAATCGAACTCGCGCGACCAGGTCGGAAGCATGGCATTCTACCACTAAATTATACCCGCATCTATAATATATTTTAACTTAAATATAAAAAAAAATCAATAAAAGTATTGACAAAAAAATAAATATATAGTAAAATAAAAAATGTCCTTGATAGAGCAAATGCAGGTGTAGTTCAATGGTAGAATTCCAGCCTTCCAAGCTGGCTATGCGGGTTCGATTCCCGCTACCTGCTCCAAGACCGCGAACCCATATTGAAATAAGGAATTTTCGATATGGTGTTCTTTTTTTATTTCCAATACTGCGAACTCATATTGAAGTAAAAAATTCAATATGAGTTTTTTATATGTATTTATTGAAAAAAACTAATGTAATGATATAATAAATTTACATTTATAGAAAAGGTGATAATATGTTACAATCTAAAGACATAAAAAACATTTTTCCTATTAGAAAAAGCAATACAAATAAAGGAGATTATGGTTATGTTGCTATAATGGGAGGATGTATAAATTATTTAGGTGCAGTAAAACTTGCAAATATAAGTCTTGCTGCTTTAAGAGCTGGTTGTGGAGTATCTAAATTAATTGTTTCTAAATCTCTATCCAATATAATTGCTCCATATTTATTAGAGCAAACACTATTTTTGATAGATGATATAGAATCTAATATGATTTTCAATCAAGCTCAAATAGACTCTGCTTTAAATAAAGTTAAGGCTTTAGCAATAGGCATGGGCTGGGGCAACGGACAAGATAACAGGCAAATATTAGAATATATTTTAAGCAATTACAGAATACCTGTCGTTATTGATGCTGATGGATTAAATACTTTATCTAAAATGGATAAAAATATTTTAAATACTACTAAATGTAAAGTTATATTAACTCCACATCTTAAAGAATTTGAAAGACTATCTGGAATTCCTATAGCTGAAATTGAAAAAAATAAAAACAATATAGCCAGTGATTTTGCTAAAAAGTATAATATTATTTTACTCTTAAAAGGTCCTGTAACTATAGTTACAGATGGTATTAAAACAATAGAGGTTAATCGTGGTTGTCCTGGAATGGCTACTGCTGGAAGTGGAGATGTTTTGTCTGGAATTTTGATAGGGCTTCTTGGATATAACGCCCCTTCTGTTTTAACAATAGCTGCTGGTGCTTACATTGCTGGTCTAGCTGGCGAATTGGCCCAAAAAGAAATAAATGATGTTAGTATGATAGCTTCTGATACTGTAAAACATATTCCAGACGCCATAAATAAAATAAGAGAATAAAATAAAAATAGTAATATGAGAGGATTGCAAATATTATGACAAGTTTTGTTTTAAAAATTATTGCAATGATTACAATGTTTTGTGACCATTTAGGTGATGCTATATATAGGTCTATCTCTCCTTTTAACTATATTGGTAGAATAGCTTTTCCTATATTTGCATTTCAAATTTCCGAGGGGTTTTTGCATACAAAGAATTTAAAAAGGTATTTTATAAGATTAATGGCTTTTGCCCTTATCTCTCAAATACCATATATACTATTTATATCACTTTTTTCAAATGAAATAAAATTAAACATATTTTTTACACTTACTCTAGGATTAATAGCAATTTGGCTATATGACTATGTGCATAAAGATATATCTACACAAATAGATATTAAAATAATAAACTCTGCTCCAAATACATTTTTAAAACTAGTAGTAGAATTCATCCCTGTTATTGCAATTTGTATAATTGGTGAATTAGCACATGTTGATTACGGTTGGTGGGGCATTTTATTAGTCTTTATGTTTTATTACTTTAAAAATAATAAACTTGCAATGAATATAGCTTTTATAACTATGTGCATAATTAATTATGGAATTGACATTATTCAAACAGGATTTAACACCGTATATATCTGGCTTTTCACATTTAATGTTTTACCTATTTTATTTATTAATTTATATAATGGAAAACAGGGCAAAAAAATTAAATATTTATTATATATTTTCTACCCTGCTCATTTATTAATTTTATATTTGCTATTTAACTTCGTTTTTGTCGCTTAAAAACTAATATTTTACTTACATTATTTAAATTTTATTATACTTTGTGCTTTTTATATTCCAATTATATTCAAAAAATCACGATTATAAATTAATATAATTGTGATTTTTTCTATTATCTAATTATTATAAATTCATTATTAATTATTTTCTTTCTGAACTGCAAAATTTATACCTCTTGCAACTATACTTGACATATTTTCTATTAGTTCATCTATTTCTTTAGGTGTGACGATAAAGTTATAATCACTTGGTGTAAGAACTTCTTTTATCATTTCGTATTTATCTTCTTCTTGCATTTTATTTAAATATTCATTTGATTTTGCTTCTTCTTGTAATTTTTTTATAAATAAGTCTAAACTGTCTGCTGCAATAGTGGCAGCTTCTACTACTGTAGGGATTCCTATTGCTATTACAGGAACTCCGACTGTTTCTATTGTAATTTCTTTTCTCTTATTTCCTACTCCTGCCCCTGGAACTATTCCTGTATCTGCCAATTGAACTGAACTGCTTATTCTTTCCATACTTCTTGACGCTAATGCGTCTATTATTATAATTAATTTTGGCTTAATATTATCTACTATACCTTTTAAAATCTCTAAAGTTTCTATTCCTGTTGTGCCTAAAACTCCTGGAGATATTGCACTTACAGGTCTAGCATCTTTATCTATTACATCTGGTACATATTCCATAATATGTCTTGTAATATCAATATCTTGTACAACCTTTGGACCTAATGAATCTGGAGTTACATATATATTTCCTAATCCAACTACTAATAATGGGTCTTGTGGTCCTGCATGTTTAGATACTAAATTTCTTAATTCTTTAGTTAATACTTCTGATGCTTTTTGAATATCTGGTTCTGATGCAATTTTTAAATTCTTTATATCTATTGTTATATAAGTTCCCTTTTTCTTACCTATTGCCTGCTCACCATTTTCATTAGTAACATTTACTCTTGATACTTTTATATTATTATCTACTGTTTCTTCTTCTGTTTCTATTCCGTCTATTTCATTTTCTATGTCATTTGCCTTTTTATATAAATCTCTTCTTTCTACTGCCATATCAGTTCTAAAATTCATCATAAAAATTTCCTCCTAAAAAATTATGTATGTACTTTTATATTTTTATATTATTTGAAATTACTTTATTTTTTATTCTAAAATTTTTATTTTGAATTTTATTTTTTTATTTATAGATCTGTCCCTAATTTCCCATTTTAGGAAATTGGGACCAGGTCCTTTTTTCCCAAAAGTGGAAATTTAGATCTGGTCCCAATTTCTTATTTTGAACAATATCTGCAAAGTATTGAGTCTAGCCCAATGTCTAAATCTATTAAACCTTGCTTATATCCTGCATCTAAGTTTATTAGTTCATCTATAATTTTTCTTAATTCTTCTTTTGTAAAAAACCTAGCTTGCTCTGAATATTTCCTAGTTAAAAACATTTGATTTGGTTTTAAATTCATGCTCTCTGCTAAATTTGTTTTGTATTCATTTGATATTTTTACTATATATAACTTCTTAAAATGATTGTAAAGTGTTATTAAAATTTTTTGTACAGGTTCTTTATTGTATTCTAGTTTTTTTAGTATTTCTAAAGCTTTACCAACATTTTTTGCACCCAAACAATCTGTTAAGTCAAATATAATAGCTTGTATTTGTTTTATGCATAATTTATCTATGCTTTCTTTTGTTATGGTTCCACCTGGTCCTGCATATTCTATAACTTTCCTTAATTCATTTATTAGCTCTTGCATTCCGCTTCCACAGCACTCTACTAAGTACCTTGCTGTGTTTTCGTCTATTTCTACTTTATATGCCTTTGAAAGCTTTTGAATATTACTAACAAGTTGTGGTAATTTTAAAAGCTCAAAATTTGTTACCTCTCCTAATTTATTTATAGTTTCATATAATGAATTTTTTTCTGGCTCTTTTTCTATAAATATTAGTTCTGTAGAATTATTTATATAATCTATATTATCTTTTATATAGTCTTCTATTTTTTCTACTAATGTTTTACTAGCATCACTTGTACCGCTTTTTACTCTTCTTTTTATTAGTGCTACTTTCATCTTCTGTCTTAGTACTAGCCGTTTTTTTACTTGCTCTTTTTTCTTTTTTAAAAAGTCCTGTATCTTTTGCTACAATAAGCTTTTTATCATATCCGAATGCTGGTGTTTCTAAATTAGAAATAAGAGAATTAATATTCGTCTCATCTAAGGAAATGTAATTTATTCCTTTTACTAATTCTCCAAATTCTTTTTTAATTTTTTTTACCTTATTTTCTAAGAAGTATTCCTCTTCTCCGTAAAATAAATAGACTGACATAAATTCCTCTTTTCGGTTTTATTTAATTAACAAGTTATTAAAATTTTTAATTATTGCAATAGTTTAAACACATATGTTAAATAAAATTTTTTATTATAAATATACAAAATAATGATTATATATTTTTATTATAAATCTATTAATTAATTATTATATATCATTCTTATAGCTTAGTACTCTAATTTTTGTAATATATAAACTTTTATTAGTTATTTTAATTTTTCTTTTCCCTGAAAAATTATTCTAAATACTTCTGCTACGCTCCAAGCTTGTGCAGGCGAACCTTTTGCAATATATGGTTCTTCTGAATCATATAATTCGCTTATACTACCTACAACACAATCGCTGTAGTAAAACTCATTTTCAAATATTTCTTCTACTTCATCTATGAATTTATTATATGCCTTTTTTAGTCTTGCTTTTTTCTTTTCATCTTTTTCTGCATTTACAATATTAACAAATGAGTCAAAATATAGTCCTAATAGCCATGGCCATGTTATACCTTGATGATAGCTTGTATCTCTTTCATATACTCCTCCTTTGTATATGCCTACATAATTTTCTTCATCTGGAGCTAATGTTCTTAATCCTTTTGGTAACAAAAGTTTCTTTGTTACTGTATTAAATATTTCAGTAGCCACATTTGATGATGGATCTATTATTGGATATGTTAAGCTTAAAGCAAATAATTGATTTGGTCTTACTTTATCATCACCTAAGACATCATATAGTGATTTCTTCTTTTTATTATAAAATTTATTATTAAAGCTTTCTTTGCACTTTTCTGCATATTCACTATATTTTTTAGACAAATCTTTATCATTATAAAGGTCTGTTAAACTAGCCATTATCATTAAAGCATTGTACCATAAGCTATTTACTTCTACTGCCTTTCCATTTCTTGGTGTTACAACAAGGTCTCCTACTTTTGCATCCATCCATGTATTTTGTATGTTTGGCGTTCCAGATGATATTAAATAATCACTATCTAAATGAATATTATTTCCATCTACATCAATACCTGTTATATATGCTTCAATAATTTTTATTAGTACTTTATACATTCTCTCTTTAACAAATTCATAATCATTTGTATATTTTAAGTATTTTTTTACTTGTTCAAAAAGTAGCAATGACGCATCTACGCTGTTATATAATGGCCTATTATCATACCCAGAATATCCATTTGGAACTAATCCATATTTTGTATCTCTAATGCATGTTAATAGTACTTCTCTTGCCTCTTTAAACCTTTTTGACATTAACAAAATTCCTTCAAAAGATATTAATGTATCTCTTCCCCAGTCTAAAAACCAAGGATAGCCAGCAATTATTGTATATAATGCAAAGCTTGGTCTATATGCTACAAAGTTATCTGATGCAATAATGTAATCCCTTACTAATTCTTCTTTTCCCTTCATATTTTTATTTTCTAGTAAATTAGATTCATATAAAATGCCTGATATTCTGCTTATTTCCTTATTTATTACATCTTTAGCATCAATTTCTTCTATATTTGCTTCTAAGGAACATGTAAAAGTAATACATTTTTGTTCATTAGGCTCTAAATTAATTTCATATCTACCTGGAACAGCAAGATTTTCTATTGAATCTAAGCCTCTTTTTTCTTCTTCTATATAATACATATTTCTAAAAGTATCATTATCATGTTTTATGTATTTACCAGCTGAACAGTGTAGATACACTGGTGTTTCTGATTTTCTATCTATTATAACTTTTACTTGGTTTTCGTCAATTTGCTCTTGTAAATCAAATGTTTTATCAAATGTTGTTGTATGAAAATCTCTAAAATTCATTATTGGAGTTAAAACTAAAGTTGTTGGATATCCAATATTTTCTACAATGTAAAGTATTGTTACAGTATTTTTACCATATTCCATACAAATCATTTTCTTTATTAATATGCCCTTTACTTTATATGTAAATATTGGGATATACTTTTTCTCAAAACTTTCTAAATACTTATATCCTTTACTAATATAGTCTTTTCCCATGTTAGAGTATATTGGTATTTCTTTTCCATTTATTCTTATAGCCTCATCTACTTTAGATAATATTACACTTCTTCTAGCTGGTGGTGTTAGTGCAGCAACTAAAAGTCCATGATATTTTCTTGTATTTATTCCTAATATAGAAGAACTTGCATATCCTCCTATTCCATTTGTTATAAGCCACTCTTTTTTTAATCCCTCTTCAAAATTAATTTGATCTTTTGTATATTTCACTATTATTTCCTCCTCGTAATTTATAAATATTAAATTTTGTTTAAACTTTTCTATATATTTAATTAATATGATATAGATATTTTTCAGTTTTCAATAAATTTTATGAATTTATAAATTATTTTTTCTTTGTTGGTGTTTTATCTGAAGTTTTAGTATTTGTATCGTTTTTTATTTCATCTTTGCTATTTTCTTTTTTCCCATTTTTCTTATTTTCTTTTTCTTGTAATTTCTTTTCAGATTCTTGTATAGACTCAATTCTATCTTTATATTTTTTAAAGAATTTGCTTTCGTCTTTTTTAGATTGTTTCTTTTTATTTTTACTTTTCTTGTTTTCTTTTTGTTTTTTCTTTTTAGTATCTTTCAAAGACTTTTTAGCATCTTTAAGTCTATCATTTAATAACATATATTTAGCATCATTTTGCATATCTTTAAATTTTAAGTCATCACAAATTAATTGTATTATTGAAGCTGCAATTGCATCTGGATTATGCCTTATAAATTCCCCATTAACATATGATATTTCTCTTTGCATTAAGTTTACACCTTCTGCTTTTGCTTTTGATGCATCTATTTCTACTAAGTCTTGCCCCCTCATATTGTATTTACGTATAAATTCTGGTGTAAGTTCTCCTGTGTCATAAATGCAGTAATCTATTACACCTTTTCCTGCATGTTCGTTAATAATTTTTATATGGTCTGATAAAGTGTAGTTATCTGTTTGTCCTTGTTCTGTCATTATATTGCTTACATATATTTTAAAAGCTTTGCTTTCTTTTATTGCCTTAGAAACGCCTTTTACTAATAAGTTTGGAATAACATTTGTGTATAAGCTTCCAGGTCCTATAACAATAGCATCTGCTTCTGCAATTGCTTCTAATACACCAGGTGCTGGCTTGCAATTTGTTGGGCTTATAAATATTCTACTTATTTTGCTAACCTTCTCATTTACCATATCTGGTATTTTTTCTTTACTCTCTATTACTGTTCCATCTTCTAATTCTGCACAAATTGTAATAGGCTCTAATGTTACAGGTAAAACTTTTCCTGTCATATGTAAAATTTTATTTGTTTTTTCTATTGATTGTGTAAAATCTCCATAAATATCTTTCATAGCTTTTAGGTATATATCCCCAAAATTTAGAGAATTTAATCTTTGTTCCGTAAATTGTAAGTTTAATAGTTTTTCCATATCTTCTTCATTTTCTGCTAAAGCTACTAAACTTTCTTTTATGTCATTTAAAGGTAAAGTATCTAGCTCTCTTCTTGAGTCTGTTTTCTTTTCTCCATAGTCTGATATTGTAACTATTGCAGTTATATTGTCTGTGTAATTTTTTAATCCTTTTAAAACTGAATTTAATCCGCTTCCTCCACCTATAGCAACAATCTTTGGACCTTGATTATATACTTTTTTATTAAATATTAATGAACTTACTTTAGCTTTTTTGTCTAGTTCTCTACTATCTGATTCTTGAACTAACAATTCTAATGTTCTCTTTTGCATGTGGATTATTCCTAAAATTACAAATACAAAGCCTATAACAAATATTCCTATTATTATAGCAATTTCTTTAAAATCAAATGTTTTTGCAACTAATATTCTAGCCATTCCATAACAAGCTAATATTATGCCAACTACTAATAAAAGTATCCATCTTTTCATTTTTGTACTAGATTTAAACCATCTAAAAAATCCCTTCATTTTTATTCCTCTCTTACATTATATAATTTATCCATTATTTTTATATTTCCAAATTTATTATACTTTCATATTTTTACATTTTACCATTGTACTTCTGCAACTCTTATTGCGCTTATACATATATCTTATCTAGTGTTTTTTACTTTCCTATTATTTCTATTTCTAAATTTATTTTTTTACCTGTTTTTTCATACACAATTTCTGTAACATGTTTTATTAAATTTATAACATCTTCAGCAGTTGCATTGTTTTTATTTATAATAAATCCTGCATGCTTTTCAGAAACTTGAGCTCCTCCTATTGTATATCCTTTTAATCCACATTCGTCTATTAACTTTGCTGTAATAAAGTCTTCTCCTCTTTTAAAAGTACTTCCTGCACTTGGATATTCTATTGGTTGTTTTTCTCTTCTACTTTGTAAATTTTCGTCAAGTTTATTTTTTATATTTTCTTTTGTATCTTTATATAATTTTAAATTACAACCTAAAATTATATAATCTTTATTTGAAAACAAGCTATGTCTATATGAGAAGTCACATTGCATATTTTGTATTACAACAATATCATTTTGCTCGTTTAAATATGTTACATCTTGAACAATATCTTTAAACTCTCCACCATATGCTCCTGCATTCATTTTTATTGCTCCGCCTATTGTTCCAGGAATTCCCGATGCAAACTCAAATCCGCCAATTTCATTTTTTAAAAGTATTTGAGCTAATTTTCCAAGTGCCATACCTGACTGTACATTTACAATATACTCCTCTTTACAATTAATGCTACTTTCCATTTCGTTTATTTTATATTTTGTGTTTATTTCATCTTTATTTTTTGTTTTAGTAATTTTTATCTCTTGTAAATTTGTTTTTAATATTATCCCTCTAAAACCATTATCTTTAACAAGCAAATTTGTACCGTTTCCAACAACTTTTAATGGTAGATCATTTTCTTTAGCAATATTAACTACTTCTCTTATTTCTTGTATATTATTTGCTGTAATAAAAAAATCTGCTGGTCCTCCTATTTTAAAAGAAGTATGTAATTTCATTGGTTCATTAAGTTTTATATTAGCAGATGGTAATTTTTCTTTTAAAACTTTTTCAATTTCTTTTTGGTTCATACATTTACCTCCTACTAAAATTATATTAAATATTTGCTTTTACATTAATAAATTTTATCATTTTTGAATAAATATTACAAGATGTAAGCAAAATATTAGCTAAAAAGCTTGCAAAAAATGTAGAATATTGTATAATTATAGTATATGAATTTGAAGGAGGATTTTTTATGTTCTGTAAACAATGTGGAAGACCAATAGATGATGGTCAAGAACTTTGCGAAGATTGCAAAGCTAAAATGGGAAATAATCAAGATATGAATCAAAATAATTTTCAACAAAGCAACGCACAAGACAATATGAATCAAGGCAACATGAATCAAAATTTTAACCAAAATTACAATAATAATCAAAATTATAATCCAAACTACAATCCAAATTATAATAATGGTCAAAATAGTACACAAAAATCAAAAATTGCTGCTGGATTATTAGGTATCTTTTTAGGAGGTTTTGGTGTTCATAACTTCTATTTAGGATATACTGGAAAAGCTATTGCACAATTATTAATTACATTATTAACATGTGGTTTTGGTGCATTTGTTTCTAGTATTTGGGGATTAATTGAAGGTATATTAATTCTTACAGGAAGCATCAATGTTGATGGTAATGGAGTTCCTTTGAAAGATTAGTAATAACTATTAATTCGTAATTATTAGTTATACATATTATTTTTATTCTATCTTTATAAACTAGGTTAAGTATGAAAAATAGAGCAAAAAACATTTTAATTTTATTTATTTTAATTGCATTTTTATTATTTGTATTAAATATACCAGTAACATGTATTTTTAAATCTGTTACTGGTATTTCTTGTCCTTCTTGTGGTATGACAAGAGCTTTTTTATCTATATTACATTTTAATTTTGTTGATGCCTTCTTCTTAAATGTTTTAAGCATCCCTTTATTTTTATTTATTATTTTTTCAATAATTATTATGATAATAGAAATATTTAAGAATAAGTTTGAATACATCCCTAAATTAATTCGTTTTTTAGGTAAATATTGGTATATATTTATTATACTATTGACTATTAGCTTTATTTGGAATAACAAATAAAGTGAAATATTATTGAACTTTTAGAATATATCGAGGCCAGATTATATCGAGGCCAGCTTTGGTTTTAGTTGGAATAACAATGTTGAAATAACAATTAAATATATTACAACAAAAATATGGCAAACTATTAAAATATATAATAATTTGCCATATTTATATTTTATCTAAAGTCATAATAAATTGTTCCGGTTTGTAATTTGTATCCCTTGTATTTTGCCATTTCAGATACTGTTACTAACTGATAACCTTTATTTATTAATTCTGGCACTAAAATTTCAACAGCATCTGCAGTAGTTCCATAAATAGAATGCATTAATATTATTCTTCCATCTAAGCTTTTATAGTTTCGTATCTCTTTTAATATACTGTCAGCATTTTTGTTTTGCCAATCTAAAGTATCTACATCCCAATTAATTAGTGCATAGTCATCTAATGTTGCTTTTACTTTATTATTAGCGTTTCCATAAGGTGGTCTTACTAATTTTAAATCTTCTCCTAATGTATTTTTATATATAGACAGAGCAGCATTTATATCATCTTGTATTTCCTTTTCTGTTAAATTATTTAAATTCTTATGAGAATATGTATGTGATCCAACTTCACATCCTATAGCCTTCTCTCTTTTAGTTATATTAGGATAAGATCTCATACAAGTACCTAAATCAAAAAATGTAGCCACCACTTTATGCTTTTCTAGTGTATCCAATATTCTAGGTGTTGCAACAGGGTTAGGTCCATCATCAAATGTCAATGCTACCATTGGTTTGTTTGGATCTATTTTTCTGTTTTTGCTTACTTCAATATCCACATCATGATGTTCTATTGGTTTAGGCTTATCTTTACTTAAATACTCAGAACTTACATATGCAATATTCTTGTTATACTTAATTTTGCTCCAACCATGTTTTCCTATTCCTATACGATTTACACCATCGCCATAATTTAATGAACCGATTTTATTTGCATACTTGGTATCTCTGTCTCTAACATTTACAGTCGCAATGGCATATACAGTTTCATTTACTTGTGTAAATTCTTCATTTTCTTTAACTTGACTGTTATTGTTATTTTCTACTTTATTTCCTTTATCTGTAACATTTTTATTTTCATCAGCCTTTTCGTTATTAATGTCATCTATTACAATAATCTCTTTTTCACTATTGTTTTCTATATTGCTTTTTTCCCCGTTATTATTGTGCTCATAATTTGTAGCAATAGTATTTGCGCTAGTTTCTTTAGAAATATAAGTATTATTATTAAATTTCAAAACAACTGCAACTATTGCAATTATTATAAGTAACGCAATTCCAATTGTTATTGCAACTTTTAGCTTGTTTAGCTGTTTCATTTTCTTTTCTCCTTTTTATTCTGTATATATAATAATACCATTATCGACAAAAAAAGACAAGTCTAATTTAACTTATCTTTTTTTGAATACACTTTTGTACAAAATCTATTAAATCAATAATTATTGATTTTAGATTTTAATTTCATCTTTTATTATAACATATCTTTGTTTATTCAAATCTATAATGCTTTTACACATATCATATAATTCTTGTTTTTCCATAAGTCACCTTTTTTTATTTTATATTATACTACCAAAGGCTCTAATTGCTTTATAAAATCCAATATCGTATTTAAAACAATATTTGTATTCTCTCCTATCCAATTATATCTGCTGTTCTGAACATTCTCTAAAAAGTTAGGATTATTAAATATTCTACTTAATTCATTTACAATATCAGAAGTAGTATTTATCCTTGAAATGTTATTTATACAATATATATTTATTAGTTTTATCAATAATGACTTGTCCATATTTCCTTCAGTTATAAGATAATAGAAATCATATATATCTTTATATCTTGTTGTTCTAATACCATGTTTTAACATTGATGATAACTTTTCGACAAAAATTTGTTCTTTAGTGTTTATTAATAATGTCATACTATTATTAAATACTTCAAAATTAAACATATATTCTTCTTGCTTTATATCTAGATTTTTATGTACTCCAATATCTATTTTAGTCTCTATTTGATTTCTAAACGAATCTTTCAAAATAATGTTAACTCTTTTTCCTTGATAATCTTGATGCTTTAATGGTTTGATCTTTTTATTTACTACAATTTTTATTCCATCATCTATCTGATTTAATTTATCGAACAATAGCAATATACTTTTGTCCTCTAATGAATATCTAATTAAATCTATATCAATATCAACAGTCGCTCGTCTTTTATCTTTCGTTATATTAAACATTACCACTCCACCTTTAACTGTAATATTATTTCTATAATTTGACTTTGCAATTTTGCTTAATATAATATCTTGTGCAACTTTTGCTGTAGCATAAGCATCTTCATATCCTTTTTCTAAATAAAAGTCTATGCTTTCTAATAAATTTATCACTAAAATACCTCCCTATGTATGATTTCAAAGATGTTTTTTCCATTAGTAAATTTTTCCAAATATTCTGCAAGTAAACTCATATCTATTTCATCTGTAATTTCTCTATAATTACTTATTATTTCTTTGTAGTAGTCAAAAGCAATAGAATTCTTATTTCGAACTAACTCTATTAACATTCTTTCTTTGTTATAAATATTTATATTTACATTATTATAATTCATTTCAGTTTTTCCAGTTTCGAAAAAATGATTTGCCATGAATATTTGCTCTATTTTATCATTTTCTATTTTTTTTGCATTATGTTTTGTTGCTAGAAAATATTTACTTGGTATATAATCAGTTAATCCTAAATAGAAAAATGCACTTTCTGATGTAAAAATACTGTTTGGATATTTTTTTACAACATATTCTAACTGATTATATTTTTCAGTATCCGAATACAAACCTATCTCAATTTTATATAGTTCTTTATTTTCTAATTTTTTGTTTATTTTGTAATTATCTAGCCCTTGTTTTTTTAATTCTTTATATGAAAATATCATAAATTTTACCCCCAAAAATAATTTTAAACTAAAATAAGGCGTTTGTCAATAAAAACGCCTTATTTTAGTTTATTTTTACAAAAAAATAACAGATAATTTCTTATCTGCTATTTATGGCTCGTTTGGCACTTCCGTTTACGAAGAATACGAGCTTGTATTTATAATTATATTTCATAGTTTGATTCTATGATTAGAATATAACATAATTTTAGTGGTTTTGCAATATATTTTTGTTTTATTTTACATTAATATTTTATATCACTTTTTCAAAATGAGGAATATTATGGAAAGAAATAGTAATTTAAAATCTATTGGTCACAATATTCAATTATCACCACAAAAAAAGTTATACACAAGAAGTTATTTCAGAAAAATGTAATGTTTAGGCCAAATACATTAGCGCTTCAGAAACAGTTCTTTCATCTGGAAGTATTTCTCTTATTATAGACATCTGCAATATACTAAATATTACTCCAAACTATATTTTTGATAAGGCTTTGAATATAAATAAATGCAAAATTAACATATTAGATTCTCAAACTTTAATATATTATGAAAAATTAAAAACAGAGAATAAAGAATTTGTAATTGATACAATTAAGCATCTATATAATATGCAAACAAAGAGATAATCTTAAATACAAATAAAAAGACAAAATAATTTTTATTCTATAATAAATGTAGTGAATGATTAAAATCATTTCAAAATGTTTTGTTAAAATAATCCCCTTATTGTTAATCCTTAATAAAGTATAATTAACAGAAAAAATTCAAAGAAAGTATTAATAAGTGCTAAACAATTATTCTAAAAATCTTCATATTACTCAAAGAATTTACTCAAAAAGTTGAGGCAAAAAACTTTTTAAGTTTTCCCCCAACTATTACACAGAATTATAATTTTTGTTCTTTTATTTAATTAATATTAAATTTATTCTTTATATCTAATGCTTTTCGTAATATCATAACTATTGTATTCATTACTTTCTAAAATTTTTTGAATATCATTTGAACATTTTCTATTTTTATATTAGGTTTAATAATAATTTTATGCCATGTAGCTTCTTTAATTTCAAGATATTTCCTTATAACTTCTGATGAACTTGGCATAAATGGTTCATATAAATTAGATAAGTTAGCAATTAAATTAGCACAAGTATATATTGTATCATTAAATGATTTTAAATCATTTTTCTTTTGTTCCCAAGGTTTTCTTTCATCATAATATTTATTACCATATTCTACCAAATTCATAATAGAAGATGTAGCTTTTTTAAACTCTGCTTTTTCAATATATTTACTAACTTCTTGATAAGTTTTTTCAATCATTGAATCAATATCTAAATCCATATGCCCATTAGGAATATAATCAATTCCTTTAAAATTCAAAGTTCTATTAACCAAATTACCATATTTATTTGTTATTTCCGAATTATGAACTGTAATATAATCTTCTAAAGAAAAATTGCTATCTTTCCTTTCAGGTCCATTAGCTATTAAAAAATATCTTAATGTATCAGAATTATAATTTTTTATCATATCATTTACAGTTATTCCATTACCTTTGGATTTTGATATTTTTTCAGAATTTATATTTAAATATTCTGAAGAAACCATAATATCAGGAAGCTGATAATTATCGTCCATAGCTAATAGCAATGCTGGTAAAATAATACTATGAAAAATTATGTTATCCTTACCATGTACCATATAAATTCTACTATTACTATTCTTCCAAAAATTCTCTAAATCTAACCCATTTTCTTCACAAAATTTTTGTGCCATTGTTATATATCCTAAAACAGCTTCAATCCATACATACATCTTTTTATGCTCATATCCTTCAATCGGAACATCTACTCCCCAATCCAAATCTCTAGTAATAGCACGATCTTTTAGCCCTTCTTTCAAATATTTTTCTGTCTCTTTTATAGAATTTAATCTCCAATTATAAGATTTTTGCATAAAATATTGTTCTATTTGTGGCTGTAGTTTTGATAATGCTATATATAAATTTTTATTTTTCTTTAAATATACTTTTTCTCCACACTCTACACAAATTGCACTAACAAAATCATCTTCAGTAGGAATATATCCACAATCACACTGATCCCCCTTACTTTCTAATCCACAAACTGGACATATTAACTTTAATTCTCTATCAGCTAAAAATCTATTACATCGTTCACAGAATGGTTGTTTATCTTCTTTTTCATATATATAACCATTATTATACATTCTTCGTATCATTTTTTGGACATTTGTTTTGTGGTATTCATCTTCTGTTTTTCCGTAAAGTTCATACGAAAATCCCATACTTTTAAATGTTTGAGAAAATTCTTCATTATATGTTTCTGCAATTTCTTTAGCTGTTGTTCCTTCTTTCTTGGCTCTTTGAGTTATTGGCGTTCCATGACAATCTGTTCCTGAAATATATACAACATTATCTCCATTTTCTCTATAATACCTAGCTAATACATCGCCAGGCAATAAAGAGGCTAAATGTCCTAAATGAAGTGAGCTATTAGCATACGGCCATGCTCCACCAATTAAAATATTTCTTCTAATTTTATTATCTTCTCTATTCTTTTTTTCTTCCTCTTCGTTTATTTCTTTCAACTGTTTTACATCCTCCTCTATATTATTATTTCAAGTTCTAAATTTAATTTTATATTCTATATAATATCATATCTCTAATGAAATTTCAATTATTCAGCATAGATCATATATAAATAAAATCTATTAATTTTTGAGACAAAAGAAAAAAGCTCTTAAAACCTTCATATATCTGGCTTTCAAGAGCTTAATCCGTTTTATTCTGGCTCGTTTGACACTTCCGTTTACGAAGAATACGAGCTTGTATTTATAATTATATTTCATAGTTTGAT
>ERZ1643246.1248-NODE-1248-length-28263-cov-4.770952_pt1 | contig 28263 bp, 18 predicted proteins | sample MGYA00579265_ERZ1643246 | MGnify/ENA primary metagenome ERZ1643246 (study PRJEB29033, sample SAMEA4952261) | chicken gut metagenome | biome: Broiler Chicken; feature: Gastrointestinal Tract; material: Caecum | place: Ireland | collected 2018 | study: Broiler...
ACAACCGTTTCCGCCAGGTGTATGCCTTCGGCGCGGGCACGAAAAAGATGTATGACTACATGGACAACAACCCCGAGCTCATGGCCGCGCCCGTGGACTACACGAACGACGTGCGCGTGATTTCCCAGCTCGACAATTTCATCTCCATCAACAACGCCGTGAACCTCGATCTGTTCGGCCAGGTGAACGCCGAGTCCGCCGGCGTGAAGCCGATCAGCGGCGCGGGCGGCCAGCTCGACTTCGTCCTCGGCGCTTATCTTTCCAGGGGCGGCAAGAGCTTCATCTGCTGCTCCTCCACCTTCACGGACAAGCAGGGCAACCTGCAGTCGCGCATCCTGCCCACGCTGGCCAACGGCTCCATCGTGACGGACACGCGCGCCAACATCCATTACCTCGTCACCGAGTACGGCATGGTGAACCTCAAGGGCCTCTCCACGTGGCAGAAGGCCGAGGCCATCATCTCCGTGGCACATCCGCAGTTCCGCGATGAGCTCATCGCCCAGGCGGAAAAGATGCACATCTGGCGGAATTCGAACAAGCGCTGAGGCGGCTGGACCGCAGGGAAAGGAAGGAACCCCAATGCGAACCTGGAACGTGCTGCTGCACGGCGGCGATTACAACCCCGGCCAATGGCTGGAATCCCCGGAAATTCTGCGCGAGGACGTCTCGCTCATGAAGCAGGCAGGCTGCAACGCCTTCTCCGTGGGCATTTTCGACTGGGAACGCCTCGAGCCGGAGGAGGGCCGCTATGAGCTCGACTGGCTGGCCGAAATCATCGACCGCCTCTATGAAAACGGCATTTACACCATTCTTGCGACGCCGTCCGGCGCGCGCCCCGGCTGGATGGCCGAAAAATACCCGGAGGTCATGCGCGTGAACGAGTATGGCGGGCGGGATCGCTTTTCCGGCCGCCACAACCACTGCTACACCTCCCCCGTGTACCGGGAAAAGGTGCGAATGATGAACCGCGCCCTCTCGGAGCGCTTCGGCCGTCATCCGGGTGTCCTTCTTTGGCACATTTCGAACGAATACGGCGGCGAATGCCACTGCGAGCTCTGCCAGGCATCGTTCCGCGCGTGGCTCCGCGCCAGATACGGCACGCTCGAAAACCTGAACCGCGCTTACTGGTCCTCCTTCTGGAGCCACAGCTATGCTTCGTGGGATCAGATCACCTCGCCGTTCGCCCGCGTGGGCGAAACGGCCCACCACACGCTCGTGCTCGACTGGAAGCGCTTTGTCACGGATCAGACCGCGGACTTCATGCGCGCCGAAAAGGAAGCGATCCGCGCCTTTTCCGATCTGCCCGTCACCACCAACATGATGGGCTTTTACGACGGCCTGAACTACGGCAAATTCCGCGATGTGTGCGATGTGATCTCCTGGGATAACTACCCTCACTGGCACAACGGGGATGAAGCGCTGCCGGCCCGCACCGCCATGACGCACGACATGATGCGCGGCCTGAAGCCGGACACGCCGTTCCTCATGATGGAGTCGAGCCCAAGCGCCACGAACTGGGTGGACGTGGCCAAGCTGCGCCGCCCCGGCATGCACATGCTGGCCTCGCTGCAGGCGGTGGCCCATGGCTCGGACAGCGTGCTCTATTTCCAGTGGCGGAAGGGCCGCGGCGGCTGTGAGAAGTTCCACGGCGCCGTCGTGGGCCATGACGGCACCGCCGACACGCGCGTGTTCCGCGACGTGGCGGCGGTGGGCGAGCGTCTGAAAGCGCTGCAGGGCCTCGTGGGCTCCGCCTTCCCGGCGCGCGTCGCCGTGGTGCACGACATGGAAAACCGCTGGGCTCTCGAGGAGATGAAGGGCCTGCGCAACATCCAGCACCAGAAGGGCTACATGGAGGACGTACTTGCCATGTACCGCCCGTTCTTCCGCGCCGGCGTGAACGTCGACGTGGTGGACATGGAGGCCGATTTCTCGCGCTACAGCCTGGTTGTGGCTCCCATGCTGTACATGCTGCGCGCCGGTGCGGCGGAGAAGCTGGCCCGCTTTGTGGAGCAGGGCGGCACGCTCGTGGGCACCGGCTGGACGGGCATCGTGGATGAAAACGACCTCTGCTTCCTCGGCAGCGTGCCCGGCCAGGGGCTGGACACCGTGTTCGGCCTCACGGAAACGGAGATCGACGCGCTCTATGACGGCGACCGCAACAGCCTTTCGCTCACACCGGAAAACGGCCTGCCCTTCCTGCGCCGCAGCTATGAGGTGCGCGAGCTGTGCCAGCTCGTGGAGACGACCACGGCCCGCACGCTGGGCGTTTACGGCAGCGATTTCTACGCCGGCACGCCTGCGCTCACGGTGAATACATACGGCAGGGGCCGCGCCTATTTCCTGGCCTGCCGCACGGAGCAGCCGTTCCTCGATCAGTTCCTCGGCTACCTCTCCCGCACGCTCGGCCTGCGTTGCCTCGATGTCGATCTGCCCGAGGGCGTTTCGCTCAACGAGCGCCGCGATGCGGACGGCCGCGCGTATTATTTCTTCCAGAACTTCAGCGATCGCCCGGCGGAGGTGACGCTTCCCGCGCCGCTCGCCGAAGCGGAGACGGGGCAGCCCTGCGAAAGCGTGCTTCACCTGCCCGCCTACGGCGTGAAGGTGCTCACGGAGCGCTGAAATCCGGACAAACGGCGGCTGCCGGGTGCAGGTTGTCAAAGCAGCCCGCACCGGCATTCATCTGCTGTTTCGGCAGTCCTGCGCCGGCCGGCGGAAAGAAAATTCCGCCGGCCGGCGCTTTTGCTGTAACCCTTCCGGGGCAAGATACGTGTTACAGGCAGAGAGGGGGAGAACGAGGATGGAAAACGAGGCCGAGCGCGAACTGGCCGAGCGGTATGATCGATACGGCCCGATGCTGTACCGCATGTGTCTTGTCATGCTGTGCAGCCGCCAGGACGCGGAGGACGCCGTGCAGGAAACGTTCTGCGCCTATCTCAAGCACCGCCCCCGGTTTGAGAACGAGGAGCACGAGAAGGCGTGGTTCCTGCGCGTGGCCACGAACAAATGCCACGACCTGCGCCGTTCGCCCTTCTGGAAGCGGCGGGCGGACTGGACGGGCGTGGATCTGAGCGAGGAGACGCCGGAGGAGCTGGGCGTGCTGGAGGAACTCCTGCGATTGCCCGGCAAATACCGGCAGGTCATCCATCTCTACTATATTGAAGGCTATAAAATTGCCGAGATTGCCGAGCTGCTTGGGCGGCGCGAGAACACCGTGAAGGTGCAGCTCCACCGCGGGCGCGAACTGCTGCGCCTCAGCCTGGAGGAAAGGGGGGTTCAGCCGTGAAGACAAGAGAAGAACTGCTGCGAGGTGCCGTGGGCAAGCTGAAGCCCGAATCCTCTCTGCGCGACCGGGTGCTCTCCGGAGGCAGAAGGAGTCGTGTGCGCCCCGCCGTGCGCCGCTTTTCCCTGGCGGGAGCCGCCTGCCTGTGCGTGCTGGCCGTGGCGATCCTGCTGCCGGAGCTGCTGCGGGTGGCCGTGGTGCAGCCGCAGAGCCCGGACGCGCAGGCCGCCGGCACGCCCTCGCTCTCCATCGCCGGGAGCGGGGAAAGTGAAGGTACGGATATGGAAAGCCCGGTTTCCTCGCTGCTGGCGGCGGTGATCAACGGCAGCGGCGACGTGCGCGCCGTCTCCGCCGTGCAGGTGGACCGGCAGGAGCAGGCTGTGCGCAGCGCCTGCGTCGATCCTTCGTGCGTCGTGGAGGACGCCTCCTCCGGCACGGCAGTGCCCCTGCTGGATCTGTTCCGCGAGGGCGGCGCGCAGGGGCTGGAAACGGCCGTGGAAGAGCTGCTCGGCATTGAGCTGGACGGCGCGCTTGTCTTCACGAACGGCGATTTCGCCTCCTGCATCGACGCCGGGGGAGGCGTGGAGGCCTTCCTTCTGCCGCAGGAGGCAGAGATGATCAACAGCTACAGCGGCAGCTCCCTGCAGTCCGGCAAGCAGCGGCTCACCGGTGAGGAAGCGCTCTGCTTCCTGCAGATGGACGACGGCGACATGAGCAACCTCACCGGGCGCGGCGGCCGCCAGTCCGCCCTGGCGGAATCGCTTTGGACGCAGGCCGACCCCGATCTGCTCGAGACGCTCCTGCTCGAGAGCACATTGTTCAGCTCGCTGCCGGAGCTGCCGGACGCCGATGGGATCGCCGAGGTGCTCTCCTTTTCCTTTGAATCGGTCAGCTTGCCGGAAAACTGGGATGCTGTCGATTCCGTGACGACAGACGGGAACGGCGCCCGGCTGATCCTGCCCAACGTCACCTCCCTGCAGGATCAAATCCGGTCGTTCTTCCGGGACGGCGGGGGAGATCAGGCAGCCTCTGCTTCCCTGCCGCCGTACTATGCGGGAGGGACATCCACCCTGTATGATACCGTGAACCAGGCGATGATCGACCTGTGCGGCCTGGCGGAGCAGTCCGAAAGCGAAACCGTCATTCCCGCGGTGCATCTCTTCACCGAGGAGCCTGCGGATCAGGAGGGCGGGGTGGAAGTCGTGTGCGTCGGCTATGCCGCGCGGTTTTCCCTGGAGCAGGAAACCGGCGTGTGCGGGTTTCAGATAGAAGGCGGCCAGCTCGTCCTGCAGGAAGCGCAGGCGGCCGCCGCCCGGCTGCTCCTGACCCAGCAGGAGGACGGAGCCTGGGAACTGACATCAGTGGAGGAAGTGCTCTATGGCGGCGACCCGGCGTTTTCCGACGCGGACGGCCTCCTTGGCCTGTCCGGGGGAGACGAGGCCCTGGCGGCGGAGATAGCCGAATGGGGCGCCGGGGACGGCACGGACATGCTGGCCCAGACCCTGGACGAGTCGATCCGCAGCTACTGGGAGCAAAACGATCTCGGGTCCGTCGCTTCGTGGTATATGGGGCCGTACCTCCTGCCGATCCCGCTGCGGGAGGAGATTTCTTTTGAAGAATTATGGAAGTTGCCGGAGGGGACACAGCTCAGCCTGTCTCTCTCTTTTCCCGTCTCCAGCGCCCTTTTTTCCCTGGAGAACACGACGGAGCTGCTTGACCTGATCCGCGTCGGCACGGTGAACGTCAGCGAGGGGCTGATGCCCTATTCCGGCTCGGGTGTTCCCGTGATCTTCCTCACCGATGCGGACGGCACGCTTCTGCACTGGCTTGCGTTTCCCGGGGAGGACGGCGCGTTCTGGCTGGACGGCGTCTGCCTCTGCCAGATGGACGGCGCCTCCTGGGAGCTGTTCCGCGCCGCGGCCCTTTCCGCTTGACAAGCGGCCGGAAAACAGGGATAATATTTATAAGGGAAGAAAAGCCCCGCCGGGTCCCCGGCGGGGCTTTTCGTTCGGATAGACGGGGAAAAAGAGGGGAACCCTTCCCCGAGGAGGGATGAAAGTGAAAAAAGTAGCTGTGCTGATCCCGTGCTACAACGAGGAAAAGACTGTGGAGAAGGTGGTGGCGGATTACCGCCGCGCCCTGCCGCAGGCCGATATCTATGTGTATGACAACAATTCCACAGACAGGACGGCCGAGCTGGCCCAAAAGGCCGGGGCGATTGTGCGCCGCGAGTACCGCCAGGGCAAGGGGAACGTTATCCGCTCCATGTTCCGGCAGATCGACGCCGACTGCTATCTCATGACGGACGGCGACGATACGTACCCGGCCGAGAACGCGCCGGAAATGGTGCGCATGGTGCTGGAGGGGGAGGCCGACATGGTGAACGGCGACCGCCTCTCCTCCACCTATTTCACGGAAAACAAGCGTCCCTTCCACAACACGGGCAACCGCGTGGTGCGCGGCCTGATCAACCGGCTGTTCGGCGCGCAGGTGCGCGACATCATGACGGGCTACCGCGCGTTCAGCCGGAGCTTCGTCAAGACGTTCCCCGTCCTCTCGCACGGGTTCGAGATCGAGACGGAGATGACGATCCACGCCGTGGACAAGAACTTCCTCATCCGCGAGCTGCCCGTGGAATACCGTGACCGCCCGCAGGGCAGCGTCTCGAAGCTCAACACGTATTCGGACGGCGCGAAGGTGCTCTGCACCATCTTCCGCCTCTATAAGGAGTACCGTCCCTTCGCCTTCTTCGGCGCGTGCGCGCTCGTGTTTCTCCTGCTCGCGCTGCTGCTGTTCCTGCCGGTGGGGGTTGAATATCTGAAAAGCGGGCTGGTGCCGCGCTTCCCCACGCTCATCGTCTCCGTCACGCTCGCGCTGTGCGCGCTGCTCTCGTTCGTGGCCGGCGTGATCCTCGACGTGCTCGTGAAGAAGCACCGCCAGCTGTTCGAACTGATGCTCACACTGTTTGAGGAGGGAACGCGCCGTGAAGAAACCGATCCGTCTGCGCGAGACGAAGCCGGCCCAGTGGATCGCTGATCACGCCGCGCAGCTGGAGACGGCAGCCTGCCTGCTGTTCGGCTGCGGCTGCGTGCTGCTCCTGTTCCGGTTTTTCTCCGTGCCTTTCCAGCCGGCGGTGTTCGCGCTCTCCTGCGCGGCGGCCGTGCTGGGGCTGCGCGCCGCGCTGCGCTGCCGCCGGGTGCGCACGTGGGCGGTGTGCGGCGTGTTCGGCGCGCTCTTTTCCGCCGCCGTGGTGGCGGGCCGCCGCATCGACGTGGAGAACGTTGCGTTCCTCGGCTTTTCCGCGCCCGATCTCGTCTACTGGCTCTGCTTTGCCGTGTTCTGCGCGGCGATGGCCGCGGCGGTGTCCGCCTGGCTTTGCGCCCACCCGATCGCGGCGGCGCGCGCGCCCGCGGAGGAGAGCGTTTTCTCCCGCGTGATGAGCTGGGCCTCGTGGACGGCCATCCTCACCGTGTGCTATCTCTTTTACTATTTCGTGTTCTTCCCCGGCCTGATGACGGGCGATTCCTTCGCGTGCTACGTGCGCGCCGCCGGCATCGCGCCCATCTCGAACCAGCAGCCCGTCGTCTATCAGCTCGTGATGGCCGTGTTCCTCGCGCTGGGGGATCTCTTCGGCGACGTGAACGCCGGCATCGCGTTCTTCACGCTGTTCCAGCTTTTGTGCATGGCCTCCGCCTTCGGCTACAGCCTTTCCTGGATGCGCCGCCGCGGCCTGCCGCGGCCCGTGGTGTGGCTGCTCGTGCTCTGGTTCGGCGTGAACCCGCTGCACGGCATGTATGCCGTCACCGTGTGGAAGGACGTGCCCTTCGGCGCGGTCGTGTTGCTGTTCATGCTCTTCCTCTTTGACACGGCGCGCGCCGGCGGCCGCAACCTGCTGCGCTGGCAGGGCATGGTGCACCTGGCCGTGCTGGGGCTGGCCGTGTCGTTTCTGCGCAACAACGGGATCTACCTGCTCGCGTGCGCGCTGCTTGTGGCGGGCGTGCAGCTGCGCGCCCACTGGAAGCGGCTCGTGCCGTGCTTTCTCGCGCTGCTCGTCGTGATCTGGGGCGTGCAGGGGCCGCTTTACAGTGCGCTCGGCATCGCGCAGAGCCCTTTTGCGGAGTCGCTCGCCATCCCGCTGCAGCAGATGGGCCGCGTCGTGAGCCGCGGCGGCGAGCTGACGGAGGATCAGGCCGAGTATCTGGATCATCTGCTCCCGCTCGAGACCATGGGGGAGGTGTACTGGGATTTTTCCGCGGACCGGATCAAGTTCCACGAGGACTTTGACGACGCATTCCTCGAGGCGAACAAGGGCGGCTTTTTCTCCACGTGGCTCACCATGCTCTTCCCGCATTTCAAGGATTACTGCATCGCCTTTCTCATGGAGACGGCCGGCTACTGGCGCCCCGGCACGATGAACTGGTATGTCGCGCCGGGCATCAACGGCTACAGCACGACATACGGCGTGGAGCCCGCCAACCTCGCGGAGCGATACCTCGGCCTCAGCCTGCAGGAGACCATCCAGGAGAAGGCGGAGGATCTGCAGGAGGATGATCTCACAGCGCCCTTCTTCAACATGGCGGCCATGGTGTGGCTTGTGTTCTTCTGCGCCGCGCTGCTGCTCGCGCGCAGGCAGGGGCGGCGGCTGCTCTTCCTCGTGCCGCTGCTGGCGCTCTGGGCCACCACGATGATCGCCGCGCCCACTTTCTGCGAGCTGCGCTATCTCTATGCCTTCTTCACCTGCGCCCCGGCCGCCGTTTGGCTTTCGCTGCCGGGCCGCGAGGAATCGCTCGCCGCGCCGCGCGCGCGGAACGGCGCGGGCGAAAAAACGGGCGGCTGATTTTTGTGCTGTATTACCACTTGCAATTCACGATTTGACAGAATAGACTAAGAATAGAGGAATTCTATGCATACCGTCCGCGCGGCTGCGGGCGGCCGAACAGGTTGAGGGATCGCCATGATGAGGGGGAAACGGGAAAAAGCGCTGCTGTCTGCCGCCTGCCTGGCGGTGGCTTTGCTTTTTGCGGCCTGTGAGGGCGAGCTTGCCCCCAGCGGGACCGGGGGCGCGGCTTCCGCCGCCTCCGCCGTTTCCGCCGCGCAGCAGAGCGCGCCGGCCGGGGAATCGCCCGGCGGATCGCCGTTTCCGGAGGGCGGCGTGCAGCAGGAGGACGGTGTCTCCTTCCGGCTGGAGCCTTACACCCTGCAGCAGGACGGCTGTGATTTTTCCCTCACCTATCCGCAGCTCGAGGGCGATACCTATGCCGGGGCGAACGAGCTCCTGCGAGAGCGCGGCCTGCAGCTCGCGGAGCTTCTGCTGGCGGAACGCGAAAAGGAGCTGAGTGAAATGCAGAGCGCGGCATCCTCCGGCGCGGAGGAAAGCGGCGCGCCCGCTTCCTCGCTTCCCGAGCCGAAGCCGCTCACGCTTTCCGGCAGCAGCCGGTGCGGCTTTGCCTCGCCGCTGTTTGTGAGCGCCACCTACACGGCCGATGTGAGCGAGAGCGGCGGCGATCCCACACGGGATTGGGTTTCCCTCAATTACGACATCGCTTCCGGCGAGGAAGTGACGTGTGCCGATCTCTTCTCCGATCTGGACGGCCTTGCCGCCGCGCTGCGCACGTGCGCGGAGGAGGGGGACACGGTGGAACAGGCGCTTGCCTATCTCACGGAGGACCGGCTGCGCGCCGGGCTGCCGGGCGTGGACATTGCCTTTGAGGACGGCGCGGTCCTCTTCGGGTATCCCGTGCCGCACGCCGCGGGCGATGTGTGTGTGCTCAGCCTGCCGCAGGAGACGGCTTCCGTTTACCGGAGCGACAGTACCCTCTGGGATGAAATTTTAAAACCGCAACAGCAATGATGCATGCCGGCGGCGGCCTGGTTTTCAGGCCGCCGTTTCTTTTTTGTCCGCTGCGGCCGGGTGGACAAACGGCGCAAAAATTGATAGAATAAAAAGAAAAGCCCCGCAGCCGCGGGGAAAAAGGCAGGGAAACAGGCTTTGGAGGAACGGCGGAGAAAAGCGGAGCTGAGCATCCAGAAAAAGTTTCGCAAGGAAATCTGGGCGCCGTTTGTGCGCGGGCTGAAGGAATACGACATGCTGCAGGAAGGCGACCGCGTGGCGGTGTGCATTTCCGGCGGGAAGGACTCCATGCTGCTGGCGAAGTGCATGCAGCTGCTGCAGCGGTTCACGGATCGGCCCTTCGAACTCGTCTATCTCGTGATGGACCCGGGCTACAGCCCGGAAAACCGCGCGCAGATAGAGCAGAACGCCGCGCTGCTGGGCCTGTCGATCACCGTGGTGGAAAACCGGCTCTTCGAGGCCGCCGCCTCGGCGGGCAAATCGCCGTGCTACCTGTGTGCCCGCATGCGCCGCGGCTGTCTTTACCGCTCCGCGCAGGAGCTGGGCTGCAACAAGATCGCGCTCGGCCACCACTTCGACGACGTGATCGAAACGGTGCTCATGAGCATGCTCTACGGCGGCGAGATGAAAACCATGATGCCGAAGGTGCACAGCGCCCATTTTGCCGGCATGGAGCTCATCCGCCCGCTGTACCGCGTGCGCGAGCAGGCCGTGATCGGCTGGGCGCGCTACAACGGCCTCTCCTTCCTGCGCTGCGCCTGCCGTCTCACGGAGGGCACAGCCACCGGCCAGCTCGATTCCAAGCGGCAGGAGATGAAGGAGCTCATCCGCGCGCTCGAGCACCGCAGCCCGAGCGTGGGGGCGAACATCTTCCACAGCTTCCACAACGTGAATCTGGGCACGCTCGTCGGCTACAGGGGCGACGGCGTATCCCATCCCTTCACAGAAGAGTACAACAGGCCCGGATCGCCGTACTGGCTTTCGGGCGACGACGACTGAGCGGCCCAGACGGCCGCCGTGCACACCATCGACCGCATGATCCCGCGCGCACGGCGCGGGGCAGCAACGAGATACCGGAAAGGGGATATGACCAATGTCTTTGGCAGAAACGCCGCGGGCCAACCGGCTGCACATCGGAATTTTCGGAAAACGGAACAGCGGAAAATCTTCGCTGATCAACGCCATCACGGGCCAGGAGACGGCGCTTGTCTCCGACGTCGCCGGCACGACGGCGGACCCGGTCTTCAAATCGATGGAGGTGCACGGCATCGGGCCCTGCGTGTTCATTGACACGGCCGGTTTCGACGACGTAGGCACGCTCGGCCGGCTGCGCGTGGAGAAAACGGAGGAGGCCGCGAAAAAGACGGACCTGGCGCTGCTCATCTTCTCGCTCGGCGGCTTCGCGGAGGAGCTCGAGTGGCTCGCCCGCTTCCGCCAGAGCGGCACGCCGGTGGTGCCCGTGGTGAACAAGGCGGACATTGCCGAGGCCGCGCTTCTGGCCGCCCGCGTGCGCGAGGAGGCCGGCGTGGATCCCGTGCTCGTGAGCGCCAAGACGGGCAAGGGCGTGGCGGCGCTGCGCACCGCCATCCTGCGCGCCGTGCCGGAGGGCTTCGAGCAGGAGAGCATCACCGGCGACCTGTGCAAGGCAGGAGACCTCGTGCTGCTCGTGATGCCGCAGGACATCCAGGCCCCGAAGGGCCGTCTCATCCTGCCGCAGGTGCAGGTGCTGCGCGAGCTGCTCGACAAGAAGTGCCTCGTCTCCTGCTGCACGGGCGATAATTTTGAGGATGCGCTGCGCTCCCTCTCCGCCGCGCCGGATCTCATCATCACGGACAGCCAGCTCTTCCGCCCCGTCTATGAGCGCAAGCCGAAGGAGAGCCCGCTCACCTCGTTCTCCGTCCTCATGGCGGGATACAAGGGCGATCTGGCGTATTTCACGAAGAGCGCCGCCGCCATCGACAGCCTCACCGAGCGCTCCCGCGTGCTGATCGCGGAGGCGTGCACGCATGCGCCGCTCAAGGAGGATATCGGCCGCGAGAAGATCCCGCGCCTGCTCCGCCAGCGCGTGGGGCAGGGCCTCGCCATTGATTTTGCGCGCGGCGTCGATTTCCCGGCCGATCTCACGCACTACGACCTTGTGATCCACTGCGGGGCGTGCATGTTCAACCGCAAGTACGTCATCGCCCGCGTGGAGGAAGCCCGCGCGCAGGGCGTGCCCATGACGAACTACGGCGTGGCCCTGGCCCGCCTCATGGGCCTGCCGCCTCTCGCGGAGGGGAAGATCCTGTAAAGCCGGGACAAAGCGCCAAACATAAAAAGAGGCCGCCGCACAGCCTTTGCGCTGCGCGGCGGCCTCCTGTTCTGTCGTCCTGTAACTGCTGCGGAACCCTTTTACGGCTCCACACGTCCCGTGAGCACCGCAAACGAATACGGCGGCAGGGTGAACGATGCGCCGCCTGCCTGCTGCTTCACAGGCGCGGGTACGGCCTTCACACGGTCCGGGGCGACAAGGTCGTTCGTATCGGTGGGCGAGCCGGAAGCGATCAGCACCGCGCCGGAGGGGATGAACGAGCCGCCCTCGGCCGTGAACAGCGCTTCGATGGGCTCGTCGCCGTAGTTTGCGGCTTTCACCACGAGGGCGCCGTCCTTTTTGCCGGCCGTCACATAGAGGTTCGCGTTCGCGCCGGGGTTCACCTCGCAGTCCGCGGCCACAACCGTCTCCGGGGCATATTCCGCGAACAGGCGCTGCACCTCATAGGACGGGATGCCGTACGTGCCGGTGCCGTTGAAATTGATGAGGTTCACGCTCCACTTGCGGTAATCCTCGTTGCAGAACAGCGGCGCATAGGAAGCGATGCGCACGCGGTCGCAGCGGTTCTCGATGCGGATCATGAACACGGCCTCCGAGACGGCGCCGATGAGGTTGCCGTGGCCGCTCTCGCCGTTGCAGGCGTATTCGCCGATGTAGACCGGCGTGCCCTCGCCCTCATACACGCCCCAGCGGTTGGGGAACGTCTGCGGGCTCGTGTAGTGGTGGTCGTCCACCATGTCGAGCGGGGCGTCCGGCACGCGCTCGTTGGCGATGAGGATGAGGTCCGGGTACTTCGCCTTGATCGCGTCGTAGAAAATGCGGTAGCGCTTGTGGTATTCCGGCCCCCAGTTCTCGTTGCCGATCTCCACGTATTTCAGGCGGAACGGCTCGGGGTGGCCGTCGGCGGCGCGCAGCGCGCCGTATTCGGTGGAAGCGTCGCCGCAGATGTACTCAATGCCGTCGAGCGCGTTCTGCAGCCACCACTGGATCTCCTCGTCCGTGCCCGGCACGCTCTTGCGCGCCTGGCAGGACATGCCGCAGTTCACCACATACATGAGGTCGGCGCCCAAATCCTCGCCGAGCTCGCAGAATTCCAGCATGCCCAGGCCGTCCGTGGCGCGGTAGCCCCACAGATCCCAGTGGCCGGGGCGGTCCTCCATCGGGCCGCGTGTCTGCTTCCAGTGGATGGCGTTCTCCAGGTTGATGCCCTCCACCACGCAGCCGCCGGGGAAGCGCAGGAAGCCGGGGCGCAGGCCGCGCAGCATGTCCATCAGATCGCGGCGGAAGCCGTAGGGACGGCCGAGATCCGTGTCCTGCGGGAAGAGCGTGGCAAAGTCCACATAGAGCGAGCCCGCTTCGTCCGCCTGCAGGAAGAAGCGCGCGTCCGGCGTGCGCACCGGGCTGGCAAAGCGGAACGGCAGCTTCTGGAATTCCTCCGTGAGGGTAAGCTGCGTCTCGCAGATCACCACGCCGCCGCTGTACATGAGGCCCACCGTCACGTGCGTGATGCCCTCGCCGCGTGCGATGACGTAGCCGTAGTAGTCCTGCTCCTTCACCGGGATGCCGCAGTAGCCCTCGTTCACGACGCGCACGCCGCCGGCCGGGCGCAGCACGTCGAGCTCGAGCTGCTCGGCGCACGCCGGGTTGCGCGGATTTTCGCGCGTGAGCTGCATGGAGGCGGCCATGCCGGGCGTGGGAAGCAGCTTCCAGCCGGGCAGCGGATCGGACACGTCGAAATCCTCGATGTGGCCCAGCCGCGTGTGCACCTTGCCGCCGGCATACGTTGTGTTTTCCGGCAGGCGCGCGTCGGCGAAGCTGCGGTTGCGCAGCAGCTCGGCATAGATGCCGCCGTCGCCCGCGTGGTTGATCTCCTCATAGAAGATGCCCCACATGCGCGGATCCGGCGTGCCGATGGTCTGCTGCGGATGAATGGTTACGGTCTTTTTCAATCGGATCAGTCTCCTTCCCCTCCGCGCGGCCGAAAACCGCGCGGTTTAACGTTTTACTATCCGCCGTCATTATACTGCGCCCTGCATAAAAACGCAAGTGAAAACGAAAAAAAACAGGAAATTTTCCGCAGAAACCAGCTGTGTGTGCGGGCGCATTGCTTTAAAAATCAAATTTTGGTGAGATTCTCAAAAACAGGACGCAGTGGGCCCTAAGAAAAGGGACGGTATATTGAATTGACGCCGAAAATATAGTATAATGCTTTATGTTATTTTGAGAAGAATAGGTGGATGATACCTTGGCAGAAATCCGGGAAAAGGGGACGGTGATAGAGGGCGTGCTGGAAGGGCTGCTGGCCGCCGCCTGCGGCGGGGAACCGGACCTGGGCGATTGGCCCGGCAGCCTCACACAGGCGCAGTGGGACTCTCTGTGGCATCTTGCGCGCCTTCACCAGGTGGAGGCGCTCGTGCTGGGCGAGCTGGCGGCGCGCGGCCTCCACCCGCCGGAAGCGGTGCAAACCGGTCTTGCGGCGTATGCGAAGGAAACGGAGCTCCGCTTCTACACCCTGTTTTCCCTCACCAGCTATGCCGCGGCCCTGCTGCGGAAAGCAGGGCTGCCGTTCTATGTGCTCAAGGGTGTCTCGCTCTGCGCGCTCTATCCGCACCCGGAGCGCCGCCTGATGTCGGATGTGGATCTCTATGTCCCGGGGGAGGAAAACTGGCTTTCGGCCTGCCGCGTACTGCACGAAAACGGGTTTGTGCTGGAGCATCCCTCCGTCCTGACGGCGCGCCGCGGGGCGAAGGACAAACCCCTTTACACCTATTACCATATGGAGTGCCGTTATGCCATGCGCGGCGGCATGCGCACGCTGGAGCTGCACCGCAAGCCTTCGGCCGATTTGCCGGACAGCGCGGCGGAGCGCCGTGTGCGGGAGATCTTTTCGCTCTTGCCCGGCGCAGACGCCTGCCGCCTCCTCGGCGTGGATTTGCCGGTGCTGCCGGTGCAGGCGTTCGCCTTTTCGCTCGTGCTGCACATGACGCAGCATTTCCTGTTTGCCGGGTTCGGGCTGCGCCTCCTGTGCGACTGGACGGTCTTTCTGCGGCGGCATGGCTGTGCGCTGGGCGCGCCCTTTCTCTCGTTCGTGCGGGAGACGGGACTGGACCGCTTCACGGCCGCCGTCACCCGGCTGTGCACGGCGCATCTCGGCCTGCGGGAGGAGGAAGTCCCCTGGCTGGAGTTGCTGCAAGCGCCCCGTCCGGAGGGGATGGAACGGCTTTGGGCCGATATCCTGGCCGGCGGGGACTTCGGCAAGGGCGAAAAGGGCCGGATGCTCCTGCCCGCCGGCGGGGGGCGGCTGCACGCGTATTTGAGCGCCCTGCAGCTGCAGGCGTCGCGCCGCTACCCCGGTGCGAACCGCATCGTGCCCCTGCGCCCCCTGCTGTGGTGCGGGGCGGCGTGGATGTTCCTGCGCGGCAACAGGAAGGAGCGGGGCGTGCACGCCGCAGAGGTGTTCCGTTCCGCCGGCGGCCGAAGAAAGCTTTTAACCGATCTCGCGCTTTTTGAAAAAGCGCGGCCAGAGAGAGGACCCGAATCATGAAAGTGTTAATCGCGGGACAGTACGGCGTCTTCCTCGGCCAGCTGATTGACATCTTCCACAAGGAAGGCTGGGAGGTGTATCTGCTCACGGGCGAGGGCCGCCCTTCCAGGCGGCGGCGCAACGTGTTTGAACAATATTATTTCCGGTATGACAGCGAGAGCGTGCGCGACATCATGGACAGCGCCTCCCCGGATCTGCTTCTGTTTGCCGGCGCGTTCGACAGCGCGTTCCGGCAGGAAAACGCGCGCCGCGGCTCCATGCTCTTCCTCTCCGGTCTCACGAACCTGCTCATGCTGGCGCAGCTTCTGAAGGTGCCGCGCTTTGTGTATCTTTCCACGCACGAGGTGTTCGGGGAAAGCTGCCTCACGCCGATCCGGGAGGATATGCCTCCCAGCCCTGTCTCGAGCCGCGGCGTGCTGCTGGAACAGGGCGAATCGCTTGTGCGGCGCTACGGCGAATCGTCGGGCCTTGACACCGTCATTCTGCGGCTTGACCATCTTTACTGGGTGCCGAAGGACCGGGACGACGTGTGTGAAACGCACGCCAGGCTCTGCCTTTCCGCCTTCCAGGACAACGTGATCCCCGCCTCCGCCAAGCAGATCTTTTCGGCCGTCTATGCGGCGGACGCGGCCTTTTCCGTGTTCCAGGTGGCGGCGGCCCCCACCCACCGCGACGCGATCTACCACATCACCTCGCAGGAGGAGGAGAGCGAGATCGACGCCGCCCGCGTGATCCGCGAATCCGCCGGCGAAAAGGTGCTCATCAAGGACAACACCGTGGGCCTCACGCAGAAAACGGTGCTCTCCGGCAAGCTGCTGGAGCGGGAGTTCGGCATCCGCGCGCGCTATTCCTACCGCACGCAGGCGCCGCTCATCCTGCGGCACATGCAGCGCCACCCGAAGCAGTTCGCCCCGCGCGGGCGCGGCAGGGCGGGCTTCTTCGGCCGCCTGTGGGAGCGCTGCCGCACCACTTTCTGGAAGCTCGTGCCGTTCGCGGAAAACTTCCTGGTCTTCATCGCCGTCTTCATGATCAACAACCGCACGGCGGACAGCGACTTCGTGCGTTATCTCGACGTCTTTCTGCTCTACGTCGTGCTCTTCGCCGTGTTTTACGGCAAGCGGCAGGGCATAGTGGCCGCATTGCTGAGCGTGGCGGGCTTCCTGTTCCGCCAGAACTATTACCGCCAGGGCATTGAGATCCTCGTGGACTACAACACTTACATCTGGATTGCCCAGCTCTTCATTGTGGGCATGGGCGTGGGCCACCTGCGCGATTCGCTCAACATGGTGGCCGAGGACAAGGACGAGGAGATCTCCTTCCTCACAAACCAGCTCGACGATGTGCACGCCGTGAACAGCAGCAACCTGCGCGTGAAGAATATTCTGGAGGACCACATCCTCAATTACGACGACAGTCTCGGCACGCTCACCTACCTTGTCGATCAGCTCGGCCGCTTCCAGAAGGAAGACGTCCTCGTGCGCGCGGCGGACGCGGTCGCGGAGGTGGTCGGCACAAAGGACGTCGCGATCTATAAGGTGTCCAACGCCGATTACGCGCGATTGCTCGTCTCCACCACGGATCGGGCCAGGTCGCTCGGCAAATCGCTCAAGTATTCCGCTGTCGAGCCGATCGCCGCGGCGCTGAGCCGGCGGGAGGTCTTTGTGAACCGCAGCCTGAGGGAGGATCTGCCCATCATGGGCTGCGGCCTGTATGCGGAGGAGAAGCTGCAGTACATCCTGTTTATCTGGAACCTGCCGTTTGAGCGCGTCTCGCTGCACGAGATGGATCTGCTCAAGGTGGTCGGTTCATTGATCCAGAGCGCCGTCACGCGCGAAGCGCAGTACCAGAATGCGCTGCAGGCGGAGCGATGCCTGCCCGGCGTTTCCATTCTGAACGAGGAAACGCTTGAGGAACAGCTTGCGGCCGGCCGCCAGGCAAAGGAGAAGGAGTATTTTATCTATTCGCTTCTGCGCGTGGTGGAGCCTGTGCCGCGCCGTGCGCCGGACGGCGGCTGGGTGCAGGAGGATCTGCTCGCGGCGGAGCACACGCTTACCCGCAGCATCCGCGACACGGATTTCATCGGCATGGGGCGCGACGGCCATCTGCGCGTCCTCGTGACGAACGCCGGCCCGGAGGACGCCGCCATCGTGATGGAACGGCTGAGAAAGCAGGGGATCACATGCGAATTGGAAACGACAGACTGACAGCGCCGATCTTCCTCGCGGCTGTCATCGTGAACGCTGTGTTCGCCGTGTGCTATCTGATCTACGGCCTCGTCACGGCGCGGCGCGGAGGACAGGAGCGCGGCAACCGCGGCAAATATGTGCTGCTCTCCTTTGTGATGCTCATCTGCCCCGTGGCGGCCGCCTGCACGCTGGGGGCCGGTCATCTCGTGTATCAGCTGCTCAGCCGCCATGGCGTGGATATGAGCGACGTCTCCTTCAGCCGGGAAAAGCACGAGTCCCCGCTCCCGGCGGATTTGGAGACGGAGATCAACATCGTGCCCATGCGCGAGGCCATGACGGTGGCGGACACCGGCCGCAGGCGCCGCATGCTGCTCAACGTGCTGAAAAAGGATGTGCGCCGTTCGCTGAGCTCCATTGCGCTGGCGATGGAAAACGCCGATTCCGAAACGTCGCACTATGCCACCTCCGTGGTGACGGATGTGCTCTCCGATTTCCGCGGCACGGCGCAGAATGCGGCCGAGGCGCTCAAGCGAGACCCCGGCAACGTGGAGGTGGGGAAGCTTCTGCTCGAGCACCTGCTCACGGCGCTGCAATACAACATTCTCACCGGCGCGGAAAAATCCACCTACGCCTACATGGCCGCCAACACGGCGGAAACCGTGTTTCGCGTCTCGCCCGCCGCGCTGGAGGACTGGGAGTATGCGCGCATCACGCGGCTCATGGACGAACAGGGAGATTTCCGGGCCGCGGAGCAGTGGGCCGGGCGCGGCCTGGAATACTGGCCGCTGAAGCTCGAGCCCTACAAGGAGGCCATGCGCCTCTACTTCCGCCACGGCGACCGCGAAGCGTTCTTTGCCTGCCTGGACAGGCTCAAGGCGGCAAACGTGACGGCGGACCGTGAGACGATGGAGTGGATTCGCTTCTTCCGCCGCGAACCGGCGGAACCTGCCGGGAAAGAGAAAACGGCCCGCTGAACGGCGGGCACACAGGGGAAAGGAGGGAAAAACATGCCGTTTGCCGTGGAAACGCTGCTGTGGATGATCCGCGTGTTCCTCCTCTATTTCGCGGCTGTGTTCCTTCCGCCCGCCTTTGTGCTGCGCCCCGTCCTGCGGGGAAAGCCCTTCTCGCAGTGCTTCCTCATCTGCGCGGTGAGCGGCCATTTCTACCTCGCCTTTGCCACGGAGCTGCTGGCGCTGGTGCATCTCACGTGGGGGCCTGCCCTCCTGCTGGCCCTCCTTCTCCCGGTTGGCTGGCGGGCGTATGTCTCTTACCGGGAGCCGATCCGCGCGGGCGCCCGCCGGTTTGCCGTCTCGGGCCTGCGCGTGCTGCGCCGCCAGATCAGCGTGCGGTTCTGCGTGATCTCCCTGTTCCGCGCCGTGCGGGGTGTGCTGCAGCGCCCGCTCTCCGCGTTTTGGCGGTATCTGCGCACGCATTTCTGGGAAGCGCTGCTCTGCGCGGGCAGTGCCTGCTGCACGCTGTGGCTGTTCGGCTCGAATGCCCTCCGCATTTACGGCTACACCGCTTCCGACATCGTCGTCCATCAGGAGTGGATCAACAACCTGAGCGACGGCGTGCTCTTTTCCGGCGGCATCTATCCCATGGGCATGCACTGCATCATCTATTTCCTGCACGCGGTTTCGGGCGTGCCCACCGTGATTCTGATGCGGCTGATCCCCGTGGCGGCGGATTTCCTCACCTTTTCCATGATCCCTGTCACGCTCAAGGTGCTGTGCCGCTTCCGCTATACGCCGTATCTCGCGTATCTGGCGCTCACGCTGGCCTCCTTCACGAAGTCGGATCGGCTTCTGCGCTATTTTTCCGCGCTGCCGCAGGAGTTCGGCATGATGTTTGTGCTGCCGTGCCTGGCCTCGCTCGTGCTGTTTCTGCGCCGGTTTGCGGCGGAGGAGCGCGAGTACCGGAAGCTGAAAAAGGAAAAGCTGCTCTACACGCGCGTGGAGGAGCGCACGCCGCGCCGGAAATCCACGCTGTGGCTCATTGTGCTGGGCATGTCGTTCGCGCTCACGTTCGCCGTGCATTTTTACGCCACGATCATTGCCGCCGTGGTTCTGCTGGGCGGCGCGGCGGGCTGGTGCACCATTGTGTTTCGCCCCAAGTGTCTGGGCCGCGCCGCGGCGGCCGCTCTCCTCTCGTTTTCGGTGGCGATTTTCCCCATGGCCGTCTCCTTTGCCCAGGGCACGCCGCTGCAGGGCTCGCTCTACTGGGCCGTTTCCGTGATGGAGGGGGACGGGGAGGACGAAACGGCCGGGGAGCAGGAAACGGTTTCCTCCGCTCCTGCAGGCGAAGATTCCGCCGCTTCCGAAAGCGGAGAAGCCGGCGGCACATCCGGCGGGGACGCGGACGCTCCGCCGGGCGCTGCGGCGCAGTCCTCCCCCACGCTGCAGGAGCGGCTGGACAACGTGGTGCAGCGGATAACCGGCGTGCTGCAGCGCGTCTGTGAGACGGCGCGCGCCTACTTCACCGAGTATCTGTTTGAGAGCGAAGCCGTCACCCGCGCGGCGCTGCTGCTCTTTGCGCTGCTGCTCGCGCAGATCCCGCTGCTTCTGCTGCTGCGCCAGTGGGAGGCCGCCCGCGCCGCGATCGCCGTGTTCGTGCTGCAGGCAGCGCTGACGCTGCTCGCCGCTGCCGAAGACCTGGGCCTGCCCGTGCTCATCGACACACCGCGCATGTCCGGCTTCCAGACGTATCTGCTGCCGCTTCTGCTCGGCCTTTCGGTGGACGGCGCGCTCGCCGTGTGCGCTTCCGTGGTGCGCGTGGAACGGCTGTGGCGCGGCGTGTCGCTGCTGCTCACGGCCTCCTTCCTGTTCCTGTGCGTGACCACGGGCCATGTGCGCGGCGCCGTTGACAACGTGGGCTGCGTGCAGACGAACGGGGCGGCCATCTGCGTCTACGACATCATGGAGCGCTACCCGGAGCAGAAGTGGACGATCGTCTCGTGCAACGAGGAGCGCACGATGATCGACGGCACGGGCTGGCATTACGAGGTCATCGATTTTCTCGAATCCATGGAGGACTATGACGGCGGCAGCGAGATGCGGATTCCCACGCAATACGTCTTTTTCTTCATCGAAAAGGAAAGCCTGGAATACGGCACCACCTGGCCGGAGGGCACCGATCCCACGGCGGGCGAGGAGTGGGCCTCCCTGCCGCTGCCGCGGAAATCCGGCATTTCGCAGTACACCGGGCTGAACCGCATCATCGTCAACTCCCGCATGTATTACTGGGCAGAGGCATTTCAGGAACAGTGCCCGAACGAGATGCACGTGTTTTACGAGGATGAGAGCTTCATCTGCTATGTGATGGAGCAGAACGAATATGCGCTCTATAATTTCGCCATTGATTACGGTTTCAACAGCGGGGGGCGGTCCTGATGGTCAGCAAATCGAATTATGCCGTCATCTTGGGCGTGATGCTCGTCGTGCTGTTCCTGTTTCAGTTCACCGGCATTTCGCAGGACGTGGTGCTGCGCAGCGGGGAAAACCCCGCGCTGGGGGAAGCGCTGACGGTGCAGGAGGAAACGGCGGCACAGGAATCGTTTGAGCAGGAGACGGAAGCGCTCGCCTCCGGCAAGGCGGGGGCCGGAAACGCGGAGATCCGCGGGGACGCCGGCTTCGCGGGCGGCGGCGAAGCGCTGCTGCGCACGGTTGAGTCATGGTGTGAAGCGCAGAAGCGCGCGCTCACGCAGTATGAAAGCCTTGCGGAAGCCGCCGCCGACCCGGACGGCCCCGCCCTGCTCGTGGCGGACGGCGCCGCGCTGGCGCAGGAGGCGGAGCAGGAAGCCCTGGCGGAGCTGGGGGAACAGGGGCGCAGCGTGATTGTGTCCACGCTCCCGTCGGCGGAAGCGCTCTCGTCCTCGCGCACGCTGCGCGAAAGCCTGGGCGTGCGCGAAGTCGTGCGCGAATCGCTCGATCTGGACGGCTTCGCGCTCTATGAGGGCCTGCTGCTCGGCGGCGGGGAAATGTTCGATGAACTTCCGCTCACGGTGCCCTATGTGCGGCTCGGCGCGGCGTGCAAGGTGTACGCCGTGGGCGTGCTGGAGGAAGAATGGTTTGAATCGCTCGAAAACGAGGAGCTGCCGCCCATCCTGTGGCGCGCCGGCAACGGCGGCGGCCTCACGGCCGTGGTGAACGGCGAGTTTCTGGAAGCGGAGACCGGCACCGGCCTGCTCACCGGCCTGGCGGCCGATCTCACGAACCTCTCCGTCTACCCGGTTGTGAACGCGCGCGTCTCCGCCGCGGAAAATTACCCGCTGCTGGCGGAGGAAAACGAGGAGCAGATGACGGAGCTTTACGGCCAGGGCAGCGTGAACCTCTTCCGCGATACCATCTGGCCCGGTCTGGCCGGCATTTTCTATGACACCGGAGAGAGCCTGACGGCGCTGTGCGCGCCCCGCCTCGATTACACCCGCCCCCTGAACCGGGATGAGGATCTCGCCGAGTTTTACTACCAGCAGATCCTGAAGCTGCAGGGCGAGATCGGCCTTTCCGGGATGCAGGTGTCGGATGTGCCGCTGGAGGAGAAGCTTTCGCAGGATCTCGATTACCTGCACGGCGTGCTGCCGGAGTACGGGATCAGCGTGTTTTATGCCGGCAGTCTGGCGGGCAGCGAGTACGAGGGGCTGCTCGGCGGCGTGCTGGAGGATGTGCGCACCGTGCTGGCGGATGGCTTCGGCGAGGACGGGCGGCTGTTCTCCTATCTGGAAAACGGCGCCGTCCGCCTTTCCGTCTATCTGGACGGCACCGTGCACGAGGAGGAGGACGATTTCCTGCTGCGCTGCACGCAGACGGGCTATGCTTACTGCGGTACGGGCGTGGATCTCTCCCGCATCGTGTTCCCGGAATCGGAGGATGACCTGTGGAACAACATGAGCCTCGAGTGGGCGCGGCTTTACCGGCCGTACCGCTCGCGCTATGCCTATTTTGACGCCCTCACGGCCTCGCAGGCGGGCCGCCGCGTGCGCGAATATCTGGCCGTCTCCTATGACGGCGCGCGTGCCGGGGACACACTCACCCTCACGGCGGGAGGCGGGGAGACGATGTATTTCATGCTCCGCACGCACGGCGAGGAGGTTGCCTCGATGACGGGCGGCACGTTTGAGGAACTCGAACAGGACTGGACGCTGCTCACCGTCACGGAGGGCACGGCCGCCGTGGCGCTGCGGCAGCGGGATCGATCCGAGTACGCGGGAAAGGAGTGAACCGGCCGTGAAGGTCTGCCTCATTGCCGAAGGGTGCTACCCCTATGTGGTGGGCGGTGTGTCCAGCTGGGTGCACAGCCTCATCGGCCAGTTTCCGAACCTGGAATTCGCCGTCACGGCCATCATAGCGGGCAGGGAACAGAGCGGAAAGTTTGCCTACAAGCTGCCGCCGAACGTCACGGAAGTGCGGGAAATCTATCTGAACGACTGCGAGTGGCACGGCGGGCGGACGCGCGCCAGTTTCCGGCACAGGCTTTCCCGCACGGAGTTCGAGGCCATGCGCAGCCTTGTCATCGGCGATTCCGTGGACTGGGAAACGATCTTCCGCCTGTTTCAGGAAAAGCAGCTCTCGCTCAACCGTTTCCTCATGGGCCCCGATTTCCTGAAGATTGCCGAGGAAGTGTATGAGCTGCGCTATGGCGGCATTGTGTTTTCCGATTTCCTGTGGACGCTGCGATCCATCTATCTGCCGCTGGGCTTTGCGCTGCAGCACGACCCCGTCAAGGCCGATCTCTATCACTGCGTGGCCACCGGCTATTCCGGCATCGTGGGCAGCCTGGCCAGCTGGAAATACGGCGGCGCGCTGCTCATTTCGGAGCACGGCATCTACACGCGCGAGCGCGAGGAGGAGATCATCAAGGCCAAGTGGGTCACGGGCGTCTACAAGGATTTCTGGATCGAGCAGTTCCGCAAGATGTCGCTGTGCGCCTACGAGCGGGCGGACATTGTGACGTCTCTGTTTGAGGACGCGCGCAGCCTGCAGCTCGATCTCGGCTGCCCAAGGGAGAAGACGCGCGTCACACCGAACGGCGTGGACATCACGCGCTTCGCCCATGTGCCCGGCAAGGAGCCGGGCGATCCGATGATCCACATCGGCGCGGCCATCCGCGTGACGCCGATCAAGGACGTCAAGACGCTGATCAACGCGTTCTATTACGCCAAGCAGCGCGACGCGCGGCTGAAGCTCTGGATCATGGGCCCCTGGGAGGAGGACAGGGAATATGCGCAGGAGTGCTTTGACCTTGTGGAATCGCTGCATGTGCAGGATGTCGTTTTCACCGGCCGCGTCCGCATGGAGGAGTACATCGGCCGCATGGACGCGCTGATCCTCACGAGCATCAGCGAGGGCCAGCCGCTCGTGATTCTTGAGGGCTTTTCCGCGAAGAAGCCGAGCATTGCCACGAACGTGGGCAACTGCCGCGGCCTGCTCTACGGCGAAGGCGACGATTTCGGCCCGGCCGGCATCCTCACCCCGCCGATGAACATCGAGAAGATCGCGGATGCCATGGTGGCCATCGCGGCGGACGGCGATGCGCGCGCCCGCATGGGCGAGGCCGGCTACCGCCGCGTGTGCAGCCGCTACCGCGTGGAGCAGATGCGCGACACCTACCGCGCCATCTATCAGGAGCTGGCGCAGGCAAAGCATGTCCCCTGGCCGGAGGATTCCTACCGGCCGCATCCGGAACAGGAAGGAGGGAAAAGCCATGGCAGGGATCGGGATTAGGCTCAACCGCATTTTCAGCAAGGATTCGCAGACGCTCGGCCGCGTGATCTACGGCTCCGTCTACAGCACGCTCGCCACCATCGCGCCCATGCTGCTCGTCATCGGCGCGCTGCTGCTCATGTACGTTGTGCTCGGCTTTTCCACCGTGGGCTATTTCGAGCGCGAGCTGTTCGCGTGCACCGTGCTGTATGTGTTCATCTTTTCTCTGATCACCGCCTCGCCGTTCAACTCCGTGCTCTCGAAATATGTGGGCGACCGGATCTTCGAGGAGCGGTATGACGATATTCTGCCCTGTGTCTATGTGGGGCTGGCGCTCCATGAGGCCTTTGCCTGCCTGCTGGGCATTCCGTTCTGCCTGTGGGAGTATTTCGTGGGCGGGGTGGATGCCTATTATGTCATCACGGGCTTCTTCGCTTACGCCTTTTTGGGGCTTGCCTTCGATTTCATGCTCTATCTCTCGATTTTGAAGCTGTACCGCCAGCTTTCGCTCTTCTTTTTCTTCGGCATGCTGCTCACCTTCCTGCTCTCGCTGCTCTTCCGCTTCGTCTTCCGGTGGACCATCACCTACAGCATGCTGGCCGCGCTCGCGCTCGGCTTCTTTCTCATCGCCGTGCTGGAGCTCGGCTTTCTGAAAACGTATTTTCACGACAACAGCCGCTGCTACCGCGAGGTGTTCGGCTATTTCGGCACCTATTGGAAGCTCATACTCTCCAACTTTTTTTACGTCCTGGGCCTCTTCGTGCACAACTTTGTGTTCTGGACGAAGGAGGACATGAACCTGCGCCTGGTGGACACCTTCGTCTGCAACCAGCCGTATGACATGGCGAGCTGCATCGCCATGTTCACGAACATTTCCGCGAGCGTGATTTTCATCGCCAATGTGGAGATGAAGTTCCACGCGCGCTACCAGGCCTACACGGAAGCCGTGCTCGGCGGCCGCCTGCGCGACATCCGCCAGGCAAAGAGCCGCATGTTCCGCCTGCTCTCGGAGCAGGTTGTGCGCATGGTGCAGCTGCAGTTCATCGTGTCCGTCGTGCTCTTTCTGCTGTGCATCATCCTGCTGCCGCGCGTCGGCATGTCGGGCCTTGTCATGACGATCTATCCCTGCATGGCGGCAGGGTATTTCGCGCTGTTTCTCATGTACAGCGTCATGCTGTACCTGCAGTATTTCAACGATCTCACCGGCTGTGTGCTCACCGGCGGCCTGTTCTGCGCCGCCGTGCTCGCGGGCAGCATTCTCTGCCTGCAGCTGCCTGCCTACTGGTACGCGCTCGGCGTCTTCGCCGGCAGCGTGCTGGGCTTCACCTTCGCCTACTTTCGCGTGCGCTGGGTGGAGCGCCACCTCGACGAGCACATCTTCTGCCGCGGCAGCCTGCTGCCGGAAAAGCGGGAGCCCATGCCGTCCGCCACGGTTTACACCTGGCTTTCGCAGGGGGAGGACGCACATGAAGCGTGAGCGCCGATCGGTTCTGTTTGTCATGACCACCATGGGCCGCGCCGGGGCGGAGCGCGCGCTGCTCAACCTGCTCGAAACGTTTCCCGAGGAGGAGTTCGAGATCTGTCTCTTTGCGCTGTTCCCCCACGGGGAACTGTTCGAGGAACTGCCGCGCGGCGTCACGGTGCTGAACCGGAAGGTGAGCGGTGTTTCGCCGCTCTCGTGGCACGGGCGGTTTTTGCTCGGCGCGCAGCTTCTGCGCGCCGCCTGCCGCAGCGGCGCATTGCGCCGTGCCCTGGGCTTTTACGCATCGCTGCGCAGGGGCGCACACCCTCTGCCGCGCGGCACGGCGCTGGAGAAGGCGATGCGCCGTCTCCTGGCGGACGGCGTTCCGCCTCTCGATCGTGCCTTTGACTGCGCCGTGGCCTATCTGGAAGGCCCGGCCGCGTGGTACACGGCGGAGAAGGTGCGCGCATCGCGTAAGGCGGCTTTTGTCCATGTGGAGTACGGAAAGGCCGGTTACCGCCGCGCGCTCGACGAGGGCGCCTATGGCTCGTTCGGCCGCGTGTACTGCGTCTCGCGCGAGGTGCGCGAAAGCTTCCTGCGCGCGTACCCCGAGTACGCGGGGAAAACGGAGCTGTGCTATAATACGCTCGGCCGCGCGCGCATCCTGCGCCTGGCGCGGGAGGAAGAAGCTTTTCCCGCGTTGTGGAGCGGCTTCCGCATCCTCACCGTGGGGCGGCTGCACCCTATGAAGGGCTGTGATATTGCCGTGGAGGCTGCCCGGCTGCTGAAAGAACAGGGCAGGCGCTTCTGCTGGGTTGTGCTGGGGGAAGGGCCGGAGCGCGCCCGGCTCACGCGCCAGATCCGCCGCAGCGGGCTGCAAGATATGTTCCTGCTGCCCGGCGCGCGGCAGAATCCCTACCCCTGGTTCCGGGCGGCGGACCTCTATGTGTGTGCCTCCCGCTATGAGGGAAAGAGCCTCGTGGTCGAGGAAGCACAGCTCCTCGGCTGCCCGGTGGTGACGCTGCCCTGCACCGGCGTGGAGGAGCAGGTGGAGGACGGCGCGAGCGGCCTCATCGTGTCCGGCTCGGCGCCGGAGCTGGCCGCCGCCATCGCTTCTCTCATGGACGACGCGCAGCGGCGCGCCGCGTTCGGCAGGCGGGCGGCGGAAAAGCCCCTCCCGCCGGACGAGGGCTCCGATCGGCTGCGGGCGTTTCTAAAAGGCTGAACGTGAGGAAAGGAGGGCTTGCCGTGGCGGAAGGAACGGAAAAACTGCTGAGCGTGGTGATCGTCTCTTACCGGGACCCGTCCCTCACGCTGCGGCGTGCGGTGCGCAGCGTGCAGGAGCAGAGCTACCGCCATTTTGAATTGATTCTCGTGGACGCGAACGAGGAGGGCGATCCCTACAGCCTCGGCCTGCGGGAGGACATGGCCCTGTTTCCTCACGTGCGGCTGCTCTCGTGCCCCTGCCCGGGCGGCGCCCTGGCGGACGCCAAAAACTGCGGGGCCCGCGCGGCGCGCGGCGAATACCTTGCCTTCCTGCTCGGCCGCTTCGCCTGGAACCCCGTGTGTGCCGAAACGCAGATCGCCTGCCTGGAGGAGCACCCCGAGGTGGGCATGACGTTCTGCAGCGCCTGGCGCCAGGAGGAGGACGCGCTTTCAGAGTCGTATCGCCGCCCGCCGCAGGAATCGGATGAAGCGGCAGGCGGCGCGGCCGTGTTCGACGCGCCGGCCTCCGGCTCCGTGTCGCAGGTGCTGTTCCGGCGCTCCGTGTTCGAGGAGCTCGACGGCTTCGACCGGCGCATCCGCCGCGACGACCACGATCTCTGGCTGCGCGTGCTCAAGCGGTACCGCATCCTGAGCGTGGACCGCGACCTCGTGTGCCGGTATGTGGAGCGCAGCACGCTGCGCCGCTCGCACCGCGTGATCGACGTGGTGGGCTATCTCCAGCTCTACAGCAAGCACAAGGAGCTCTATGACAAAAACCCGCAGGCGAAGCTGGCGCTCTTTGAGAAGATCGCCGCGTGCTACCGGGCGGCGCACAGCGTGCCGGACTGGCTGCGCTTCGCGGCAAAGGTGCGGCTGCTGCGGTGGCGCCTTTCCGGCTCCGCCGCCCACGCCGCCGCCGTGCTGCCGCCGCCCGGCGAGCCGGGGGAGAGCAGGCGGACACCGGAGGACCTGCCTCTGCGCCTGTTTGGCTGCCGCCGCGCGGACGCCGATCGCCTCTGGCGCGAGGGCGGGGAGGAGATCGCGCGCCTGCGGCGGGAGCTTGAGCAGGCGCGCGCGCAGCGGCGCCGGGAGCGGGAAGAAGCCGCCTGCCGTCGGCAGGAGCAGGCCGGCCGCGAGCTGGAGCTTGCCGGGCGCGAATCGAAGGCCGTGCTCGCGCAGGCCGCGCGGGAGGCCGCCGCTATCCGCGCGGAGGGCAAACGCCGGGCGCAGCTGGAACGCGAGCAGGCGCGGGAGGAAACGCTCGCCTGCAAGCAGGAGCTGCTTGAGCTCCTGGCTTCGGCACAGCGGCAGAGAGGAGCGCAGCCGTGAGGCGCGCGGCGAAAGGGGCGCTGCTCTTTTTGGCGGTGCTGATCGTGTGTGGGGGGATTCTGGTGTTTCTCGGAAAAACGGCGGAGCGTGTGGACTGGCAGGCGGCGGCGCAGCGGGAATCCTCCGCCGCGCTCGATAACGCGGACTGCGGGTTCTATCACTTGCGCGGGTACTGGATCGACGGCTCGCAGGACGTGGAGGTGGAGCCGCAGGGCAGGCTGGAGCTCGTGCAGATCAACCTGGGCGGCTTTCTGAACGGGCCGGTGAGCGAGGCGGGCCTTGCGCAGATCGATGCGATTCTGGCCGCCTACGAGGCGCAGGGGACGCGGCTCATCCTGCGCTTCCTCTATGACTGGGACGGCAAGGGGATGGAGCGCGATCCGGCTTCCCTGCAGG
>ERZ1643246.1249-NODE-1249-length-28262-cov-10.613642_pt1 | contig 28262 bp, 28 predicted proteins | sample MGYA00579265_ERZ1643246 | MGnify/ENA primary metagenome ERZ1643246 (study PRJEB29033, sample SAMEA4952261) | chicken gut metagenome | biome: Broiler Chicken; feature: Gastrointestinal Tract; material: Caecum | place: Ireland | collected 2018 | study: Broiler...
TGCCGCAGCAGCACCAAATGATGATCAGCAGGATGATGATCCAGCAGCAGTTGCCGCCGCCAAAGCCGTTATTGCACATACCGGAACCTCCTATGAAATCGTAGACCGACCGAACCGGTCTCAATCCATAGTATGCCGTCCCGGAAAAGGGGTTCCGATTTTATTTCCGGCTGCTGGTGACGAGAGCGGCCGCCTCTGCTGCCTCTCTTGCGGTAAAGACGCCCTTGTCCAGCAGGACATCCTCCAGGGTCTGGCTGCTGCCGGCCACCACGGCGTCCAGCGCGTAGTAGGAGACATAGGCCAGGTCCGCCCGCAGGAACGTGCCGCTCTGCAATGCGGACAGTTCCCCCTCTGTGATGACGCCGTTGGCCAGGGCATTGGACAGGGTGCCGGAGAGGTCCTTATTGTCGGCAGAGCTGTATCCCAGCGCCCGGAGGATGAACTCCATGTACTGGCTGGCCGTCACTGTCTGGCTGGGCCGGAAGGTGGTGGCAGAGTAACCGTTGGTATATCCCTTGCTGTAGGCGTAGCCCACATACTTTTCACTCTGGGTCCCGGCGGCGATGTCCGTAAAGGGCGTGGAGCCGGTATAGGCCAGGGCCTCATCTTCTTCGCCCAGGACGCGGATGAACATGATGAGCGCCTGCAGCCGGGTGGGGGCCACTTCCAGGTCATAGCCTTCCCCATAGCCGGTAAAGCTGCCCTGGAACAGGTGCATGGTTTTGAGAGCGGCGGCGATGGCGTTGTAGTCCGTACTGGCGGATTCGCTGAAGGCATACGGTCCCTGATAGTCCACCACAGCCGTCTTGGAGATGACGGCGAACACTGCTGTCGTGTCCTCGGCCACCAGATACCGGTGATTGGCTGTCAGAGTGCTGCCGCTGGAAACGGTGGTGCCGGTCGTGACGTCCACCACAGCGCCGGATCCGAATGTGACCCGCACGCTTCCGGCCAGAAGCAGTACGCCGGTGCCGGTGGAGCCGGTCAGGGCGTCCCCTTCTTTCAGGCGGGCCTCCGCCCACGTGGCGGCCGTACCGCCGGAGAGATCTCCGCCGCCGTTCAGCAGCGCCTCGTCAGCGGCGTCCAGCTTTTCCTCCACCTGCTGGTCCACAGCATCCATAAAGGTACCGGTGAGATAGGAGAGAGAGGCCAGCGGATCCGAAGCACCGCCTGCGGCAGCCAGAGCGTAGACGACGGTGACAGTAAGTAAAAGACAGACGGTGATGAGCGCAGTCTTGAGTTTTTTTGACATGGCATGGTCCCTTTCCCGCTTGGCGTCAGCGGTTTGCGATGCGGTAACTGAGGGTCAGGAGGCTGTCTGCAAAGTGGATGTTCTCAAATTGGACATCCGGGACCTGGCTGCTCAGCTCGATGTTGGTAAAGTTCCAGAATCCCTTGACACCAAGGCTGATCAGGTGGTCCGCCGTATCCTGCGCCACGGTCTGGGGGATGGTCAGCACCACCACATCCACAGAGTGGCTTTGGATAAACGTGTCCAGCTCCGACATGGAGCAGATGGGGACCCCGTTGACAGCGGTGCCGATCACAGCGGGGGAGACATCGAACGCCGCATCCACCGTAAAGCCGCACTGAGAGAAGGGAAAGTTCTGCAGCAGGGCATGTCCCAGATTGCCGACGCCGATCATGATCAGATGGTGATCATTGTCCACGCCCAAAATATGGCCGATCTCAGCCTTCAGTTCTTCCACATTATAACCGTAACCCTGCTGTCCGAACTCGCCAAAGCAGCTGAAGTCCTGGCGGATCTGGGAGGCGGTGATGCTCATCTCCTGCCCCAGGGAATGGGAGGAGATCCGCACGACGCCGCGGCTGCACAGTTCATTCAGATGGCGGTAATATCTTGGAAGACGCCGGATAACGGCGTCAGAGATGTTTTCCTTTTTCAAAAAATCACTCCTAGCTGGTTTGGTCTTGTTAAAACATTCTCAATTAAGTTTAGACCAAAAACAGAAAGTTGTCAATTTTTTTAACAATCTTTTTTGAAAAATTTTTTTAGAGAATCACTTTACAAAGCAGGAAAAAGTTGATATACTAAATAAGCTGTTTGGACAGCAGTAACTTCATATCTGCGCCCGTAGCTCAGTTGGATAGAGTGTTAGACTCCGACATTTCTGGTCGTTCCAGTTGAGATGCAGCGCAAAGCCTTGTGGTCATTGGGATCGCGGCTGGAAAGTGAAAAGAAATCGCCGCCGTTGACTACTATTTGACTACTGTTTCCCCGCAACAGCAATTTCCCCTGCAAGTGAATATGCGCCCGTAGCTCAGTTGGATAGAGTGTCAGACTCCGACTCTGAAGGTCGCTGGTTCGAATCCAGTCGGGCGTACCAATGTGTAAAGACGCACTCGAGTATTCGGGTGCGTCTTTACCGTTTTTCTGATGTTTTTTGGAGGTGCGTGATGAAAAAGACTGTCATCGGCGTAACGCCGCTTTGGGATGGGGAGCGGGACTCCTACTGGATGCTGCCGGGTTATCTGGAGGGACTGGAACTAGCCGGTGCCCTTCCCATTACCCTGCCTTTGACGGAGGATGAACAGGATATCTCGCGGCTTCTTTCTCTGTGCGATGGAGTTCTCTTTACCGGCGGGCAGGACGTCTCCCCGGAGCTGTACGGAGAGAAGCCCCGGCAGGCCTGCGGGGAGATCTGCAAAAAGCGGGATGCTTTTGAACAGCGCCTGTTCGCCCAGGCATTGGAGCAGGATAAGCCGATGCTGGGGATCTGCCGGGGCATCCAGTTCTTCAATGCCTGCCTGGGCGGCACCCTCTATCAGGACCTGCCCGCGGAGCATCCCTCGGACGTAGCTCACGCTATGCGGCCGCCCTACGACCGGGCGGTACATTCTGTTTTGCTTTTGCCGGAGAGCCCGCTGGCTGCATTGCTGGGCAGGACAAAAATGGGGGTCAACAGCTACCACCACCAGGCAATCAAGGCGCTTGCTCCCGGCCTTGCCGAGATGGCCCGCAGTGAGGACGGATTGGTGGAGGCGGTGTACATGCCGAACAAGTCCTTTGTGTGGGCGGTGCAGTGGCATCCGGAGTTTTCGTTCCGTACCGATGAAAACAGCCGGAAGATCTTCGCCGCATTTGCTGCGGCGGCCGCTGATTTAAGAGGCTGACGACGAAATGGGGAACTGAGGACGAAGTATCATGGCCTGATCAGAATTTCCGGTTTCAGATCTCCAGCCCCTCCTGGAGTACCCTGCTGGCTGCCTGCTTGTTCTTGTCGAAGGCATGGGTATAGATGTCCAGCGTGGTGGATGGCTGGCTGTGGCCCAGGAGGCCTGCCACCGTGGCCACGTCCGTGCCGTTTGCGATGAGCAGGCTGGCGTTGGTGTGCCGCAGGGAGTGGACGTTCAGATACTCCGGCAGGCCGTGTTTTTTCAGGATCAGCTTGAACCGCCAGGTGAAAGTGGAGGGCGTCATGGGAAGGCGGCAGCCTCTGCGGCGGAACAGGAAGTCCCCGTCCTCCAGCTCTCTGCCATCGTAGGTCTCCGTCTCCCATGCGCACTCCTGGCGGTATTCTCTTAGCAGGGATTCCATCTCCAGAGAGAAGAAGACATACCGGTCCCCGGAGACGGTCTTGGGCGCCTTGGTGAAGATCTCCTCGTTCGTCACCTTCACCGCGTTCCGGCGGATGTGGATGGAGCGCTGCTCCCAGTCGATATCACCCCATTGCAGGGCGCAGCACTCGCCCCGGCGCATGCCCGTGGCGATCACCAGCTTGAAGTAGGTCTCATACTTGATGCTCTCGTCCTCCAGAGCGGAGATGATTTTTCCCACCGTCTCCGCGTCCGCGATTTTCTTCTCTGTCTTTCGCCCCGCATAGCGGTAGGTACGCCAGGCGGGGTTATGACGCAGAAAGCCACCCTCCACGGCATCGGAGAGGATGCTGCACAGCGTAGCGTGCACGCCCTCAACGGTGTACTCGGAGAGTGGCTTTTTGGTTTCCGCGCTGACGGTCTCACGGAGCTGGGCGTAGAAGGTGCGGAAGTGTTCCGGCCGCAGTTCCGTGAGCTTGTAATGGCCCAGGGCGGGGAGGATGCGAAGAATGTCCTGCCGGTCCCGGCGGATGGTGGACTTTGCCAGCTTGCCGGGGGCGATCTCCCGCAGCCACAGATCGATGTAGGCGGCCAGAGTGATGGGCTTTGCGGTTTCCTCCGGAGTATCCCGGCAGGATCGCTCGAAGAGCACCGCCTGTTCCCGGAGCCATTTCTCTCGCTGTTTTGGCGTCAGCCCTTCGGGGGGATGGACGGTTTTCTGCCGGGGCTTGATGCGTGCGCCCTTGTAGTCGTAGCCCATGGAGACCACGATGAGATAGCTGTTACCCCGTTTTCGGATGCTTGCCATATGGTGTTGACCTCTCTTTCCTTGGCCTCATTCCAGCTGAGGCCTGTTTGGCAAACACAACATACCGAACGCTCCCGGCAAAAGCCATCACAAATTTTTGCAAACACCATTTTTCTACGAAACCGACAATCACGCGCCCCGCCGTTTTGCCATACACGTTGCTGCCAGGTTGAAGATGGAGCTGCCGTCAGGGCGGAGCACCGTGCGCATGGTATCAGCCGCCTGTTCCTTCTGGGCCTGCTGCGGGTGGCAGTAGGTGCGCTCCAGGAAGCCCGTGTCGCCGTGGCCCACCAGATCGGCCACCGTCTGCTTGTCCACGCCGCAGTGGAGCAGTGCGGTCACGAAGTAGTGGCGCAGGGTGTGGAGGTGGTATTCCCTGGGGAAGCCGATGGAGTCATAGATCTTCCGCAGCCGCTTGGTGAAGGTGTCGGGATGGATGAGCTGCCCGTGTTCGTCGGTGAAGAGGTAGGGGCTGAGCTTGCGGTGGGCCCGCTCTGCCTCCATCTTTTTGCGGTGGCGGTAGCTGCGGATGATCCCGCACAGTTCACCGGAGAGATAAATCTCCCGGCTGCGGCCGTTTTTGGTAGAGCCCTCCACGATGCCCTTGCCGGCCACATTGCTGCGGGAGCGGCTGATGGTGAGAAGCAGGGAGTCCTTTCTGAAGGTGAAGTCGGACCATTGCAGGGCGCACAGCTCACCCCGGCGGCAGCCGGTGGACAGGGAGAGCAGGTAGAACATCCGGTAGTGCCGGGGCTCCCGCGCCAGGGCGTCCAGGAGCCTTTGCACCTCTGCCTGGGAGGGGACGCGCTGGACGGCCCGCTGGGTCTGGGGCAGCGTCACCATGCGGGCGGGGTTCTTTTCCAGGATCTCGTTCCGCTTGGCGTCGCTGAGGACGGCGGATACCACCGTCAGATACTTCTGGGCGGTGGCCTCCCGGATGGGTTTTCCGTGACAGGTCCGCTTCCGCAGTTCCGCCAGCAGATTCTCCATGTGGATGGGCCGCAGGCGGCAGAGGGGGACGGCGCCGATGTACGGGTACACTGCCTCCAGCATCCGGCGGTAGGAGGCCAGCGTGCTGGGGGCGTACCGGGACTGCCGGTCCAGCCACCGGCGGGCGAATTCCTCGAAGCGCATGCTGCTGTCCTCGCAGAAGCCGTTCTTCACCAGCCGCTCAAATTCCTCCGCCTGATGTGCCACATACTGGGGGATCTGCTGTTTGCGGACGGTGTCCGGCACGGTAATGGTCCTGGCACGGCTGATTTTTCTTCCGTCGGGCCGGTATCCATTGCTGACGGTGATCTTATATTTACGCATTTGAAGCTGCTTGATACTTGCCATAGCTGTGTCTGATTCCTTTCTTCCAATTTCCCGAGCGGGGTATTACCCCAGTGTCTGTTTCATCTGCGGTTCGTCCGGCTTGGGCGGATCCTTCCGGAGCTGCCGGGCTGCCGCACCGGCAGCCCCGGCAGTGAGACCAATGACGGCGCCCAGGTTCTGGGCGGCCTCCCGGGCCTCCATCTGCCGGCGGCGCTCCTCCGGGTCATCACTGGAGTCCTCCAGCAGGCTTATCCCCGCAGCCACAGATGCCGCACCAATTCCCACAGCACCAAGGTGATGGTGGGGATGTACATCTTCCATCTGATAGAGTTGGCGGATTCTCGCAGCGTATCCTCTGCCCTGGAAAGACGCAAGGAGTACGTTTCGCTGATTTTCCCAGCCTGTGACTGGAATTCCTTCAGCAGCTTCTCGCTCTCCCACTGGCTGGCGGCGCGGGTCTCCTGCATAGCCTCCTGCATCCATCGCAGGTTCTCTCTGCTGGTCCCCAGCAGCTCCTGCACCGTCTGCTGGATCTGCTGTACCGCTTCGGTGTGTGCTGCCGTGAGATTGCCGGCTTGTCCTGCCAACAGTGTTGCCATTTCCTGTGTTGTGGGGAGACGCTCCAGCGTCTCCTGGGCCTTGAGGATGGAGTTCCCCGTCATCTCCATGGCCTGGGTCAGACCTATCCAGTTGGCCTCCGTCAGTGTAATGGCTTTTTGTATATTGGATGCCTTGTTCAAATTCGCCTGGAGCGCACTTTGCTGCATGGCCAGCAACTCGTCCATGGGCGAAGCATGTTTCTCGAATGCGGAACTCATCTTCCATCGCTCCTTTCAGATATTTCGTATCGTGGAGTTTGTAATCCCGGCAGCGGTAGCCGTCGGGGGTCGTGTAGGTGATGCTCTTACGGTTTGCTGTCCAGAGAACCGTATAGCCCTCGCTCTCCATCAACTCCAGGAACTGTTCACGGGAGACGGCGTACTTCATGGCCTCATTGATTTGCATGGCGAGCCGCACTTTCCAGCTCTGCCCTCTGGCAGCGATCCGGTACTCCGCCTGGGTGGGACGGGAGACCGTCTGCTGACGCTTTGGCTGGCAGACGGACAGGCCGTGACGGATGCAGAGCGTGTCTGAGACCTGGCGGAGCTGCGTCAGGTCCGCCTTTTCAAAGTGGAGCTTCCTGCCGGTCTGGAAGCTGACGGAGTTGACGATGAAGTGGGAGTGGATATGCTCGCGATCCGTGTGGGTGGCCACGATGATCTCGTAGTCCTTCCACTGCTGTGCCAGCTCCAGTGCGATCTGGTGAGCAAGCTCCGGCGTGACCGGTTCCTCCGGATGGAAGGACTGGACGAAGTGATAGTACATGCGGCCGTCGTCTTTTCCGTATTGCAGCTTGGTGCTGATGAACTCGGTGCAGCAGGAGTCTGCCTGACAGTTCACGCCGGTTACCAGATGGCGGTCCTGATCAGCGGTCTTTTCCTCCTTCATCACGTATTGGAGCACTGCTCTCATACCGCCGCGGGTCTGCCCCCGGGGACGATTGACAGCTGTGACGATGGCCATGTGTCACACCGTCCTCTCCAGCAGCGTCTTGAGAGAACGCTGGATGTCGGCGTAGAGGGTACAGGCCTCTTGGACATTCACGGCGGTGATCCTGCCCATGTTGGCCAGGGTGGTGAGCTGGTTGAGGTTGTTGCCCTGGGCCTTCAGGGCTTTTGTGAACTCCGTCAGCGCGTCGATCCGGATGATCTCCTTGCCGACAGCGCAGTCAGTCAGGTATTTGGTAAGGCTCACACCGCACGCTTCCGCCTTGCGGTGGATGCGCTGAGAGTCCGCCTCAGTCACATAAAACGTCAGAGGAATGGATTTCGTTCGGTTGGGTTTCTTGCTCAAGTTGATCCTCCTTTTTTGGTTTCCTGAAAAGGGGGTGCAGGGCTTCTGCCCGCAAAGAAATGCCGAAGGCAGTACGCGGCTGCCTGTGGGCGGGCGTGAACAGCCAAAGGCGATGCTTGCTCTCCGCCGATCCTCCCGTTGCAAGGCAGCGGGCGGCGGAGACCCGTCCCCCACATCTCCCGCGTTTTCCGGCGGTTTGGGGGCCCACAGCGGCCTTTCCGCCGGGGACGGGGAACGCCCCGTCAGGCGGAAAAGCCCCTCAGAGGGGGCGCAGCGGCCGCCACAGGGTCGATGGTGACGCTCTTTGCGGCAGCGGGATCATCGACACCATCGGCCCTCCGCAGGCAGATGAGCCGCTCTCCGTTGCTCTTGCGAAAGGACACGGTAATGCCGCTGCGCCTTAGGGCGTCAACGCTTTTGCGGATCTGGTGAGAGAAGCTGTTGGGCGTCAGGCCCTCCAGACCGGCAGGGTCGATCTTTTCCAGCAGCGCCTTGGCAGGGGCGCAGATCTCCTGCTGCTCCCGCAGCAGCGGGGAGAGGAGCGCCAGGATGCGCCCGAGCGGTTCGCCGGTCTGTTCACAGTCATCCGAGAGCAGATCCCAGATGTGAGTGTCGCTGTTGAACTCCAGAGACAGTTCCCGGTAGGCGATGTCTCTGCCGGTGCAGTAGAGGGTGGCGGTGTTCTCCCGCCGCTTGCTCTTGCGGAGCACAAAGTTGGAGTCCGTGGCACCGCTGAGGCCCGTGGTGCCGGAGATCATGTTCATGGGATCGTCGTCCCCCAGCTTGCGCAGGTGATGGACCAGCAGCACGGCGATGCGGTGCCGGTCCGCCAGTGCTTTGAGTACGCCGATGTCCCGATAGTCGTTGGCGTAGGGATTTGCATCATTGCTCACAGTGCGAATGCGCTGCAGGGTGTCGATGACTATGAGACCTGTGGACGGATGCTCCTTGAGGAACTGATCGATCTGTTCCAGCAGTCCGCTGTGAAGCTGTTCTGCCATAACGGCGAAGTGCAGTGTGGGCGGCGCGTCCTCGGTGAGATCGAAGAGCCGGCTCTGGATGCGCTGAAAGCTGTCCTCCAGACAGAGGTAGAGGACCTCGCACGGGTGCGTGGGAAAATTCCAGAGGGGTTCGCCCCGCGCCACCCGGAGACACAGCCACAACGCCAGCCAGGACTTGCCGATCTTCGGCGCGCCGGCCAGCAGGTGCAGTCCCTGGGGCAGCAGATCCTCCACAAGGAAGGCGAGCGGCTCGTAGGCGATGGTCTGCAGGGTGTCGGCGTCTATGGTGTTGAGTTTTTTCGTTGGCATGAGAACCTCCTGATGGTTTTTGAAATACAGAGAAAGAAAATCTTGCGTTTCGGCAGGCTCTCTGCTAGACTGAACACAGATGGGAGCTGTGTTTTTCGAAACGCGGCGTGCCGCCAGACTGTTGCAGCAGTTTGGCGGTTTTCCTTTTGCTGCGGCGGATGATCGCTTTTCACCTCCTTGTGATCTGGATGCCCCGCACCGGCGCGCTCCCTGCTCCATCGGTACGCTCGTTCGCTGTCGCACAGCCAGCGAAGTCCCGGCGATACTGCCCCTGGAGCATTTGTCCTCCGGCGGTGGGGATGCGGTTGTCAAGGTGCAGGGGGTTGCGTACCAAATCAATGCGTGATATACTGATCGGGTACAAGACCAGTATAACAGATACGCAAACCGTTGCAAGGCCTGGGGGCACGGTTTTGCAACCATGAGAGAAAATCGGGTAAAGGATTCAAACTCTATCGGGTACAGAAGGGGGGCGCGGCAGACCATGTATTACATGAATCAGGACGCGGTGGATTACTTTCGGGTGGATTTCACACCGTGCGAAAGCATCGTGGGCGGGAAGCACTATCCCCTGGGGACCTTTGCCGTGGAGATGATGGAGTGCGGGTGGAACAGAGCTGCGGAGATCCGTCAGCCGCTGAAGCGGTTTCAGGAGGAGTTCCAGGTATTCCTGGCGGCCAGAGATGTGTCCAGCGCGGCCACGGCGTTCCATGCCATGCTGGAGCTGTGGCAGGTGTTGGGGAAGCTGCCGGTGTACAACAAGCTGATGGTGGAGGGCCACCGGCTGCCCGGCCTGATCCCCTATCTGCGCGGGCACCAGGACCTGCTGGACGAGATGCTGACGCCGGGGACGCCCCGCAACGAGGGATACATCCGGTGGAAGGGGAAGCTGGAGCATCTGGAGGACGAGCTGCAGTCCTTTGTCAAAAATACGCAGTGGATGCTGGACGAGTTCTTTCAGGAACTGCCGTCCAGAAGGCGGCAGGACTATATCCGAGCCTATGCCCGGTTCCGGGATGTGATCGAGGACGCGATGCAGGCAAAGCAGGACGTGGAGGATGAGGGAGAGGAGTGGGAGGATCGAACCGTGGATCTGGACACGATCTCCTTTACGTTTCCCGTGAACATCTCGCTGGTTCCCGTTCTGGACCCGAAGACCCGCCGGCCGACGCTGGCAGAGCAGATGACCTTTGAGAGCCTCCCAGGCTTTTTGTACATGGACCTGTACAAGGGGATGGCCGCCGGAAATCTGCCCCGGCGCTGCGCTCACTGCCGCCGGTGGTTCCTGGCGATGGGCGGATATGATACCCGCTACTGCAACCGGGTGGTGCCTGGCACCAACGGAAAGACCTGCCGAAAGGTGGGCGCTCACGAGCGGGAGAAGGAGAAGCAGAAGACGGAGACGGCGGCCCGGGAGTACAACCGGACCTATAACCGCCTGAAGGCACGGAAGCGGCGGGGCCGGATCACCGTAGACGAGTGGAACCGGCAGGTGGCACAGGCCCAGGAGCTGAAGGACGCGTTCACGGCCCGGAAGATGACCAAGGAAGCGTATGTGAAAAAACTCAATGAGCTGTGAGAAAGCAGGAAGCCTGTCCCGAGAGGGACAGGCTTCCTGTGCTGTACCAGTGATTTTTACGAAACGGAACAGGCATCCGTCTCAGCTTCTTCTGCTGATGACAGATGCCTGTTTTCTTGGTAATGATTCAATTCGCCGGCCAGTTCCCACGCCAGCCGGAATCCGCAGAGAAAGCTGTCCAGGGACCGCTCTCCGATGATGTGGTTCTGGGTGTCGATGATCCGCAGCACCAGTTTCCTCTCTGGTTTCTCCAGCCGTTCGATCAGCTGGTGGTGGCAGGTCTCGACTTCCAGCTCGTACTCAGTTAAGGGCAGAGGTGTGTAGAATCGGTCGTACAGCAATTTCAGAGTTTCGTTCATGTGTCTCGCCTCCTTGCAGCAAGACACCATATCACAGACTATCGGAAATAGCTATAGCCGGAAGGGATATTTTCTGCGCCTGCGGGAAGATTGCCTTTTATTCCTGTTTGTTCTGTGTTATGATAACAAAAACGAGACAGTCGGCATTTCGACCGTGATCACGGCAGGGAAGCGGCCAAGGAGGTATCCATGGAACAGATCTATCGTCAGCTCGGTGAGCTGGCCCGCCGGCATGGAGCCCGGAAACTGGTCCTCTTCGGCTCCCGGGCCAGGGGAGATTTTCGTGAGCGCAGCGATATTGATCTGGCGGTGTACGGGATGCCCCCGGAAAATCAGACCTCCTTCTGGCTGGACGCAGAGGAGCTTCCGACTCTCCTGAAGCTGGATATCGTCCATGTGGCCCCTGACATGGACTCTGAATTTTTGTCCAACATCGAAAAGGACGGTGTGATCCTTTATGCTGCAGAAAGTTGAAAATTACCGCAGAGCTGTGGAGCGGCTCAGGGAGGCGCTGTCCGATCTCGCTCAAAATCCGGACTCCACCGTCATTCGTGACGGCGTGATCCAGCGCTTTGAGTTCACCTTTGAGCTGGCCTGGAAGTCCCTGCGGGAGTACCTGGAAGACCAGGGGGCCGACATGAGCGGGATCGTTCTCTCCAAACAGGTATTCAAGGCCGCCTATGCCGCGCAGATCATCAGCGACCAGCAAGTCTGGCTGGATATGCTGGCCTCCCGGAATATCACTTCGCACGTGTACGATGACGCGCAGGCGGCCCGGGTGGTCGCGGACATCAGCGATCGCTATATCGGCCCTCTTTCCACCCTGGCTGAGCGCTACCTGGGAGCATGAAACAGCGCCGGGATTCAAACCGTTCCTCATCTGATGCAGACTACTGTTTGACTACTATCGGAAAACTCCCCGGAGGCGCTGCGCTGCAACACTTCCGGGGAGTTTCCATCAAACCCCGCATGTCCGACCAAACGACTCGACCACGATCCTAAGTCCAATGAAGCTGCCGAGTTCGCTAAGAAAGGAATACTACCTATGTATGTGCATGTCAAAAACGGATATAAAAATATGTGAAACTCTTGACGAAGGGGACTGAATAGAGTATGCTGACCATAAGGATATATAACATCATACATATGATGGATTGACAAAGGAGGAAACACAATGGCGGAGCAGGCGGGTTATCTGAAAAGTTTGAAAAGCGAATCTGTGGTGCAGAGGGTCATCAACTGCCTGACGGATGCCATGGTCAATAAAGAACTGAAGCCGGGGGACAAGCTTCCCACAGAACCTGAGCTTGCTGCGGCTTTCGGCGTGGCCCGCACCTCTGTGCGGGAAGCCACAAAGATCCTCACCTATATGGGGGTACTGGAGAGCCGCCGCGCAGAGGGAACGTTCGTGACCCAGGGCTTTCAGGAGAGTATGATCGACCCAATGGTCTATGGGATTATTCTCAATCAGGGGGATGATTTCAACAGCTTGATGGAACTGCGGCAGCTCACCGAGGTGGGTATTCTGCGCCTGGCCATCAAAAAGGGGAATCCTGAAGGGCTGGAAACGGTTCGCCGCGCACTGGATAATTTTGAGGATGCGGTGGCCGGGAAAAAAGAGGGTGATTTGGTCGAGGCTGCCTTTCAGGCGGACAATGCCTTTCACGATGCGGTGTCGGCCCTGTGTCAGAACGCCCTGGTGGATAAGATCAATCGGGTGGTCCGTGTGCTGACGCATGCGGTGCGGTTGAAGACCGTCAAAACCATGGTGCAGTCTGGCCGGGGAAAAGAACTGCTGCAGGCCCACTGGAAGATCTATGATCTCCTGCGCACCAGGAATATAGAAAACCTTGATGAGGTCATTCACAACACATATTTTTTGGATGTAGCGGATGTGACGGTGTAATTCTCATGCCGGCCACCCTTTTGCGTTCCTGTCGGTTTAGCTGGTCTGGAATTTTGACGTTTTAGCCGATGGCAGAGCCGAAAGCGGGAGCGTGTTTTTCTTGCAGCTATTTGCATATTTTTTAACAATTTATCTCTTTGCTGGCCGCCATTTTTTCAAATGGCGGCTATTTATGTTCTTTGAGGGATATGAACAAAAAGAGGAAAGGGATTTGAGTAAAAAAGAGAAAATTACGTAAGTGGATTGACAGATGATTACGCAAGTGATATTACTTAGTTATGTCAGACATTATTACTAAATACATAAGACAGAAATGTGGGTGATAGCAGTAAGCGCACGTCTGATGTGAAAACAGCGGCACAAAACTATGAAGGAGGGCAAACATGAGAAGGAAAAAGGAAAAAGTGATCTGTGTTGTGCTGGCATCGATGCTTTTTCTGGTTGGATGTTCGGAAAAAACAAATCCTGAGGGCGGTTCCGAGGATGGTTACCAGGTGATTGAACTGACCATGGCGGTCAACGGAACGGACAACCAGATCGACGCCCGGGTAGGAGACTATTTCGCCCAGCTGGTGGAAGAGCGCTCCGGCGGCAATGTGACAGTAGCCGTTTTTCCAAATGATCAGTTGGCCAACGGCAATGCATCCCGGGGAATTGAGATGATCGCCTCCGGCAGCGTGGACCTGGCAGCCTATGCCACCTGCACCCTGGCGGTTGTGGATGAGAAGCTGCCGGTGGCCACCATCCCCTGGATCTTTGACGACTACGCCCAGGCGCGGGAGATCATCGATACCACCGGCGGAGCGTACTATGCCGAACGACTGGCCCTGAAGAACATGACCTATCTGGGCTCCTTCCACAACGGCTTCCGCCAAATCACCAACTCCAAGCACGAGGTCAGTGAACCCGCGGACATGGAGGACCTGAAAATCCGGGTTCCCGGCAGCGTGGTGTACATGGGCTTCTTCCGGGCCCTGGGAGCCGATCCCACTTCCATGAACTGGAGCGAAGTGTTCACCGCCATCCAGCAGGGGACCATTGACGGCCAGGAGAATGGCGTCAGCATCACCTCCACCTCAAAGATGCAGGAGGTTCAGGACTATCTGACCATGTGGAACTACTCCTATGAGAATGACCTGTTCGTAGCCAACACCGAGGTGTGGGAAAGCCTGGAGCCCGAGACCCGGGACCTGCTTCAGGAGTGCGCCACAGAGGCCTGCGAATGGGGCCGGGACACCCTGGAGGCCGAGGAGGCCGAGATCCTGGAGGAATTCGAGGCCGCCGGCATGACGATCACCTACCTGACCGAGGAGGAGCAGGCCGCCTTTGATGAGGCGATTGCCGGCTTCAAGGCCGAGATGATCGACTACTTCGGCGCCGACGCCTGTGCTGCGTTCGGCATCACCGGCTGACAGGGGGAGGTACTTACCATGCTGAAAGTTTTAGACTGGATCGAAGAGATCATATGTGTTCTCTGCACCATTGTTATGACCGTGCTGGTCTTCGCCAACGTGATCTCCCGGTACTTGCTGCACAGCTCCCTGTCCTTCTCCGAGGAGATCACCACCTATCTGTTCGTGCTGTTGAGCATGATGGGCACCGCTATCGCCGCCAAACGCCGGGCGCACCTGGGCCTGTCGATCATCACGGACGCCGTGGGCCCCAAGGCCCACAAAGCCTTGATGGTTATTGGTTTTGGCATTGCCACAGTCTTCTCCGCCGCTCTGTTCTACTACGGCATCCTGATGGTCGTGAATCAGTACAACCTGGGGATGCAGACCTCCGCCATGCAGTGGCCGGAGTGGATCTATGCTACATTTATCCCCTTCGGCGCGTTTTTCATCACCATTCGCTTCGCACAGGCTCTGGCCCAGGAGCTAAAGGCTCCGTCGGAAGAAAAAGAGAAGATTGAGGAAGGAAAGGAGGCGTCTGATACATGATCGCCGCTGTTCTGTTTATCAGTTTTGCCGTTTTGCTGCTGATTGGCGCGCCTATCGCCGTGTGCCTGGGCGTCTCCAGCGTCATCTCCATGATCATCCAAGGCGCCGGACGGCCTCTGGACACGGTCATGAGCAGCCTGCCCCAGCTGTTCTCCTCGTCCACCAGCAAATTTGTGCTGCTGGCCATCCCCTTCTTTATCCTGGCCGGCAACATCATGGACAAGGCACAGATCTCCAAACGCCTGATCCGTCTGGCGGAGACCTGCGTGGGCCATCTGCGGGGCGGCCTGGCCATCGTGTGCGTCATCGTGTCGTGCTTCTTCGCCGCCATCTCCGGCTCTGGCCCGGCCACTGTGGCTGCCCTGGGACTGGTGATGATTCCCGGCATGATCCGGTCCGGCTACAGTCCCTCCTTTTCCGCCGCGCTCATGGGCTGTGCCGGTGCCATCGGGGTCATCATCCCGCCCTCCATTACCTTTGTGGTGTACGGCTCCATCGCGGACACGTCCATCGGCGACCTGTTCAAGGCGGGCGTCATCCCCGGCCTGATTATGGGCGCGGCGCTCATCATCGCGGCACTGCTCATCGGTCGGAAGCTGAAGCTCCAGTCCCTGCCCAAGGCCAGCTGGCATGATCGCTGGGTCGCCTTCAAGGAGGCCTTTTGGGGTCTGCTGATGCCAGTCATCATCCTGGGCGGCATCTACGGCGGCATCTTCACCCCCACCGAGGCGGCGGCTGTCTCCGTGGTATACGGCCTGTTCGTAGGAGTGTTCATCTACAAGACCGTCCGCCTCAAGGAGCTGTGGGCCATCGTCATTGACTCTGCCAGTACCACCGCCACCGTCATGTTTATCACCGCCGCGGCCAGTATGTTTGCCTACGTCCTCACCCGGGCCCGCCTGGATGTGGCCATCAGCGGTGCCCTGGAGAGCATCACCGGTGGTTCAACCATCGTCTTCTTCCTGATCGTTAACATTATCCTGCTGATCGCGGGCTGCTTCCTGGACTCCACTTCCGCGCTGTACATCTTTACCCCGCTGTTCGTCCCCGTGGCCCAGGCCCTGGGCATCGACCTCATCCACTTGGGCGTGGTCATGATCGTGAACCTTGCCATCGGCCTGTTCACGCCTCCTGTAGGCGTCAATCTGTATGTGGCCTGCGGTGTGGCAAAAGTCAATCTGAAGCAGATCTCCAGGGCTGTCGTCCCACTATTAATCGCCTCCATTATCGTCCTCCTGATCATTACCTACATCCCCGGAATTTCTACTGTGTTCACGTCCTGATCCGCGATTGAAGAAAGGTGAGTGTTATGAAAGAAACTGTAAGCGTCGCTCAGCTGCAGAACACCTGCATCGATTTGAAGAAGCACATCCTCTCCATGATCTACACGGCCCAGTCCGGCCACCCCGGCGGATCCCTGTCAGTGGCGGAGTTTGTCACCGCCTGCTACTTCCGGGAGATGGACATCGACCCCAAGGACCCCAAGTGGGATGACCGGGACCGGTTCGTCCTCTCCAAGGGGCACGTGTGCCCGGCCCAGTACGCCGCGCTGGCTATGAAGGGCTACTTCCCCATGGAGGTGCTGGACACCCTGCGCAAGGAGGGATCCATGCTTCAGGGCCACCCCGACATGAAGAAGTGCCCCGGCATCGACATCTCCACCGGCTCTCTGGGCCAGGGCCTGGCCTGCGGCGTGGGCATGGCCATCGCCGGAAAGATGAATGAAAAGGGCTACCACGTGTACGTGGCTCTGGGCGACGGCGAGTGCAACGAGGGCGAGATCTGGGAGGCTTGCCAGACCGCCTACAAGTACCAGCTGGACAATTTGGTGGTCTTTGTGGATTACAACAACCTGCAGCTGGACGGCACCTGCGACGAGATCATGCCCCCCATTGACCTGGGCGCCAAGTTCCGGACATTCGGCTTTGACGTGTACGAGATCGACGGCAACGACATGGGCCAGATGGTTGCCGCCCTGGACTTGGCCGCCGTCACGAAGAACGGCAAGCCCAAGTGCATCTTTGGTCACACGGTGAAGGGCAAAGGCGTCTCCTTCATGGAGAACCAGTGCGGCTGGCACGGCGTGGCCCCCAATGACCAGGAGTATCAGCAGGCAATGGCGGAGCTGGACCGGCAGTATGTGAAGTGCTGAAGGAGGAAGCGAAGATGAGCGAAGTTATGAAAAAAGCCACCCGCGACGGGTTTGGCGATGAGATCGTAGCCCTGGGCAAGGAAAATCACGACATCCTGGTGGTGGATGTGGATATCGGTAAATCCTGCAAGACCGGCGCCTTCCGCAAGGAGCTGCCTCAGCAGTACCTGAATGTGGGTATCGCTGAGCAGAACGCCGCCGGCGTGGCTGCGGGCCTTGCCACCTGCGGCAAGATCCCCTTCGTGGTCACTTACGCCGCCTTCGGCTCCATGCGGATGTGCGAGATGATCCGCCAGGAGATCTGCTATCCCCATCTGAACGTGAAGATCGCCTGCTCTCACGGCGGCGTCACTCCCGCCAACGACGGCGCCAGCCACCAGAGCATCGAGGACATGGGCATCCTGCGCACCATCCCCAACATGACCGTCATCATGCCCGCCGACTACTGGGCGGCCCGGAAGCTGGTGCGGGCGGCGGCCCAGTTCGACGGCCCCGTGTACCTGCGCTTTACCCGGGACGCCATCCCCGTCATCTACGATGAGAAGGATACCTTTGAGATCGGCAAGGCCAACCTGCTCAAAGACGGCAAGGATGTGGCCATCATCGCCAACGGCGACACCGTCCGCCTGGCGCTGGAGGCCGCCCAGGTTCTGTCCCAAAAGGGAATCTCCGCCCGGGTGCTGGATATGCACACCATCAAGCCACTGGACACCGCCGCCGTGGCTGCCTGCATCAGTGAGATCGGCAAGATCATCACCGTGGAGGACCACAACATCCTCAACGGCCTGGGCAGCGCCGTGGCCGACGTGGTGGCCGAGAGCGGAAACGCCGTGCTGCGCCGGGTGGGCATCCAGGATCAGTTCGGTATGTCCGCCCCCTATGACCGGCTGCTGGCCATGAACGGCATCACGACGGAAAACATTGTGAACATCGCCGAAAAGCTGGTCTACTGATCCGCCCCAAGAACATATATCAAGAAATTCAGGAGGATTGAATGATATGAAAATCGGATTCGTTGGCTGCGGCGCCATCGCCAGCTGCTATGCCCGCTATCTCGTGAAGAATCACGAGGTCTGCGCACTGGACACCTCTGCCCCGGTGATTGAGGCCGTCCGCAAGAACGGCATTCTGGTGGAGGACTGGATTCCCGGCCAGGGGAAGGGCAATGTGATCACCGTCCGTCCCGCCATGGCCACCACCGATCCCAAGGGGATCGGCGTGGTGGACCTGCTGGTGGTGTTCGTCCACTACCAGTATCTGGAGGCAGCCGTCCGCAACGCCCTGCCCATGATCGACGACCATACGATGATTATGTGTCTCCAGAACGGCCTCGGCAACTACGACGAGATCGCCAAGGTGGTTCCCGAGGAGCAGATCATCATCGGCAACACCGCCTTTGGCGCCACGCCGGTGGCCCCCGGCCATGTAAAGCACACGGGCGTTGGCGTCACCAACATGGGCTCTTTGAAGGCGCCTATGGAGAAAGTCGAGGCTGTGGCTGAGGCCCTGCGCAGCTCCGGCCTGGAGGTGAGCGTCCACGAAAACGTCATGAACACCATCTGGCACAAGCTGGTGGCCAACGTGGCCATCAACGGTATGAGCGCCCTGCTGGAGACCAAGAACGGCTTCGTCAACGGTAATCAGTACGCCCACGAGGCGGCCCGGATGCTGGTGGAGGAGGCCATCCGCGTGGCCAATGCCTGCGGCTGTACCCTGGACCACGACGCGGAACTGGAGCACGCCTATGAGGTGTCCAGAAACACGGATGAGACCATCAGCTCCATGGTCCAGGATGTGCAGCATCATCGTGAGACGGAGATCCGGATCATCACCGGCGCCGTCTGTCGCCTGGGCCGGGAGCACAACATCCCCACCCCCTGCAACGACCTGCTGCTGCAGCTGGTCCTGGCCAAGCAGTCCATCTACCTGGGCAGATAATCTGTTTGCTGTGAGAGGTTCCTCACAGCTCCACAGAGGGTCATTGATGAGGGAAGCACCGGCCCGCAAAGCTGTATCTGACCGCAGGGGAGAAACGATCCGCAATGCAGTGAAGCAGCCCGCTGAGGCTTTTGTCTGGCGGGCTGCTTCGCTGAGGGTGTGGACAAACGTGGGATATGCAAAACACACGGGTAATAGAGGGCATGGTTGTTTCAAATAGGATGCTGACTGATGAAACGATATCACGGAAAAGGATTTGGGAATTATGAAAAGAAAAATGATAGCTTTACTGATGACTGCGGCTATGGCGCTGTCTCTTGGGTTGGTCGCGGGCTGCTCGTCTACTGACAGCGGGGTCATGGACCAGGCCAACGCCAACGCCGTCTCCGGCGGCAGCAGCGACCTGCCGGTGGTCACCTGGAAGATGGGTTCCACCTGGGGCGCCGGCAACGTCCACTTCTCTGTGGATCAGCGCTTCGGCGAGATCCTCAGTCAGCTGACCGGCGGCCGCTTTACGGTCACCAACTATGCCGACGGCGAGCTGTGCTCCGCTAGTCAGCTGTTTGACTATGTCAGCCAGGGCACCATTGAGTGCGGCGGCGACTGGGGCGGCTACTGGTCCGGCAAGGATACCGCTTTCGAGCTGCTGTCCACCATCATGGACGACTTCACCGCGCTGGACTACTACACCTGGATTTATGAGGCCGGCGGCATGGAATGCTACAAGGAGATGTACGGCCAGTACAACATGGAGTACTTCCCCCTGGTCACAAACCCCTCTGAGTCCGGCATCCGCTCTGTGAGCCCCATCACCTCCATCGAGGACATGCAGCACATGAAGATCCGCCTGGGCGGCGTCATGGCCGGCAAGGCGGCTCAGAAGCTGGGCATCAACATCACCACCGTGGCCGCCTCGGAGCTGTATGAGTCCCTGCAGCGCGGCGTCATCGACGGCGGCGAGTTCTCCGGCCCCAAGGCCGACGACTCCCTGAAACTGCAGGAGGTCGCTCCCTACTGGTGCGCCCCCGCCTGGTATCAGTCCGCCGGCGTCAACGGCGTCATGGTCAATATGGACGCCTGGAACGAGCTGCCCGAGGAGTATCAGGTGGCTTTTGAGACCGCGGCCCGCCTGTGCTGCGGCGAGCAGCTCTCCCGCTACATTTACAATGATATGACCGTCACCAACCAGATGATCGACGAGCAGGGTATCACGGTCACCAGCCTGTCCGAGGAGGATCAGCAGCTGATTCGCCAGGCCTGCCTGGAGACCTATGCGGAGGAGTGCGAGATCAACCCCAACTTCAAGATGGTCTATGATTCCATGCAGGCATACCGCGCCACTGCCGACAACTATCGCGACTGGACCGGAGACTATGGATTCGGTTTCAACCGCGAAGAATAACGCGCCTCTTGCAAAGAGCCATATGTTGAAAGAGGTGTTAAAATGAAAATCATTGACGCGATTTGCGGGGTCATCGACAAGGTGAACGATATCCTCGGCAAGGTGTTTTCTCTGCTGGTTCTGGGTATCCTGGGCGTTATTCTGTGCGAGGTTGTGCTGCGGCGTATCTTCAACAGTCCGCAGATCTGGACTCAGGACCTGATTGTCATGCTGTTTGCCAGCTATATCATTCTGATCTGCGCCTTCGGTTTCCAGAAGAAGGCCTTCGTGGCGGTGGACGTGCTGTTTGCGCGTATGCCGATGCTGGCGCAGCATATTCTGCATACGGTCACCTATCTGATTTTCCTGGTGCCGTTTGTGCTGGCCATGCTGCCGGAAAGCTGGGCGTTTTTTATGAAGGCCTATACCACCGGCGAACAGACCTACTCTGTTTGGGCGGCTCCCACCTGGCCGGTGAAGTTCTGCCTGTTCTTCGGACTGCTGCTGCTGGCAGTCCAGTCTGTTTCTGAGATCCTCAAGCAGGTGCGGGGCATCATCGAGGATGTCACCGCCAAGAACCTGCCTGCGACTGGGAAGGAGGAGCAGAAATGACTGCTTTGATGGACTATTTACAGGGTTTGGTCGCTTCCTCCGGGATCGTGGCCGGCGACCTGGCCATTATCATGATCGCACTGCTGTTTGGATTGATGGTGGTGGGCCTGGTGCTGGGTCAGGAACTGGCCTTTGTGCTGGGCGGCGTAGGCGTTCTGGTGGGCTGGCTGGCCTGGGGCGACTCCGGCGTGACCATTGCCATGACCAAAATCTACGACCAGATGCAAAGCTACTCCATGGTGGCGATCCCCATGTTCGTGCTGATGGCCAACTTTCTGACCTACTCCAAGGTAGCGGACGGTCTGTTCGAGTCCATCCGCTACCTGCTGGGACCCTTGAAGGGCGGTCTGGGTCTGGCTGTGATCCTGGTTTCCACCGTGTTTGCGGCTACTACCGGTATCGTGGGCGCCTCTGTGGTCACTATGGGTATGCTGTCCCTACCCGTGCTGCTGCGCAGCGGATATAAACCCTCCTTAGCCTGCGGTATGGTGTGCGCCGGCGGCTCTCTGGGCATCCTGATCCCGCCCTCCATCATGCTGGTGTCCATGGGGTCCTATGCGGAGGTTTCTGTGGGCAAGATCTTTTTTGCCGCCATCGTTCCCGGTCTGGCGCTGTCTGTGGGTTACATCATCTACGTAATGGTGGTCTGCCATATTCATCCTGATTGGGGCCCGGCCATGAGCGCCCAGGAGCTGGCGGAGATGCCGCTGAAAAAGCGTATCACGGGCTCCCTGATTAATCTGGTTCCCCCGCTGCTGCTGATCATCGCCGTGTTGGGCTCTATCTTCGGCGGTATTGCCACCCCCACGGAGGCTGCCGGCGTGGGCGCCTTCTTCGCCCTGATCCTGGCCATCTGCTATAAGCAGTTCAGCCTGAAGATGCTCTATGAGTCCCTGATGGACACCGCCAAGACCACCGCCATGGTGTTCATCATCCTCTTCGGCGCGGCCGCCTTCACCGGCGTGTTCATGTCTCTGGACGGCGACCAGATCATTTCCGACTGGGTATTGAGCATGGGCATCGGCAAGTGGGGCGCCTTCGCCATCATGATGATTATCATGTTCATCCTGGGCATGTTCATCGACTGGCTGGGTATTGTCATGATCGTGTTCCCCATCTTCCTGCCTATCATGGATCAGTTCGGCTTCGACCGGCTGTGGCTGGTGGCCGTCAGCGCCACGCTGCTGCAGACCTGCTTTATGACCCCGCCTTTCGGATTTGCTTTGTTCTATGTCAAGGGCATCCTGCCGGACAACATCAAGATCCAGGAAGTCTACAAGGGCGTCATTCCTTTTATCATTATCATCTGCATTGTGACCGCCCTGTGCGCAGTGTTCCCGCCTCTGGTCACCTGGCTGCCTAGCATGCTGGCATCCTGAGTGAAGACGGCAAGTGTTTCTAAAGAACTCAGGTGCGATTTCCTGTGCGAAGTGTCTTGCAGCAGCGGCAGCACGAGATCTGCGGTTACAGAGCACCAAGAGAAAACTGGCAATTTATAAGACCCGGTGCTTTTTGGTCCAAAGGATTTCTTTTCACAAAACTTTGCATGGGGTTTTCTGGGCTATTGCGAAAAACTAGAACTTTATATCCAATGGTGCCGGAACACCTGTGTAGGTATCAAGACGTACTTCCTTGACCAAGTGGATCAGTTGCTCTGAGTTGCTTGACACAGACTGCTTGATGGCTATGAAAGAACTCCCCCGAAGAATTCCCCAGAGGCATTGCGGTGCAATGCCTCTGGGGAGTTTCCTGTACGTTCCTGCAAATCTGTCCAAGACCCGTAAAACCATTGGGACTCAAGGGGGACCGTTTGACCGCCTGATGACTCCCACCACGATCCAAAGCCCTACTAAGCCATGCTATTTAGACTATTTCAGCGCAGTCACTTTTGAGCTTTGATACTTTTGAAATATGAATTCGCATTTATCAGGCGTTACTAAGAAAGTGTTACAAAAGACTTCCTGCTATAAAATCGCTTATATCAGAAGGCTTACTGTAAAATACTCCGACAGAGCATTCATTGAAGAGGTTCTCTTCTTTCCTCTTCAAAGGTGATACTTGTTCAAGATTACAATTTACCTATATCAATTTGAGTACATTTCTTGGGGCAACTTTATGATTTTCGAAGATATGAGGATTTAGTGTATGTGTACAAGTATCGATCTGTTACAGCGGACGATCGGCACCATCTACCAGGATTTTTGCTTGGTGGAAGTTTCCAGTGCCCTGAAAAATGTCCTAAATGCCTGCCTTCCGGAGATGAACACGGGAGCTGCGCTCCTGGGATGTTTTGGACCGGCCCGCCGGGAAAAGGCTGCCGGCATCCTTCGTGAGGTGGGGTTGGCAGACAAGCTGGATGAGCCGGTCAAGCGTCTTTCCGGCGGGCAGAAGCAGCGGGTGGCCATTGCTCGGGCACTGATGCGGGACCCGGTGGTGCTGTTGGCGGATGAGCCAGTGGCGTCCCTGGACCCCGTTACCGGGCGACAGATCCTCCAGCTGCTGCGCCAGATCCAGCGGAGCCGGGGCGTCAGCGTCCTGATGAACAGCCACAATCTGGAGCTGTTCCTGGAATTTTCTGACCATATCATTGGTATCAGCCGGGGACAGGTGGTTTTCGACGGTGCTCCAGAAGACGTCACGAAGGAGATCCTGGGGAAGATATACGGCGGAACCGGGGTGCCCATATGAGGCGGCACCTTTCGCGGCCGCTGACAGCCGCGGCCTTTGTGGTCGTCTTTCTAGGAGCCGCCTGGTTCACTGGCTGTGATCTTTCCATGCTTTGGTCCCGGAAGAGCCATTTGCTGGATATTGTGTCGGAGATGATCCCACCGGAGTGGAGTTTTGCGGGGAAAGTCCTGCCGCTGCTCTGGACGACTGTACAGATGTCTGTTACCGGAACGGTCCTGGGGGCGGTCTTGGCGATCCCTGCCGCCATGGGATGTGCCACGACACTGCCTGGGCCGTGGGGACTCAAAAAGGCCCTTCGCTTCTGCATCCAGCTGCTGCGGTCTTTTCCGGCTCTGATCCTGGCTCTGCTGGCAACCTTCTTTCTTGGAATCGGTGCCTTTGCCGGAACCGCCGCCATCACGGTTTATACCTTTGCCATTATGACCAGACTGACCTATGAGGACATGGAGAGTGTACCGCTGGGGCCCTATACAGCTCTGCAAGCCATGGGAGCCAGTCCGGTTCGGGCCTTTGTCCATTCCGTTTTTCCGGAAATCGCACCCGCCTATCTCACCAATGTGCTCTATCTGTTGGAGGGCAATGTACGCCACAGCGCCATTCTGGGCTACGTAGGGGCAGGGGGGATCGGGCTGCTTCTCAATGAGAAGGTCTCCTGGCGGGAGTACGGCAAGGTTGGGATGATCCTGATTTTGCTGTTTCTGGTCGTGTATGGGATGGAAGCCCTCAGTGCAGGGTTGACTCGGCTGGTGCAGCATGAGCTGACGATGGGCAGAACGGGGCAGAGACTGCTGGCCGGTGTGGCAGCAGGACTGTTTGCCTTCTGCACGCTGACTTTGCCGGTTCCGGATCTGTCCCGAACCAGTTTGCGGATGGTACAGGTGTTGTTGGATGGGCTGCTCCATCCGGACCTGGAGTTGCTGTTCCGCTTTGACAGAAGCGGCCTGGCTTATCTCCTGCTAGAGACAGCGGCGATGGCGCTTGTGGGGACTTGTGTAGGTGTGGTTTTGGCAGTTCCTCTGTCATTTCTGGGCAGTGGACGGTTCTTTCCGGCGCCGGTAGCGTGGTTTTTCCGAACCGTAGTAGCCGCAATCCGCTCCATCCCCTCTTTGATCTATGGGCTGATCTTTATTCGGGTCTGTGGTCCCAGCTCCTTCACCGGCGTACTGACAATGGCAGTATGCAGCGTGGGACTTTTATGCAAACGGTTCTCAGAAGCGATCGACGCACTGGATCTGCGCCCTGTTCACGCGCTGGAGGCAATGGGCGTTTCCCGGCTGGTCCGGATCTGCCATGGCGTTCTTCCCCAGCTGACACCTCAGATCGCTTCCGGCACTCTTTATCGCTTCGATGTCAATATCCGGGAAGCATCGGTGCTGGGTCTAGCTGGAGCCGGAGGAATTGGTGTACCTTTGATTTTCGCTATGAACCAGTATGCCTGGAATGAGGTGAGTACGCTGGCTCTGGGCATGATTTTCCTGGCATGGCTGGTGGATATGGTGTCTTCCGCTTGCCGTAAGACTTTCTAAAGGGACGATACTGCATCGCCAGGAACCCTGCAATGATATTGGACTCTTAATAATTGGCTCGATATCTCCTGCAGCATATGGTTGGCAACACGCTATCATCGCTTATTGCAGACTACTATTTGACTACTGCCGTAAAAATCCCCGGAGGCGTTGCACCGCAATGCCTCCGGGGGTTTTTTGTAATTCCATAAAAATTTGCCTAAAACCAACAAAACCATTGGCCCCCAACAGTTTCCCAGTTGATCGTCTGATGACTCCGACTCTAAAGGTCGCTGGTTCGAATCCAGTCGGGCGTACCAAAAACCGCCGAAAGTGCATAACTTTCGGCGGTTTTTCCCTTTCAAAAGTTCGACACTTTCGTTGGTCAAATCGTAGTCAAAGGTTGACCTTTTGAGAATTATTCCACCGGCGGGAACTTCCACGGCTCCGCTACACACTGGTACAATACCGACCCGCAGTTCCGGCAGATCACGTACTTCAACCGGTTGCCAAGGAAACCATTCCGCCGGAAGGTCACGATGGCTTCATTCTGTTGCCAGCCGATCCCCAGGTCATATGATCCGCAGTAGGCGCAGTGGGTGACGGGGATCGGCGGCTGTTTTTTCTCTCTGCTGTTCATCAAATCTCCAACCCCTCCTGCAGCACCTGACTCGCCGCCTTTTTGTTCTTGTCGAAGGCGTGTGTATAGATGTCCAGCGTGGTGGACGGCTGGCTGTGGCCAAGCAGACCTGCCACGGTGGCCACGTCAGCTCCGCCGGCGATCAGCAGGCTGGCGTTGGTGTGGCGCAGGGAATGGACATTCAGCGCAGTCGGCAAGCCGTGCTTTTTCAAGATCAGTTTGAACCGCCAAGTAAAGGTGGTGGGTGTCATGGGGAGCCGGTAACCGTGGCGGCGGAAGATGTAGTCCGTGTTGACCAACTTCCGGTTATCATAGGTCTCCGTCTCCCAGGCGCACTCCCGCTGGAACTCTTTCAGCAGGGACTCCATTTCCAGAGAGAAGTATACATACCGGTCACCGGCCACAGTTTTCGCCTCCTTGACGATGATGTCCTCACCGGTGACCTTCACCACATTCCGCTGAATGTGGATGGACCGCTCCTGCCAGTTGATGTCGCCCCATTGCAGGCCGCAGCACTCGCCCCGGCGCATCCCGGTGGCGATGATGAGCTTGAAGTAAGTCTCATACTTGAGACTTTCCTCCTCCAGTGCGGCGATGAGCCGCTGGGCGGTGGCCTCGTCAGCGATCACCTTCTCTTTCTTCTTCCCGGCGTAGCGGTACGTCCGCCAGGCCGGATTGTGATCCAGAAAGCCGCCCTCCATGGCATCGGAGAGGATCGTACACAGCGTTGCGTGTACACCCTCCACGGTGCACTCGGAGAGCGGCTTTCCCGTTCTTTGATTCTTCACCTTCCGCAAATCGGCGTACAACTGTCGGAAGTGTTCCGGCCGGAGCTCCGTCAGCTTGTAGTGCCCTAAGACCGGTAGGAAGCGGTGGATGTCCTGCCGGTCCCGAGCCAACGTGGACTTGGCCAGCTTGCCGGGGGCGATGGTTTGGAGCCACAGCTCCGCGTACTTCGCCAGCGTGATGGAGCGGTCTACCTCTTGCGGCAGGCCCTTGCACTCCCGTTCGAACAGGATCGCCTGTTCGTTGAGCCATTTTTCTTTCTGCTTGTTCGTCAGCCCTTCCGGCGGATGGACGGTTTTCTGCTTTGACTTGATGCGGTTGCCCTTGTAGTCATAGCCCATGGAGACCACCAGCAGATAGCTGCTGCCCCGTTTTCGAATACTTGCCATGTTGTGTTGACCTCGCTTTCCTTGGCCTCGTTCCAGTTGAGGCCAGCTTTGCAAGCACAACATACCGCAAGACATCGAACAAAGCTATTGAAACTTCCGGAGAAACCTATTTTCTACGAAAGCAACAATCATCCTGCCTGCTGGTGCAGCAGGGAGTCCTCCATAATACTGGCCGCCTGTTGCTTTAAGACCAGTTGCGGGTGGCAGTAGGTTCGCTCCAGGAAAGAGGTGTCGCCATGCCCTGCCAGTTCCGCCACTGTCTGCTTGTCCACACCATGGTGCAAGAGGGTGGTGACAAAGTAGTGCCGTAGCGTGTGGAGATGATACTCCTTCGGAAACTCTAATTCTTCATAGATCTTTCGCAGGTGCTTGGTAAAAGTGTCCGGATGAATGAGCTGTCCCTCCCAATTCACGAACAGGTAGTCCGAGACTTCACGACCCTGCTCCTCGGCCTCCGCTATTTTTATGCAGCAATAGGACTGCAGGTATCCGGTGATTTCCGGGCTAATGGCAATTACACGGGAGTGTCCGTTTTTGGTAGGTCCCTCCACCACACCTTTTCCCGGGACTACACTGCGGGATCGACTGACCGTTAGAACCGAGGTATTATCTCGAGAGTCCACCAGAAAATCCTCCCACTTGAGAGCGCAGAGCTCTCCTCGGCGGCATCCGGTGTAAATAGCCAACACATAATAGGTCCGGTACTCGATCTCTTCATTGCAGATGTAGTTGAGGAAGCGTAGCGCTTCCTCTTCGGTGGGAATCTGCTGCTGGGCTGACTCCGTTTCCGGCAGATCGATCATCCGGGCCGGGTTCTTCTGGATGATTTCGTTCCGCTTGGCGTCACTGAGGACGGCGGAGACCACGGTCAGGTATTTCTGCACCGTGGCCTCCCCGATGGACTTGCCCCGGTATGTCCGTTTCCGTAGTTCTACCAGCATATTCTCCAGAGCGATCGGACGGAGCCGATTCAACTGGATAGCCCCGATGAAGGGGTACACCCGCCCCAGCATCCGCCGGTAGCTCTCCAATGTGCTGGGGGCGTACCGGACCTGCCGGGCCAGCCACCGTTCGGCGTACTCCTGGAAGGGCATGTTCCCGTCCTCACTGTAACCGGACTTGAACTGCCGCTCCAGTTCCTCCGCCTCGTGAGCCACATACTGCCGGATGCCCCGCTTGGGAATGCTCTCCGGCACCCGAATGGTCTTGGCCTTGCAGATCTTCTTCCCGTCAGGGCGGTAGCCGTTGCTGACAGTGATCTTGAATCTGCGGTCGTCCAGTTGTTTAATACTTGCCATATCTCAATACCCTTTCATCGTCATGTCGATTTCGTCCTCGTGATCGTCCGGCTTGTGGCCCAGGGCGATCTTTTTCTGCCGCTCCTTCTGCCGGAGCTTGCGGTCGCCACGCTGGTGCATGGTGGTGGCATCTCTCACAGGAACAGTGTCCCGACCACCTTCCAGAGCGCGGCCAAGCCGGACCAGATCGTCTGCAAGACTAC
>ERZ1643246.1250-NODE-1250-length-28247-cov-4.949489_pt1 | contig 28247 bp, 31 predicted proteins | sample MGYA00579265_ERZ1643246 | MGnify/ENA primary metagenome ERZ1643246 (study PRJEB29033, sample SAMEA4952261) | chicken gut metagenome | biome: Broiler Chicken; feature: Gastrointestinal Tract; material: Caecum | place: Ireland | collected 2018 | study: Broiler...
CCGGCTGCCGAGAAGATCGACGTGGACGAGAACGGAAAGATCACCGGTCTGTTCTGATCGCGTCTGTGGACGGAACTGTAAGCCGGCAGGTGCCGGCAAAGCGGTAGAAAAAGAAATTTCCCGGGGGGCCCTAGGGTCCCCCGGAATATATGCAAGAAAGATAAAGGAGACGATAACGATGGGATTTTCAACAGTACCTTGTAACGAATTTGTGGAGGTTCTTGCTTCCAAGGCTCCCGTTCCGGGCGGCGGCGGAGCATCTGCTCTGGTGGGAGCTGTGGGAACTGCTCTTGGAAATATGGTGGGAAGCCTGACTGTCGGCAAGAAAAAATATGCCGACGTGGAGGCGGAAATGTATGAACTGAAAGCCAAATCCGATAAGCTGCAGGCAGAACTGCTGCATCTGATTGAGAGAGACGCGGAGGTTTTTGAACCGCTCTCCAAAGCTTACGGCATGCCAAGAGAAACCGAGGAAGAGAAGGCGGAGAAAGCAAGAGTGATGGAGATCGTTCTGAAAGATGCCTGCTCTGTTCCCATGGAGATTATGGAAAAGTGCTGTGAGGCCATTGACATTATCGAGGAATTTGCGGCAAAGGGTTCTGCTCTTGCCATCAGTGATGCCGGCGTGGGCGTGGCTTTCTGCAAGGCTGCCTTAAAAGGAGCGAGTCTGAATGTTTACATTAACACCAAGTCCATGAAAAACAGAGAGTACGCGGAAGAACTCAACGCAAAGTGTGACGCAATGCTGGAGAAGTACACGAAGAAAGCAGATGAGATTTTTGACAGCGTACTGGGCAGATTGAAATAGCAGAAAATCCAAAGTACAGGCTTTCTGTTATTATGAATAAGAGGAGGAACCATAGAAATGGCAAAGCAGTTACTGGGTAAAGAAGTCAACGCCTCTCTGAATGAGAGAATCAAAGCGGATGTGGCCGCGCTGAAAGAAAAAGGAATCACCCCCACGCTGGGTATTATCCGTGTGGGAGAAAACGGAAGCGATATTTCTTACGAGAAGGGAGCTACCAAACGTTGTGAGACGCTTGGCGTGGAGTGTGTGAAATTTCTTCTTCCGGAAGATGTGTCACAGGAAGAACTTCTGGCAACGATTGATAAGGTAAACAAAGACGACAGTATTCATGGCGTTCTGCTGTTCCGTCCGCTGCCGAAACATCTGGATCAGTCCGTGATCGAAAACGCGCTGGATCCGGCAAAAGACGTGGACTGTATGACCGATGGCTCCATGGCAGGCGTATTTACCGGAAAGCCTCTGGGATTCCCGCCCTGTACGCCGCAGGCCTGCATGGAGATTCTGGATCATTACGGAATCGACTGCACCGGTAAAAAAGCCGTGGTGATCGGCCGCAGCCTGGTGGTGGGAAAACCGGCAGCCATGATGCTGATCAAGAAAAATGCCACCGTTACTGTGTGTCATACAAAAACGGTTGATATGCCTTCTGTGACCAGAGAGGCTGACATTATCATTGTTGCCGCAGGCCGTGCCGGCGTTGTGGGCGCAGATTATGTGAGACCGGGCCAGACAGTTATCGACGTGGGAATCAACGTAAACGCGGAAGGAAAGCTCTGCGGTGATGTGGATTACGCGGCGGTGGAGCCCATTGTGGATGCCATCACCCCGGTACCGGGCGGAGTGGGAAGTGTGACCACTTCTGTTCTGGTGGACCATGTGGTGGAGGCCGCGAAACGGAAATACATGTAATTTTCCAGGAAAAAGCATTCCCCGGAGCATTCTCAAGGATGAGGATTTCCGGGGCTTTTTCCGTTTGGATATAGACGGAGGTTGAGACAATGAGCAGAGCGCAGGAAGCAATGCGGGCGGTCCGCGATAATATGGGAAAGGTGCTGGTGGGAAAAGAGCAGACCATCGATCTGGTACTGGCAAGTCTTGCCGCCGGCGGTCATGTGCTGCTGGAGGATGTTCCGGGAACCGGAAAAACCCTTCTGGCAAAATCCCTGGCCAGATCCCTGGAAGCGGCATTTTCGAGAATTCAGTTTACACCGGATCTGCTGCCCTCAGATGTGACGGGACTGAACTATTACAATCAGAAAGAAGGAGAATTTGTTTTCCGTAAGGGGCCGGTATTTGCCAATATCATTCTGGCGGATGAGATCAACCGGGCGACGCCCAGGACCCAGTCGAGTCTTCTGGAGTGTATGGAAGAGCGGCAGGTGACAGTGGATGGTAACACCAGAAAGCTTCAGGAACCGTTTTTTGTCATAGCCACACAGAATCCTCTGGAGACTACGGGAACTTTTCCGTTGCCGGAGGCGCAGCTGGACCGTTTTTTCATGAAGCTGTCCATGGGACTTCCGGATGAGAAAGAAGAACTGAGGATTCTTAATCGCTTTCTGAAGGAAACGCCTTATGAAACCCTGGAGGCGGTCTGCAGCTGTCAGATGGTGATGGAGGCGGGCCGGGAGGTTCGTCAGGTTTTTGTTCATCCGCAGCTGCTGGAATATATGGTAAAGCTGGTGGAGGCCACCCGCGAGAACCGGGAAATCCGTTCCGGAGTCAGTCCCAGAGGAACACTGGCGCTGCTGCACGCATCGCAGGCCATCGGCTGGCTGGAAGGAAGAGATTATGTGGTTCCGGAGGATGTGCAGGCGGTGGCGGTACCGGTAATGGCCCATCGTCTGGTATTATCCAGAGGATATGGAAGCGCGGTAACGGGAGAAGACAGAATCCGTGAAATTCTGGATAAGGTGCCGGTGCCGGTAGAGGAATGGGAGAAGAGATAAGATGACGATCGTGGTAATTTTATTGGGGGCTTTTCTGATAAATTACCTGCTGGACGCCTGTTTCCGTTCTTTCTGGTCAAAAAATCTGACAGTACAGGTACGTTTTCAGGATCAGCCTGCCATGGAGGGACAGGAGGCCCGTCTGACGGAGACCATCGCCAATGGAAAGCGGCTGTTTCTTCCGCTTTTGCAGGTGGGCTTTCAGGTTCACCGGGATCTCTGGTTTTCAGACGGTGAAAATACCAGCGTATCGGACCAGTGCTACAAACGCGATGTGTTTTCCGTGGGAGGTTATCAGAAAATTACCAGGACCATTCCGTTCCGGTGTACGCACAGAGGGTATTATGAGCTGGAAAAAGTGGAACTGGTGACCCGAAGCCCGCTGATGACCCGAAAATATTATGAGACACTGGAAAGCAGGGATTTCTTCTATGTGTACCCCCGTCTGGTGGACAGTGAACAGCTGGACATTTCTTTTCAGAAAGTGATGGGCTCCGTGCTGGCAAGCCGGAATCTTTATGAGGATCCCTTTGAATTCCGGGGAATCCGGGAATACGGGCCTGCGGATCCCATGAATAAAATCAACTGGAAAGCCGCGGCCAGAACCGGGGAACTGATGGTCAATCTGTACGGATCCACCACAGCCCAGGAGGTGATGATCCTGTTGGATGTGGAGGATGAAACGATCTGGAAGTATGATGAGATTCATGAGGAGGAGATACGGATTGCTGCCTCCCTGGCCTCCCGCTGTATTCAGGAAGGAATTCCGGTGGGATTTCGTACCAATGGAAAAGATATTCGAAACGGCCGTACCTTTGTCCTGAAAGCGGGATGCGGGGAACAGCAGGTGAGGCTGGTCAGTGAGGGCCTTGCCCGGCTGGACCTGAACCAGAAGGCCGATCCCATGGAATTCGTTCTGGATCGGGAACGGGAGATGGGAACAGGTACGTCCACCACCTATGTGATGATTTCCAAGAATCAGCGCCCCAGCTGTGTGGAGGCTTTTCTGCGACTGGCCAGGGAAGGCAGCGGCTGTATCTGGATTGCCACTTTGTATGCGGAGATGGAATGGAAGCTGCCCCGCGAAGAACAGATCCGCTGGATCCGCTGGGAGGTGGAAAAATGAGAAAATATGCGATCAAAGCGCTGGAAATTCTGCACGGAGCCATACTTCTGGCAGGCATTTACAGTATTGTGATGGAACAGATTACGGACAGCGTCTGGATACTGGCGCGAGGACTGTATCTGCTGCTTCCCTGCGCTGTGCTCGCCCTGGCTGCAGAGAAAGCAAGAAAATTCTGGCAGTTTTTTTTTGCCGCTCTGCTGATGGGGATCGGCGGCTATGCGGCGGGCGGAACAGGGGCCGGCGGGGTATGGATGTGTCTTCTGGTGGCGGTGGCAGCATTTTCCTTTTTTGTCGCCCGTGCCAATCGGACCGCCTGCTGGCTGGCGCAGCCGGCATATCCCTGGCTGATTCTGTTTCTGATACTGTATTTTGCGGGGGGTTATTTTGAGAGTGAGTTTCTGAAAAATTATGCGGTACTTGGCGCCGGCTGTTATTTTATTCTCTGCAATTTTTATGTGAACCTGACGGAGATGGAGCTATTTGTTCAGACGCATGCGTCTCTGGAGCGGCTTCCTGTGAAAAAGCTGGGGAGAACCAATCAGCTGATGATGTGGTTTCTTTCGGGATTCACTGTGATAATCATGCTGGTGTCTCCTTTTGTGGGAATGGATCACATATTGACGGCCATCGGAAGAATCTTTCGGGATCTGCTTCGGTGGCTTCTGAGCCTGATTCCCCAGGGCGGTTCCCAGGATTTTGCACAGCAGCAGGCGGTCAGTCAGCAGATGATGATGTCGGGAGAACTGGAAGAAACGCCCCGCTGGCTGGAAATCATTTATCAGATTCTGGATATTCTGGGGTTCCTGATACTGCTCTGCATGATTTTGGGAGTGGTATTTCTCTTCCTGCGCAAACTGTATCAGATTTACTGCCGTTTTTACCGGGAAACGGAGGAAAATGGAGATAAGATTGAGCGGCTGATTGCGCCGCCGGCCTCGGAAAGCCGGAAACGTGTCGGAAACAGACATACCGAGCGGCTGTTCTGGGATTTTTCTCCGAATGCGAGAGTCCGGAAATATTATAAAAAGCAGATCGGAAAAGCATATCAGGGAAGGGAAATCCCCGTACAGAAGACGCCCCGTCAGCTGGAGGAAGCGCTGGATCTGGATAGGGAAAACACAGAAGTGCTTCACCGCTGTTATGAGAAAGCCAGATACAGCAGGCAGAGCTGTACCAGGGAAGAAATGCAGGAAGTACTGAAAATAAAAAACGGATGAATGAAATGCGGCCGGAAGATTTCTTATTGCTGAAATCTTCCGGCCGTATTTTACGGAACGACCTGCTGTTCCCGCTTTTTCAGATGCCGGTCTGCCACCAGAAGAAATACCGTGGTAGAAATCAGCGCAGCGGTACCGTCGGATAAGGGCTCCGCAAAGAAGGCAGTCTTTGCGGAGAAGATCACGGGCAAAATGACGACAAGCGCGGTGAAAAGAGTTTTCCGGAACAGAGAGAGCGCCAGCGCCGTTTTGGGGCGTTCCATGGCGGTCAGGCCGTCCACCAGCACATACTGGAAGCTGAGTGGAATAATCATCATCGTGAATACCCGGATTCCCCAGACGGAAAATTTCATATAATCCGGTTCTGTGGTGAAAAACACCACGAAGAACTGAGGAAGGAGCCGGGATACGAAAAACATGAGAGTGGTAAACAGCAGCATCAGCAGCAGGATCCACCGTTCGGCCGACTTGACTCTTCCGGTCTGACAGGCCCCATAGTTATAGCTGATCAATGCCTGCGTGCCTCCGCTGATTCCCAGCATGGGAGAGGTGATTAGCTGCATGTAGCTCTGTACAATGGTGGCGCAGGTGATCAGCATATCTCCCTGAGAGGGACCGCCAAAAGTCTGGAGCGAGGTATTCATCACAATCTGGATGACGCTGTCAGTGGCAAGGATCAGAAAGGGAGAAACGCCCAGAAAAAGGATCCGTCCCATCAGCTTTCTGTCGTATCCTCCAAAACTGATCCGCACCGGAGGGCGATCTCCAAAAAGAAACCGCAGTGCGAAAGCGCAGGAAAGCATCTGGGAGATGACGGTGGCTACCGCGGCTCCGGCCACCCCCATATGGAACAGAAAAATAAAGACGGGATCCAGAATAATGTTTGCCGCGGCTCCAATAAGAACCGTGGCCATCCCGTACACAGGAAATCCCTGACAGCTGATAAAATAGTTCAGACCCAGGGCCATCAGAGCGAAAAAGGTTCCGAAGGTGTAAATGGTCAGGTAGGTATCCGCATAGGGAAAGGTGGCGGTGCTGGCTCCGAACCACCACAGCAGACGGTCCTTGATTATCAGAAACAGCACCGTCAGCACTGCGGAAAAAATGCAGAGCATAAAAAAAGAGTTGGCCAGGATCTGCTTTGCCTTTGGAATATTTTTTTCTCCCAGGCGGATCGACAGAAGAATCGATCCGCCAAGACCGATGAGAGTGCCAAAGGAAGAGAGCAGAGTGACGATCGGGCCGCAGACCCCGGCGCCGGCCAGAGCCAGGGCGCCGTCGCCGGGAATGTGGCCGATATACATCCGGTCAATAATACTGTAAAGAACATTGACGAACTGGGCGATCATGGCAGGACCTGCCAGTTTTAAGACCAGAAAAGGAATCCGGCCTTCTCCCAGATCAGTTTGTGTTTTCATAAAATATCTCCCCCCTGTATTTCCGGCGGTATTCGCCGGAGTGCTGAAAAATCCCTGCTAAATATAGCAGATTTTCGACAACAATTCAACTGTCCGTCAGCAGCAAAATGCCGCGCCGGATCTGCGGAGATTCTCCGGGATCTGCGGGCGCCGGACTACGGTTTTCACAGCCTGTATGGGGGAAACTGTGACAGTGAGGCCAAAGAGCAAAACGACCGGCAATTTTGTTTGATATTCAAGGAATTTCAGTGGATATGTACAAAAGTAATGTGGTATAATAAACGCAAAAAAAACGAATAATCCGGGAGGTGTGAAAAATGGAAATGAAGAAGCAGGAAAGAAGGAATCTTCTTCCGGAGGGCAGATACTATAAAGCGAATCTTCACTGTCATACCACGGTTTCCGACGGCAGAAAAACGGCGGCGGAAATCAAGGATATGTATCAGAAACACGGGTATTCCATTGTTGCGTTTACGGATCACTGCGTGTACGAACGCCATGAGGAGCTTAACGATGAGAATTTTCTGGCTATTGGCGCCTGTGAGGTGAATATCAACGAAGAGAAGGATGATTTTGCGGTTACAAAGGTCTATCACCTGAACCTGTATGATATGGATCCTTCCGTCAATCGGGAAAGAAAGCAGGAGGATCTCTGCCCGACCATGGCCTATGAGGATATTGAGGAGATCAATGCCTATCTGGAACGGATGGAAAAGCTGGGATTCTGGATCTGCTATAACCATCCGTACTGGTCTTTGCAGACGGAGCAGGATTTCCTTCCGCTGAAACATGTTTCCGCCATGGAAATCTACAATCACGGCTGTGAGCTGGACGGTCTATACGGATATAATCCCAGACTGTACGACGCGGCTTTGAGAGGCGGAAAGCGATGGTTCTGTGTGGCCACCGATGACAATCATAACGCATCGGAAGAGGGGGATGGTCTTTGCGATTCTTTTGGCGGATTTACCATGATCTGCCCGGAGGAGTTTTCGTATCAGGGCGTGATGGACGCTCTGAAAAAAGGAAGATTTTACGCTTCCATGGGACCGGAATTTCGCAGCGTGTATGTGGAAGACAGCGTCCTGTATGTGGAGACCAGTCCGGTGGAGAAAATATATGTTTCCATGAGGGGCAGGGACTGTTACCGGAAAGCCGCGCCCTGCGGACAGACAATCACAAAAGCCTGTTTTCCGCTGAGCGGCGAAGAGGGATATATCCGTGTGGAGATCCGTGATGAAAAAGGGAGATATGCCGATACCAATGCCTGGTTTCCCGAAGAATTTATGAAATAGAAACGGAGGTGCTGTATATGATGGATAAGAAGGTAAGCCTGCTGAAACGGATGGTGGAGGAAAGCACTTATACGGTGGCGCTTTGCGGCTCCGGAATGATGGAGGAGGGCGGCTTCAAAAGCCTGAAAAATCAGGAACGGGCCTACTCCATTGAGGAACGGTACGGCAGATCCCCGGAGGAGTTGTTTACCGGGGCTTATTACAGCACACGGCCGGAAGAATTTTTCCGGTTTTACAAGGAGGAGATACTGGGTAATATTCCAAGAAGGACGGAATCCGTGGATGCCATGGCGGCGATGGAGCGGGCTGGCAAGTTGCAGAGTGTCATCACGGCAAATGTCTATGCGGTGGCGGCCCATTCCATGAAAAACGTGGTGGAGCTGCATGGAAATATTTATGCCAACAGCTGTTCCCGATGCGGGAAGGCCTATTCCATGGAATATGTGCGCGATGCGGCAGGAGTCCCCCTGTGCGAACACTGCCAGAGCGTCATCCGTCCCCACGTCACCATGTTCGGGGAGATGCTGGACGCCCGGCTGATAGAGCGGATTTCCGAGGAAATTGAAAAGGCGCAGCTGCTTCTGGTGCTGGGTACGACGCTTCATTCCGAGGTGTTTCGAAATTATATCCGCTATTTCAGCGGAAAGAATCTGGTGGTTATTCATGAACGGGAAGATCACGAAGACTACAAGGCAGACCTGGTGATTCTGGATCAGCCGAGACACATTCTTCCCATGCTGGGATACGGATGTCCGGAGGCGCTCGGATCGGCATGACGGTGTGAAAAGATTCTTGCATCTCCATCCGCAAAGTGTTATAGTGGTCGGAGTGAGTGGAAAAATGTCAAGGAGTGACAGAATATGAAAACATCGGATTTTTATTATGAACTGCCCCAGGAACTGATCGCTCAGGATCCCCTGGAGGACAGATCCGCTTCCCGGCTGATGCATCTGGATAAAGAAACGGGCGAGCTGGAACATACGGATTTTAAGCATATAGTGGACTATCTGAAGCCGGGTGACTGCCTGGTGATCAATGATACCAAGGTGATCCCCGCCCGTCTTTACGGACATAAGAAAGATACCGGAGCTGTGATTGAGATTCTCCTCCTGAAAAGAAGGGAAAATGACGTCTGGGAATGTCTGGTAAAACCGGGAAAAAAGGCCCGTCCTGGGGCCGAGATTGTCTTCGGAGACGGCATACTGCAGGGAAAGATTCTGGAGATCGCGGAAGAAGGGAACCGGCTGATTCAGTTTTCCTATGAAGGAATTTTCGAGGAGATTCTGGACAGACTGGGTGAGATGCCGCTGCCCCCTTACATCACCCATAAGCTGAAGGACAGGGACCGGTATCAGACGGTGTACGCAAAGCATGAAGGTTCTGCCGCGGCTCCCACGGCGGGACTGCATTTTACCAGAGAACTGCTTGAACAGGTGGAGGCTATGGGAGTAAAGATTGCCCATGTGACCCTTCATGTGGGGCTGGGAACCTTCCGACCGGTGAAGGTGGATGATGTGGAGAAGCACCATATGCATTCGGAGTTTTATGTGGTGGAGGAGGATCAGGCGAAGCTGATCAACGATATCCACAAAAACGGAGGAAGAGTGATATCGGTGGGAACCACCAGCTGCCGGACCCTGGAGTCGGCGGCGCAGGAGGACGGAACCGTGCGGGCAGGCAGCGGCTGGACGGATATCTTTATTTATCCAGGCTATCGGTTCCGGGTGATCGACGGGCTGATCACCAACTTTCACCTTCCGGAGTCCACACTGCTGATGCTGGTGTCGGCTCTGGCAGGAAAGGAGCATATTCTTCATGCCTATGAAGAGGCGGTACGGCAGCGTTACCGGTTCTTCAGCTTTGGGGACGCCATGATGATCGAGTGAAAACAGGACGGAGAAACGGCGGAATGAGAACGGCAGCTGGAAGTTTTTTCCAGCTGCCATTTTTTCCGGATTTTGTGACAGTTCCGTGTTTCGGATTCCGGGAGGATGAACGGTTACAAATTTGCTGCTGAAAAAGAACGTTTATACTGGAAAATTTGGCGAAAATGTGTTATGTTAAATACATATCAATGGCAGGCGGTTCCGTATTCTCGGAATTTTCTTTCCAGGCACAGAGGGGGAAGGGTACAGATCAGGATGACGCCTGCCGGGAACAGCGGTTCAGTCTTCCGTGACCCGGCCGGGTCAGAATATCCGGAAGGCTGAATTGTTGCTGCCAGTTGATGATTCCGCTGCAGGCAGCGGGACATTGACCCCTGCGGCAGATACATAACCTCCGGTTTTGCAGTCCGCGGGAATCAAATACATAAGGAAGGTGAGCAATTGGAAAATTATACCAAGTACAAGCTGAAAAGCAATGAAGAACTGGCATCTTTATTGGCCGATAAAGACAATCTGTTCATTATTGCCTGCAACAAGTGTTTCAAGGAATTTGAAACCATCGACGAACCCGAATGTGGGGAGTTTGAAAAATTTGCTGCCGAAAACGGAAAGACGGTGACCGGCAGCGCCAGGGTTGATTTTCTGTGCAATAAAACCCAGACAGAGAAAAAACTGCAGGATATGATTCCGGAAGGAACCGAAAATATTTTTGTAATTTCCTGCGGCCTGGGCATTCAGACCATCGCGGATCTGGCAGGGAAGCCTGTATATGCGGCCAGCAATTCCCTGAATTATACAGGACATCACGGTATGGCTCTGACCAAAAAGGCCTGTGACGCCTGCGCGCAGTGTTATCTGAATATCACCGGAGGCATCTGCCCGATTGTGGACTGCTCCAAGAGTCTGGTTAACGGTCAGTGCGGCGGCGCTAAAAACGGAAAGTGCGAGGTGAACGGCGACAAGGACTGCGCCTGGGAGAAAATTTACCGGAGACTGGAGAAACAGGGACGTCTGGAAGAGTTCCTGAATCAGCCGGTACAGGTAAGGGATTATTCCAAAGTCAATTTCAAGTATGTCAATGATTATGTAAAGTCCATTCGGGAAAACCGTCTGGAAGGCTACTACGGCGGTGTGCATCCCTCCGAGCGCAAGGAGATGACCGAGCATCTGGCGCTGAAAAGATTCCCGGATCCGGATGTGGTGGTGATCCCGCTGTCCATGCATGCGGGCGCTCCCGCGAATCCCGTAGTTCAGGTGGGCGATACCGTTAAGGTTGGTCAGAAGATCGGCGAGGCGGCAGGCTTTATCAGCAGCCCCGTACATTCCAGTGTCAGCGGTACCGTTACCGCCATCGAGAATCACGGACATGCCACCAGAGGCGAGTGTCTGTCCGTGGTGATCAAGTCTGACGGGAAAAACACTCTGGATGAATCTGTGAAACCCAACAAGGATCTGGACAGCCTGACGCCGGATGAGATTGTGGAGATCATCAAAGAAGCCGGAATCGTTGGTATGGGCGGCGCCGGATTCCCCACCTCCGTGAAGCTGAAACCGGCAAAACCGGTGGATACGATTCTGCTGAACGGCTGTGAGTGCGAACCGCTGCTGACGGCGGATCACCGGGTACTGCTGGAGTATGCGGACGATGTGATCTTTGGCCTGAAGGCCATGCTGAAGGCGGTTGGCGCTGAAAAGGGCGTGATCGTCATTGAGGACAACAAGCCGGATGCCATTGAACTGATGAAGGAAAAGACCGCCGATATCAGTAATATGGAAGTGGTAGTTGCCAAAACAAAATACCCCCAGGGCGCTGAGAAGATGCTGATCAAGCGGGTAACCGGAAGAAAGGTTCCCAGCGGCGGACTGCCCGCGGATGTGGGCTGCGTGGTTGGAAATATCAGTACCACCAAGGCCATCGCCGACGCCATCTTAAAGGGCATGCCTCTGATCGAACGTGTGGTGACTGTCACCGGCGAGAGATTGAAAAATCCCGGTAACTTCATTGTGAAAATCGGAACCAACACGAAGGATCTGATTGACTACTGCGGCGGTATCATCGGAGACGATGTCACAGTGAAAGCCGGCGGACCGATGATGGGATTTGTACTCTCCGATCTGAACGTGCCGATCATGAAGGGTTCCAACGGAATTATCGCCGTGGATACCGATCATACGGTGGAGCAGCCGTGTATCAAGTGCGGCCGCTGTATGGATGTATGTCCCATGGAACTGTCTCCTCTGTATTTCGCAAAATTTGCGGATGAAGAGAACTGGCAGGGCATGAAAGAGAAAAACGTGATGGATTGTATCGAGTGCAGATGCTGTGAGTATATCTGTTCCTCCAAGATTCCGTTAGTCAGCAAGATTAAGGCTGGAAAAAATGCAGTAAGGGGGATGAAGTGATATGTTAATTACCGAATTAAAACCCAGGGAAGCCATCGCGCAGCTTACGGAGGGGAAAAAGGTCTTTATCATCAACTGTCATGGATGTAAAGAGGTTTATTTCCCGGAAAAAGCGGCGGAAGAGCTTCAGAAAGATCTGGCTGCCGAAGGCGCTCTGACCGGAAGCATTACCACCGACTACATCTGCAACCAGGAGAATATGGAACTGCGTCTTTCCGGTCATAAAAGCGAGATTGAGGCAGCGGATGTGATTCTCGTACTTTCCTGCGGCGTGGGTGTGCAGACGGTTGCCTCTTATCTGGAGGACAAGAAGGTCTGTGCAGCCTGTGATACCTGCCGTCTGCCGGGATTTCAGGGTGTAACACCCCTGGAGTACAAATGCGATCAGTGCGGCGAGTGCTACCTGAACCTGACCGGAGGCATCTGCCCCATAACGGCATGTTCCAAGAGCCTGGTCAACGGCCAGTGCGGCGGCGCCAAGAATGGCAAATGCGAAGTGGATGGCGAGATGGAGTGCGGATGGGAGCGGATTTACAGACGCCTGGAAGAGCTGGGCCGTCTGGATGTGCTGAAATGCCCCACCCAGGTGCGTAATTTCGCAACGGATGAAGAGGTTTCAAAATAATAAAAAAGAGTAGGAGCAATATATCATGAAAATTACGGAATTATTTGAACGTGGCGAATTTGTTGTATCTGCGGAAGTTGGACCGCCAAAAGGATTTCATGTGGAGCATCTGCTGGAGGAGGCAAAAACGTATCTTAGCGGAATCACCGCGGTGAACGTGACCGATAACCAGTCCTCCGTTATGCGTCTTGGCTCTCTGCCCATGTGCAAGGCTCTGAAGGATGAGGGGCTGACCCCTATCTATCAGCTGACCTGCCGTGACAGAAACCGTATCGCACTGCAGTCGGATCTGCTGGGCGCGGCGATGTTCGGCATCGAGAATCTGCTGCTGCTGACCGGTGATCATACCAAGATGGGTGATCATCCCCAGGCAAAACCCGTTTTCGATCTGGATTCTGTTTCGCTGATTCATACAGTGAAACAGCTGGAGTCCGGCGTGGATCTGGGCGGAAATCCCCTGATCGGCGAGCCGCCGTCCTTTGCCAAAGGCGCGGTGGTATCCCCCTGCAGCGATTCCGTGGACGCGCAGCTGGCAAAGATGGAGCGCAAAGTGCGCGCCGGCGCGGATTACTTCCAGACCCAGGCTGTCTTTGAGCCGGAGAAGTTCATCAAGTTCATGGAGAAGGCAAAACAGTTTGGCAAACCGGTTCAGGTGGGAATCATTATTCCCAAGTCCGCGGGCATGGCCAAATTCATGAACAACAATGTGGCCGGTATTCATGTTCCCGATGAGATGATTGAGGAACTGAAAAAGGACAAAGAGAAGACCAAAGCAGGCATCACCGGCGTGGAGATTGCCGCACGGATCATCAAAGAATGTAAGCCGTACTGCCAGGGCGTACATATCATGGCGCTGGGCTGGGAGTCCAAAGTGCCGGATCTTCTTAAACTGGCGGGGATCTGAGAGAACTGACCGGGTAAGCGGTATGTATACTCAGTGAAAAATTGATTTTATGTGATATAGTGGGAAGCACCGGATTCGGGAAAGAAAAGTCCTGAATCCGGTGCTTTTCTTTTACAGAGATGTTATTGACCATTCGTTTTTGCAAATAACATATACTAAAAGTTCCAGTAGAAAGGGGAATGATATGGTATCCGCATGGATGTGGATTTGAAGGCAAAGGCCAACGCACTGTTTAAGGAAACGATTGATGGCATGCTGGAGGCGGAAAGGATTGCAAAAGATCCGTCTGTAAAGGGATACAATGACCTGGACGAGTTGTTTGCCGAGCTGAAGAAATGAGGAAAACAAAGATTCTCCCGGACTGGCTGCTCATCTATCTCATCGAGGAGGACGTGCTGGTTCTGCCGGGAGAAAAAACGCTCTGTGGGTTGAGTGATCAGCCGCTCTGATATTTTTTCAGAAGATCCGCAATCCGCAGATTCAGATTCTCCGGCGCATGGCTGATTTTTGAGGAGGGAGGCTTGATCCAGAGAGAAAGGTTCTGGTAGTTTGCGGAACCTTTTTTCTTTTGCCCTGGATGGCCGGAGGAGGCCAGGATCCGAAGCCGCACATTACGCTGCTCAAACAGAGGGATCACCACATAGTACAGGCGGTCATCGGGGAAGGACAGGTATCCCAGCTCTTTCCCGGCTTCGTTTTTCAGATACAGCCGGTGACGGCGAAGGGCGGAGGGGTACAGCGGTTCTTCTGGTTTCAGAGGAGTGAAGGTGCGGGAAAACTCCAGCATGGAGGGCACCCGAAAGATACGGGATCCGTCCGGGGCCGGGGATTCTTCCTGTGCCAGAGCGGGGAGACAGATTCTGCCATCCAGAAACTGCTGGGCCAGAAGATAGGCCAGTTCCGCCTGGAAAATCAGTCGCTGGGATTCCTCCGCCGCCGGCTTTTGGGAGTCGATCTCATCCAGCAGCTTTTTGCTGCACCGGAAAATACTGGACAGGAAAAGCGGAAAATCCTCTTCCATGGTCCAGAGATATTTCCCATACGCAATGGAAAAATGTCCCAGGGGATTTCCCTCGGCATCCTCTGCACAGTGGAGAATTTCCCGTCCCGTAAAGGCATGGGGGTTCACCGGAGCATTCCAGACGCCGGTTTTCTTCGGAGATTTTCGTTTTTCATGAGAAAAATGCGCCGAAGCGCTGTCAGTAAAAGCTGACCCTCTGGGGGCGCCTTCCCTTTTCAGCAGAGCGTAGGCCTGATTCAGCTGCCGGGCGCCGGGCAGAATATCCCTGCGGGGGGAGGCGGCATCAGGGTGCACCTGATGCATCAGCTGGCGGTATTTTTTCTTGATTTCCACTAGATCTGCCTGGGGCGGCAGACCCAGGATCTTCAGGGCTTCTTTTCGGGTCATGCGGTATTCCTTTTCTGATAGTAATATACGGAATTTAAAGCTGTCTCCATGATTATAGCGGATCAACGGGCTTTCCTCAAGCGGGGAGGGCAAAGAATTGAAATGTGCCGGTCCGTCTTTTTGTATAAATACCAAACGAATGTATCTTGACAAATCCTGACAGCTTCGTTATGATAAATACATACTGAAAGTATGTTTTGGAGAGGAGTGCAGAAAATGGCACGAAATAAGTATCCGGAAATCACGGAGGAACGGATTCTTGACGCCGCCCAGCGTCTTTTTCTGGAAAAAGGTTACGATAACACCACCATCCAGGATATCGTGGATGCGCTGGGGGATCTGACGAAGGGAGCCGTTTATCATCATTTTAAATCCAAAGAGGAGATTATGGATGCGGTGGGAGACCGGATGTTCCGGGAAAATAATCCTTTTTCGGCGGTGATGAACCGAAAGGATCTGAACGGACTGGAAAAGATACGGGAAATGATCCGGGTGAATCAGTCTGACAGCGCGCGCAAGGAGATGAATGTCCAGTCGCTCCCGATTCTGAAAAACCCCCGGGTGCTGGCCGGAATGATAGAGGCCAACAGGAAGGAACTGACCCCGTATTTTGAGAGACTGCTGGAGGAGGGGAACCGTGACGGTTCTCTGCATACGGAGTATGTGAAAGAACTGGCGGAACTGATTCCGGTGCTGACCAGCCTCTGGCTGGCTCCCACGGTATTTCCCGCCACGCCGGAAGAGATGCTCCATAAATTCCGGTTTATCCGGGAAATGCTGGAGAAAATGGGCGTTCCCATCATCAACGATGAAATTATGGCTCTGGCGGAAGCGTATTTTCCGGCTTTCGGACAGAAGGAAGAATAAAAAGAGTATCATGAGGCTGCCCCCTGGCGGGCAGTTTTCTTTGCCAGCATACATACATTCGGTAGGTATTAAAAGTATGTTAAAAAGGAGGTATCGGTATGAAGCGGCAACGGTTATTTACCCGCAATTTTACACTGTTGATTTTGGGACAGGTCACTTCCCTGATCGGCAATTATTCGTTAAAGTTTGCCCTGTCCATGTACATTCTGGAAATGACAGGTTCGGCGGCTGTCTTTTCCGGTATGCTGGCCCTGTCCATGGTTCCCACGATCCTGTTGTCACCTTTTGGCGGAATATTGGCTGACCGGGGAAACCGCAGAAAAATTATGGTGACACTGGATACATTGTCGGGAATTGTGGTGCTGTCGGGAATGGTGTGTTTTCGGGAAGGATGGGAATTGGCCGCAGCCGGAGGAATTCTGATTGTTCTGTCCGTTTTGGGGGCTTTTGAATCGCCCACCGTACAGGCCTGTGTTCCGCAGATGCTTTCCGGAGATCTGTTATTGAAGGGAAATGCCGCGGTCAGTCAGGTGCAGGCTCTGGCGGCGCTTTTTACGCCTTTTCTGGGAAGTATCTTTTATACGGCCCTGGGAATACGGCCTGTATTTGCCGCTGTTATTCTGTGCTTTTTCCTCACTGCGTGCTTTGAATGTTTTATCCGGCTGGAGCCTCTGAGGCAACGAGAGAAGAAACGGGGTTCCGCAATGATTCGCGAAGAGTTTTCGGTGAGTATCCATTTTCTGGGGAAGGAAAATACCGGAGTGCTGAAGCTGCTCTTGCTGGCGACGCTGGTAAGTCTGTTTGTGGCGGGGATTTTAATTGTGGGTTTTCCCTATCTGGTTCGCACAACCCTGGGCCTGTCGGCAGGTCATTATGGGGCTGCGGAAAGCGCCATGGGCGCGGCGGCGATTCTGGGAGCCTGTGGGGCGGGATTTCTGGGGGATAAGTTAAGAACCGGTCATCTGTACCGGCTGATTGCGGCGGTGGGAGGCTGCCTGTTTCTTTCCGGCCTGGCATTTCTTCTTCCGGCGGGAGTAGTGGTGAAATATCTGATACTGACCGCTGCCTTTGGCGGTTGTCAGCTGTTCTGCAATATGTTTTCCATCTACGCGCTGTCAGTCATTCAGAAGCTGACGCCGGCACAGCTGACGGGAAAGGTGATGGCCTGTGTCTATACGCTTTCCACATGCGCGCAGCCCCTGGGACAGCTTCTGTATGGAGGCCTGTTTGACCGCTTTTCCTCTGCCGTGGCTGTGGTTCTGATCCCCAGCGGCCTGGTGGTGGCGGCGATTGGTATGGCGGCGGCAGGATTTTTCAGAAAAACAGAGCAGGAAATCATAAGGAAACCCTGAAGGATCCCTTTATGGCCAAATCATAAGGAAATCCTAATATTTTTCGAACTGTTTCTTTAAGGTTTTGAGGGTACAATGAATATATAGTTAAAGGGATACATTGTCATAAACGGGAGGAAAAAGTATGCGTTCGAAAAATCTTACACGGGGAATTCTGATTTTCTACTGGGCGGCGCTGGCCTGGATTATTGTCTTTAAGATGTCGTTTTCCGCTGCGGGTTTGCCGCATCTGCGGAGCCTTAATCTGATTCCTTTTGCGGAGTCTGTGATTGTCAACGGGCATCTGGATACCACGGAAATTTTCCAGAATCTGGCGGCTTTTGTGCCTTTTGGCGTTCTGATTCATGCGCTGTGGGACAGAAAGCCGCTGGTAGGACAGATTCTTCCGATTTTGCTGTCCAGTCTGCTGTTTGAGACAGTGCAGTACCTTTTTGCCATCGGAGCCAGCGATATGACGGATCTTCTGATGAACACGCTGGGAGGAGTCCTGGGCATCGGGATCGCGGTACTCCTGGAAAAATTGTTTCCGGACAGATGGAAGCTTCTTGTCAATACGGTGTGTATCCTGTGCGGAGGACTGCTGGCGGCGCTGATTGTCGCTCTGATTGTTGCCAATCTGTAAAAAACAGTCAGATTTCCGGTTGCCATCTTTCTTTTCCGGGATTATACTCACAGAAGGCAATCCTGAAGGAACCTTTTATGGCCATGTGGCCAGATACAGGGATACTCGGAAGAATCTATGGCCATGTGGTCAACAATTAGGAAAGAAGGAGCGGTTATGACGGATAAGATCAGAGAAGTGCTGAAAATTCTGGAACAGGAGAACATTTCCTATGAAATCCTGGAGCATCCCCCGGTATATACCATCGGGGAGGTTCTGGATGCCGGGCTTTCGAACGAGGAAGTGATCGCGAAAAACCTGTTTGTCCGGGACGACAGAAAGGACCAGTATATGCTTCTGGTGGTGCCGGGGGACCGGAGAGTGAATCTGAAAGCATTTCGGAGGGCAATGGGGACGCGGCCGTTGAGTTTTGCCTCCGGGGAGGAGCTTTCCCGGATCCTGGGGCTTTCCAAAGGAGCGGTGTCACCGCTGGGGATTCTCAACGATCAGGAGCGGCGGGTCCGGGTTTTTGTGGATCAGGTGTTTGCCGGAGGGAGGATCGGCGTGCATCCCAACGACAATACCGCCACCATATGGCTGGCCACCGCAGATCTGATATCACTGCTGAAAAAGCACGGCAGCCGGGTGCAGATGATTTCTTTCCCGGAATAGGGAGGTTTACGCATCCAGCGGATAGCGGATTTCCACCTCAAAAAGATTTCCCGAAAGCTGCGCCCGGATCTGGCCGCCGGTTCGTTCCGTCAGTTCCCTGGCGATGGACAGGCCCAGTCCGGCGGAGGTGTGGGTTCTGGCGGAATCCGCCTTGTAGAAACGGCCGAATACCCGGGTGATGTCGATTTCCTCCGGATGTTCCACCTGATTGGCACAGCGGAAAACGGCCTGGCCGTCTTCTTCATACAGTTTCAGAATAAAATTCTCATGGCCATGTACCAGGGCGTTGCGGATCAGATTCTGTACGGCCCGGCGCAGAGCCTCTTCATTTCCCGTCACAAACAGATGGCCGTCGCAGAAATCCGCCGACGGCTCAATTCCTTTTTTCCGGAATTCCTCATAAAAAGAGAATACCGTATCGAAGATACACCGGGCAAAATCGATCCGTTCCGTGGGCAGCTGGTAATCCGCATCCTGGAGCCGGGCGAAGGTGAAAAGCTCTTCCAGCATTTCTCCCAGGCTTTTGATCCGGCTCTGGATGATGGAGAGGTAGCGGTTTCGTTCCGCGGGAGAATCACTTTCCAGAAGCAGCTGAAAGTATCCGTCCATGGAAGTCAGCGGCGTGCGGATATCGTGGGACAGATTGGTGATGGTTTCCTTCAGACGGTTTTCCTGCAGCCGGGCTTCCAGCCGGATTTTCCGGGAATCATCGATGAGCTCGTTGATGCGGTCCGTCAGCTGACTCAGCTCTCTGAAAGGGAGATCCGAAGTGAGCCGCAGGTTGGTGGTATGTTCTTTGAGAAACGAAAGCTGGCGGCAGGTCTTCTGGACCTGTCGCCGGTAAAGGCAGAAGAGAACTGCCAGCAATATGGCCGCCGCGCAGGCGGCGATGGCAATGATAATCATAGAATACTCCTTTGGTTTATCGGATATCCCGTTTTCTGGTGATCCATATCGTCAGGAACAGGAAAATGATGGTAAACAGAAATCCCACGCCTACAGATTTCTGTAAAATATCCGGTGCGGCGTTCGGCCCGGCCAGGCGAATATTGACTTCGGCCATGCAGCTGCCAATGTCGAAACTGCCGGGGACGGGGAGTGACTGAAGTCCACGGTTAATCAGGGAATAGATGGGAAGTCCCAGCCCGCAAGTCAGGAGAATTCCCACCGTCATGGCAGCAGCGGAGCTTCCTGTCAGTGTACCAAGCAGCAGGATCAGGGAGCAGAACCCCAGATGCAGCAGAAACTGGATGCCAAGGAAGCGGATCAGCAGCAGCGCATCCTCCAGCTGAAAGCGGGATCCCCACAGAATTTTTCCGGCCAGCACGATGGTAAGGGTAAATACCAGCAGCATCACCAGAATCTGCAGTGCCACAACCAGGAATTTTCCCATCACCAGCCGGATACGGCCCGGGAATTGTCCGGCGATATTTTTGATGTAGCCGTTTTTCTGTTCCGCGGTGACAAAGATGGCCGTAAAAATCACACAAAGCAGCGCCAGGATTCCGCTTTGAATCTGTACCGCGCAGACGTCTTCCACCGGAAGGACGCCGTCCACCCAGGAGGGATCGGAAGCCACCGTGATTCCCAGCTGAATTTCTTCTGTGGAGGTTGCTCCGTCAGTGATCTGTTCCGGCCCCTCACTGCGCATGGTTTCAATGTCCACATTGGTCATTACCACACTGAATACCGCCATGAATACGGTAAAAAACAGCAGAACCCAGGTGGACAGGGAATGGGTCAGACGGTACACATTCATTCGAATCAGATTATACATGACGTTCACCTCCGGTCAGATTCAGATAATAGTCTTCCAGATTCTCATTTTTCACGGCGATGCCCAGGGTTCGGATATTGTTCCCGGCCAGGGCCATGGTGATTTCGCCGCCCGCGTCCAGACGTTCAAAGATATGGATGGTGTCGGCGTCCACCACCTTGTAACGGGTGATTCCCATATCCTCCAGCACCGTGCAGGCGCCGCGGGTGTCGCTGGTTTTCAGCTGGATGCGTTCGCTGCACCGGGCCAGCAGCTCTTCCCGGTCCAGCTCTTCCAAAAGCACGCCGTCGTGGATGATGCCGTAGCGGGTGGCGATTTTGGAAAGCTCCTCCAGAATATGGCTGGAAATCAGGAAGGTGATGTGCCGCTCCCTGTTGAGAACAAAGATCGTCTCCCGGATCTCGGCGATGCCCTGGGGATCCAGTCCGTTGATGGGTTCGTCCAGAACTACCAGATCCGGATCTCCCACCAGCGCCAGGGCGATCCCCAGCCGCTGTTTCATTCCCAGGGAAAAATTCCTCACTTTTTTTCGGCCGACATCTTTCAGGCCCACCGTTTCCAGAAGTTCCGGAATCTGATTCCTCTTCCGGATTCCCATGGCCAGCGCTTTCAGCTTCAGATTTTCCGCGGCTGTCATGTTGGGGTACAGTCCCGGATTTTCAATGAGCGTTCCGATCCGGGACATAAAGGGCGCCGCGTCACGGCCGGATTTGCCGAAGATGGAAAATCCGCCCTCCGTGGGAGCGGCCAGGCCGCTGATGATTTTCAGAATGGTGGTTTTACCGGCGCCGTTTCGCCCGATCAGTCCGTAGATATCGCCCTGACGGATGTGCAGGCTTACGTTGTCCACCGCTTTATGCCGTCCATACTGTTTTGTCAGATGGTTTGTGGTCAGCAGATGATTGTTCATATTGTTGTCCTCCTTTGCTTTTTATCATAGCCGGCAGATGCCAATAAATCGCAAAGCAAAGGTAAAGAAAGGTTAAAGTTTTTCATCGGAGGACGGACGGGCCAGCCGGAATCCGATGCCCCAGACGGTTTCAATGTATTCCCGGTCCGAGCAGGCCTTCAGCTTTTTGCGGATATTGCTGATGTGAACGTTGATGGTTTTATCCTCCCCCATGTAGAGATCCTCCCAGGCGTAGTCATAGATCTCCTGTTTGGAGAATACCCGGTCGGGATGGGAAAGCAGCAGTTCCAGAATCCGGAATTCCTGCCGGGTCAGCTCCAGAGGATGGCCGGCCGCCTGTGCGGTGAAGGCGGCGGGGTTCAGCTGCAGGTCCTTATAGGTGAGGACTTCCGTCTCTTTTTCGGCATCCGGAGCGAACCGGCGGATCTGCACCGCCGCCCGGGCCACCAGTTCGGGGATGGCAAAGGGTTTTGTCAGGTAATCCTCGGCCCCGGACTCCAGAAGATTCAATTTGCTGTCCAGACTGTCTTTGGCGGAGATGACGATCACCGGAACCTTCTGCTGTTCCTTCAGGCGGGGCAGCAGCGCCTCCCCCGCCAGGCCCGGCAGCATCAGGTCCATGATCACCAGGTCAAAGGGCTCATGGCTGACATAGAGAAGCCCCTCCGTCCCGGAGAAAGCCTGGGTACAGTGGTAGCCGGCTTTTTTCAGGGCGTCGGCGGTCAGATTGTTGATGTCGGTATCATCTTCGATAATCAGGATTTTCTTCACTGGTCATTCCTCCTGCTTGATTTCTGCAGGTTTTATTTTACTGCAAAAAGGACGCCATATCCAGTCAAAAATCGGCGGTTTTCCCGGCAGACCGCCCGCTGCGGCCTTTTGTCGGTTGATACGGAAAAGTTTCTACCGGAAAACCAGGATTTTCTTCTGTATCTGCGAAAGCGATGATACAATAAAAATGGAGCAAAAGTATGTATCCGGCGAATGGAAATGCATAGCGATAAGGTATTAGATTTTTGGGTTTTCCTTGGATAAGATGAAAACAGAGAATCAGATACAGCAGACGGACACGGTAGAAGCAGGAGGAAACAATTGAATTCACAGAATACAACAATACAAAAGGTACTGGAGCAGATCGGCCAGGTGATTCTTGGCAAGGAGAGAGAGACGGAAGAGATTATGATGGCTTTTCTGGCGGACGGACATGTGCTTTTGGAGGACATTCCGGGAGTGGGAAAAACAACGCTGGCCATGGCGTTCTCCCGCACCATGCAGCTGGATTACCGGAGGGTACAGTTTACGCCGGATGTACTGCCTTCGGATCTGACGGGATTTTCCGTCTACCGGCGGATCTGGAAAAATTTGTTTATCAGCCGGGAAGTATTTTCTGTAATCTGCTGCTGGCGGATGAGATCAACCGGACTTCTCCCAAGACCCAGTCGGCGCTTCTGGAGGTGATGGAGGAGCGGAAGGTGACGGTGGACGGTGTGACCCGGCCGGTACCGTCGTCGTTTCTGGTAATTGCCACCCAGAATCCTTCGGGGACAGCGGGTACCCAGGCGCTGCCGGACGCGCAGATGGACCGGTTTATGATCAGCCTTTCCCTGGGGTATCCGGATTTTGAAAGCGAGCTGGCCATGGCAAAATCCATCGGCGAGGAAGACCGCCTTTCGGTAATTCCCCCGCTGCTTTCCGGCGGGGAGCTGAAAATCATTCAGGAGGAAGTCTGCCGGGTGTACATCAAAGAGGAACTGTACCGGTATCTTCTGAAACTGGTGACCGCCACCAGAGAGCATCCCTATATCCGCAGGGGTGCCAGCCCCAGGGGGACCATCGCACTGGTGAAGATGGCCCGGGCCGTCCCTCTGGTATCTCCGGAAGATGCCGCGCGGATGCAGGAGGACGCCATGCGCTGCTGCTATGGGGCGGAGATGCCGGAGAAAAAGGAACAGGAGTTTCTGTATGAAATGTATCTGAAGACGGCCGGAAAGCTTTTGGAAACCATGAGCGGATGGAGACGTTTCCGTTTCCGCTTTCTGAAAGCCTTTGGCTGAGATTTGTATGGAATATTGAAAAAAATCGCAGTTTATGCTATCCTTTTAGCAGAATTGGGAAAAGGAAGTGACGGCATGGAGCTGCGAGTCCTGAAGTATTTTCTGATGGTGGCCCGGGAAGAGAACATTACCAGGGCCGCCGCTCTTTTGAATATCACTCAGCCCACCCTTTCCCGGCAGATGATTCAGCTGGAGGAGGAACTGGGCGTGAAACTGTTTGACCGCAACCGCCACCGGATTCTGCTGACGGATGACGGAATGCTTCTGAAGCGCCGGGCCCAGGAAATCGTTTCCCTGGCGGACCGGACGGAACGGGAATTCCAGAGACGGGAGGATACCCTGACGGGGGAGATTTCCATTGGCTGCGGGGAAACCAGGAGTATGAGTATGCTCTCCTCCTGGATTACCGCATTCCGGAAAGCGTATCCGCTGGTTCAGTTTCAGATTTACAGTGCCACGGCGGACGATATCAAGGACCGGATGGAAAAGGGAATCCTGGATATGGGTCTGATGACGGAGCCGGTGGATATCGGGAAATATGAATTTATCCGTCTTCCTGTAAGGGAAGCGTGGGGCGTGCTGATACGGAAGGACTCCCCGCTGGCTGGCCGCCGGTCCGTGTCTCCGGAGGATCTTTTGGGAACGCCTCTTCTGACGGCTTCCAGAGAGCTGGTCCGCAATGAACTGAAGAACTGGTTCGGCGATCTCTATGACCGGCTGGAGATTGCGGCCACTTACAACCTGGTGGTCAACGCCTCCGAACTGGTACGGCAGGGAGCGGGCGCGGCCGTCTGCTTCCGCCTGGGGGTTGCTTTTGAGGATCTGTGCTTTGTGCCACTGGATCCGGAACTGAAAACCGGATCGGTGCTGGCATGGAAAAAAAGTCAGATGGTTACTCCGGCCGTGTCCCGGTTCCTGCAATTTGTGAAACAGGCCGGAAAAAATCAGCCGGAGGCGGCGCAGCAGGCAGAAAAGGAATAACAGGAGGAAATACAGAATGGAAAAGATTTATGAGTTTCTTAAAAACTGTGGGACGTATTATCTGGCCACCAGCGATAACGGACAGCCCAGAGTACGTCCTTTCGGTACCATTGATCTGTTTGAGGGAAACCTGTATATCCAGACCGGAAAGGTCAAGGAGGTTTCCCGGCAGATGAAGGAAGATCCCAGAATCGAGATCTGCGGAATGGACAAGGGGCGCTGGATCCGGGTGACGGCAAAGGCTGTGCTGGATGAACGGGTGGAAGCCCAGAAGCATATGCTGGACGCCTATCCGTCTCTGCAGAAGATGTACCAGCCGGGCGACGGCAACACAGAGGTGTTCCGTCTGGAAGAGGGAACGGCAAGGATCTGTTCCTTCACTGACCCGGAGGAGATTCTTACATTCTGAAAAAGGGAAGAAACGACAGGAGGACAAAAAGATATGGCATTGGTGAAAATGAAGCAGCTTCTTTTACAGGCTCAGAAGGAGAACCGAGGCTGCGGAGCTTTCAGCGTAGGAAACATGGAAATGGTTAAGGGCGCTATCCGCGCGGCTGAGGAGCTGAATACGCCCATTATTCTTCAGATTGCGGAGGTTCGTCTGAAACATTCCCCTCTGCATCTGATGGGGCCCATGATGGTACAGGCGGCAAAGGAGGCGAAGGTGGATGTGGCGGTGCATCTGGATCACGGTCTCACCATGCCGGTGGTGGAAAAGGCACTGGAACTGGGATTTACCTCTGTGATGCTGGACGCGTCCACCCTTCCCTTTGAGGAGAACATGGAGCAGGTGAAACGGGTGGTGCAGTTGGCGGCCGGATATGGGGCAACCGTGGAGGCGGAGCTGGGCCTGGTGGGCGGCAGCGAGGACGGCAGCACGGATCACGGGATCCGCTGTACCGATCCGGAGGACGCGGCGGTTTATGCCAGGGAGACCGGTATTGACGCCCTGGCCGTGGCCATCGGGAATGCCCATGGCAATTATCCCGTGGCGCCCCATCTGGCTTTTGATGTGCTGGAGGAGATTCACCGGAGGGTGGACATTCCCCTGGTGCTGCACGGAGGCAGCGGGATCAGCGACCGGGATTTCCAGAGAGCCATCTCGCTGGGAATCCGGAAGGTGAATATCGCCACTGCCAGCTTCAATAGCCTGACAGCCCATGCGGAACAGTATTTCCGTTCCGAAGGAAAGCATGACTTCTTCGGGCTCAACGAGGCCATGGAGCAGGGCACCTATGAGAATGTGAAACGGCATATTCTGGTATTTAACGAGCCTTACGAGGCGTAACAGTTACACGACGGAGTTTACAAAAACCCCGCTGCAGGCAACGAGGGATCCTGCCTGCAGCGGGGCTTTCACGCAGGAGTATAGTTATTATGGAACAACTGGAAAGATACAGGGAACAGCTGCAGGTCTGTGACGAGAAAATCCTGGAGGGGCTTCTGGAGAGAAACCGGGTGGTGGAAGAGATCATGGCCTGTAAAGAGGAGAATGGCATGAAGATTCTCCAGCCGGATCAGGAGGCCCGCCAGGACGCATGGCTTGAAGGTGCGCTGGAGGGCTGCCGGCATCAGGAAGAAGTGCGGGCGGTGTTCCGGGAGATTCACCGGGGCAGTAAGAAGATACAGGCCAGGAGGCTGTTTTCTTATAATATCGTGCTGATCGGCTTCATGGGTGCGGGAAAAAGCACCATCTCGGAATATCTGAATACCCTTTTCGCCATGGATGTGGTGGAGATGGACCAGCTGATTGCCCAGCGGGAAGGAATGTCCATCGCGGATATTTTCGAAGTATACGGAGAAGAGTATTTCCGCAACCTGGAGACGGCACTGCTGGTGGAGATGCAGAACCGGAAAAACGTGGTGATTTCCTGCGGCGGGGGAACGCCCCTTCGGGAATGTAATGTGCGGGAGATGAAAAAGAACGGCCGGGTGGTGCTGCTTTGCGCCGATCCGGAGACGATTCTGGAACGGGTGAAAGACAGCCATGAGCGTCCGCTGATTGAAAATAACAAGAACGTGGAGTATATCGGGCAGCTGATGGAAAAACGGCGGGAGAAATATGAGGCTGCCGCCGATATAGTGATTCACACCGACGGGAAATCCGCGCTGGATATCTGCGAGGAGATGGTAGGAAAGCTGCTGGAACTGGACCGCCGGGAGGGAAAAAGATAGGAGGAAAAGACGATGACTGAAAGAGAGAAAATGCTGTCCGGAATTATCTATGATACCTCAGATGCGGAACTGGTAAGGCTGCGGAATATTGCCAGGGATTCTTCCGAGGCATTTAACCGGACATTGGAATCTCAGACAGAAGAACGCCGCCAAATCTTAAGCAGATTGCTGGGAAGTATTGGAGAAGGAACCGAGATTTATCCCACGGTGAAATTTGATTACGGCTGTAATACTTATATCGGGAAATACTGCTATGTCAATTTCAATGCCATATTCCTGGACTGCGCCGAGATCCGTCTGGGAGATCATGTGTTTGTGGGGCCGAATACTTCCTTTCTCACTCCGATACATCCGATGCTTGCCCGGGAGCGCAATATCCGGATTGCTCCGGATGGCCATACCTATATGCTGGAAACCTGTCGGCCAATTACAGTAGAGAGCAATGTCTGGCTGGGCGGCAGTGTGACGGTCATGCCGGGCGTTACCATCGGACATGATACCGTGATCGGCGCTGGCAGCGTAGTGACGAAAGATATTCCCTCCGGTGTGGTGGCCGTAGGAAATCCCTGCCGCGTGCTGCGTGAGATTACGGAGGATGACAGTCTGATACACGAATGAGGAACAATTATGATTGAGGCAGAACACCTGACAAAAAGTTTTTCATACCATACAAAGGAAGCCGGTCTTAAGAATACCTTCCGGGATTTTTTCTTCCGGAAAAAGACGGAGCGGGAGGTGGTGAAAGGCGTCAGTTTCCATATTGACGCCGGGGAATATCGCCGGATATCTGTTTCTGTTTCTGATGGGCTGTGTATGGCTGTATGTGCTGCAGATGATCCCCGTGCTGCTCTCTTTTGCGCTGATGAAAACAGAGGGGATTTTTCAGGCCTTTTACGGACTGCATGATTTGAATAAGGTACCTATGGATATTTATGGAAAAGGGATTCAGCGGCTGGGAACCTTTCTGATTCCAATTTTCCCCATGGTGAACTATCCGGGGAGATTTCTTACCGGTTATCTGAAAGGATGGCAGATGGTGTATGGGATGTTGATGCCGCTGGCACTTTTCGGGGGGATCCGGATTCTGTGGAAGCTGGCCCTCAGAAAATATACCAGCGCCAACGGATAAAAAGGCAGCAGAAAAAGAATGGGAGATGTGCGATGATCACAAGAAAGACGGTTAAACGTATGGCCAATTCCCAGAGCTATCAGCGGGGAGAGGATATTTATCAGTCGGGAGAGGTAGACGATTTTCAGGTGGAAGAGTACCAGGACGGGAACGATTTCCTGAAAGCCTCTGTGTCCGCCTGGGTGGAGGGAAGTTACAATAATTTCTATCGGGTGACGGCGGAAATCAACGAGACTGCCTCAGAGATTGAGGAGATTTCCTGCGAGTGTCCGGCCTTTGAGAAATACAGCGGCATCTGCAAGCACTGCGTGGCCGTTCTTCTGCAATATCTGGACTGGCGCAGTGATCCGAAGCTTTCGCAGATGGAGGCGGATCTGAACCGGCTGCTGTCATCGCTTGGAGTGTCAAAAGGATTTTCGGACCCGGCAATGGGCGGGAAGGCGCGGGTGAGGAAACCTCATACGGAGGAGGGACTCAAACGCCTCCTGTCCCGGTACGCTGTTCGGGACGGAGCGGAATTTCTCCCGGAGAGCCATACCGGACAGGTGCGGGTGGAGCCGCTGCTGGTCTGCGACTACCGACAGTTCCGGATGAAATTCCGCCTGGGTATCGGGCGGATGTATGTCCTGAAAAATGTGTTCCGGTTTGTGGAGGATATCGACGAACTGCGGACTGTGTCCTACGGGAAGC